>JAAUYE010151600.1_pt1 | contig 28651 bp, 32 predicted proteins | sample 7278081 | NCBI WGS metagenome assembly JAAUYE01 (sample SAMN14350131, study PRJNA611818) | marine sediment metagenome | isolation source: surface marine sediment (0.6m) | place: French Polynesia: Moorea | collected 2018-08
CCTATGTCAGAAGAAGATCGAAACACACTACGGGATGTGACGTTCTGGTGCTTCGAAAGAAACTATCCACTACTACCCACCGGATCCCGAACAATCGGTGGCGCTACTAATGAGAGTGACTGGGACTACGTCCTGTATGCCGTCCGTCGTCAGACTGAGACGATGGACTGGCTTGCAGAGACAGGGTGGACAAGGGGTGGGTCCGAAGGGCCAACATCCCGAGGCAGTCTCACCTACCGCAAAGGTAATCTAAACCTTATGTTGGTCGCTGATATGGCTGTCTTCACGAAGTGGAACCGTGCTACTGAGGTGGCTAAGTCACTTTACCTTGAGACAAAGAACGAACGCATCGCTGTATTCGAAGCCGTGTTCAATGGCTACCCAATGATGCGTACATTGCGACAACTGGAGGAACTAGATGCCAATCAACAACGGGTACAGGAAGTGGTACAGAGCGAAGGTGTTGAAGCGGGAGGAACTACCCCCGGCTGGTCATCGGAGCTCGGTACGTTATAACGGTGTCGGGTACTCCGCACACAATCTGATCCCTAACGGTACCACTACAACAGGTGTTACCTTTAACACAGCAACGACTGTGAGATGGGACACCCTTGGAAGTTTCACATATACAGGTAACTAATGAAACCCCAATCAGCAAAAGCTAAAGGCCGTAGACTGCAACAATGGGTCCGCGACCTTATCCTTTCCAACCATCGTTCCCTTGAAGAGGACGATGTGCGGAGCACTTCGATGGGCGCTGGTGGTGAAGATATCCTCCTCTCCCCCGCTGCCCGTGCTTTACTCCCGGTGTCCATCGAGTGCAAATCTCTCGCAAGCATGGCCTTCTACAAGTGGTTGGACCAAGCGTATGTCAACGCACCAAAGGATACGCAACCAATCGTAGTTGCCAAGGCGAACCATCGCTATCCTGTCGTTATCGTTGATGCAGAGTACTTCTTCAACAATTTCAAAAAAGGAACGAGGCGATAATATGAGCAGGATTTTGATCCTCGATATCGAGACCGCACCCAACATTGCGTATGTCTGGGGTGCGTGGAAACAAAACATTGGGCAGAACCAATGGAAAGAGAAAGGACACATCATGTCCTATGCCGCCAAGTGGCTAGGGACAGATGAGATTGAGTATGAAGAGAACCGTAAATCAAATGACAAAACGATTGTCAAGAAGCTGTTCAAACTACTGGACAAGGCTGACATCGTCGTGGCTCATAACGGTGACAAGTTTGATCTTCCAGTCATTCTGGGTCGTGGCCTTGTGCATGGGCTTAAGCCACCTAGTCCTTACCATGTGGTGGATACTTGCAAGGTAGCACGTAAGCGCTTCCGGTTCGCCGTCAATAGCCTAGCCAACCTCGCAGAGGAACTCAAGCTCGCAGACCAGAAAGGGAAACACAAGAAGTTCCCGGGGTTCGAGCTGTGGCTAGAGTGTCTACGCAACAACGATGATGCGTGGAATGAGATGAAGAAGTACAACATCGAGGACGTCGTTGTCCTTGAGGAGTTGTACCTAGTCATGCGTCCGTACATCGACAACCACCCCAACGTTGTGCAACATACGCACGATGGTGCGGTTCATTGTCCGAAGTGTGGCAGCACCAACATTCAATACCGTGGCTACTACTACACCAAGATGGGACTGTGCTACCGCCGGTTCGTCTGTAAAGACTGTGGTGGTTGGGGTCGTCTGCGTTATGCAGAGAAGGACCTGCCCGGCAATAACGGAAGGAACGCAGTGTGAGTAATATTCCCCGAGCACGTAAACTACTTGAGGATGTCCTCGACGAGTTAACTGGCCGGGAGTACTATGCGGTTAAGGAGGCTCTGTCGTTAATGCATCGACAACCTCCGGTTCGCAAGACACCCCCAAGGTCCAGACCAATGACATGGGAACTACGGCAAGAGATCAGCGAGTACATCGAAGATCATCCTTCCATGTCTAACCAAGAGATTGCTGTTGAGTTCGAAGTGAATGCAGGAAGAATATCGGAGATTGCTAATGCCTCTGCAAGAGATTGAAGACATCAACTCACACGGCATCGAGACTGGCCACGACCGTGGTGCATGGATGCAAACACAATCGGGCAAGCGGTTCTATCCGCTTGACCCCAAGCCCTCCGAGGTACACATTGAGGACATTGCTCATGCCCTGTCCAATCTGTCTCGGTTCAACGGACACACCAAGAAGTTCTACTCCGTGGCACAACACTCTTGTCTTGTCCACGACTACATGCCAGCCAATCTAAAGAAGCTGGGATTGATGCATGATGCGACAGAAGCGTACATTGGCGACATGATCCGGCCAATCAAATACTACAACCAGTTCTTCCAAGACATTGAAGAGAAGGTGTGGTTGGCTATTCGTAAGAAGTTCAGGATTTCTGAGAGCCCTTCATCTGTCAAGGTACTCAAGCATTGGGACAATATGATCTGCGCTGCCGAGAAGCGAGACCTACACCCTGCCTCTGAGTTCTGGTTCGGTATGCCGGACCCCGAAGGTGTTCTGCCCATCAGGCCGTGGCCCTCTAGCTACGCCAAGGGACAGTTCATGCGGAGGTTTAATGACGTATTCGGAGTGGCGTGATGCCGAGCTTCAAGAGTTAAGAGAAACGCTGCGGTCCATGGGGTTCACCCCTGACTTCACGTCGCACCTATCGGCTACAGTGTGTGACCTCATGGACGTAGCACATGACATGGAATTTGAGGATGTCGTTCACGAAGATTGAGATGCTCGCCTTGTGCAAGAGCGTCGACGAATTGATCAAGGACAACGATATCGACCCGGAGTTCGTTATCCAGTGGATGGTGGACGAAGGCCTCGTCGATATAGAAGAATACTTTGAGGAAGAGGAAGAAGATGAATAAAGAGTATGGGCCAACCATACCGATCTCTAAGTGGGTCTACGAGACCAAGTACCTACAGGACGGTGAAACATTTGATGCGGGGATTGGACGTGTCGCTTACGCTATGTCGGATGACAAGGAGCATGGTGATGCATTCAAGGAGATACTCAGGGACCAACGGTTCCTCCCCGGTGGACGTATCATGGCAGCTATGGGCGCTACCCGAAGGGTCACAGCGAACAACTGCTATGTGATGGATACCATTCCGGATAGCATGGAAGGTATCATGCGAATTGCTACAGAAGCTGCTGAAACTATGCGACTAGGAGGTGGAGTTGGTTATGACTTTAGTTCTTTACGACCTCGTGGCGCTGTCATACGTAGCCTTGACAGTCAAAGCTCTGGTCCCCTTTCATTCATGGAAGTTTATGATGCCCTTTGTGGCTGTATTTCTTCTGCTGGCCATCGCCGTGGCGCTCAGATGGGTGTCCTTAGGATCGACCATCCCGACATAGAAGAGTTCATTGAGAAGAAGACGAACCACACTCAGCTTCTCAACTTCAACATCTCTGTCGCTGTCACCGATGAGTTCATGGACGCAGTCCAAGAGGATGCTATGTTCCCCCTCGTGTGGGAAGGGAATGTCTTCAAGGAAGTCAAGGCTCGTCCCCTCTGGGATAAGATCATGCGTGCTACATGGGACTGGGCTGAGCCCGGTGTCATCTTCATCGACAAGGTGAACAGGATGAATAACCTGTGGTACTGTGAGGACATCGCAGCTACCAATCCATGTGGTGAACAGCCGCTCCCTCCGTATGGTGCGTGTCTCCTCGGGTCCTTCAACATGACGAAGTACCTGATCAAGAAGACTATCGAGACTGAGGCGTTCGGCAAGAAGACTGTCTGGGCGTACAACCTAGAGCAGTTCAAGAAGGACATCCCTGTTGTCGTCCGTGCTATGGACAACGTAGTGGATCGTGCACACTATCCTCTGGAGCAACAGAAGGCAGATGCACTGAACAAGAGACGTATGGGTCTGGGTATCACAGGCCTAGCGAACACAGCCGAGGTGCTCGGTGCCCCCTATGGTAGCAAGCACATGCTTGGCTTTACCAAAGCTATCATGGAGGTACTGCGAGATGAAAGCTATCGAGCGTCTATTGAACTGGCCAAGGAAAAAGGAGCGTTCCCTTATTTTGAAGCAGATGGATTTGTCGAAGGATCTTTCATTCAGCGACTTCCTGTGGATATACAAGAGGGAATTACTGTTCATGGTATTCGCAACAGCCATCTTCTTAGCGTTGCACCTACAGGAACCATCAGCCTCGGAGCCGACAATATCAGCTCAGGTATCGAGCCTGTGTTCAGCCTTGGCTATGATAGAGACGTCCGAACTTTCGACGGAACTAGGACTGAGCGTGTCGAAGATTGGGCCTATAGAGAACATGGAGTTGAGGGACGAACTGTTGAGACAGTGTCCGTTGCAGACCATGTCAATGTTCTCAATCTCGCCTCCTACTACGTCGACAGTGCCGTAAGCAAGACGTGTAACGTCGGTGATCATGTCACCTTCGACGAGTTCAAAGAAGTCTACATGCAGGCCTACCTAGGAGAAGCTAAAGGATGCACTACATTTAGAGCTAGTGGTAAGCGGTTCGGTATGATGCGAGCCGTTAACGAGGAACAAGTTGGACACGACGAGCCTGAGGTACAAGAAGGTGCTGCGTGCTACGTCGATCTTGAAACAGGCATTAGAACCTGTGAGTGAGGAACTATGAAATACATGCGATATTGGCTAGCGGTACAGCTCATCGAGTGGGGCGTCCGCATTCTACCAGACGAGTACACTCGCAGTCGGATGGCACTAGGACTACAGTGGTCCGCCGATCTGATCAACAAAGAACTAGCAATCGAGGAAGAATATGAGCGAGACCAAGCTACAAATTCCGAAGATGATAACCAAACTACCTGAGGAGAAGAAGGATGGCTGGACGGAAGGGGTCAAGTACGACGAAGGAAAGCTCCCGTACCATCTACTTCCACCAGAATTGCTGGAAGGCGTCGCGGCTGTACTACAGTTTGGCGCTGAGAAGTATTCAGCAAGGAACTGGGAGTTGGGAATGGATTGGTCCCGTCCATTCGGAGCACTCATGCGACATATGTGGGCTTGGTGGCGCGGAGAAGAAGCTGACCCTGAGACAGGCTTCTCCCACCTCTGGCACGCAGGATGCTGCATTGCGTTCCTCATCGCCTATGAGCGTAGAAATGTAGGAAAGGACGACAGACCGTGAAATACTTTGCATTGTTTGGTGGCTTGATCGCCGCCGTAGTAACCAGTATCCTGTTGATTGCACCTAGTGCAGCAGGAGAAGTACGACCGTTGTCACCAACCGACCCACGTGAGTTGAAGGGCAACGCACTGTTCCTCTGTCCCACCGTTGAAGAAGTCCATGAGTTGTTGGATAACTTCCAAACGTGGGCAGCGGACAGCCACATTCGTAACGATTGTATCTTTTACCAGATCGGATGGTACACTGATCTAGTGGCCCAACACCGGTACCTTGATGACGAGGGAGACGAGAGTATTATCTTCCAGATCATCGCTGATGGAGAGCCTGTGTCGATGTACACATTCTCCCTTATTCCAGAAGAAGCACAAGGAGTTGACGCATAATGGAAATCGTAGTCTTTCTGATCGGCTTTGCTGCCGGTCTATTCATTGGACCAAAGATCGTCGAACGCTTTAAGTCCGACGACTAAACAAAGAAAAACCCCGGAACACATTGTGCTCCGGGGTTTGCTGTATCTACCGTGTGGGTAGGGTTAGACGGTTTCGTTGTCCACAAATGCGAGGACCCAAGCGTTACCACCACCGCTCGTATCGAGCAGGTTGTTCAGGGTAACACCGTCGATCTTAAGATCATAGCGGCGCAACTCTGCGGTATCGCCCTCACCAGTACCGAAGTCCGGTGCAGTTACACCAGCTGCTACAGCCAGTGCGTTCAGGACCTCTGACCAAGTGAATTGGATCTCCTTGGTGACCGTGGTCTCAGTCGTGTCAGTGATGATTGTGGGCATTGCCATCTCCTATAAAGGTCTACTTCTTTTTCTTTCTTTGCTTCATTTGCCAGTTGATCAGTTTGTCGCTAGCTGCTTGCCCTGCTGCTTTGCCGGGCCCGCCTGTGATGAAGCGCTTGACCTTGTTCAGGAACCCAGAGGTTCCCGGTTTCTCAAACTTAGCCGCCATGGTTCTTTCTCCTAAATAGCCTGACGATATTGTCTACCCAGCCTATAGCTCCACCGGCAGCAAGGCAGACGATTACCAGCAGTACCCAAGGAGGAATGCTGACGTGGTTAGTGGTGGACTGGTCGATGGTATCAACCCGTGACCGAGGGGCAACAGACACTCGTGGTGCTGTATCCCTCTTGATGTCTACGTCTACGCCCTGTGTGACTTCCTTGCCCACGTTAGCGTTGACGTTGGGTCCTCCCCCTCCGCCCACTAGTTTACCTGCGAGTGTGAGTGGGTCACAAGCGCTTAGGGTTGTAATGAGCATCAATGCCACGAAGAGCGACACTGAGCCCGACCGAATACGGGAGAAGTAATGTGAGAATTTCGAGAGCATTGGTTACTCCTAGTAGTGCCATCACTATGAGGATGCCGATGATGGCCTCATTCCTCCGTGCTAGCTGCCTCTTCCCCCGCTGCTCGTCTTCGTGCTCGCTCATTGAGGATCTCCTGTACTTTACGGATGATCTGGACAAGAAGCCAGAGTGCACCCAATACTGGCAAGGACCATTCAGCGAAGCTTGATACGGACCCTGCTGCGTCTTTAGCACGGTCGAGCCACAATGGTGAAGCCAGTGCAGTCGCCGCTACTATTCCTGTGGTGTTGTCGTTAGTGACAACGTATCCTGCCTTATGTATCATTTCGGATGTGTCCCCCAGCTTAGCTGCCAGTGAGGGCCATCCGGAAAGGACTTCCAATTTCCACCCCATTCTAATCCTTCAACTCCTACGTCTTGAGCGGCTTGCCAAATATACGGTGCCAGTTGGTGGTAGTGTGGCCAGTGCCACGAGATACGACGGTTCACGTAGGGAGCTATGTCCACTGCGTGTCCAGTGAGGTGACGAGAGTTAAGAGTTGTACTCGCACCACTAGCTACTAGTTCCTTCTGCCGCTTGAGTGTACGCATACCTTCGAGTACTGTGAAGTCTACCTTCGTGATCTCGATGGCACGTTCCATGACCTTAACCAGATCAGGATGAACTCCTTTTAGTTTTGCTTTGGATCGTTTAGAAAATCTGTACATCATTCATCCTTAATGCGTGGACGACGGATAGCCTCTCCAGTTTCTGCTTCGAGGATCTCCATACTCTCCAATGGTGTTTGTCTTAGATTAACAGGACGTGAGCTGGGTAGATGCTCAGCTACAGTACGTGCTGCCTTGTACCGTGCGGCTACAGTGTTGGCTTCGATCTCTCCTGAGGTTGCACGATAGGCATCATAGGCACTACGGTTACCTTGTGCGATACGATTGTAGTAGTCCTTGTCAAGGCCTTTGTTGATAAGCTTAGTGTTCTTCTTCTTCGCAGGTTCGATTGAAGCGATGTCGAAGGACCACTCCTCACCGTTGATATCTACAGTATATGCAGGGACTGCATTGAACAAAGGGTTCTGATCAGCTACCCGTAATCCATCTGGAATGTTCTCGAACAGGTGGTAGTTCGAATGGTCACTCTTATATTCATGAGTAGAGACACGGCCAGTCTGAGGGTTACGAGCAGCTACAACAGTAACCTGCTTCTCGTACATTAGGTCACCGTGAGCATCTTTACCGACGTTAACGATACCAAGACGCATCAGTTCTTTGTCAGACAGACCACGTTCCTGCCAGTTAGGTCGATACGGCTGCCATTGAATGGCGCGACCAAGAATGTCGAGACCTTGTTCTTCAAGAGGTTCAAGGAATTCCACAGCTTCTGCCAGTTCTTGGATGTCCTGCTCTAGAGCGACACGACCTTGACCCGCCTGATGGGCTACTCCTGAGGGACTTGACCCCGGGTCGAACCCTTCGACTTCTTGTACTGCGTGCTGCACCTCGTGCAACAGAGTACCGAACATCTCTTTCTGAGTTGCCTCATCCCACTTAGATTTGGGATTGTAGACATCTACAAAGGCGTCAAGCTCAATGTCGATGCCGTCCTCTAGGCTCCAGTAGGCACCACGTGCACCTGTGTTAAGACCACGAACATGGAAGTTGACAGGCATACCAGCCAGCTGTGGGTAGTTATCGAAGAGGTCCGGGAAGTTAAGAACCTCAGATAGTGTCATATCAAAGTACACACCAGCTTGACCATTATGGGTCATACCTTCAACGAACCCCTTAGCTGCGTCGATCCTGCCCCTATCGAACAGTTTCTGGGCATGGTCTGGCATACGCATGAACATAGGTAGGACCTCCTCTTCGAAGGTTTCTTGGAACCTATGGGATGCAGTGGCACGAGACGTATTGATCTCGAACCTGTCCAGTCCGTCCATACCAGTGAACACACCATATTGGTCGTACAGTTCATCAGCAGTGAAGTCACTTCTCTCAAACCCACGGTCCTTGAGGTCTTCTTCCATGATGCTAGGACGGCTCACCTGAGCCTTACGACCACCAAAGATACGCAATGCCCCCTCTGGAACCTCCGCTACAGATGAGGCAGCCCCGGCACCAACAGCTAACCCAAGGATGTTAGCAGGTGTCGGGATATCCATGGCACCCTGCACCTCCTCAGCGGTGCCTTGCAGTAGAGCGGCTGGGATGTTCTTGATCTGGCTCCACGTAGGGAGTTCAGGGTTCTGAACGTAGTCCCATACCGCTTCGCGAAGATCACCGGCCACCTTCCCCAAGGGCCATCGATCCATCTCAGCCTGCTCTTCTGCTTCCTCCCCCGTCATCTGGTAGAGTGTGAACTTCTTACCAGAAGGCATTCTATAGACAGGGTTGCCCAGCTCATCCATCTCCCCCAGTACCCGCTCAGCTCCGAGTGGTACTCGGTAACTAGGGATCATGTCGAGAGTTAGTTCAGCCATCGTATTTCACCAGTTGTCCATTCATTAGTACTAGATCGCCGGGTTTGATTTCACCAGCTTCCCCGGCAGCTTCAACCTCAGAAGGAGAATTGAAAGATGCCAATCCATTGGGATCAATCTGCATACGTGCAAGTAAACGCTGAGTATTTGAGCTCAGCTGTGAAGCTCGGTTGGAAACCTCCACTTGTGGACCAGCTTGAGAAGTCGGGGTTTCAGATACGGAAGGCCTCGGTTGAGGACGTGCCGACTGGAACACAGGACCAGCTTCGCGTGTATCACTCGTGGGAGCTTCGCCTTCCCCTTGAGCACTGCGAGCACTCTGAGGGATAGAGGCACCACCTGAGCGAGACCATGCGTTCTGCCATGCCTCACCCCGTGTCACTGTGCCATCTCCGTTGCTGTCAAGGTTCTTGTTAGCACCGTAGGACTTACGTGACATGTGGTCTCCCGTAGCGGAGTACAGCACGTAGCTGTCGTCCTTATGGATAGCTGCGGGATAGTGGATCGCAGTGTAGATATGGGAGAAGTTCGGGTTAGGTACGTCCTTGAGTAGGGGCTGGAGGTACGCTTCAACGTACGCCATCTGTTCAGCCCGGGACATACCAGCCAACTGCTTAGTAGAAGTCCCCAGTCCCTGTGCAGTACCCTCAATGAACTGGATCAAGCCAGTGGCCGAAGAGCCGGGGTTCTTAATGCCGGGATCAAAGGTACCAGCAGTCTCGAAGTGGATAGCCCGCATCAGATCGTTCGGGTCGATGTTCAAGACAGAAGAGGTGTTCATCACAGCAGTGACGAATGCTTCGTCCTTCATCACCTCAGGCGGGATGCTCTTCTTACCGGGCTTCAATTGGTTCGGATCAAGGTTCGAACGGGTCAGACCACCCAGCTTAGCTGTGGTTTGGCTAATAGCGTACATCGAGTTGGCAATGGTACGAAGCTGTTGTGGAGGCTGCCCATTGTCAGTGATACGGTTCCACAAGGAGTAGGCTGCGGGCCCACCCTCACTTCCTAGTTCGGCCAAGGCACGACCACGGTCGGCTACGAGGGCTTCGTAGTCCCCACCATACGCTGTATCAATAGCCTCGATGAGAATGTCAGCGAGTTGTTGGTTACCAGTTTCACTACCAAGTGCACGACGGATAGACCCACTGTTCAGGTTGAACGTGTTAGTCCTGATGTCGTAGTCAAAGGCAGACCGTTCCCGAGCAGCACGGTACTGTCTATCCGCAGCCAGTCCGGCGTTGGTGACAGAGCTCTGAACCCGAGTGACAAGAGCGTCATACAGGTCAGGGTCGGACTGCTTGATGCGATCCATGTTGCGGAAGAATTCCGGGGAGAACATGGTGTTGATCCCGTCCTCTGACACAAACTCACCTTGAGAAGTGACGTATGCCAGATGGTCAGCACCACGTGCTACGACGCCAGCCCAGTTCTCACGGGCATCGGGGTTCGTAGTAAGGGCATCCCCGTGGGCGTTGGCAACCTTAAGGCTGTCATTCGCCACAGTAAAGAGTTCCTCTGGTGTCTTGCTCTCGATATTCCCTTGAAGGACAGGGTCAGGGATCGAGGGGTCACGTACCGTAGCACCACTGTGTTTACCATTGGTACCGTCGAGTGACTTAAGGGCGGAGGTCAGCTCGGATACAGGCAGAATACCCATGTTGAGCAGGACCTCTGGGTCCGCACTGAGAGCAGTGAGCAGTTGGTCTTCCTTCGGGAAGCCAGCCGCTTTGATCCCCGAGTAGAGGTTGGACAAGGCCTGTGCCTCTACGTTACCGGGTGCAATGATCTTCCTGAATGTCTCAAAGGTCGCGCTCATGGCGTCGATCTTCTCTTGGACAGGAGCCCAAGCCTCAGCGGAGACATTGACAGGACGAGTGATGGAGGACTTGTACTGGTCCCATTGCAGGATGATGTTGTCGGCTTCCTCTAGTGTCACGATGTGGCCCTGCTGACCCGCAGCAGCGGCTACTCCGAAGACAGTGGAGCCGAAGTCATCAATGTCACTGATGTACGCAGTGGCTGTCTCGTTTGTGAAGTTGAAGTCAGCCAGATCAATCTGCTGCTTGCGTGCCTCACGGGCTGCAATACCACCCAGTGCCAGTTTCTCCCGTTCTTCGGGGCTAGCCTCTGGATGGGTCAACAGTGTGGCAGCCAGAGCTGACTGATACGTCTCACTCTCCTTGAGTGCTTGCAGTTGCACCTGTTCATCAGAGAAGGAGAAGCTATCTACGTCACGACCAGTGATAGACTGTGCAGTCTGTTGGAACCAGCCATCGTTCACATCCCCACCAGCTTTGGTGTACTCGGAGATCATGTTGAGTTCCAGCCTACGGGCCAGATCCATCTTGCCTTCCATGCGAGCAGCACGGATACGCTTCATGCCATCAACGACGGCACCCCGCAACCCCGTGTCATCCTCAGGCTTGACGCTCTCCTGACTGCCGTAGCTTTTGATCGCTGCGTTAGCCAGATCGAACAGACTAGAAGAACTGTTATCAACTACAGGCTGTTCTGCGGTGACGTTAAAGTTGGTATTTGGGTTCAATGAGCTCATTGGTTAGTTCCTATGAAGTCGAATGTTTCCTCGATCCGCTCCCCAGCGAAGAACTCGCCCCGCTTCATACGTTCGATCTGCATTCTATACAGTTCCTCGGACGTAGTGACACGCAGGCCGTTGCGTACAGTTGCCTGATCAATAGGTGACAGACCAGACAGAGCGATCTTCCATTGGATCTCCTGTAGCATCTGCATCCCACGTTCCGGATTGTCTCCGTTGATGTACTCCATCGCCAGAGTGTAGTCATTCCGGATTTCATTGGTGAAGTTGCGGACGTTCAGGTTCTCGTTGTACTGCCACCCCTTCTCTTGGTAATACTCGTTCACTTCACGAGCAGAGAAGCCGAGCAACTGTGCGATAGCGTCAGCACCAGAGAGCTCGAAGGGTAGTTGCTTACCAGTACGGCTACGATACAGGCCAGTGTTCCAGATACCGACAGCCTTGGCAGCGTTATCGACACCAGTCCACTGACGGGCAAACCGGATCATGCTCTCAGAGAGGAGCACTGGAGTACCATTGTGGATATCCGTGGTGATACGGAACACTTGATCGAAGACCTTGCCACTGATATCACCGGAGGGACCCAGTGCAGCCAGCAGTGGTGATTGCTCTCCCCCAACAATATTGGAGTACACATCTTGGATAAGAGTGATAGGAGCGAGACGCTCAGCGACAGCGACCTCAACCCCGACCATGTCGAGGAGAGTGTCCCAGATACCGTACTTGATGAACGTGTTGAGTTCACCCGCTGGTTCAGCACCTACCTTCTCAGCGAGCCAGTCACTAGCGGAGGCCATACCGAGACCGGTGAGACCGAAACCGGGGAACAACATCAGAGCCATCCTTGCCCGCTCGCCAGCAGTGAAGTCTCTGCCGATGATTACGTTCTCCATACTCCGAAGGGTGTAGGAAAACCACTGGGTTGGAAGTTTGCCGAAGCCTTCCTGCATAAATGCACGGTTAACATTAGTCATACGGAAGGTCAGAGCCTGCTCACGGTCGGTTATCCAGCGACGGGCGTGGGCGGTATTAATGGCCTTGCCGGGAAACTTAGTCTGATACTCCATTACAGCAGTGGTGATACCAGTCAGACGAGCAGCTCGCTCACCCTCACGGAACGGTGTGAGACCCGCTTTCATGGCCCCACGCCATCCGGTACCTATTTTCCTCTGAACATCGCGGAGCGTGCTTGGGAGATAGCTTTCGCCCTTCCACCCAGCCACGCCGAACGCTTGGCCCGTGCCGCGTTCCATAGTGCTTCCGTCAATTATATCTCGACCGGAAGTCCTGATGTAGTCCAGAAGTTCTTCGACTGCCTCAGTGGACATGCCCCGATGCTTCGCAAGCCGTTTCACAGCAAGCTTCTCCATCGCCGTATCTGGAGCCATAAGAGCCATACGAAGAGCTGGATACATGGTCACGGCCTGAAAACCAGCTTTCGGGGAGATAGCAGCAATGGTTAGAGCATGGTAACCTTGGACGAAGAACTGTGAGAAGTTCATCAGACCGAACGCAGAGACGAAGCCGAAGGTCAGGAGACCTTGTGCTGCACCTGCGACGGGGTCCCGAGGTAGCTCTACTCTACCTTTCGTGGTGTTGAAGACAAACTCCTGAGCAGCAGCGCCGTAGCTCTCCATCGCACGGAAGGCCTCCGACTTATGTCCGAGCCGTCTCCGAATGATCGCGTGCTGTATGCCCAACTCGCGGGCATTGGGGTTCGTCGTCTCCCGGAACTTTGCGTTCTCGAAAGCACGCCGAGGATCAGCCTCGGGACCCACGTCCCATCCACTACCAGCACGGCGGGCACTCTTAAGCCACGAGTGTAGTGCTGCCTGCGTGTAGTCATTCCACGCAAACTGGTGTGTGATGGATCCGAAATCATCAAAGATGGCAGACACTGCGTCGAACTGGCGTGCCTCTGCCCCACCATATTCAGTGAGGACATCATCTTGCCTATGCATACCGAACGTGACCAAGTCATCCCATGTCTGAGAGAAACCATCCCGAACCTCGCCGGTGGCAAGTTCACCATCACGGTTCTTCGAAACGACAGGGACCTCCAAGAGATTGACACCCTTCTCATCAGAGAAAGCAACGAGATCATCGACGGACTGAATATTGGTATTCCAGTCGTTATTGACTTGAATTACCTCATCGGTAAGGGTGCCATTGCGGCTAGCCTTTTGTATCGTGCTGATCTGCTCAACCGCCTTGCTGGCCTGCTTAGCCGTCACGGCAGTGAGGAAAGCCCGGGGAGTGTGGCCTTCCACGACTATAAAGTAGTTGGCCGTCGGATTAATCCTGCGCCCACCCGCGTTGTAACCCAGAACGTCACTATGATCAAGAATACGTACATCACTGGGATTAGCAACGTAACGGATACCGGACCCAATCTCTCGATCAAGCTCCCATATCACCGTGTTGCGACGGAGATCGCTTTGGTAGCGGGGCGTGTTGCCCCTCACATCTAAGATATGCTCAGTAGTGTTGCCGTTGAACCTCCGTCCGGGTACACGAGTACCATCAGCGAGGACAATAGCTTGATAGTCAGCGGCTACGTACTTCTGTAGGCGCAGGTGGGCACGCTGCATGTACGCTGCGTCACCCAGTTGAAGGATAGCGTCGAACGCCTCCCGATCAGCACCAGTAGGGGCCTTGCCCTTAGGGTGGTACTTACGGAATAGGTCGTCGAACTCCTGTGTGTTGTAGTTATTGCGCAGTCCTGCGTCTTTACCGTCCCTCAGGTTGTTGAAGATCGAGGACAGAGCCGACTGACTGTCGCTATCCACTGCACGGATCTTCTTCTTGAGTTTAGTCGCAGCCTTACCGGACTGGACGGACGATACAAGGCCCTCAGCGATGTTGGCTAGGGCGGACAACGTCTTATTCTCTGTGGCAGCTTGCGATCCAGCGAACCGAGCGACCATCTTGCCCACTTCGTTCATCGCACCTTTCCATCCGACCTCATCAACGAACATGTTGGGGTCCAGACGTTGGTCAATCTCGATGTGAGCACCCAGTTCCGGGCGGTCCTTGTCTACTGGTACGGCTCGAGCAGTTGGGAAGTCCTCACGGATACCCGTACTCTTGATCCGACGCTCGGCTACCTCCACATTGGCGTATGGTTTGCCGTGACGGACAGTGCCCAGCTTGACAGACCAGATGAAGTTGCCTGTTGCGTCCCTACGTACCGGTCGGGAGATGTTTACGATGGGGTTATTTGTACGTTTGGCCAATGCATCGGCGTTTGCCTGTGCAGCACGCACTACTTCGTCACTGTCGATACCACGACCAGTGGCACCCACCTCATTAAGGTGGTCCATCTCCCGAATTACTTCGTTAGTCTCTTTGATACGCTGCGTACGAGCCAGTCCTGCACCGCCGATGTCGTCAGCAGTGGGGGTCAGTACGTCAGGAGTACCATCATTGATGTTACGGGGAGAAGGTGCGTCACCCTCAGCCTTCAACATCGTCTCATATGTGTTGTCAGCAGCCTCTTGACCACCAATGGTCTTCGCTCTGCGTACAGAGGAGACAGACTTGACACCCTTGGTCACCAATGCGGCCAGTGGGAGCACGTCAACGACACCAAAGGCACGCCAGAGACCACCGAGTGGGTCCTGACCTGCGTTCTGGAACCTGTTAAACTCCTCCGACATGGCAAAGAAGTTGTCGCCAGTGAAGAAACCTTCCTGTTTCACCTGATCGACACGCGTTTTGATCCAGCGAGAGTACTCGTCTGGGTCCATAGTCATTGCTGCGACTGTGTGATCACGACCACCTTGGGTCTGACGACCGAAGATGTCCTCAAATCCACCGATAACCATGGCACGGAGGAAGTAACGGTCGATGAAATCCCAACCGTAGCCGAAGAAGCCGGTATCTTCCGACATCTGGGCCACTGCTTCCTGCATTGCCTCCTCACCTGTCTGCAAGTTCGTCATGAACCGCATCAGGTTGGCGTCTACAGTAGGGTCATTGAGTGCAATGGCGTGCTCAAGGAACAGGTTGTCACCTGCTTTGTTCCAAATGTCACGCTTCATCTGCTCATTGACTAGAGATGAGGCTGTATCTTGGGGTTCTGCCCGCTTCTCGAACTGTTGTTCCAGAAACTTGGCTTCTCCCTCACGGTTCGCATTAGCAATCCGTTGCTTTGCGTCTTGAATGTCGGTCCTACTACCTGCTTCTACTCGAGAACGGGTCTCTTCGAAGTCAATGTCGTTCACTGTGGCGGCCATCAGGGCGTTCTCACGCACCCGCATAGGCTGTGTCACAGAACGAAAAGCTTCCTGCACATCAACTGCGAGGTTGGTAGGCTGCTTGTCGACTGGATGAAAGGCCATTACTGGACGTTAGCTCCACTTACACGAGCTCTGGTCTGAGCGTCGGCTCCACCGAAATGTTCAGGGAAGAGAGTACCGAACCCTCCACCCAAGTTGAATAGATTGGCTCCCACCCCGGCTACACCGGAGAAGAAGTTAGCTCGTTCTGTCTGTCTGGAGATGATACCGGACAGTGCAGACTGCTGGCTAGCGAAGCCCAGAGCCTCGCCTAGGCGGCTTCCGATGGCTCCAGCACCCCCGATAGCCCCGGACCCTCCAGCGGCACCTGAGCCGATGGCTCCGGCGACGACAGATGCCCTTGCGATCTGAGCCTGCCTAATGTTTTGACGTGCTGACCGACGCCGCTCGTTTGCCTGCTGTTGACGCTGGGCACGAGCAGCCTTCTTCTGTGCACTGATGGATAGTACGGTGCCTGCAACAGAGGCGATGGCACCAACAACGGCTATTGCGGGAGGCATTAGCGTTCCTCTTCGTATCTGTAGACGTCAAGTCCTTCGGCTGTGCCTGTGTACTCAGCGCCGATGATCTTCATCAGCTTCCGCATAGCCTTGTCATCCGGGTGAATGGCAGTGAATAGCATGATCCAACTGCTGGCGTAGGCAAACTCCTCGAGTTCTTCAAGCTTAACCTTAAGGGCTTTGATAACACCGGGCGTAGGTCTGAGCCTCGGCAGGTGAAGAATAAGAAACGTCTCGTTGTACTCAACGTCTAGTTGAAAATCATCGGTATCAACTATCGTGAAACGGGTAGATTGGGGCATCAGAACCTTCCGGGTCTAGAGATCACTACGTTATATCCGAGTAGGTGGAAGTCTTTCCCAGCCTCACTCTCAAATCGTAGCCTCATGCTCCTCCCTCTGCCCCGCAGCTTGAGACGAGTGGGGATGACAGTCCTCGGGTACGTCCAGTTGGACAGGTCCGAAGTGTCAACCGCCGGTACTGACTTACGACGGAACCCTTGTTGGGATATCGTAGTCGGATTACGGTTAAAGTCGTAGTACGCTGACACCAGAATGCTGCTGTCTCGTAGTACTGAGTATACTCCACCACCGTCATCATTGAAACCAGTAGCGGTATCCTTCATGAAGGTAGTGAGGTACGGTGAAGTCTTACGTGTCTCGAGGTCACCCATGAAACTGTAGGCTGCCTCGGCGTAGGAACTGTAGTCTGCTGACCCCCAGTCTTGGAAGTCTGTATCGGTGAACTCAGCGAAGGTGAACTTCCCTGTGTCCCCGTCGACCACTAGGTACTTAGCCTTGGACGATGCAGAGGCACGGCTGGTAATCGTAGTGACAACCTGATCCCCTCCACTCGTCTGGACTAGTTGTCCTCCGTTAGTGATAACATTCGAAGTTGTCGTGCTCGCTCCGATGCCGTTAACGAAGGTAGCGTCAACGATGTAGTTTGTGTTAGCTGCTTCGTCAGAGACCGTCCAAGGGAACCACGCTTCAAGGACTTCATCCCAGATGAGCAGATTATTCCTCTTTGTATCAACAGTCTCTGAATTGTCTGGGTATATCCAGCTGATCCGTCGTTGTGCTTCGTCGTAGACTGAGGTGACTTTGTCTCGTTTGTCGGCATCTATAAGCTCCCAAAAAGATTGAATGGAGGAGACAGAGAGGTTCTGTGCTCCGAAGCCGCCACCCTCAGCTGCACCTACACGGAAGATACCGGAGTTCGACCACCAGTACGGCTGGCCCTGTGCGGAGACGAAGGAGCCGACAGCCGACAGACCATCTTCACTGATCTTGGATACAGTGTAGTCCGTGGCACGGAACACATCGTCCACTCCGCCGATCTGCCACACCCCATTGGATGCGAAAACGAACAGGTATGGTCCGAAAGGATGAAGCTTACGGATATTGTGGGCCTCTGGGATGGAGATGAAACCACCATCGGTATCCAGCAGGTCCGAGAGTTCTTGTGACGTCGGGTCGTTCTGTTGGAAACACTCACCAATCAGGGAGTACTTCTCTTCCAGAACCTGTGAGAAGAAGATCTTCGATCCGTTGTCGTCTGTTGAGTTGGCCATACCAGCGTAGAAGATACGCCCAGTGTAGCTAGCCACGGTAGAGAACCGGCTGTCCTCTGTGGTATTCAGTGAGCTGTTGTCCAGACCCGATGCAGTTTCACGGTCCTTGCTGTATAGGTCCAGAATGAACGAACCGTTGACAATGAAGGATGAACCAGTGAACACCTTCTTCCATTCGGAGACAGAGAAGTTGCCGCTGGAGTTCTTACCGGAATACCACGGGTGGGTCAGTGCAGGGAATTCACCCTCAGTATTGATGTAGGTCTCTAGTGCGGTGTCACCGTTACCTGCATTCGATCTAGTCAGCAGGAAGGCGATATTATTGAGACCACCGGAGATGTTGATGTTCGAGCTTGAAGAACTACCCGAGCCACCACCTGAGTTCCACCCACAGTTCCGGGTGTCATAGGCACGCTGGATCGTGACGTCGTCCTTGTCCTGTGCCTCACGGTAGATCGTGCGGTCACCCAACCAGTCGAAGTCTCTCACTCGGAAGTCGATCTCAGTCTCGGTGAAGGCACCAGTATCCAGATCCCGGGTGATGTAGAAGGTGTTCAGTTCCGAGCTGGCTACAACCAGAGCACCCTTGATGGACGCCACTTGGATCTCAGCCGACGCTGCACCACCACCAGTGGGACGTTGGAACGTCGACATGTCAAGTGCGTACTCAACACCAGAGGTGAATGTGGTATCCACCCGGTTAGCCGAGAGGGAACCAGTGCCGTCACCCTGATCGAAGAACATCAGCGTTGAACCAACCTGCAAGACAGTGAAGTCTGTGTCCGCCTGTTCACCTACGTTCTCCCATACGTGGGTAGAGACGATAGTGTTGGCGTCCAGTATCTCTGTGGTTGGAGACGAACCAGCCTCGATAGCCAGCCCCAGCCTACGACGGCGGGCACCGGTCTTCAAGAGGTCGCAGTTCAGCTCATCAACGCTAGCGTTCTCAGGGAACGTGAGTTCTCCTCGCTCTGTGAGCAGGCCACCAACAAAGGTGTTGATAGGTACCTGAGTGTACTCAGCCATTAGCTAGCCTTCTTTTGCTTCGCCCTCGCAGCTGCCTTCCGATCACGTTGAACCGTAGCGGTTGGCTTAGCTTCATGTTCATACTTGAGGACTGCGTCAATCGCTTGTTGTGGTTTGGTGTAGAACCCTGACAGGTGTGCAGGCAGGGATCCCTTTGATACTTCGATAGTGAAGAAGACGAAGCCGTCGTACGATTTCTTCACATGGAATGTGTGGTTGAACTTATCTGACGAGATGATCCACGTCGGAGCAGAGTTAGTCTTCGGAATGATTTCCTCAACGGTAGCGGCCATAGTCGTTCCTTACGTTGCTCCGTGCCGACTTCCTCTTGTCGTTCTGAGCGTGTACTTTGTTACGACGGGCTGCCTCTGCCGCCTTGCGAGTAGTGCCACCCTTGTACCAATCGAAGAACCTCTCACGTGCTTCACTGATCAACATAGGGTACAGGTGGTCGTCAATGTCCGGGAAGTAGTTGTCATCAAACCGGTCAAAGATCGGATACTTGATGCCCAGTGCTCGTACCTTGTGCTCCTGTAGGGTGTTGTCATACGAGGAGTTCCAGCTGTCGAACACCATCCATTCATCATCGAACGAGGTGTAGTACTCAGGCCACTTGTCAGACTGGATGCGTAGCTTGGTGCCACCATTCTTATCGTTGACAGTCTGGTAGGTACCTGAGAAGTTGTCGATACGGGACAGGAAGTCCAAGGGGTCGAGCCACTGTACCTCGTGGTACTCCCCAGTCCCTGTCAGTGCCTCAGTCCTGTCGTACCAGACCTTGCAAATCTCCTTCACATTGGTCGGATACAGGAAGTGGGTGGGATAGGCACTGTCGGATGCAGGCGTCAGTTGAATGAGCTCTTGGTGTTCCGGGATCATCCGGTTGGCGACCATATCGTAGAACGTATGCTCTACAATGGTAGCCGCCTGTTCACCTTCGAGAGACCCCGAGATAGTGTTGATCGGCTCACCTTCCGTATCAGACAGGATATCCTGAATGATTTGCAGTAGGGTCTTTCTCATTGCAGTCATTAGTCATCCCTCTCAACAACGATGGTGAACTGCCAGCGAACTGCGTTCGTTGAAGCCCCATCGGTTTCAATGGTGATGTAGTCTAGGTCGGTGACGTCTTGGTTCGATACAGGAGTGGCGCTGTCCACATCACCAGCCGCAGATGCAGCATTGGCGACAGTGATTGCAGCCATGGCGTTGCCGCCGTTGTCCTTCACTGTGATCGTAGCGTCTGCCGTAGCGATAGCTCCTTCGAGTACACCCATGACAGAGACGACGTTACCGGAGTAGGGGACAGCAAGGTAGACAGTCTCGGCAGTCGAGATGTCCGCAATAGTCCCAGTGATTGTGTAGAAACGGGCAGTCCATGCGCCGCTGTTGGAGCCATCGGAGACGTACACCTTACCGGCGGTCTCACCAATGGCACCCTTAGGCTCGGGCTCACTCCAAGAACCGGAGCCCGCACCGTTCGATACGTAGGTTTGGTTGGACGAGGCACCGGATGCACCCTTAGGTTCGTGCAGTTCCGCGCCTGTCAATGCTGAGTGAGCAGTAGCCATTATAAATCCTTTGGGAAGGAGGGAGGACCGAAGCCCTCCCCACTAAGTTAGACGATGTACTTGATGTACAGCGTAGCGGCACCAGCCGTAAAGGCAGCGGTGTCGTACGTCGCCATGACATAGCTGTCGTTAGCCAGCTTCGTGCCAACCAGAGCACCATCAGAGGTGATCCCTGCGTTAGCGGTCAGCGAACCAACAGCAATAGCTGCGTCGATGCCGTCGTCGTCGATGTTGGTACCAGCAGCCTGCTTGAGGCCGAGGTCGAGAACAGCAGCACCACCCGAGGTGAATGCAGTGTCAACAACCAGTACGGCTTCTTTCAGGAAGGCACCGGACGGAAGATAAGGACGATCCCCAGCTTCGGCAGCAGTATCGGTATCAGCCAGCGACGTAGCGTCGAGGATCTTATACACGAGTACCTGCTCCTCAGCAGAGGTGACACCGTCACCAACTTCCGTGGCCCCATTATCCAGTGGGAACCGGACGAGGAGGCCGTCTTCGTTTGTCCAAGTAGGCATAACTTTCCTCCTCTATTAGCTGACAGCGGTCGAAGTAACGACCGAAATCATGTTTTCAGGACGGAACAGCTTAACACCGTAGCGAGCCGTAGTAACGAACTCAGTGCGCTGGCGGTCCTTGTTCCACTCGCTGTCGACCACAGGGGCCTGACGCCAAGCAGCTTTCCACGGAAGAACGTCCGGGGCCGAAGAGAAGAAGTACGACGCAGTACCAGCGGTCGACGAGAAGTCATTCGTGGTCGTGCCGTCACGCTCCGGCAGAGCGTTATCCGTAACGGAAGGCAGATAGTTCGACATGTAGACGTCAAAGCCGTACACGTTCTTAACGAACTTCATGCCAGTCGTGATGCCTTCGGCTACGATACCGGTCCACATTGGGTTGTCGGATACCGAGACGAGGCTCGACAGGGTGTTGAGATAGAAACCAACAGCCGGATCGACGATTGCCACACGGCCCTGAGCAGGAACGTTAGCTTTGTCGAGGGCATACCACGCATAAGCGAAGTCTTCCAGTTGGATCTGACCCGCGTTACCACCGGAGAAACGGTGATATGCGCCGTTGATGGCATACTGACCGTTGGTCGATGCACCAAGAATAGCTTCGGGCTTCTCAAATACGCGAGCTTCGAAGTGCTCCATGATCGCACGTTCTTGCTTCGGCACAAAGCCGGAGACAAGTTGGTTCACATAGTAAGCATCTTGCTCGTTCTTACGGGTGATGTAGGTACCAGAACTGATGTACTCATCAATGCTGAACTGCCATTCACCAGTATCAAGAGGACGATAGTTGACAGCGCTGTCTTCCACGTAGTCGTCTACCTGTGCATCACCAATCGAGGGCATCGTAAAGGTGTTGCCATCAGGGAAATCGACCAGCGTGTCGACGAACATCATGCCCATCAGGTCGTCCTTAAGGACCTCTTTCAAATCATTCGACCAGATTTCGGAGCGAATGAGAAGATCAGAGTTCCCAGTTGTCATACCAGACATGGTTCTCTCCTGAGCTTATCAGCTGTAGAAAGCATCCCCTTGCTTCTTGCGCTCCTCAAGGAGCTCATTCTGCACTTGAATACTGCGGTACAGCTGAGGATTTTCCTTCCGCATCTTCTGGTAGTAACCCCAGTTCTTGCGGTCGGACTGATTGAAACCACCACTGGTGTTCACTTGGGAACCGGGCGAAGCATTCGTTTCCTTTGTTGGTGCTTCACCAAATAGTTTCCAGAACGCAGTAGGACTACGCTCGGCCAGTTGCTTAAGATCCTCGACTGGCATCTGCAATTCAGCAGCACGCTTCGTCAACTCGGCTTGAGCTTCTGTGCCATACAGTGTACGTAGACCATCATCGACTTGACCGAGATTGCTCTCAGCAGTACGATGCTTTTCCTGTTCAGTGATAGTCGTTACGATCAGGCTCTTTATGTCTTCCTCACTCGGTGCCGCCGGTGTGGCGTCTCCCGATGAGCCAGCTTCTCCTTGACCTTCATCCCCGCTGGCGGGCTGCCTTTGGCCAAGTTGGGCAAGAACGTCAGCAGTCCATGCACCTTTCTCTTTCTCTTGCTTGAGCTCTGCGAGCTCTTGCTCGAGGGTATCAATGTGCTGTTGTGCGTTGAGATAACCCTTCGCTATGGTTTGCGGGTTCTCCCAGTTCTCTCCCTTAGCTTCCTTCAACTTCAAAACGAAGTCTTCTGGTTGCTCCCCCGATTTGGTCTGGTCGGTATCGAATGCGGACATGGTGTTCCTTATTCCTTTAATAGCAGCAACACGGCTTCAATGGCATCGTTGTTTCCATTGTCGTGTGCTTGTTTAAATGCCCATGATGGATTGTCGTAATCAGCAGGCTTCATGGACTTAAGCTCTGCTTTTATCGCTAGACGTACGGCATCCATTGCCGGGTCCGCTAGCAATCTCCGAACTGCTACCACTTGGTCTTCGGTGCAGTATCTCTTTAGTTGAATGTGCATTACAGGCCTTGTTCAGCTGCGACGGTCAGGTCCTCGACGTTCTGTGCTTCTGCATCTTGGACTGCCCTCTGGGTTTCAAGTTGTTCTTGTACCGCGATGTTCTCACCGTACAGTTCCTTCTCTCCCAGTTCGTCAGCGATTAGCTCTGCCACTTTCTTGCCGGACAGGTGAGCACCGATAGTCGGGTCAGCCTTCAATGCCAGCATCTGTTGAATGTTCTGGACACGCTGTGCTCTCTCAGCGAAGTGAGACGCACCTACAGGCCACAGCTTGCCGTTGCCTTTGATGTCTGCTCGTGTCACGCTCTCGAAGATCGCAAGTCCTGTTGCCTCGTCGATCACCTGAATGGTATCTTCGACATCGAGGTTACGACGTGCAGCCTCGAGCATTGCATTGAGCAGAGGTTGTAGGAACTCACGCTCGAACTTCTCTGACTTGTGTTGGAAGATACGACCGGCAGCATTCTGCAAGGCCGACACTTCGAACGCGGTCTTCTCACCCGGGGTCCGGATGCCCATAGCTTGACGGGGTGCTCCTGCGAGCTCCTCCATCTTGTTCGCTAGGTTGTCAATTTGGAAGTCAGCGTTGAGAGCAGTAGTATCAGGGACCAGATAAGTAACATCACCTTCTTCTCCGAGGATAATCTGGGTGCCGGGTGCATAATCATACTCCTCGACATCACCTCTAATTTTCTGGATAGGGAATGCAATCTGGTCAAAGACATCAGCTTTCAAGTTCTCCAAGTGGTCGATCCGATATTGCAGACCGACGAGGTTATCCAGTGGGCCCATCGCGTACAGGTTATCTGGACGTGACCGCCAACCGGCATGGAAGATCGGTTCGTGACCAAGCCATGAGGCAATCTTGCTTTCCTCAATGACGTACGCCCGGTCAGCTACGACGATCTTGTGGTTCACTTTGAGCTCGTCAGCATCAGTGTCGTAGACGTCTCCATAGAATGTCAGGAGCTCTACGTAGTCTGAGCCATAATAATGTTCGATGGACGAGAACCCATCAGCCACGAAGGCCTCGGACTTCTCGAACGTGGATGCCCGGCCCACCTCACGGCGGTTCCCCAGCATCTTATCAAATACTGCTTTGTACTGATCGTTGCCACCAGCCTCGATCATACGACGTACCTCGCCAAGCTTGACGATGGAACGGACGATCTTCGGTGTGTCCACCCAGTTAGCTGCGGTAGGATCGAAGACAATGTCGTAGGGTGAGATACGCTTTGCTCTCGCACCAACGTACTTTGTTACTTGGAGGCCGTCCTCCATAGTGACAACGTCTTCCACCCACTCGACAGTGCCGAAGCAGTTGCCATACAGGATGAAGTCATCAATCAGTTTGTCAACCTCTACTTCGAAGTTCGACTGACGCAGCTTGTTCTTCATGTAGGCTTGGATGACCTCACGCTTCTGCTTGCCAGCAGCGCCATCATCCTCAGCCTGCCACCGTAGCCAGTTGGCATTCGGGAACAGAGCGGCAGTGTAGTTCGCCTTAAGGTTGTCGTAGATCTGGGTGAGCTTCGGCGTGGTTGTGCTGTTAGCCCACGGCAACCGCTTGTTGCTAGTGGACGTAGTGTCCGTAGCATACACGTAGTTGCGAAGCTCCCGCTTCTCTTCTTCCCACTTCATACGGAACTGCTTGTACGTCTGCCACTTCGTAGCAATAGCCGCACCAAGGTTGTTCGGTTCCAACAGGTGGATAATATCTAATGTAGTTCCAGCCATGAGTTGTCCTTATGGTGGTGGTGTGACTGATGGATAGTTGCCGCCTGCGTAGCCTTTGTTGTTCGGGGATACGAAGCTATCCCTAAAGGCACCGGGGATCAACGCACGGTAGCGGTTATCCGAGATGGCATTAGTGACAAACAGCGGGAAGCCCATTGAGATGGCGTAAGCTGTGTCGATGTACTTCGTGCCAGCGGGTACACCACAGAAGACAGTCTGTAGGTTACCACCTGCGGTTGTACCGGTCTGTAATGCAGTCTCACCCGAAGGTTCAGTGATCTGCACACCCGTCAGTGAGGTGGAGGTACCGGTCGCATCATAGAAGCGGATACCGAGGCTCCATGTTCCGGGGTCGAGGTTCGAACCGGAGTAGGTGTAGTATCCGGATACCTCAGCCACGAAGTAGTATTCGTTGTCAGAAGACGGGACAGATACACCAGAGACGGTCGTGATGTCCAGTCGGTTGACCTCACCAGCATCCGCAAACAGGATAGCACTCGGTCCATCCGGGTTGATGTTGTCGTTACCACCAGAAGCGAAGTCGGCCCGGGTATCTTCCCACAGTGCCGTCTGCGATGCGGTCTTCACATCATCCAGTGCAAGGTCCACTTGGTTCCCTGCGGGTGTGGTGACGAGCGTCGGGTACGTAGTGTCCGTCCACTTGAAGTCGATAGTCGTGACGTTCTCCGCTACGGTTACTCCGTCTTCTTGGACTGTGACGCCGACCGTGTCTGTGTCTGTGTCAGTTTCCCATTGTGGGTATCCGGAGCTTGATCTAAGAACCAAGCCATCCGTAGACGGGGCCAGACAGGTAGGGTCTCCGGAGGCGTTGTGTGTGAGGAGCGCTCCAGCAGAGCAAGAGAGTTGTCCAAGCTTGTGAACATACTGCGAGCCAAAACCCGGAAAGGCATTGTTAGCTACCTCCATTGAGCTGACGATCAGCTGGTTAACATTGGTTACGTTTGCGTCCGCGACATCATAGTCAGTATCCATGAAGTTGGGATTACGTGGGTAGCTCTCGCCATCACTCTCGGTACGCCACAAGGCGTTCTCGAATGCAGCAGCAATCGACTTGAAGTTGTAGTTCAGGTCCGAAGTCTCATACCAACCATCATCGATAGTCTTGAGATCAGGTTGTTTAGCCATTGATGAATGTATCCAAGTCTACGTCCACAACACCACCACCTTGGTCAGAAACTACAGGACTAGTAGCCTGTTGTCCGGTGACGAAATTGATGACGGTAACGTTCGTCTGAACTGATACATCATCCTCTTCAATAGTGACACCCACTGTGTCCGTATCGGTATCGGCAAGCCACGCTGGCGTACCACTGGACAGCTTCAACACAGTACCGTCTGCGCCAGCAGACAGCAGGGTCCATGCAGTACCGTTCCAGTACAGGATATCTCCGCTAGAGGGAGACAGGCCATTGAGTGGGTTGTTGATGACAGAGGTCACGTCGATCCCATTGATCGTCAGTGTGGCCACGTCGATATCCCCAACGTTGATAATGTCGTTGGAGTTCATGTCTAGGTCGCCCGACATAGTATTCGGGGTCGATCCATCTCGGCTGACAGTATTATCGAAGAACGACTGGATGGCCGTGAAGTTGGCCGTCAGCGTCTCCGTGCTGTAGTAGCCCGAGCTGATCGTAGTGATCGTTGGTTGCTTAGCCATTAGTGTCCCCCTTTGAGACAGCGGACCGTCACACCAGTTGCCCAGTCACTGCCTGCTGGTTCGTACAACCGGAGATGAGTGATTGCATTAGCGTGTGTCTGGAGCTCAGTGAAATACTGTCCACGTTGAGCAGTATCCCCCATCATACCAAGACCACATAGCATCGCACCTGCACTTAGACCGTGGATCTCAGCAAAGCCTTTTGCTCCGTTAGAGCCTGACAAGAAGCCGAGGCGAGCATATGCACCGGTTACAGCACCAGCTTTAGCCTGCATATAACGGTAGGCGGAAGCACCTGTTTGCCAACTGGAGCCGTTGTCAGTCGAGTATTGCAGGGCGCAGTCTAAGTCGCCAGCAGTTGCGTAGTACGTCTGCCAATCGAAGAAGATCATACACTCATCGTAACCGGAGACATTAAACTCAACGTAGGTATCCCCTGATCCTGTGGTAACTTCTTCCAGATCAGTAGTGTTGTATTCGTACAGCTCAAGACCAGCAGTACCGGTGTTATAGGACACCCCATCTGCGTACGAGTGAGGGTAGATACCCTGACAAGCATCTCCGAGATCGATAACAAAACCGAAGGGTGAGTTGCCTGCGCCGACACTTGATCCGGGGCTAGTTAGAACCTGCCAGTTCTGATCAAGACCAATGACCTGACCACCCCAAGTATCTTTACCGTTGCCGTTGTCAGCAGAAGCTGATGCTTGAGTTCCAGCACCACTCCCTACGGTAGCATCTGTACCACACTGGTGATAGATAGAACCACTGTCGACACCTGTTGCATCTTCAAAACGGTACTCAAGACGGTTGTTCGAGCCGGTATTCTCTACAGCTTCAACCCACAGATGCCCACGGTAGTACTGGTCAGCCGTAAAGGTCAGACCGTCTGTTCCAGAGGTATCCGTAGTGAAGTCAAGGTTTGTTAGAGTAGACTTGCTGACGACACTACGTTTGATTACGACGATCTCACCAGAAGTAGTCTCAAAGTCCGCTAGTTCCCCAAGACGGATGTGAGTGATCTCTGAGGTGTTGTGCGCCCGTCCGTAGCCTCCATTCACATTAGTGAACTGACCAGCAGTCTGAGCCATCGAGTAGTTGATCCAACCGTAGGTCCCTGAGGCGAAACCGCCCATCCAGAAACCACCGTATGAAGTCTCTGTCCCAGACCCGGGTTGCCAGATCAGGAAGCCTTCTTCATTCTCATCTTCTCGTTCAACACGCCATTCTCGATAGTCACCAGCGGTAGACCTCCAAGTACTCTTGTTATCAATCGAGTACTGGAGTGGATCTTCCTGAGTACCACCAGTTGCACCCCAAGACATACCATTCCAGAAGACCTCGATGATATCACAATCAGTGACATCGATGTCGAGATCGTCTTGTGTCATGGTCGATGCTTGGATGGTCGTCGGAGGAGCTGCACCAGCAAAGACGTATGGGTTAATAATGAAACCTGACATTAGGTCCTTCGTCCGATCAATGTAACTTTCAGGCCAGCACCTGCAACAGTAGACCCGATAGCGTCGATGTCGACGGTCATCTCAGCATCATCAGCCAGAGAACTATCAGAGATAACAGCGGGAGTAGCCGCAGTCTCAGACGACCTCTCACTTGCGTCGATAGTGATGACAGTCGAAAGGATAGACACACCACCTTCGTTAATATCAACTGAGAGAGCTGATCCGGTAGGAGCCGTAGTAACTGAGGCTCGAACATCTGTTAGAGTGAAGGCGTAAGGCATACGGAAGGTAACTTTACCTGTACCCGTAGTAAGGTCCGTAGTCTCGTCGCTGCACGCGATTATGAAACTCTCTTCGTTACTCGCCCATGCCGGGGCACCAGAGCTTACAGTGAGGACTTCTCCTGCTGATCCGATACCGAGGTTCGTGATAGCGGTACCGTTATAGTAGAGGATATCCCCACTCGAGAAAGTGATGTCGGAAGCGATATCTTTAAGGAGCTCGGAGAAGGCTTGGACATCCGTACCAATAGCCAAACCGAGATCACTTCTAACAGTAGCATCGTTAGTGCCGCCACTGAAATCCAGAGTACCAGAGGCTGTGAGGCCAGAGAAAGTACCGGCAGCAGGGGTAGTGCCACCAATGACAGTACCGTCGATAGCACCACCAGTGATTGCAACAGCCGCTTGATCGATAACTTGGTCAGTGAACCTCTCCCAATAAGAGTTGGTGTCACGGTCAGTGACGAACGTGCCCGACGTGTGAGCAGTCGTAGCACGGTACAAAGTCTGTGTCGTTCCATCATTGTGGAAGACAAGA
>JAAUYE010040059.1_pt1 | contig 28538 bp, 22 predicted proteins | sample 7278081 | NCBI WGS metagenome assembly JAAUYE01 (sample SAMN14350131, study PRJNA611818) | marine sediment metagenome | isolation source: surface marine sediment (0.6m) | place: French Polynesia: Moorea | collected 2018-08
CGACTGCTGCGCCAGGTAGTTGCCCAGCGCCTGCAGCATCTGCTCGTCCTGTTGCGGGATGACCTCTACCCCGTACTGCGCCAGCATGCCGCTGACGAGCTCGCGTGTCGCCGATTTCTTCCCGTCGAAATAAGCAACCGGTGCGTGGCGCTGCCACCACGCTGCCTGCTCCATGACGATCGTCGTCTTTCCGGCTCCGCGCGGTCCTTGCAGCAGCGCAATGCCGTTCTCCTGGTTAAGTGCCGCGCCCAGGAATCGCAGCGCAACCTGGTAGGACTCGTAAGAGACAATTAGACCAGCGTCAGCGCCGTGGCCGAACGCCTTGCGAGCCAATGTGGATGTCTGACTGTTCATTGTTCTTATAATTATCCTGACCCGGGCATTATTACGTTAATTCGGTCTGCCGCGTGGCCGAGATTCCATAATCTCGAAGATGCCGCCCGTACTCAAGGGCGCATTACGTAACAAACTCCGCACATTCGGCACCTGACCCGTGCAACCACGAGCCCGTATCGTGATCCCTCCCCAGGCTTCATCCATCCAAGGAGGGAACGATGAACAAAGCCATTACCCTGAGCGCTGCGCTCGCCGCAGCAGCTTGTGCATTCCTGCTCGTTCAAACAGTGGAGCAGCGCCCGCCGCGAGGGACGCCGGAACCGGCCTTACCCGCAGCCCCCACCACCCCTGCCGTCGCCGCCGCCGCACCGTCTCGCGTCGATACCGCGCCCGATTCGGACGCAGGCGCCCTGCCCGCCCGGCCAGGTCACCGGGAACGCAACTGCGAACTCGAGTTGCGCAATTTCGTCACGCCGAGTGGCGAAATGTTTTCCGCTTACCGCTGCACGCCGCAGGAACCCAGCGAACCGCACCCGTATGCCCACTACGACAACGTCTCGCTGGAACTGATCGCGTATGCGGACCCGGAAGCCGCCGCGCTCCTCGGCCAGCGGCTGGTCGGCAGCGATCCTCGCAAGTCCTACGACATGTTGCTGCGGGCCACGGCTCTGAGCGGCGATATCGGCCACCTGGCCTGGCTTGCCGACCAGGCGTTCTCCACGGTGCGTATTGACGGAGAATTGCAGGTCGCCAACGTCAAGCGGCGCTACGAACTGGCCGCCCTGGCCGCGCGGCTCGGCGGCGACCCCACGGCCGCGCGCTACTTCCGCGAGGCGCTGATCGGCGCCGGCCTTGGCGTAGACAGCATGGCGCCGCTCGACGAGCGGGTCGACCAGCTCCTGCAGTCCGTGCGCGAAGTGCAGCGCTCGGTCTATGGCGAGGTCCGCTATGGAGGGCAGAACGATGCGTAAACTCTGTCTGTTGCTATGCCTCGCCGCAGCCGCCTTTGCTGACGGCGCCCACGCCCAGTCCGGCGCCATCCGGGTACTTTGCGAAGACTGCCGCGATCCGGTCGAGCATCCCGATGACTGGACCAACTTCGCCATCAACCAGGTCTATGGCCCGGACGCCTGGATGGACTTCGACCAGGCAGACGATTTCTGGATCTTCAACCTCGACGGCGACCGCGTGTACGTCGACATCGACTTTGTCATGGATGGCATCAGTGTGCTGGGCAACGAGCTGCCGATCTGGCCCACCAATATGCTGCAGATCACGCTCGCACTGCCGAATGGCGACATCCTGCAGATGCTGCGCAGCATTTTCGTGACTCCGCTACCCGTGCCGTCGTCTCCGGACCCGGACGACAGCGGCAATGGGGGCGGCGGCGAGTCCGGAGAAGACGGCGTGGACGATCCGGAGCCGGGTGAGGAAGAGCACGAAGAGCCACCGGAAATCGAAATCGTCGGTATTACGAGTATCGAGGACCCGGACGAAAACGGCGAATTCCCGGAACTGGAATGGTGCGAGGAATGTTAGTCGGGCAAGGTGATGATGATTTTGTCCCACGCACGCCCGTGGTCACAAAACCCCAAATCTGTGACTCAGTACCACAATCTACCTGTCGAATGGGTGTCCAATCCCATTACTACAGAGGAGATTGATTATGTCTCGTTACCTTGCAGGAATCTGCGCACTTTTCCTGGCTGTCCCCGCAATGGCGGATAGCCCGAGTTTTAATTTCGTACAGCTGGGCTACCAGGAGGTAGAACTCGACGTTGGCGCCGGCTTTGACGTTGACGGCGACGGTTTCGCCCTTGGCGGTTCGGTCGAGTTCGGCCCGCAGTTCTTCGGCTTTGTCTCCTACAGCGATATCGGCTTCGACTTTGACGTCGATCTGTCACAGCTGCAGGTCGGCGTCGGCTGGAAGACCGACGTCAGCGAGAGCTCGGCATTCTTCGCCCGGGCAGCCTATGTCCAGGCCGAAGTCGATGTCCCGGGGTTCGGCTCGGAGGATGAGAGCGGATACGGTCTTGGCGTCGGCATTCGTAGCAACGTCAGCCCGCTGATCGAACTCTACGCCGAGATTGCCTATGCGGACCTCGGTGACGGGGCCGACAGCACCGCGTTTGGCGGCGGCATCTTCTTCAATTTTACGGAGATGTTCGCTCTCGGCGCCGGCGCTGCAACGGACGACGACGTTACGTCCTACGGCATCACCGCCCGCCTGTACTTCGGCAACTAGTATCCCGCCAGTCTGGCACGGAAAAGGCCCTGCATTGCAGGGCCTTTTTTATTACCGGTGCTGATCCCAGCCGGGATTGAACGTCAACATGTTCTTGTCGAACATCCCCTGCGACGCCGAAGATTGGCCTTCAGGTGGAACCTGCTCACCGGATAAGGTACTTAATAACGGTGACACAGCGAATCACATCAATCGTCGTGGCCCTGATGCTCGCGGCCTGTTCCGCGCCGGGTCCGGTGCTGGATACGACCACCCCGAGCTTCGTCGGTGACATGCCCATGGATTTCAGCGGTTCCTGGGAGCGTGACTACTCGCGTGGCGAAGACGTGCAGGGCGCGCTGAATTCCCTATTCCGGGAACAGCGGCGCCGAATCGAGCAGCAAAAACAGTTCCCCGGCAGCCCCAGTTCGACCCCGAGCATGTCGCCACGCGAAGGCAACGCCATCGTCGCCCTCGCGCGGCTCGTCGAAGAAATCACCCGCCCCGACGTCCTGACCATCACGCAGAACGACTTCGAGATTCGCGTCGCCCGCAAAGATGATTTTGACCTGTCGTGCTCTTTTTTCGACGGCATCGCCCAGGGGACTGACAGCGCTTACGGCACCGAGGTTTGCAGCTGGGACGGCGACGACCTCGTCTCGTACCTCGTATTACCAGGGGGGCTGACGATATCCAGCCGGTTCACGATGTCCTTTGACCGTAACTACCTGCGCGTGATCACTACCGCAAAATCCAGCGCGACGCGGACGCCATTTACGCTGCATCGTTACTACATCCGGTTCGAGGCGCCGCCCAGCGCGTTCAACTGCATCGAGACGCTGAGCATGAAACGTGTTTGCAGCACGGGAGAAGTCACGCCATGACGCGCCGCGCGCCACTGCTCTCCATGCTGCTCTGCCTGTTGCCGCTGGCCGCGGCCGCGGAATTGAACATTTCCATCGCGACCTTCGACCCTGGAGTTCCGGAAGATTACTCGTTGCACCAGGATCTCGACGTCTTTCCCAGGATTCGCGAGATCGAGTCGCTGTTCCTGCCTTTCGTGCTGCGACAGGCGCTGGTCGAAACGGGGGACTGGGGTGCCGTGCGCGTCGTGCCCGAGTCGGACGACGCGGCGGAACTGCTGATCACGGGCGAAATCGTCCACTCCGATGGGGAGAAGCTTGTCGTCAGCCTGCGCGCTGTCGATGCCCGCGGCGAACAGTGGATCGGCGCGAGCTACTTCACCGAGGAAAACTACGAGGACCTGTTCCGGCACTTTGTCGACGACCTGGCTGGCATCGGCGATGCGCTGGATGAGCGCACGCTCAGCGGTATCGTCGACCTGTCACTGATGCGGTATTCGGCCGAACTCGTTCCCGACGCGTTCAGCGACTATTTCGAGCAGCTGCCGGACGGCGGTTATCGACTGGTGCGGCTACCGGCCGAAGACGACCCGATGATGGCGCGTGTCCACCGCGTGCGCAGCGTCGAATTCGTGATGACCGACGCCATCGACGAAAAATACCGGGAACTGCACGAGGAAGTCGATTCGGTCTACGAGATCTGGCGCAAGTACCGCCGCTGGTACACTGACTTCAAGGCCCAGGAAACCCAGCGCAACGAGCTGCGGGAATCTAACGCAACCAAGGGGAGCTACGAGCAGCTGCGGAGCGTCTACGACAACTACCGCATGGACCGGCTTGCCGCCCAGGAGCAGGACAAGTGGATCGTCGGCTTCAACAACGAGATAGCGCCCGTTGTCGAACGCATGGACGAACGCATCGCCGAAATGAACGGCTGGGTCGAGGACGGCTACCTCGAATGGACCCGCATACTCAGCGAGCTGTTCGAGATCGAGACTCGCTAGCGGGCCGTCACGCGATTCAGCGCTTCGAACGCGGCGATGGCCAGGATGACCAGGCTCAGCGTGAACGCGGCGCCCGCAACGGCCGGCGTTGCGGCCTGGGCTGCGCCGATGCCGAAGGCCGCCCAGCCGACGACCAGTCCATACGCCACGTCGTGGCGGCGCAATGTGACGATCGCTCCCAGTGCGCCGGCGACCGCCAGCTTGAGCAGCGTCCAGCTAACCTCTTCCAGTACGGCGTAGTTCCAGCCGAGCGCCGATTGCATCGCGCTGACGTTGGCAATCGTCGCTACCGATATCCAGCTGAGGTACACCGAGAACGGCAACTGGACGAGCCATCGCTGTCCCGCCGCTGCGGCCGGATCGACGATGTCCAGCGATCGGTAGATCCGGACCAGCGAGACGAGCAGGACGATCATCAGCAGCAGTGACACGCCGATCCATTCGAGGTGCCAGACGAACATCCACAGCACGTTGGCTGCACAACCCACCTTGAACCATGGGCTGATGCGCACCAGCCGCTCGTTGCTGCGCTGCGCAGGCAGCGACTGGTAGACGACGAACAGGGCCAGCAGCAGGTAGATCAACGACCAGATCATGAACGTGAAACCGGCCGGCGTGAACATCGAGTCGTACTTGGCGGAGACTTCGCCCGTCGTCTGCCCGCCAAAGCGCAGGATATTGGCTAGTCCATTGACGACGATGACGAGCATCAGCGCGACAATGTTGCCGCCCCAGTCACTGATTTTTCGGTCCATCGGAGCCCCACATCGCTGAAAATACAGGGGAATTGTAGCCATATCGGGATTCGGGCACAGGTCGATTTTGTGGAGTCGGTCATATTCCATAACTCGCCGCTTGGCGATAATTCGGCACAATATGGAAGCCCTGAGCCCACAATTTGCGTTGATCTTCACGGTCGTCGGCCTGCTGGGCGTGCTGCTCGGCTGGGCAATCGGCGCATGGCAGGCCAGGACGCGCATCCAGTCGATGCGCGACGACTGGCAGATCAAGCTCGATAACTTCGTGCGCGAGCGCGATCGCCTGACGTCGGAAACCGCGCACCTGCGCAACACCGTGGAACAGCAGCAAGGCGCCATCCACCGCGCCGAGGTCGCGTTGTCAAAGACCAGGACGGAACTGGAGTCGCTGCGCGAGCGCAACAAGCAATTGAACAAGGACCTGTTCACCCTGCGTTCGGAACGCGAGGACTTCAAGACCCGGGTCAGCGAGATCCAGAACCAGATGGCCCTGATGAAGCAGCACTCGACCGAACTCCAGTCGGAATTCCTGAAGTCGCGCGAGTTCTACAAGGGCGAGTTGACCAAGGCCTTCGAGCGCCGCCGGGATATCGAGGAGAAGCTCGAAAAAGCGCGCGCCGAGCAGGACTCGTTCGCCAACCTGCTCGAGTCTTCACAGTCTGAGCACGACTCCGTCAACAAGATGCTGGCGTCCGCACAGAAGCGCCTCGGCCAGATGGACATTCTCGAGCAGGACGTCATTCGGCTCGAAGCAGAAAATGCGCAGCTCAATCATGACTACACGCTGGCCAAGCAGGAAGTCGAGACCCTGCAGCGCGATGTGGCGGAGCTCGACGAACTGAAGGTCCAGAACAAGGAGCTGGCGGAAGTTCTGAAGTCGATGGAAAACAGCCGCAAGCAGTATGAAGTCGATGCCAAGCGCTATCGCACCAACGCAGAACAGGCCGAAAAGAAATCCGAAACGCTGCGACTGCGGCTCGACGACGTCGAGAAGAACTTCATGGAGTTCGAGAAGCAGCAGCTCGAGGCTCTCGAGGATGCCCGCAAGTCGAGCGTTCCCGAGCCTGCCGATGGCAAGAAGAAAAAAGTGCAGAAAGACGACCTCCAGGAGATCGTCGGCATCGGCAAGGTCTTCGAACACGCGCTGAACGAACTCGGAATTTACACCTTCGCCCAGATCGCCAATTTCGGCATCGGCGACATAGCCCGGGTCAACGCCGCGCTCAAGGGCAGCGAGGGCCGCATGGAATCCGACGACTGGATCGGCCAGGCGAAGGAACTGCATTTCAAGAAGTACGGCAACAGCGAAGTTGCCTGAACTCATTCCCGTGGGGAGATCATTATGAAAGTTGTCCTGATTGCGTGGTTTGTCGTTTCCGGCGACACCGCGGGCACGGCCGTCACGGCCGAATTCGATTCAATGGAAGCCTGTCAGCAGGCCGGCCTGGCGCTGGAGGAAGGCGGCAAGGGCAAAGGCAAGAACGTTACCTGGCGCTATGTCTGCACGCCGAAATAGCGGCGGCGCCTGCCTCCGACCCAATGTCGCTGACCGCCCCTGCACCGAGCTTGTCTTCCAGGTACGAATAGCCGAGCGCATTCATCGGCCCGGGTAGTTCGGGGTCGCGATTAGCCGCTTCGGTTTTTCGATGCCTGCATGCGCCTGCGGGCGCGCTGGCGGCGCAGATCGACCAGGTTCTTCATCTTGATCGTGTCCGGCGACTTGAGCAGCTCTTCCACGTCGGCCCCGATCTCCGGTGCGTTCTCCACCTTGAGCCGATGGCGGCCGAGCGAAATGATGTCGTCGTCCTTGAGGATCGTCTTGCTGACCTTCACCGAGTTGACAGTCGTGCCGTTGGCGCTGTTCAGGTCCAGGAGCACAAGCGCATCCGTGTATAGCAAGAGCACGGCGTGGATCTTGCTGACGTAATCGTCGTCGACAATGACGTCGGCAAAATCGGAGCGCCCCACCAGCACTTTCTTTTCCTTGAACGTAAACTCGCTCAGCGTGTCGCCGTCGCGCGTGATGATCATCCTGGGCGGCATGCGGCTAACCGCCTCGCTTTTTCCGAGCACCGGAATCTGCTGGCTCGAATCCACGACCGCCTCGCCGGGCGCGTAGGTATCGACGACACTCACGGGGAAACCGTCCGAGCGTTTGATGGCCTCGAGCGCATACTGGTTCAGCTTGCCGGGCCAACCGCCGGATTGCTCCCGCAGCCTGTCGCAAACGTCAAACGGAAAAATCGTGTCCGCACGTTCACTGCCAGCCGCCTGCATGCGCGCGTGCAGGTAGATCATCGTCTCCTTCGACGACAACGGCAGCAGCGAATACATCACGGGATCGCGCTGGATAAAACTGGTCATGCCGTCGGACTCGACAAGCGTCTGCATGCTCTTGTCGCCGGTCAGGATCATGCGCAGCGCAAAACGTCCCTGCACAGCCAGCGCCGCCAGCGTGTTGAGGAGCCGCATTGAACTCGGGTACATGCGATCGACGTTGTCGACGATCAGCACCGGCGCCTGCCACGAACGAGTCTGTTCGAGCGCAAATTCCGAAACCTCGTGGAGCAGTTCCTCGTCCGACTCGTCGGTCGTCGCGTAGCCGTACTGGGCCAGCATGCGCGTCAGCAGTCCAGACGGCTTCATCTGCCGGCCGTCGACGAACGCCACATCGGTATCCGACGACAACTGCATCGCGAGTTCGCGGGTGATGATGGTCTTGCCCGACCCGCTCGGACCGTACAACAGGCCGATGCCGTTCGGGCCGCGCAGCGCCGACTGCAGGAACTTCAGCGCATCGTGATGCGAACGGTACTTGATGACAGTAAGCGAATCGGCGTCTCCCCCAAACGCTCTATCGCCCAAGACAGAGTGATTCTCTTGCATTTTCGCTTAGCGTTCCGATTGCCAACGGTTGGTATTATTCCTCTAATACACGGCGCGGCTGTGAGAAAGGTTCCATAATCCGAAGTCTTTTTGCGCCAGTCCTTTATAGCCAATATAGATATCGTATTCAACTGGCTGATTTTTAGCGTTTTTTCACCTCGAATATCGCCGAAAGCCGGACCCCGGCACGAAATCGCTTATGCGATCAAATTCACATTTGCGGAATGATGCCTGCCGCGGCGGGTCAAAGATGCGCAAGTACCCAGTCAACCCAATTGCAGCAATGACTTGCTGATATATTTGCCTGAATGCGATACCTGGCCGCCACAATTACCCTGCTGGCCGGCGCTTCCGCGCTGGCCAATGGGCTCACTTTCGACGAGCGCATCGTTGACGCCGGCTTCCATGTCGAGCAGCCGGCCCTCGTCGCCAGCCTGGCAGGCGGGGACCGCCACATCGTGCTGGCGGGCCGCGACGACGAGCACCAGCAGCATCTCGCGGTATTCGCCGTCGACGATCCGGCGGAGCCACTGCTGGACTTCGTGCCTGGCAGGCACCTCATCGCCTACGATGTCGGCCGGATCGCCGGGCGGGATTCGCTGTACTTCGTCGAGCCGGGGCGCATCGTGCGATTCGACCTCGAATCGAGCGAGTTTATCGAGTTCACCGCCATCCGCACGATCTACGGCCAGTATCGCACCGGCCGGATAATGCCCATCGACTTCATTCGCGATATCAACGGCGACGACCGGGATGATGTCATCGTCCCCGATACGGCAGGCTATCGTGTACGGCTGCAGCGCGCAGACGGCACGCTGGGTGACGAAGTCGTGCTCGAGCAGAGCAGCGCCATGTCGGTATCCGACGGCAGGGTCAGCTTCGAAAGCCGGCCGCTCGTTAGCGGCAACATGACGGCTGACGACCAGGTCGATCTCGCCGTCTGGCGCGGGGACACTTTGCTCGTCTATGAAAATCTCGGTGACGGCCGCTATGACGGCGACCCGCGCGAGGTCCCGCTCGCGCTGGGCCTGCTGTCGGAAGCAGAGATGCAGAATCGCTCGCAGGGATTCGGGGCGGTAGATCAGGAAGGACTCGTCGACACCCGTATCCTGCAAATCGAGGATCTCAACGGCGACGACACGCCGGATATCCTGACCGAGTCGCTGCTTAACCTCGGCGTCTTCGACAAGGAGAACGACTTTCGCCTGCACCTGGGCCGCCGCGACGGCGAGATGATCAGCTACTTCGAAACCGAGGACTCCCTGCTGGCCTCGTCGGGCCTGCAGTACGGGCTCGTGACCACCGATCTCGACGACGACGGCCGCATGGACCTGTACGTGCGCAAGGTGCGCATGAGTTTCGGCCGTGTCATCCGCGCGTTGCTGGCGGGCAACGTCCCGTTACAACTGCACTTCTACCGGATGGCAGACGATGATACGTATCCCGAGGAGGCCAACTACATCACGAAGACCAACGTGAGCTTCAGCATGTCGAGCGGCCAGGTCGACATCCCGGCCATCAACGTCGCCGATTTCGATGGCGACGGCCTCGAAGACCTGTTGATGCAGACCGATTCGGATCAGCTCGAGTTTCGCCGCGGACTCCGCAGCGACGAGCTGTTCGACGACGACGGTGTCGAGATGAACATCGCCCTGCCCCGCAACGGTGAACTCGTCACCGTCGAGAATCTCGATGACGATGGCCGCGCCGACCTGGTGCTGCGTTATAACGAGTCGGACGGGGACGGCCCTTCGAGGACCGTCCGCCTGTTGCTGTCCGAGTAGTAGCGGCCGACCTCAGTCGACAATGATGACCGGGTCCACGCCCGGTCCGCCGTCAAGGCCGACATCGTAGGCGTAGTCGCCCGGCCCCGCGTTAATCGTGACCGTCAGGCGAGTGTTGTTGGGACGGCGCGGATCCCCGGCAAACGGCGCACCCGCGAAGAAATCCACGAAAAACGTGCGATCCGATCCGGTCAGCACCCAGCTGACCGTGTCGCCCGGGCATACCCTGACTTCGTCACCGGGCCCGCCGCGATAGCGTAACGTTGCGCCGCCCGAACCATCCGGACGCACCGTTATCGTGTGATTGCCGCCATGGTCACAGTCCTGCGCCACGGCCTCCGGCCCATCAATCAGAAACGCTGCAACGAGCAATGCAACAGTCGATACTCCGCCTAGAATTCTCATCTCTCTCTCCTTGTTGTTATTGTAAGAGCTGTCTGAATCGCTCTTCGTCTTGCAGTTCTGCAAATGCCGGGTCCAGCCGCAACAGTTCGGGCTGGTAGTCCAGTGCGACGGCTCGCTCTATCGCTTCGATGGCGCGGTCCGAATCCCCCAGAATCGCGTGCACCAGGGCACTATTGTAGTACACGTACATCGCGTTTGGCGCCTTGTCCCTGGCCGCGGCATCCATCTCCAGCGCGGCGCTGCCGTTGCCGAGGCGCGCCTGGAAGTAAGCAACGAATGACATGGTCTCGGCGTCGTTAGGATTGACCTCGAGCGATGCCTCGGCAAGTCGCAGGGCGCGTTTGTAGGTTACGTTGGCAACGCCCGCGAAACTTTCTCTTTGCTGGTAGGCGTCAGCGAGGTTGCCCCAGACGATGTAATCGTTCGGCGCCATGTTGGCTGCCATTGCGTACCGATCCGCCGCCTTTTCGAATTCGCCGAGGTAGAAGTACATTGTCCCGGTATTCGAATAGACACTGCGGGTCGGGCGCACCTTGATGGCCTCTTCCCAGGCGCTGGCGGCCTTGCGAAATTCGCCAGCCAGGTAGTACGCGGCGCCCAGGTTGTTGAGCGCCGGCCCATCGTTGTCGGAACGGTTCACGAACATCTGGTAGAACTCCGCCGCCTCGTTGAACCGGCTCTGCGCAAACAGGAAGTTCCCCATCGCGTTAAAGCTTGCCCAGTAGCTCACATCGACATTGATCGCCCGGCGGTAACTGGTCTCGGCTTCCTCCCTTCGATTCAGCGCTTCGTAGGTTCTGCCAAGACCGATATAGGCGTCCGCCAGGTTCTCGTTGTCTTCCAACGCAGCCTGAAGTTCGTGCAGCGCATTCTCGTACTTGCCTGATGCGTTATAGAGATAGCCGAGCACGACGCGCACCTCGGCGGCTTCGTCGTCGATCTCGAGGGCCCGCTGACAGGCCGCCTCGGCCGGGCCAAACCGGCTGGCATCTCTCGACAACTCGTAAGCCTTGAGGTGCTTGGTGCACATGGCGGCATGCGCCTTGGCGAAATTCGGGTCCAGCGCCAGCGACTCGCGCAGCAATTCCTCCGCCATCAGCAGAGTGGCTTCCTCCGGCGGTTGGCGCAGGAAATCGATGGCGCGAAGGTAGGAGTCGTACGCCTCGACATTACGGGTGCCCAGGTTCTTCAGGCGCCGTTCCGCCGCCACCGGCAGGACAACATGTAACGCCCTCGCAACGTGGCGCGCGATGTCCTCCTGGATCGCATAGATGTCTGAGAGTTCGCGGTCGTAGTTTTCGGACCAGAGCTCGACGCCATCGCTGCCGTTGATGAGACGAGCGGTCACCGAGACCTTGTCCTGGTAGCGTCGGACATTGCCCTGCAAAACCGCTTCGGCGCCCAGGCGCTCGGCGAGTGCGCTGATGTCCACAACGGACTCGTCGAGCTCGCTCGTGGTACTCAGCGCTACCACGCGAAACTCGCCGAGCCGCACGATAAGGCTGCGAATCTCCTCGGTCAGGCCGTCGCTGAAGTAATCCGCATCTTCGCTGCCGCCGCTGTAGCTAAATGGCAGCACCGCAATCGAGCGGCGTGAGGGTTCCCAGAAATTCTGCGAGGCGTAGTACAGCAGGGCGCCGGTGCCTACCGTGACGATGACGACGATCGCGATGAACGGCAGAAACGCCATCCGCGGCGTACCCTGCTCGATTTCCTCGTGACGGACAATGCCTCTGTGCGTGATCTCCCATCCCCAGGCCAGGATGCCGACGATCGGGAACCCGGTAACGACGAGCACGATCAGGACCGTCATCGCATTGTCGGGAATGGGCAACCGGTCGAAGGTGACGTCGGCGACCTGTAACAGCATCCAGGCAACGACCGCATAAGCGACCACCGCCCGTATCACGCTGCGGCTACGTAACTCCTCGACAAGATCCTTGATGCGGCGTTGCACCAGGTTTACTCCCCCCAACCGATAACACTCGCGATATTAGCAGCTTGGACTCTGCTTCTTTACTTTGCCCGCAAGCTGCCGGCTCAGTTTCTCGCGGCCGCCGCGGGCGTTCATGTGATTGATGTCGAGGAAGTCGGCGGGCTCGAGATCGAATGACTCCCAGGGAATGACATCGATGCCGAGCTTCGCCGCGATCTCGGTCGTGAAGTTAACGAGCGCATCGCCACCACAGCTGCCCTTGATTTCATCCGTCATTTCGCGATCTGCCGGATGCAGGAAGCACACGACGCGATCCGCGACCGTCTGCAGGGTTCGGGCCCCGGCAAACCAGGCCTCCACGGCCTGCGGTTCGAATTCGACCTCGCCGAGGTAAACGCCGGCAATGACCCTGTCACGCTCCCTGACCCAGTTGGGCTTGCGCTGTTTCTGCCGCGCCTCGTCAGGCGCATTCCACGCGCCGCGCGTGTCCGCCAGCCACTGGAATTCGAGGCTCGTGTTCTTGCCGCGCAGCGAGATAACGTTGCCTTCGAAGTAGTCCGGGCCCAGGTTAATGTCGCCACTCGGGGGCGTCGTACTGACCTGCATCGGGTCGAACTCGTAGATGACAAGCGGTATCCGCACGCCAGCCTTATCACACTCCGCCTTGATGAAGTCGCACATCATGCGCATGCCGAATGCATTCACGGCCGGGAAGCCGGCATTAATCGCCACGGCGGGCTCGAACTCGGCAGGCACAATCGCGCGAAACGTGCCCGACGAGCCGAATGCGAGCACGTCGGGCGCGCCGTGCTCAGCCAGGTAGCCGGGGAAGCGCTCGATGAACTGCAATGCCCGATTGGCGCGCTGCTTCTGGATCAGCCGCGGAATGCCGAACACCTTGCGAATGCGGTCGAAGAACGACGGCGGCGCCTCGTCGGCGCGCCCGGGCGTCAGCACGCTGGTCTCGCCGCGAACTTCAGCGTCAATCTCGTCAAACGACATCTCGGACAGCTGGATGACGGTGTCCTGGTCGAGCGCCAGGCCAAACTCGTGCTCGACATCGGTTGTGAAGCTGATAAACGCAATCGAGTCCATGCCCGCATCGAACAGGTTGCGCGCACTCAGGATGTTGTCACGGCTCAGCAACGGCGCGTGCGCCAGGATCGACCTGAGCAGGAATGCGGCCTCATCGCCCAGTCCCGACGTGTCGGCATCTTGGTGAGCGCGCTCCTCGAGCAGCTCGGCAAGCCCGCGGCGATCGACTTTGCCGCTGGCGTTCTTGGGAAACTCGGGCACACAGAAGATCATTGCCGGCACCATGTAATCCGGCAGCGTCTCCGCGACCTGCGCCTGGATGCCGGCAGTATCGGCGCCGTCGGTTTCCAGCGCCGCCACGACCGAGGTCGCAATCTCCGCTCCACCCGGCCATGCCAGTGCAACCGCGTTGAGCCCGTCCGACGCGGCGCGCAGCGCAGCCTCGATTTCACCGAGCTCGATGCGGAAGCCACGCACTTTGACCTGGTTGTCCACGCGACCGAGGAAACGCACGTTGCTGTCCTCGCCGAGCACGGCCCGGTCGCCCGTGCGATAGGCCGGTTTGCCGTCAGGCAGCGTCACGAAGCTCGCGGCGGATTTCTCCGGATCATTCAGGTAGCCCGTTGCCACCTGGGCGCCGGCGAGGAACAGCTCGCCCGACTCTCCGACCGGCAGTGGTGACCGGTTCGCGTCGAGTACCAGCAGCTCCATCTTGTCGAAGGCTTTGCCAATGGGCACCGTGTCGTCGTCAATCGGCGCGTCGGACAGAACGTAGCGCGAACACGCAATTGTGGCCTCGGTCGGCCCGTACCAGTTCTCCACCACCGAGTTCGGCGCGGCGGCGGCCCACTCCGTGGCCACCACGGTCGGCAGCGCCTCGCCGCAAAACAGGCTGGACCGCAGGCTCGGAAACGCCCCGGGCCTGAGGTCTTCCTGCAAGCGCACCTGGTAAGCGAGCGACGGTACCGAGAACCAGCACGTGATGTGATGCCGCTGGATGTAATCCGCAGGCATGCGCAGTTCCTTTTCCGAGGCAACGACCAGCGCGGCGCCGTTCTCCCAGCACAGAAACAGGTCGTGTACCGACAGATCGAAGGTCAGCTCGAACGTCTGCGAGAAGCGGTCGTGCGGTTGCACGTCGACCATGTCGCCCGCCGCCTCGAGATAGGCCTCGAGCTGCGCGTTCTGAATCGGCACGCCCTTCGGATTGCCGGTGCTGCCCGACGTGAACAGGATGTAGGCGAGATCCTCCAGCGACTGGCTGCGGCGCGGGTACTCATGGACTACGTCGGTTGCAAAATCCTGCTTGCGTTCACCGCAGTCGATCCTCGGCAAGGCGTCGGGATCGACGCCGGCCGCTGACTGGATCTCCACCAACGCGTCACGGGCGTTGGCGCCGCAGATAACACGCTGCGCCCCGGAATTTGCGAGGATGGCGGCATTGCGCTGGCTGGGGTGATTGACGTTGAGCGGAACATAGGCGTGCCCGGCCAGGCGCGCCGCCAGTATGCCGACGTACGAGGACGCGTGGCGTTCGGCCATAACGGCCGTGACGGGCTGCGACACGCCAGCTGCGGCAGCTGGAAATTCGCTCGCCAGTGCGCTCGCCGCCGAGACCAGCTCGCCATAACTCCAGGTCTCGCCGTCGATGATCAGCGCCGGCCGCGACGGGTCGCTGGAAGCAACCTCGACAATACGCCGGGCGGCGCGGTATGCCTCGGAATCAGTCATCCCAGAGCGGTGGGCACAACGGCGTCACGTTGGCATCGAGCTGTTTCTTGAGGCGGCTGTTGCCGAACTTGTACTGCGCCCGCATGTCGCTGTTGACGAAGCGCTCCATCGGCTCGGTCAGCTGCGGCCTCAGGGTGCTGAAGAACCCGGGCTTCGCGATGCCGGTGTATTCGCGCGGATAGCCGAAGCGGTCCATCAGGTCGCCATTGTAGGCCTCGACGATCTTGACCTGGCCCCGCGAGAGCCCCTTGCGGTACTTGCGGAAGTTTTCGGTCATGAGTGGCCTGGACAGGTTCTCGCGCGGCCCGCCCTTCTTGGCAAGTTTCTGCGCGTGGTCCGCCTCGTGGAACTTGTGCATGCGCTCGTCGAAATCCAGCCCGAGGAACTCGCAGAGCCGGGTGACTGTGGACTCGAAGTTGCCGACGAGGTCCTCGTAGCGTTGCAGGAACACGCGCTCCGGCCCCAGCAGACCATAGGCCATGAGGCCACCAAGCTGGTCGTCACGCCACACGTTCATCGCGTTGCGCACGGAACCGAACTTGTTGCCAAGCCAGCGCTTGCGCCGCGCCACGCAGGACAACAGGAAGTCGCGGGGATCGCGGACCTGGAAGATGAATTTCGCATCGGGGAAACAGTCGACGAGGAAGAACAGCATCTGGTGAATGTTGTTTTCCTTGATGAAGACATGCTTGCCGTGGGCGTCCAGCGGCATCTCCTGGAACACGAAGCGCGCCACCTCGGCAGGCACTATCTCATCGCGTGAATCGAGCCACTCGCTAAACCGTCGTGCCTCGTCGTCGCCGCGGTACTTGCCGATGCGCATCGCCGCACTGCGCTTCAGGACATCCAGCGCCGCCGACTCCTTGCCTCCAGCCGCAACCTCGTGCAGCCGCATGATCAGGTCGCGGCCGAGATGATACGGCGGATGGGCATAGACCGCCGGATGCTCGCCGACGATCGAGGCGATCAGGTTGGAGCCGGATCGCTCGGAGCAGATCAGGAAGATTGGCGCAGCTGACATCGGGGATTTATTCGGCCCGTTATGCGAACCTACGCAGTATATGGACAAGCTCAAGGTCATCGCAATCAGCGGCACCGGGCGCACGGGAAGCACCCTGCTCTCGCTGTTGCTGTCGCAGGACCCGGCCGTCTTCAATCTCGGGCAGATGCGCCACCTGCCGCGTGCGTTCGACGGCGATGCGCCTTGCAGTTGCCTGCAGACGCTGCAGTCCTGCGCTGTCTACGGCGAGGTCACGCCTGGCGAAGACATGGCGGCAACGCTCGAGTCGCTGTCCCGCGTGACCGGCGCCCGCATCTTCGTCGATTCGTCCAAAGCGCCTGGGTACGCCCGCAAGCTCGGCGAGCTGCCAGGTGTGGACCTCTATGTGCTCAACCTCGTCCGGGACCCGCGCGCCGTGGCCTGCAGCTGGTACAGGAAAAAACGCAGCGTTTCGGCGCTCGTCAAGAATGCGCGCGACTGGCAGAAACGGCAGCGGGTGCTGAACGACTGGAGCGCCCAACTCGGCGACCGTTTCATGGCCGTTCGCTACGAAGACCTGGCGTCGTCACCGCAAGCCACGATTGCCGCCATCGCCGACTGGGCCGACATCCCGATACCGGACTCGCTATTCGTCGAACCGGATCGCGCCACCATCGACTGGAGCACACAGCACCTGTTCCCACCCGCCAATGAGAGCGTGCTGGCAAAACGCGCGAGCGACGTGCGCATCGCCCCCGCCGAAAGCTGGAAAGCCCCTGGCAATGGTTGGATTCACAAGGTCGCCCGCTTCTTCGCGGGCGCCCACGGGCGCCAGCTCTACCCCTGAGCCTCGAGGGCCAGGCGGGCCCTCACAGCGACTCGGCCGTATCCGCGGTGACCGCCTGCCAGACGCGGAAGAAGTTGCCGCCCATCACCTTGCCGACGTCCTCGGCGCCGTATTCTCGGTTCAGGAGCTCGCTGGCTATTGCATGAAAGCGGGCTTCTTCATCGAAGCCCACCACGTAGCGGGAGATTCCGCGCAGGTCGGAGCCGATGCCGACGTGATCGATGCCACCGACCTTGATGACATGCTCGATGTAGTCGACCATCTCGGCCACGTCCGAGATGTGTCTTCCGTGGGGCCAGATGCCGATGACGCCACCGTGCTCGGCGATTGCCCGAATCTCGTCGTCAGTCACTGCCCGGTCGTGGTCGGTGTATTCGCGAACGCCGCCATGGCTGAAGATGACCGGGTGCTCGGAGAGTTCGAGAATATCCATCATCGTCTCGTTGTTGGCGTGCGCCATGTCGATGATGATGCCGAGCCGGTTGGACTCGCGGACGACCTCGCGGCCGAACTCGGTCAGGCCACCGGGCGAGTACGGCCAGGTCTGCATGTGGCCGAGCTCGTTGTTGCGAAAGTGGATTAGCTGGATCAGGCGAAGGCCGTTCTCATGCATCCGGTACAGGTTCTCGATATCGCCTTCGAGCGCGTCGGCGCCTTCCAGCGCCGGGAGGATCGCCACCTGTCCTTTCTCCCGTGAATCTTCGATAGCTGCCGGGCTGTCGGCGTGGACCGCGTAGCCGAGTTCGATGGTCTTGCCGAGCCGCGCCAGGCGGTCCGCAGCCAGCGCGTAGACCTCGCCCGGCGCCGGCTTGTATTTGCCGTCATCCACGAAGGTGCCGTCACGGTTCGTGTAGTCGCCGTCATAAGCCATATCGCTGCTGATGTTGGCCACGACGACGTCCATCGTGCTGCGGCGATACACCTCGATTTCTTCGGGAAGAATCGTCTCGACGTTCTCGCGGTGAAAACGACTGGGGTGCGCGTGCATGTCGACGAAGACAGTCGACTCGTGAATCTCCAGGACGCGTTCATCGGTAAATGGTTCTGACGACTGCGCAACCTCAGAGGGCGGTTCCTGCGTACAGCTGGCTACGACGATTGCCGCAAACAGGCAGGTGACAATTCTCATCAGGCTCTCCTTCGGTGAGCCCTGATTGTAGCCGCTTCCGGCGCTACGGGCGGATGAGTAAGTACAAGCCCCACTTGCAATCTGCTCGTTTCCGGCGAGAGTGAACAGACTGGGAGGAGAGCGCAATGACCGCAACGAAGTTGTTTGCTTTATGCCTGGCCGCCTGCGGCCTGTCTCTTACAGGATGTGAACAGCAGGTCAGCTACACCGAAGACGTGCAGCCAATCCTGTTCGCCTCGTGCCTCAGCTGCCATGACCAGAATTCCGAGGGCTACCTGAACAGCGGCTTCGCCCTCGACAGCTACGAATCCGTTATGGCGGGCACGAAGTTCGGCGCCGTCGTCGTACCAGGCAGCGCGGAATCGAGTTCGCTGTATCTCGTTATCGCCCACAAGACGGCATCAGAGATTCACATGCCGCCGCATACCCACGATGCGCTGGCGGAAGGTCGCGGCGTCTCGTTGACCGAAGAGCAGATCGAGACGTTCAGACTCTGGATCGAACAGGGCGCGCTGAATAACTAGTCGCTGAACGCGACCGCTCCCCGGCTACGGCACGCGTGGCTGGCTGGCAGCGTGCCCGGACGTTCTACAGCGGCAGATACACGACCGTATTGGTCAACAGGATCATGATGAATACCAGGCAGGTCACCATGGGGCCCAGGTAGATCCGGCCGGTCATCCGGAAGAAGAACCGGTTGAAGTACGGCAGCACGAACATCATCGGCACCACGGCGAACAACAGGTTCACGTACAGCCAGCCATCGGTCCAGTAGACCGTTCCCGTCCACCAGAAGGTCACGTACTGCACGACGACGATCAGCAACAGCCCCAGCGAGTTGCCGACGCCACCGATCAGCATTCCCTGCCACTCGGGCTGGCTTTCCGTGCGCATGGCGCCATTGACCCGAAGCGAGTTCGACAGGAAGAACAGGAAGAAGAACGGCGCATAAACGAACAGGAGCATCAGCTCCACGGGCCGGAACGGCCGCACCCCCATGAACAGGAAGCGGTAATCGGCGTGGAACAGCCAGTAAAGGACAAACAGCAGCAGGTAATAGATTGCGAATAGCGTCAGCGCCAGCAGGAACGTCCGAAGTAATTCGCTGCGACTGACCTGCGCGCCCCACATGGCCGGCGTAACGCCGTGCTGCCGGCCGTGAAACCGCCAGGACAGCCAGAACATCAGGAAGCCGACGAGCCCGTTGAGCACGGCCCACATCATCACGGCGTTGTTCATGCGTTGCGGGAAGAACCAGGTGATCTCGCGATTCGATGCTTTCACGAACAGCACCTGGGACAGTTCGGCCATCGGGATGTAGCTGAAACACGCGACCAGCGCGCCGATCGCAAAGAACGACCAGAACAACACCCTGCCCCTGCCGGCCGGACGCGGCAACGGCGGCGGAACCGCTTTTACGAGCGATGCGAAGGGCGGCAGCCGCAACAGCGCGCGGCCGAGCGGTACAAGCAGGGTCACCGCGCACATGAGCGAGACCAGGCTGAGAAACTCCTTCCAGTACCAGACCTGGTCATAACTCGAGAGCCCGCTGTCCAGGCCGAAGACATGCTCGAAGTACTCGATCTGGTTCGCCATCGCCTCGGTCATGTATGGCTGGAACGGGTGCAAAACGCGCTCGTTGTGCACGACCCGGAACGTGCGCGCATCGAGGTCACCATAGTGCTTGCCGAGTTCGACGGTTTCGACAGGGGGCAGCGAAGGATCGCGGCCGAGATTGACCACACGCAGCGCCTCGGGGGCTACGCGCATATCGCCGTTACCGAGCTCGTTGCGGTAGGCGCCCTCGTCGTAGAACGCATAGCTGACGCCGATGTTCGAGCGCACATCGTTTAGCACATCGTCTGTCAGGGTCAGCACGTAACCGGACACGAACACCGAGTGCAGCTTGCTGGGCTCCCCGGTGCGCTGTGCTTCGCGCCCGAAATAGTTGGCGCCGCGAATCGCGGCGTTGCCGCCCGCCGAGTGGCCGGTAGCGCCGATCCGCGACCGGTCGACGTAGTTGAGATTGGGAGTGCTGGCGGCGTAATCGACGAGCGCAAACATGCCATAGCCTTCCGTCGTCGCCGCGATACGGCTTAGCGACGCGCTGGAACCACCCTGAGCATACGGATCAATCAGTATCGCGACGATATTGCGGCGCGCCAGTTCGATCGCCACGTTCGACAGCGCCTCCTTGCCGCGCTGGAAGCCGGGAACGACAAAAACCAGCGGCGCCGGATTGTCACTCGTCACCGCCAGCGGGCGATACAGGTCGGCGACGACCCACTGGCCGTTATGGGCCGGCACCTTGATGGAATGCACACGAATGTCGCCGAAAGATGTCTGTACGAGCGACGCGCCCCAGCTCGACGCCAGGAGCAGCGCGAGCAGTATCCAGAGCAATCGGTTCCCAGTAGACTTCATGACATGATCCGCCAGCTGTTCTTATTCGTTATTCTGGTCGCGCCGACAATCGCCGGCGCCGACTGTGCCAACGGCACCCTGGCTCTCGATGCTGATTTCGAGGGTGGCCGCCTGGACCACTGCGAGTTTACCGCCGACGACGTTGTCGAACTCACTTTTCGGGCCGAAGACTACCGCGTCGGGGATGCGTTCGCCTGGTTTTCGTTTCGGGTCGCAGCCGACGATCCACGCGAAGTCACGATCAAGTTGCAGTTCCCCGATGCCTACGCACGGTTTTGGCCCAAGCTGAGCACCGACGGACAAAACTGGGTACGCGCTCCTGAGGACCGCGTCGAGCGCAGTGAGGTCGGCAAATCGATGACGCTGACCCTCGACGTGGACGAGACCGGACTCTGGGTGTCGGCGCAGGAATTGCTGACGTCGCGTTTCTACGACGACTGGCTCGTGCAACTGGACGGCCACTACGAGCTCGACACCACCGTTATCGGCAACAGCCGCGAGGGACGGCCGATCACCCTGGCTAGCAGCCGCGACCGGCCCGAGGCCGTTATCCTGCTGGGGCGCCAGCACCCCGTCGAGGTGCCAGGCGCGATCGCGATGCGCTCGTTCGTCGATGTCGTCATGGGCAATTCCGATCTTGCCCGCGAGTTCCGAGAGCGCTACATGCTAATCATCGTGCCTCTCGTCAACCCGGATGGCGTTGCGCTTGGGCACGCGCGCCACAACGCCGGGCTGACGGACCTCAACCGCGACTGGGGACCCTTCACCCAGCCGGAAACGAGAGCCGTTGCGGCGCTGCTCGAAGATCTGGCGGCCCGGGGCGTGACCCCGCGCCTGGTACTCGACTTTCACGCCACGAAGCAGTGGCCAACGATGATCTTCTACACCCAGGTTCCCGAGGACGACACGGACCCGAAATTGTTCGCGACCAATTGGCTCGGTCGCGTCGACAATCGCATCGATGACTTCGAGTTCAAGCACGACCCACGGCCGCCATCGGACCAGGCGAACGTCAAGAACTATTTCTTCAAGCGCTACGGGATTCCCGCGATCACCTACGAGATGGGCGACGAAGTAAATCGTGCTGCGATCATCGAACACACGCCCGTGTTCGCTGAGGAGATGATGCGCACGATGCTCGAGGACTGATCTTTTGGGGTCAGAGCCCTCTGTCCCTCGGGACAGAGGGCTCTGACCCCGATTTAGTTGGCGCGCAGCACCCTGCCGGGCCGGGCGCCGGTCATTTCCTTATTCAGCAACACGGCTTCGCCGTTGACGAAGACGTGGTGTACCCCCAACGCATACTGGTGTGGCTCTTCGAACGTTGCCGTGTCGGCGATTTCATCCGGATCGAATACGACGATGTCGGCGATTGCGCCCGTTTCGATGCGGCCGCGATCATCGAGATTGATGCGACCCGCCGGCATCGCCGTCATCTTGTGAATAGCGCTCGACAACGGCAGCAGCTGGCGTTCGCGGACGAATTCGCCCAGCACGCGCGCGAACGCGCCGTAATTGCGCGGGTGCGGGCTGTTGTCGCCGGGCGCCATGACGCCGCCGTCTGACGCGATCATCGTCTTCGGGTGCACCATGATGCGATCGACATCCTGCATCGACATCGCGTGATACACGCACTGGCAGCCGCCCGCATATTCGAAATCCATGATCAGCTCGGCGGCATTCTCGATCGTGATGTCCATTTCCCGCTGCCGCATCACGTCCTCGAGATTGAGGCCGTTCAGTGACGGGTTCCAGCTGCACTGCGCCAGGTGCACGCGTGAGGCGTCGTTGCCGCCGCGCTCGTTGATCAGCGCGTAGATGATGCCTTCCTTCACCCTGGCCCGCTGCTCGGGATCGTCCAGCCGCGTCCGCAGCGCCGGTCCTCCGCCATCGAGGCTCCAGCGTGGAAAAACGGCCTGCAAACCGGTCGATGAGGCCGGGTACGGGTACTGGTCGATGGTGACGTCTACGCCCCGCTCGTTCGCCGCGTCGACCAGGGCCAGTGAATCCACCGATCTTCCCCACATGGGCTGCCCCATTGCCTTGTGATGCGTCAGCTGCGACGGGATGCCCGCCTCCTCGCCGATACGAATCGTCTCTGCAACCGATTCGAGCAGGCCCAGCGCCTCGTTGCGCATGTGGCTGATATAGATACCGCCATAAGGCTCCACCACTTTGGCAAGCTCGATGACTTCCTCCGCCGGCGCAAAGCTGCCTGGCGCGTAGAGCAATCCCGATGACAATCCGAAAGCCCCGCTTTCCATGGCCGCGCGGACTTCTGCGCGCATGGCCTCGAGCTCCTCGTCGGTCGCCGGCCGGTCATCATGGCCGATGACCTTCTCTCGAACCGAGCCGTGACCGACGAACGAACCGAAGTTCACCGCGGCGGGGTTCTTCTCGAGGCGTTGGAAATCATCCTCCAGCGGCAACGGCGAGCCGCCGTCCGGTCCGCCGATGACCGTGGTCACGCCCTGGCGGATCAGGTTCTCGGCATCGGGCCAGAGATAAATGCCGCTGCGATCGGGATCGTCGCGCAGCGCGTGGCTGTGAATGTCGATGAACCCCGGTGCGACAGCCAGGCCGTTGACGTCGAGCGTTAGCGTCGCCGGGTGCCCGGCCAGGTCGCCGATGGCAATAATCTTGTCACCGCGGATGGCGACGTCCGCGACAACCGGCTGGGCGCCATCGCCGGCATGCAGCTCACCACCGGCCAGGACGACATCGAAGGGCTCCGGCTGCGAGCATGCGCCCAGGGCCAGGACGAGCGGGAGACTAAACCAGCGCGTTCGGCGCCAGGTAGAGGGCAATGAGTGTGACAATGATGATCCCGGTGATGTTGAGAATGAAGCCGGCTCGCACCATTTGCGGAATCGTGATGCGCCCGGTCGCAAAGACGATGGCATTCGGCGGCGTCGCCACGGGCAGCATGAATGCGCAACTCGCGGCGATCGTGATGGGAACGGTCAGGTACAGCGGCGGCAATCCGGCCTGCACGGCAATCGCGCCCATGACCGGCAGCAATGTGGCCGTGGTGGCGAGATTACTCGTCAATTCCGTCAGGAAGATCACAAGTGCAACGGCCGCCACCACGAGCACCGCGAGACCGAAGGCGTTCAGCGGCGCGAGGCTCTCCCCCAGCCACAGCGCGAGCCCGGTGTTCGACACGGCCGCGGCCAGGCTCAGGCCGCCGCCCATCAGCACGAGCACGCCCCACGGCAGGCGCAGCGCGTAGTCCCAACTCATCAACCGGCGGCCGTCCCCGCTCGGTACCAGGAACAACAGGATGCCCGCCGTCATGACGATGCCGGGATCCGACACGCCCGTCACACCGACAAATTCGGTCAGCGGCCGGCGCAGCATCCAGCAGAAGATCACCAGCCCGAACAGGATGCCGACACGTTTCTCGGCCGTCGTCATCGGTCCGAGCTCGGCACGCAGCTCGTGCAGGTGCTGGTTGACCTCGTCGCTGGCCGGGACCATGACCGGGTGCATGAAACGCGTCAGCAACCACCAGGCCGCCGGCAGCATGATAATTGTCACCGGGATGCCGACGGTCATCCAGCGCGCAAAGCTGATCTCGATATCGTAGTTTTCGGCAAGATAGCCAATAAGGAACGCGTTCGGCGGCGTGCCGACCAGCGTCGCCAGGCCGCCAATACTCGCCGAATACGCGAGGCCGAGTAGCATCGCGATTTCGAAGTCGTGATGATTCTTCTCGGACAGTCCCGTCACGTTGTCCCGGATGACGGTAACCACCGACAGCACGATCGGCAGCAGCATCATCGTGGTCGACGTATTCGTCATCCACATGCTGAGCCCGGCGCAGACGATCATGAAACCGAGGATCAGGCGGCGACCCTCGGTGCCGGTTCGATCGAGGATCGCCAGCGCGATGCGCCGGTGCAGATCCCAGCGCTCGAGCGCCAGCGCCATCAGGAATCCGCCGAGGAACAGGTAGATGATCGGGTTGGCGTACGGCGCCGCGGCATCCCGCAGCGTCGCGATGCCGAGTGGTTCAAACAGGACCAGCGGAATAAACGCGGTCACCGGCACCGGGACCGCCTCGGTGGCCCACCAGATGGCCATCCACAAGCCGGCCGCCGCGGCGCGCCAGGCGAGTGGGTCCATCACCTCCTGCCAGCCTTCGAGGGCCAGCATCGCAACAAGAACGGCAGGGCCAAGGGCCCTGCCGATCTTCTGATACCGCGCGTCTTCCAACTAGAAGTCTAGGCGCAGGTCCATGTACCACGAACGACCCCAGTCGCGGTGCATGTCCGAGCTGTAGCCAAAACGTCCACTCGTAAACGGCGCGCGCGCGTCCGTGAAGTTGATGATACCGACGCGCACTCTTGCAGCCGTGTCACCGAACGTCTCGAACCGGTAATCGGCCGAGAAGTTATACGTCGACATGCTGTCGATCTTCCACACCGATCCGTCGCTGGCGGTTCCCGGTCGCGTATCGATGGCATCGGTGAGCTTCGTGCCCGTAACCGCGGCACCCCAGTTCTCCCAGCGCCAGTTCAGTCGCGCCGTATGTTTCCAGCGCTGGTTGCCATCCTGTTTCACGAGGTTCGAAAAACCGATGACCGTACCGGCCGGCAGTATGCCGTCTTCCTCGGCCTGGACAAGTATCGCCGCAGGGCCGCCGGCAACCTGCTCGTACTCGTCGAGACGCGAACCGACGTAGCGGAAATCGAACGTGCCGATACCGGTATCCTTTGTGTAATAGATGCCGATGTCGTGACCCTTGACTTTGCGGGTGTCGAGGTTGGCGTACCGGTCATTGACCCGGGCAGCTTCACCTGTGTTGCAGATTCCCGCCATCGCATAGAGCGCCGCTTCTTCGGAAAGCGGATCCCACGGATCATCACGAATAACCGCCGGGTTGCCGATGCTCGGGCCGCCGGTCGTCGGGCAATTCGCGGTGCCGGCCTCGAGCAGGTTCACCAGCTCGAGCGCCGTGTGGTTCTCCTCGCCGAACAGGCCAATCGTCTTCTCCTTTTCGATCTCCCAGAAGTCGAGCGTGAACGTGAAGTTATCCGTGAGATCCCAGACGATACCGATGGACGTGTTCTCGGATTCCTCGGGCACGAGCAGCCGGCTGCCGCCTGCCGCGCGCTGCACGCCATACGAGCACTCCAGGATACCGTTCGTATCGAACTGCTCGACATACTGGCAGACGCGATCATCGACGCTGTTCGAGCGCGCAACACCACTCTCGTTGATTGTCACGAGGTTCGGCACGCGATAGGCCTCGGACCAGGAACCGCGAATCAGCAGCGGTTCGATCGGCCGCCAGCCCGCCGCGATCTTGCCAACCGTCGTATCACCGACGTCCGAGAAGTCCTCGTAGCGCAGGGCCAGCTGGACGTCCAGGGTATCGTGCAGGGGCACCTGGAACTCGGTGAATGCGGAGAACACGTCACGGTCGCCAGAACTGTCGAGCGTGGGGCTCGAGTTCATGACGTCGGATACGATCGGGAAGCCGTTGCCGGCGTTATCCACGAACTGGATCGTGCCATCGAGGCGCGGGTCGCGGTCGTCCTCGAACGACTCCTCGCGGTACTCGACGCCAGCCAGGAAACCGACCGGGCCGGCCCACGTGTCAAACAGCTCGGCTTGCGACATCTTGAAGTCAATCAGCGTGAGCTCGGTCTCGTTCTTGCGATAGACGTCGACCTGGGCGCGCTCGACGTTCGAGCCGATGCCGGCGGTAAATGCGTTGTAGCCTGCCGACGTCGGGTCGTTGAGCGCCTCCTGCATCAGCGTGTTCGAGATACGGTCCTTGGTGATGTCTTCCTTCTCGGCACGCGACCACAGCACCGCGCCTTCCCAGTCCCAGCGGCCCATTTCACCGCGCAACCCGGTCAGGACGCGATAGGTCTCGCCATCGTTGAACACGCGGCGCGGTGATTCGACCCAGCCATAGTTATCGATCTCGAGTTCGAGACCTTCGACGGGAACGTCCGGGCCGATGATGCTATCCGGCAGGCGCGCCGTCGTGCCTTCCGCACCCAACGGGTTCCAGTAAGCGTCGGCCGCGATGCGATACTTGGCGACGGCGCTCAGGCGCGTCGAACGATGACGTTGCGTGAACGTGTCCGAGAAATAGGCCGTGACTTCAGTGAAGCTCTCCAGCCCGTTACCGAACTCGTGCGTCAGCGATGCGAATATGTTGGTGCGCTGCAACTCCGACAGGAGGTCGCGATCCGCGTTGAGATTGTGGCGGTAGATCGGGTTGCCGTCCGCAGCGAAACAGACATTCGGGTACAGGGCAGCCAGCTCCGGATAATCGTCCGGGTGGAATTCACAATACGGGCTGTCCAGCGGATAGGTATTGAACTCGCCGCTGCCGTCGAAGAAGTCGTTTGGATCGGTGATGCCGGACACGCTCGAGCGCACGTCGTACTGGCCATACTCGGAGTTGGCGCTATCCCGCCTGAAACGCGTGCTGCCTTCGAACGGATTGCCCTCGGGGATCCGGTAGCGATGATCGGAGACGGACCAGAACCTGTCATCCTGGGAGTTGAACGGGTCGCGGTCATAGTAGCTCGCAAATACGCTCAGGTTGGTGGCGCCGCCGTTGAAGAAGGTGCCCCACTCCATTGTGAGGCTGTAATCCTCGCGCGGCAGGCCTTCCCAGCCCGCATACCGGGCGCGCAGGCTGAAGCCGTCGAAATCGTCCTTGAGGACGTAGTTGACGACGCCGGCCACGGCGTCGGCCCCGTAAATTGCCGATGCGCCGTCACGGAGAACTTCAACACGGTCGAGGCCCATGACCGGCAGCACCTGCGAGTTAACCGTGTTGACCGGGACGAAGCTGCCGCCAACCAGCTCGGTTTGGTAAGACGCCGCATTGACCATGCGCCGGCCATTCAGCAGAACCAGCGTATTGCCCGTGCCGAGATTCCTCAGGTTGTAGGCGCCCATGTCGCCGCGCGCCGAGTTGACGCCGCCGCTGATGTTTTCGGCTTCGTTGAGGAAGTTCTGCCCCTGCTCGGCCATGTATTCGAGCAGTTCGTCACCGGAGTCGACGCCGAGCTCCTCGATGTCGTCGGAAGTGACGACCGACACGGCCAGGGCGTCACGGATATTGGCGCCCTTGATCTGCGAGCCGACCGTAACGATTTCTTCAATTTGTTCATCATCCGCGTCTTCCTGGGCGAGCGCCGTACCAGTGGCCAGCGGCGGTACCAGGATTGCAGCGATCAGTGAACTCAGGCGGCGGACGCCGCACGGATACTTGTACTCGGACAACATGTTTTCTCCCCTGCTTTTTGCCGGCTTCTGCGGCCGGTGCCGAGCGCATAGATGCGCGTCTCTGACACTAGCAACGGGCAACGATTCAGGCAAACACTTTCCATGGGCGGTCTATAGCCACAAGTTATGGGAGAGCGAACATATTTGCCCTCATCCCTTCAAGTTGGGCACACTCCATAACCGCGAGCTATGGGAGCACGGCAATGCGACTGCGCCAGATCGAGGTGTTTCACGCCATCTACACGAGCGGCACGATGACCAACGCTGCTCGACTGCTCAACGTGTCGCAGCCCTCCGTCAGCAAGGTGCTCGCCCACGCCGAACAGCAGCTCGGTTACCCCCTGTTCGAGCGGGTACGCGGCAAGCTCGTCCCGACTCCCGAGGCGGACCGGCTGTTCGGACTCGTGTCCAATGTTTACGAACACGTCGAGCAGCTGCGCCACGTGGCCGAGAACCTGCGCGCATCGGATGCCGGCAAGATTCGCGTCGCCGCAACGCCGGCATTCGGCGTCGACCTGTTGCCGACAGCGGTCGCGAGCTTCCTCGCTGACCGCGAGGACACGGTGTTCGAAATCGAGACGCTGCATCACGATGAAATCGGCACTGCGCTGCTCGAGTCACGCATCGACATCGGCCTCGCGTTCGACTCGGTCGCGCTGCCGGGCCTCACCTCAGAGACGCTGGCAACGGGTGAGTTCGTGGTCATCACGCCGCCGGATCTCGACCTGGGCCCGGGTCAGGGCGTGTCCATCGACGCGCTGGCCGACCAGCCGTTCATCGGCCTCAGCGCCCGTGGGCCGCTGGGCGGACTGCTCACGTCCTACATCGAAAACTCGGATGTGCGGTTCGAGCAGGTCGTCTATACCGAGACCTATCACATCGCGAAAGCACTCGTCGCACGAGGCAGCGGCATCTCGATCGTTGACACGATTACGGC
>JAAUYE010110966.1_pt1 | contig 28431 bp, 21 predicted proteins | sample 7278081 | NCBI WGS metagenome assembly JAAUYE01 (sample SAMN14350131, study PRJNA611818) | marine sediment metagenome | isolation source: surface marine sediment (0.6m) | place: French Polynesia: Moorea | collected 2018-08
GCCAGCACCAGATGTGGGCCGCGCAGTACTTCGACTACAAGCACGCCCGCCTGTGGCTGACCTCGGGCAGCATGGGCACGATGGGTTACGGCCTGCCGGCCGCCATCGGCGCGCAGTTCGCCGCCCGCAAACAGCTGGTGATCGACGTGGACGGCGACGCGAGCATCCGTATGAACCTGGGCGCACTGGAAACCGCGACCACCTACAACCTGCCGGTGAAAGTCCTGGTGATGAACAACTACGGCGACGGCATGGTGCGCCAGTGGCAAAAACTCTACTACGACAGCCGCATGTCGGCGTCGGACAAGTCACTGCACAGCAAGGACTTCGTCAAAACGGCCCAGGCCGACGGTTTCGAGTTTGCGCGCAAACTGGAGAAGCCCCAGGACATCGAGCGCACGGTCGCCGAGTTCATGGCGTTTGACGGCCCGGCTTTCCTCGAGGTCATCATCGACCGCGACGCCGGCGTCTACCCGATGGTCGGGCCCGGCCTGAGCTATGACAAGATGATCACGGGCGACCACATCAAGAGCCGTGAAAAGCCCTCCGACGAGTCGCCCGGACCCAGCGAGATGTTCTGAATCAAATTGGGGTCAGAGCCCAAGGGCTCTGACCCCAATCGGTATTGCGAGCCCGAAGGGCGAAGCAATCTAGTCGCCTGCGCTTGCCTGCAACTCCGTCGACATTGTCCCGCACTCGGTTGCCAGAAAGTCGATGATCGACTCGTACAGCAGTATCTGGTGATCGTAGAACAGCGTGTTCGAGAAATGATCGGCGCCGTCCAGTTCCACGTACTTGTAGTACTTGCCGGCCTTGTCGAGCGCCTTGCGGTACATATGCGCCTGCTTGGGCAACACGCGTGAATCGACGCTGCCATGGATCAACAGGATCGGAATATTGACCTTGTCGACCTCGTCGACCGGCTGCACCGCACCGCGCTCGTACACGTCGATCCAGATCTTGCTAAAGCCACTCGGCGAGACGCCGCGCGTTGAATCGATCGCCGCCTGGTTATAGCTCGAGACAGCGGCGCCGGCGATGGTGCATTGATACAGCTGCGGCGTTCTTGACGCAGCGACGAGCGCCGCATAGCCACCGTAGGACCAGCCGAACATTGCGACACGATCCGGATCAGTGAGGCCCTGCTCGATCAGGTGCACGATCGAATCGTCTTTATCGTCCTGCATCATGCGACCGGCTTCGCTGCCGTCCATGAATGCCGAAAGGAAGTGATCCATCCCGTACCCGAGCGACATCCGGTACTGCGGCTGCACCACCAGGTAACCGTTATTGGCGAGCATCTGCGCCCACTCGTCGTAGAGTACGACCTCGAGCACGTGCGGTCCGCCGTGCGGCATGATCACCGTCGGAAAGGGCGGCTTGCCGGTCTTCGGCCTGGTGATGAAAGCAGCCAGCTTTTTCCCATCACGCGCCTTGTAGTTGAAGTACTCGAGTTCGGCCAGGTTGTCCTTGTCGAACAGCGGGTAGGCGCTCGCGATCTCGCCAAACTCACCGTTGTGTAACAGGTAGTACGTACCGGGATCCTGCGGACCTCTGTTCAGAGCCACGAGCGTATTGCCATCGCGGGACCGCGACGTGATCTGGACGAAATGCGAATATGGAATCAGCTCTTCGAGCTGGTTAAAGGTTGCACCTTCGATCTCGTCAAAATACTCGTGACGGAAATTGTCCTTGAAGTAGCGAACCGCCGTGACGCGATCCGGGTACGCCCAGGTATTGCTGTGGTTACGAACGCCATACACGTCAACGTCTGATCGACGGTATAGCAATTCATCGAACGTCTTTTTCTTGGGATTGTACGACCAGAGTCCGCGCTTATCGTCGCCGTTGAACGTCTGTAGCAGGACATTGCCGGGCACGGCGTCGTCGTATCCCTGGAACAACGGATAAAAATACGCGAGCATGCCTTCCGGATCGTCCCTGCTGATCCGGTACATGTCCGTCCAGTCTTTCTCCCCGGGATCGCGGTAGTACCAGACGTATTCCTTGTCGCTGACATCGTAGCCACGACCGATTCGCGGGTTGCCGAAGGCGTCAAATTCGATCTGCCCGAGGCTCCATTTGCCCTTGATCAGCAGCTGTTTGTTGCCCGTCTCAAGGTCCATGAGATAGTACTGCCGCGGCCGAAACGCCCGCTCCAGCGACAGGTCCTTCGCCACGCCTGGCTGTTCCGAGATGATGATCTTTTCAGGCACGCCCGCGAGGACGTTCTCAACGACCGGGCGTTCGGCGCCGAAGTCGTCAAACTCCTCGTTCGCGACGTCGAGGATGGCGACACGATAGGCATAAACGCTCTCTTCCTGGCCTTTGACCATGTCGCGGACCCGCTGCCGCATCGTCATGACGATGTAATCGTCGTCGGCCCAGTAATAGGACGTGATCTCCATCGGATCGGAATTGACGACGAAAGGATCGGCTTCGAGACTGTCGGTATCGAAGATGTGCAGGATCGGGTTGCCCTTCTTGCCGATGATTCTCAGCATTGCCAGGTGCTCGCCATCGGGCGACACGGTGACATTCGTTTCAACGGCGCGCAGCGCGAAATAGTCGAGCGGGTAGGTCTCGAATTCGGCCGCTGCTGTGGGCGCAAACCCGATCAGCGACAGGACAGACAGCGAGGCAAGGTTCTTGAGCGCTTTCATCATTTCACGAATCCCGGAAATTCCTTCATCCCAAAAGTCTATATAGAAAAACGGCCTGCGAGAAGGTTCCCGCAGGCCGTTATGGTTAACACGCGCCAGTCAGGTCTTACTGGGTTGCGAACGCGACGTTCAGGAAGATCTGCCTGCCAAACAGGTCATATCCACCGTAGAACGGCGTGTTGTTGCGGGCAAAGACTTCCGTGCCGTTGACCTGCGGAGGCTCTTCGTTGAAGACGTTGCGCACGCCTGCGCCCAGCGTCCACTGGTCACCCCGGTAGTAAACCGACATGTCGTGCTGGAAGTAATTGTCGGCAGACCCGACATCGCGGCAGTCCACGTCGCCCCGTGCTTCACCGAAGCAGGTTGACGACAGGCCGTCTGCGACGCTACCGAAGTCATCCACGCCCTCCGGGTCCTGTGCGACAGAGCTGATGTAGCGAGTCGACCACGTGCCGCGCCACTTGCCAACGTCTACGCGCATGGCCATCCGGCCTTTCCACTCGGGGAAGCCGAACTGACCCGTGAAATCCTGCTCGGACTTGGAACCATCGTCGCCAACAAAGACATCGCGAATCTCGAGCGTGCGGTTGAATGCAAAGTCGAAGCCGAAATCGACGGCACGGTTGAACATGGACGTCGGGATATCAATTGCCATGTTCAGGTCAACACCGCGCGCCTTCTTGCTGTCGCGGTTGATGAAGCCCTGGTCGATGATGTCGAAGAAGAAATTGTCAGCGCGAGTAATACGGTCGCAGAACGTGCTGTCGCCCTCGAGATCGAAATAGCAGTCATTGATAATGAACTGTCCCGACGGCTCGATGATCTCGTTCTTGATATCAATTTCGTAGTAGGTTGCGCCGAATACGAGATCGAACGACGAGAAGAACGGCTGCTCCCACGTGAGGCCTGCCGACCATGACTCAGACGTCTCTTCCTTAATGTCCAGCGATCCGCCCTCGGAAACCTCTGTGCTGTAGAACGTAAGGCCACCGGCGTAGAACGTCGTCGGATCGACACCGTTCAACGCACAGTTCGTCAGGACCTGTGGTTCACGGGGGTCATTTTCAGGAATGTAGACACCGTTCAGCGTGTCCCAGGCTTCTTCCGGAATCAGGCAGGGATCCGTGAGCGTCTGGAAACCGGTCTGCGCTTTCAGGAAGTTCTCTCGCAGGTTCGGTGCACGGAACGACGTGCCGACCGTGCCGCGAATGAGCAGCGAGTCGACCGGCCGATACGCCAGTTTGCTCGAGTAGGTCCAGGCGCTGCCGTAGTACTCGTCGGTCGTGTGACGCGTCGAGACGTTGACCGTCAGCTCTTCCATGCCCGGGTTGCCGGCAAAAATCGGCATCTCGAGTTCTGCGAAGAACTCTCTCGTGTACTTCTCACCCTCTGCGCCCTGGTCGGCGAAGAAGTGGATGAACAATCCTTCGCCTGCCACGGCACTCGGAATCGAATCGATCTCGTCGGTGCGATATTCCGCGCCGATACCGAACAGTGCGGTACCGCCCGGCATCTCGAAGACCTCACCGTTGGCATACAGCGAGAAGACGTTTTGCTTGTACTCGGTGTCGAAACCACGGTTGTCGAACAGGTAGGCCCGCTCTTCCGGCGTGGCGAAATCGCCGCCCACAACCGGGTCATACAGCGTCGATGCGAACATGTTCACCGGTACACAGCCGGCGGCCGTATCCGATTGCAGTTCGTAGTTTTCTTCCGGTGCTTCGGAAACATCCAGTCCGCCGCCGCAAGGCGTACGCGTCGGCGAGAACCAGCCCAGCGCGTAGTTCATGCGGTCGCCGCGAATACCCAGGTTTCTCTCCTCGCCGGACGAGTTTGAGTGCATCGCGTAGAAGTCCCATGACCAGTTATCGAGCGTCCCAACACCATTGAGCGCCGGGAGGTCGCCGCGGATACCGGCAACGTAACGGGTCATGTCGACTTCAACGTCGGAAATCGTACGGTCACCGTTGACATAAACGATCGGTTCTACGTCGAGGGGCCCGAGTTCGCCCCAGTACAGGCCGAATGTCTCGGGCAGGCAGAATTCCGCCGGAACACCGAAGCAGCCGAAGTTGGAGACGTAGTAATCCTGGAACGCGGCCCGGTAGACGGGGTCATCAAGCACCGAGTCGTGCGCCAGGCCACAGTCGCTGCCGCCGAGTGCGAGGCCGCGGCACGGGTTGTTCTCATTCGTGCCAGGCACCCACGGGAACAGCTGGAAGGCGCCCGAATCGTTGGTCGTTTCGCGCTGCGCGTAAAGGATTTCGAAGTACGGCGTGACGTTGGCTTCGCCGGCAAACGTGTATTCGCCGTAGGCCATGCCCGACACCGTCTCGATTTCCGGAATCCAGCTCGTGTTCTGCTCGAGGCCGTTAGAGCTGTAATCGGCCCAGTTAACCGTATTGTAACCGTCGGACCCGAATGAAATCGGCACGCTGTACAGACCGTTTTCCGAGAAGTTCGGAAGGCCAGCGTTCGTCGATCCCGGTGTGAAGTAGATGCTGCCGAACGTATTGGGCTCGAAGAAGCGACCGCCCAATCCGGAGCTGATGCAATCGTTGGGCGCCATTTGCCAGTTTTCGTTGTTCGTGAATCCGAGCGTCCGGATCTCACCTTCGGTTGTGATCTCGATGTCCCGGTTGCAGCCGGCCGTCCACTCGCGATCCGCCAGGGTCACCTCTTCCCAGGTGCGGTATTCGGCACCAACACCGAAGAAGCCGCGGTCTCCGCTGTAGCCCCACGACGCGCTGACGCGGTGCTGATCACCGACGTTGTTTGTCTGGCCGCTCGGAATCGATGAAAACGCCTCGAGCTCCAGTCCTTCGAAGTCCTGGCGCAGAATGACGTTGGCAACGCCGGCAACCGCGTCAGAACCGTAAATCGACGAGGCGCCATCGAGCAGCAATTCATACTGCTGCACGAGCGCACCCGGAAGCAGCGTCGTATCCACCGCTACCGGCGCACCGCCGACACCCGCAGGCGCGACGCGACGGCCGTTGATCAGAAGCAGCGTTCGACCCGCACCCAGTCCGCGCAGGTCGAGGTTGGTCGCACCGGGGCCGTTGTCGAGAACGAACCCGGAAAACGTCAGGTCGATCTGGAAGCCACTGGCCGCCGTCGATTCCTGCAGAATGGTGCCCGGATCGATCAGGCCGACTTCGCGGCCCATCTGGCCACTGATGACCTGCAGCGGCGAGATGCTGCTGTAGGTATCACGCTTCAGGCGCGAGCCCGTTACAACAACCTCTTCAACCTCGTCTCTTGCTTGCTGAGTGCTGGTCTCGTCCTCATCGTCCTGGGCATTTGCCACGGGCACGATCAGGCCGACGAAAGCGAGTGAAATTACAAATAATCTGCTGATACGCGCAAGGACTGCACGAAGTTCGTCGACGATCATTTTCTACCCCTTATGCATAAGTTCTTCGGCACAGCTTTTAAACTGCTGTTTTTGCCGGGCGACCCGCCGGAGACGAGCGCTCCCATGGGCTCAATGATGCGAAATCACAACAACTTTGTAAATGGCGCTGCAACAAAAGTTACGAGTTTTTTTGGAATATGTTGCCTCAATACAACAGGACGGCGTAATTGACGGATCGGGTCGAGTGTGAGGTCCGTCACGGTCGCGGGAAACAGGGTCGGTAGACTGATCTCTACCTCTGCAAACCACCCGGAAACCGTGATGAAACGAGCAAGCTTACCTGTACTGATTTCCCTGTCCCTGCTGACTGCCTGCGGCGGCGGCAGCGACGGCAATGGCACCAACGGCAACCCGCCCCCGGGCGCGGCCATCCCGATCAGCTCGACCAATGGCCTGCTCGTGGCGCAGGTGACTTACCAGTCGGCCTCCTCCAGTGGCGACGTTGCGGGCCTGGCGGCCAACAATGGCCTGACGGGCAATGCAGGCGGCGGGTTGTACAAACCGTACATCGACAAGCCCGGCATCATCGACACGCTGATGCAGGTGCCGATTCCCAGGACCGAGGTACCCTGCGCGGTCTCTGGCTCGCTGACGATTTCCGGCAACCTGGATGACCCGATTACGCCGACGCTCACGTCCGGCGACACGATCAAGGCCGAGTACGACAATTGCGACGACGGCATCGGCGAAGTCATCGACGGCACCATCGATTTCGAGGTTGACGCATTCAGCGGCGACGCGGTCACCGGCCTCTATGACATGACGATGACACTGCTGCTCAGCAACTTCCAGGTAACGACCGCGAACGACGTTGTGCTTGCGAACGGCGACGGCACGGCGACGCTCAATACGCTGCAGGCGCCCTATGTCGAAGCAGCCGTCACCGGCCGCTCCATGCTCTCCGCCGACAATGCGAGCACAGCCACGCTGGCCAATTACAGCAGCGCGCAGACTTTCGACGGCACGGTCTTGCCGTCGCCTTTCACGCTGCTGACCTCGGGCACGCTCGACAGCTCGGAACTATCGGGCTCGGTGACGTACTCGACGACGGTCATGTTTGAGGGCTTCGATGCCAACTACCCGAATGTCGGCGAATTGCTGATCGTCGGTGACGGGAGCAGCGCAAGGATCATCGCGCAGGCCAATGGCATCGACGTCGTCATCGAGATTTACTCGAACGAGACCGGTGACGGCACGCCTGACGAGACGATCAACACGACCTGGACCGAATTGGCCGGGTTGTAAGTCCGCTGTTATTATGTGAACTGGCGCAGGGACTGCGAGACCGTGAGCCGACACATTAGAGGCCATGCTAAAGACGCCGTCACGCGATAAGCTCAACAAGATCGTTGTACTCAACCCCAAAGGGGGTTGCGGCAAGTCGACCGTCGCCACCAACATTGCGGCCTGCTATGCACAGCGCGGGCCGCAGCCCACGATCATGGATTACGACCCGCAGGGGTCGACCATTGGTTGGCTCAACCGGCGTCCGGAAGGCCTGCCGCCCATTCACGGCATCGCGGCCTACAAGAAGTCGATGCAGGCGACGCGCAGCTGGCAGCTGCGCGTCCCTGAAGACACGCTCAACCTGGTGATCGATTCCCCGGCCAGCATTAATCACGACGACCTGCGCGAGCTGACCCGCGACTCGTCGAGCATTCTCGTTCCCGTATTGCCGTCGGCGCTGGACATCGACGCGGTGTCAAAGTGCATCGCCGACCTGCTGCTCGTCGCCAAGGTGAATCGCAATGAAGGCAAACTTGCCGTGATTGCGAATCGAACTCGCAAGAACACCAAGAGCTTCGCGCGGCTCATGCGCTTTCTCGATTCACTGGGAATTCCGATTGTCGCCGTTCTGCGTGACAGCCAGAACTTCGTGCGGGCGGCAGAGCGCGGTCTTGGCCTGCACGACATGCAGCCGAGCCGCGTACGCCCGGATCTCGAACAGGTTGAGAAGATTGTTAGCTGGCTGGACGGCTGGGAAGCGCGTCGCCGCCGCGCCGTGCAACTCAATGCCATGCGCCGGAAGGCCCCGGGAACCGTAACGGCGTTCAGGAAGCCTCAGGTTCGCTCTGTCTGAATCGACGCAAACAATTCCGCGTCGACATTGCCCCCCGAGAATATGATCGCCGTCGTCTTGCCGGCGGTGTCGACCTTGCCCGCCAGCACGGCGGCCAGCCCGACAGCACCGCCGGGCTCGACCACGACCTTTAGGTTGCGGAACGCAAACCTCATGGCTTCGCGCACCTCGGCGTCGCTGACCGTGAGCCCCGCCGCGATGTGCTCGCTCATGATGTCGTAGGTGAGCTGGCCCGGCATTTCTGTTAGCAATGCGTCACAGATCGACCGTGCGTCCGGCGAATTGGCGACGCGCTCGCCGCGGTCCAGCGATCGCGCCGTGTCGTCGAAGTCCTCGGGCTCAACGGTGTAGATATCGGCATCGGGGAAAGACGCGTGCATCGCAATCGCGCAGCCCGCCGTTAGCCCGCCGCCGCCGCAGCAGACCAGCAGGTTGTCGACTTGCAGTCCGAGCTGGACCGCCTGCTGCGCAATCTCGAGGCCGGCCGTGCCCTGTCCGGCGATGATGCGTTCGTCCTCGTAAGACGGCACGATTTCGGCGCCGCGCTCCGCCGCGATCTCGCGTGCGATCGCCTCGCGATCCTCGCTGTAGCGATCGTAGGTGATGATCTCGCCGCCGAGTCGCCGCGTGCTCTCGAGCTTGGCCTCGGGCGCGTCTTCGGGCATGACGATCGCCGCATGAATGCCGAGCAGCTTGCCTGCGAGCGCGACGCCCTGTGCATGGTTGCCGGACGACCAGGCAACCACTCCTTTTGCCGCCTGCTCGGGCGTGAGCTGGCTGAGCAGGTTGTAGGCACCGCGAATCTTGAACGATCCGATCGGCTGGAAGCACTCGGGTTTTATCAAGACCGTGCCACCAGCCACCCGGTCGAGTTCCGCGTTCTGCAGCAACGGCGTCTTTACGACGACACCTTCCAGCCGCTCCGCTGCGGCCTGGATGTCGGCAATCCCGATCACGCGTCCACCGATTCCGCGGCCAGCCTGTCCACCTTGGCGGCGCAGATGAAATCGTTATCGGACAGGCCGCCGATCGCGTGTGTCGTGTAACTGACAATGCAATAGCCGTAGCTGAACGTGATATCGGGATGGTGGCCTTCGGAAATCGCGATCCAGGCGACGGCGTTCGTGAAGCCAAGCGTCCGGCTGTACGCGGGAAACTCGAAACGGCGCGCGATGGCGGCGCCATCGTCGCTCACGGACCAGTCGGCGTGCAGGGCCGGCATCAGGTCCTCGATTTGCTCCGGGCTTAGCGGGTCGACGCCGCCCTCACAGGGCTTGCAGTGCTTGTTTGCGAGGTGTTCGGTCATTCGCAGGACTATACACAATCGCGCCCATGGGGCGCTCCATCAAAAAGCCGGCCCCGAGGGGCCGGCAGGCGGGGTCGGCTCGAGGAGAGCCGCGGAAGTTCGGTCAGCGAATCAGGGTTCGATAGTCTGCGCGACGGGCTGCGGATCATCGTTGCCGATGTACAGCGTCAGGCTTACGCGGCGCTCGAGCGCGTAGCTATCGGCCGAAGAGTCCTGGGCCGGCGCTTCGCCGTGCGCTGTCGCCTGGATGCGCGACGGATGAATGCCCGCGTCGACCAGCTGGTCACGGATAAACTCGACACGCTTGCGCGACAGTTCGAGGTTGTACTGCGCATCGCCGCGTTCGTCGGCGAAACCATCGAGCTGCACGCGAATATCGCGCATCTGCGCCACGTCCCGCGCGAGCGATGCCAGGCGGTCACCAGTCGTATCGGCGAGCGCGTACTCGTCGGTGCGGAACAGCAGGTCCATCTCGATGCCGGCCTGCATCAGGCTGATCAGCTGCGGGCGATCGATCTGCTCATAGTGCTCGAGCTCGGCATTGAGCGAGTCGATGTCATGACTCAATGCACGGACGTCGTCACGCGACGCATCGAGCGAACCGTTGAGGGAGTCGATCTCGGAGTTCTTGCGGTGCATCGTGTCGCCAACCTTGGCGCCGATCGCCGCACCGATGATGGCGCCGACCGGACCGCCGGCAATCGCGCCGATGACAACGCCGCTGCCGACGCCGATGTTTTCCTCTTTCGAAGACTTGGCCGTTGCAACCGGCGTGTAGGCAGCGACCGCGACCGTGAGAATGATGATGACGAGATTGCGCATGGGTGTGTCCTCCTGTGGTGTTGAGGATCATTACAAGGCCCAATTGCGCGACGGTGCGGCCAGCATCGTGGAAAGCTGGCGATCAATTGTGGTGAATAATGGCAGCTAGCTGCGGTTCGGGTCCGACAATGCGACGAACGTGCCGCCGTTACGCTCGGTGAGGATACGCATCAGCTGCGCATAGCGCCGCGTCGTGTCGGACGGCTGCCGCCCGGGCTCGAAGAAGAACGGGAAGCCGACGGCGTGAATACGCACCATGCGATTGCCCTGCTCGTCTGCACGATTCACTGCGTCGATCTGGCGCACGACAGCCTCGACCGAGCGGCCGCTGAACTCGTCGCCGAAGACGTAGATGCTGATCTTCTTCTCCGGCGACCAGTAGGTGCTGATTGCATAGATGATGCCGTCGGCCGGGTTGGAGTCACTGAACGGCCGCCAGGTTCGCATCGTGTTGCGAATCGCCTCGCGCCGGCCCGGGCTGTCGGGTATCCATTGCCCCGCGTACTGCTTGAACATGTACGAACCGTTGTCGTTCATGATCTGGATGCCCTTGACCTGCGGGTAAACGTCCAGCGTTTCGGTGAGCTTCTGTATGGCGCGGCCCCAGTTGAACTGCTGCATACTGCCCGAGGTGTCGATGACGAATATGACGTACTCGCTGTCGACCGGAATGCCGGCGACGGCATCGTCGTCGGCGCGCCGGTAATAGGGTTGCAGGCGCCGCATTTCCTCGGTGAGCCGCTGTTTGGTGCGGCGCAGGTCGCCCTCGTCGAACGTCGACTCGGACTCGCGCTGCGTGGCCGCGTACTGACCGCGAACCTCGTTGAGATCGCCCTGCAGGCGAGCCAGGCGCAGCTTGGTGTCCGAGGTCTGTTCCCGAACGTCCTCGAGATCACGGTTGAGCACCGTGGTTTCACCACGAATTTCGAACAGCTCCTGCTGCAGAATCGCGATCAGCGACTCGAGATCGTCCTGCGTTTTCTCGATGATCACGGGCTCGTAGATCTTGCTCAGAACCAGCAGCAAAATGATCGCGCCGAAACCGCAGCAGATGCAGTCGAGGAACGACAGGCTGAACGCTTCGACGTTGCGGCGTTTTCTCCTCATGGCCAGTCCTTGCTCACGCTGATGAAAGAGCCGCCACTGCGGTAGGCCAGCAGCCAGTAAAAGAACGGCGCGTCATAGTCGCCCTCGAGGGGGTACAGGAACACGTTGACCGGAATATTGCTGGGCAGCTCGTTGACCGCGTTGGTGAAGTATCGCATCCGTTCGCGGCCGGAAACCGTGCGCTTGTTGCTCGTCGGTTCATCCATCGTCGGCAGTCCGTCTGCGAGGAGGATGACGTTATCGGGCCAGGGGTTCAGCGAGGTCACGACCTGCATCGCGGACTTCATGTTGGTGCCACCCTCGGGAACCGTGCGCCGCAACACGCGAATCGCCTCGTCGAGCTGGGTCGCGTCGTCGGCTTTCAACCACACGCCATCGGAACCTTCTATGACCGGTTCCGCGGTCGTGTTGTAGACGTAAATCTGAAATTCGCTACCCGGCACGAACTGCGCCGTCAGCCAGTCGACGCTGGCCACCGCCTGGCGCCACTTGACGGCGCGCAGCTTGTCGTCGACCGGCATGTTGCGGCGACGGATGATATTGACAATGGTGTCGTCCAGCATGCTGGCTGACCGGTCGACCAGGATCAGGGTGCGCTCGCCGCCGAGCTTGAGGCCCGTCAGGTACTGGCGATCGCCCTCGCCCTGGAACTCGCGCAGCCGGTTGCCCTCGGACTCCTCGGCCTCCGCCATGGCCAGCAAGCGCTTGACCTCCTCCTCGAGCGTTTTGATATCCGTCTGCAGCTGCTCGATCCGCTCGATCTCGGCCAGGGTGTCCTGGTCGTACTCGGCGAGCTCGGCGCGCAGTTCTTCGATCAGTGCAATGATCTGGGCAATGCGGCCTTCGGCCGTGTCCTTTTCGGACTCGAGTTCCTGGATGGTGTTCCTGGCCAGCACGAGGTTCTTGCGGCCCTCGAGGATCTCGACTTCGAGCTTGCGCGTCTCGGCCATGAGCTCGGTCGGGTCGTCCTCGGTCGTCTCCTTGACCTGCGCGTTGATGATCATGAAGAACAGGATGACCGCGCCGAAACCGCAGCTCATGCAGTCGAGGAACGACATGCTGAAGACCTCGAACGGCCGGCGCTTACGTGCCATCGTCGGTCTCCGTCGTAATCAGCCGCAGTTCATAGCCGGGCGTCCCCAGCCGCACGAGATCGCCGATTTGCAGCACGGCGGAGCCATCGATCCTGTGGCCGTTCAGGAACGTCCCGTAGCGACTATGATCGCGAATGACGCACTGGCCGTTTTCCTGCTGCAGCGCGCAGTGCTGGCGCGATACGCCGGGCATGTCCTGCTGCAGGTCGATCGACCGCCCGGCGCCGCCCGACTGGGTGCCGAGCACCAGCGGGTCGCCGTTGATCTCATAGGCGCGATTGTTGAAGAGCACGTGGGTCGGCTGACCGCTGTGGCGCGGGGCGCTGTCCACGCCTGCCGCCACCGCCGCCTGGTCCCAGGGCAGCTTGCGCACGAGGCTCACGGCGCCCTGGCCCGGTTTCATGTCACCGCAACGGGCCAGCAGGCCGCGAGCCGTGGCGCCCGGTTCCTGGACGAACAGCTCGCCCCCGACGCGCGCCGTCAGGATGTCTGCCAGGCCCGGCATGCGGGCAGCACGATCGGACAGTTGCAGGGCCGGCGTCTCGTCGGCGCGATACAGCGCGCGCAGGTTGCTGACGATGCGGTGGTAGACCGGCGCCGCTGTCGCGACGAGTTCGAGCGACTCCATCTCGGCGGCATGGCTGATGCCGCGGTACTCGATCTCCATCCGGACCTTCTCGCCGGCGGATGCCGCAATCAGCCAGTCCTTGAGGCGGTCCTGCAACATCTGCTCGGTCTCGGCCGTGTGCAGGGGATCGAAACGCGACTGCTGCACGAAGGCCTCGGCAATTTGCGCTATCCACGCATCGTACAGCGCGATCATGCCGCACGCGTCGATGACCTCGGTGCGGTCCACCTGCACCTGCCCCGACTGCGTCAGGCGCGTCAGCAACGCCGAATGCAAGCCAAGATCGACGTGCACGGGGACGGCGCCCCGGTACTCGCGTCGCGTGGCGGCCACGGCGGCGTCGACCATGCCGGCCACCGGAATGTGCAACTCGGCCGCAATGCCGAGGATCAGTCCGAGGCTGGCCGTATCCATGTAGCCGGGTACGGCGACCACGATCGCCTCGCCCTTGACGCGTTGCCAGATCTGTTCGAGCTGTCGGCTGACGATGTCGGCCGCGCTGAGGTGCTGAAAGCGCCGGTCGGCCAGCGGCTCGGTACGCAGCTCCGACCAGAAATGATTGTGAATGCGGCGCGGCTTCAAACGCGCCTGCGAGAAGGCGGCCGTGCCGGTTGTCAGCCGGTCGTCGTCGAGCAATGCAAAACCCGGCTCGCGGTACAGCACCCGGTCTGCCTCGTAGACCGAGATGGCGGCATCGTTGAGGTGGACGGCAAGCAGGGACACGGCGACTCCGGTTGCGCTAGTCCGCCTTCATATGGCGAATCAGCTTGTCATTGCTGTAGGTTTCGCCATCGAAAATCAGGCGCTCCTGCATGAGCTGCAGCTGATGCACCAGGAACATCAGGAAGATACTGATGAGCAGAGCGATAAACGTTGAGTTAAACGCCACGCCGAGACTCTGGGTGACGCCGGCGATGTCGCCCTGCACGGCCTTGTCGGCCTGGGCCAGCGCCTCACCGATACCGCGCACGGTCCCGATAAAGCCGATCGACGGAATGGCCCAGGAAATGTAGCGAATCATCGACAGCTCGGACTCGAGCCGCTCGGCCTCGGATTCGAAAATGTCACGGGTACTGCCCGATACGTCCTGGATGTTACGCGTCGTCGCGAAACGACGCAGCGCATTGAGCAGCGCACGCGGCAAGAGCATGGACTGGCTCTCTTCCGGCAGCGCCTGGATCTGGCGAGCGAACTCGCGCGTGTCCTCCGGCAATATTCGCATCCCTTCCGCGACGGGCACGAGGTCGACATCCAGCAGGCGGCGTTCGCGCGAGATCGTAACCGCCTTGTAGCCCATGATGGCCAGCGCCCAGATACCGAGGATGAAACAGGCTTCCTGCTCGAGATCCTTGATCAGTACCGCCACGCGGCGCTCGCGCACGTAGTCCGGGTCAGCGGCGGCTGCCGCATTCTGCTCTTCGATGATCTGGGCCGCATTGGGCCGTACCACCGTCTGGTAGAACGCGTGCACGATGATGATCGCGATGATCAGTGCGAACAGCTGGAATACGAACTCGACGGGTATGTTCTTTTTCTTCATAAAGTGTTCTATCGCGGCTAGATGTCTACTGGGAATTCGATGGACTGGTCCGTCGGGATCACCTCGGTAGGATCGAAATCGTCGTCCTCGTCCGCAAATCCCTGTTCATCAAGGCCGGTCTCGTCGTAGTCGACGGGCTCCTCTTCCGGCTCAGCCTCTGGCGCGACCTCCTCGACCGTCTCTTCGGTGTCGGTGTCCGGGTCGTTTTCCTGCGCCAGCGCCGGCGTCATCAGCAAGATGACAATCAGGATCCAATAAAAACGATTCACGGCAAATCCTCGTTACCCGGTCACTGATCTTTGACCGTATTAACGCGCAATTGTCGCATGAAATTCAGTTGATCGACCGTGCGATCCGAAAGCCCAGGTCCGGACGCGCCTCGTTTTCAGACTCGCGGAAACTGTAGCGCAGCTCGAGGACACCCGCGTGGCGCCAGCTCGATCCCCGCACGACGTGCGACGTGCCCGTCTCCGGACCGAGCGGATCAACGACCGGCGTTGTCAGGCCCGGTGTCGGGACGCTGTAGATGTCGTTGACCCATTCGGAGACGTTGCCCGCACCGTCGTATATGCCCAGCGGGTTGGCCGGGAACTTTCCACCCGGCGCCGAGGAGGCGTAGCCGTCGTCATAGCGCGGCACGACCGAGGGCGCGAGGTCGATGGCGGAGCGGTCGGCGAAGTTGCCGCTATTGCGCCGCGGCGGCCAGTCGTCACCCCAGGAGAACCTGCGTGCGCCGGGGCTGCCGCCGAACCTGATTGCCCATGACCACTCGGCTTCGGTCGGCAGGCGGTAGCCGTTGGTCAGCGGCCGAATCAGCGTCCACTCGCCGAACTTTTCCTCGTAGGCAGGCTTCAGGCCTTCGCGCTTGCTGAGCCAGTTGCAATACTCGGCGGCGTCCGCCCAGGTGACGTTAGCGACCGGGTTGCTGCCGCCGGCCAGCGACGGATGAATGCTGCTGCCCGAATCGTGCCCGGGGCGGAACTTGGCGAACTCGGCGTTCGTGACCTCGCGCACACCGATCAGGAACGGCCTGGTGAGCGTAACCGGCACAATCACCTCGTTGGCACGGCGGCCCTGCTCCGCGCGCGACGACCCCATGCGGAAAGTGCCCGGTTCCACGCGGCGAAGGGTCTGGTCGTCAACCGTCGTGACCGTCTGCTGAATCTTGGCGCGCTCGATCTCCTCGAGCGACCGCAACCGCGCGGTGACCGTTTGCGGATAGCCCGGCCGCGGCGTAACCGTGCGCGTCCAGGTCTGGTAGCCCGCCTTGCGAACTTCGATCTTGCGTGGCGCCGAACTCAGCTCCAGCGTCGTGGAGCCTTTCGCTCTGGCGCGGCCGTCGACGAAAACGTCGGCGTCGGCCGGCTGGACATTGACGGTGACCGTACCGGTCCGCGCCGACAGGTCCACGGTAATCGAGTCACTGGCCGCAGCGCCGAGGCGAACCCGTTGACTCGCCGTACCGTACCCGGCCTTGGACAAGCCGATCGTGTAGTCGACGCCGGGCGCCAGCGACAGCGTGATGGGTGACTGCCCGCGGTAACGGCCGTTAACCGTCACGTTAGCCGCGCGCGGAACTGAATTGACCAGTAATTTTGCATTGGCCGGCTGCAATCGGATCAGCGGCAGTACCTGGTCCGTATTGGGCTCCGCGTCGACGGTCCCGTCCCAGCCGGCGAAACCTTCGCGGACGACGCTGATCTGGTGCTGCCCTTCCAGCAGTTCGATCGTCGCGGGCGTCACGCCGAGCCGCTCCTCGCCGGCGAAGATAGCGGCGCCGGCCGGCTCTGATGTCACTTCAACGTTCGACCAGCGCGGCACCAGCTGGACGTGCAGCGTCTCCTGCTTGCCAAGGCCGGGCACGCTGACCACGTCGCCGAAAGGCAGGTAACGATCGGCTCGCACGGCAACACTGTGCTCGCCGGGTTGCAATTCGAACGGGCCGAAAGGCGTGGTGCCAACCGTCGCGCTATCGATCGACACGACGGCGTCAACGGGCGGAGTGGTGACGACGGTCAGGCGGCCCGGCAGGCGCCGCATACGAACCTCGACGGTCTTGCTGTCTTCGCCGGCCACGACGAAGTTCTGGTTGACGTCGTAGTACCCTTCCTTGCGCACCACCACCGTGTAGCCGCCGTTGCGCAGCAGCACCCGGTCGCCAATGGGCAGCCTGAACCAGCCGCCGGCAATGGACAGGCTGTCGGGATCGGCGGGATTGACTTCGAACTGAACCGAGGACGACGTAAACAGCAGGAACGACGCCACAGCGAGTAAACCCAGGGCCGCGCCGACAATGGCTTTCAGTGGGCTGCGATGTTTCGCTTCAACCGCAGCATGCGTCGCCGCGGCGCGTCGAAATGCCGTCGGCGCGATGGCCTCGTCATCGGGCAGCGCCGTGTCCCCCGGCAGCTCCGGAGGGGCGGTAACGTAGGCGCTGTCCTCGAGACGCACCTCGAGCACGAGCCCTTCGTCGCCGGCCGATACGAGAATGCGGCTGCCGAAGAACTGCAGCTCGTCGCCGTCACCGAGACGCCTGCTCGCCACCAGCGGATCACCATTGATCTGCATGGCTTCATTGCGGCCGAACGGCTGGACGAACGGAGCGCCATCGAGCAGGTCGAGCACCATGACTGGCCCGCCCCCGGGCCCGGGCAGGCGCAGGTGGCAGTCGATACCCGTACCCACGCGCAACGGCAGGTCGGCCGCGTCGACACGGCGCTCACCTTCGACATCGCGTATGGTCAGGTATTCGAAGTTCAAATCGGCTCCTCGCAACGAACTACGACAGGCTGCTGGTCAATCTCGGGCGCGACGCGAAATTCCAGCCTGACGTCGCGATAGCCGGGTCGACTGCCGACCGCGACATAGATTCCCGGCCGCAGCTCGAGTTCGTGTGTTTCAAAGCTGCCGAGTTTACCAACCTTGTAGATGGACACGTCAGTGACATTGTCGGACACGAGCCTGACGGTCAGCGGCGTCGCCGCGCGTTTCAGCAGGCGTGACAACTCGTCACGCTGGCCACCGAGCCGCGGGCCAATTTCGGGCATGCGCGTAATGTCCACAACCAGCCGTGTCGCCCGCGCCATCGTGCCAGGCGCGCTGAGGCTGTCAGGCTTCGCAATGTACTCGTCGAGTTGCGCATGCAATGCAGTCATCTGCCGGGCGCGCTGCAGTCCTTCCTGCGCGAATGCCAGGTCAGGGTCGATCTCGAGGATCTCCTGGTAGGTCTCGACGACGGTCTCCCAGGCTTCGGACTGCTCTTCGTCCTGTGCCCGGAGCTCCAGCGACGAGATCCGGTTGAGCCGAATGCCCTGGTCGACCTGCAGCAGGCCGTCGGCCGGCTCCGGCGAACCCGGCATGATCTCCTGCGCCATCCTGAATGCGGCGCGCGCGCCGGCATAGTCGCCCTCGCTGAGCGAGATCAGTCCCTCGGTCATGCGCTGGTCGAATTCCATCTGGCGGATCGTAGCCAGCACGCGATCGAGGCCTTCCTGCGCCGGTTGCCATTGGGGATCGAGTTCGACGGCCTGCGAGAAACTCTGCCGCGCCGCCTCGAGCTCGAGATCGTTCTCGAACCGCAGGCCCTGGTCCGTGAGCGACATGACGGCGTCGAGGTTCCGGGCGCGCGTGTAGCCGCGGTTTGCGCCGGGATGGTTCGGGGTTATCGCAACGGCCAGCTCGAACAGCCGCAGGGCCTCGATCGAGTCGGCGGCATCGAGTGCCGCCTGCGCATCGGCAAGCGTCGTTGCAAACACCTGGTCGACTTCGCCAAGCAGCGGGTCGAGCAGTTCGATCGCCTCTTCGTACTTCGTCATGGCCAGCGCGTAGTCGCGGGCCAGGTAGGCCTCGTCACCCTCGCCATACACCGCCTGCGCCTGGCTGAATCGCAGCCCGCCCCAGCGCTGCACACCGCGACTCTCGAGCGTTTCCATTCGGGACAGCAGCTGGCCCAGGATCGCGTCGGTATCGCTGCGAGCCACGACCCTGGCATCGCGCTCGGGCGGGTCATCGGCTGCCGCGGCCGCCGCACTGTCCTGCTCTTCGTCCGCTGCTTGGGTTGCCGACGCGCCTTCAGCCACGGCCTCCGGATCATCCGGGTCATCTCTCGTCGCGGGCTCGGGCAGGAAAAAAACGACGCCGATCAGGATGGCCAGCAGAACCCCCAGGCTGATGCCGAGCGTCCGCGGGCTAATGCCGCCGGCCGGCCTCGAATCCAGCTGCGCCGCTACTTCGGTATGGCGCAGCTGACTGCGCACGCCGGTGCTCGCCTCGATGACCTCTTCGGTCTGCGCCTCGCGATCCCCGACGTACGACGCGGGCGCCGGGGCCGCGCTGTAACCCGCGGCCTCGATCGCGGCCACGACGTCCTCGGCGCTGGGCCGCGCGACAGCGTCCTTGTCCAGCATCGCGGCGACGAGCTCCGCAATTGGCGCCGGAACCGGACTGCCATCAGGGCGCGTGACTGTTGCGGGTACCGTGTGCCGGATATCGTCCTCGGTCGCGTCGGACGAGTACGGCGACGCGCCGCTGATCAGCTCGTAAAGCAACCCGCCGAGCGCAAAGATGTCGTCTGCCGGCTGCGCCGCAGCCCCTGCAAGCGATGCCGGGCTGGCCGCGATCAGCGAGCCGCCGGAACCGGCAACGCCGGCCGTCGCAGCGACGCCGAAATCGATCAGATATGGGGCGCCGTTGCCGTCGAGCAGCACATTGCTGGCCTTGATGTCGCGATGCACGATGTCCTTGCCATGGGCATAGCGCAGGGCATCCGCGATCAGTGCGATCGGCGGCAGCAGATGTTCCAGCGGCGCTTGTGCCAGCACACTGATATCGGGTCCGTCGATGAACTGCAGGCTGTAGAAAGGCTGCTCATCGTCGTCGCCGTATTCGAATACGCGCACGATGTGCGCGTGCATCAGGCGGATGCCCGTCTGCCATTCCTTGTGAAATGCCGCGGGCGGGACGCGATCGCTGGTCAGGACCTTGAGCGCGACCGCCGCGCGCGTTAGCCGATCGTTCGCAAGCCACGTCTCCGCGGCGCCGCCGGCCCCGAGCTTCCTGGCCAGGGTGTATCGGCCCGCAAGCTCGATTCCTTGTTGAAGGTCCTGCATCTAGAAAAGGTCGGTTATCCCGCAGGCTCCGCGATACGCACGGGGTCTGCGTCGCCATTATCAGCCGTGTCCACAAAGCCGGTTTCGGCCTCGTAGATCTGCTTCAGGAGTCGCCGCCAGCTCTCGTACTGTGCGGCCGCGGTACCGGTGAGGCGCCGGGTCTCGCCCTCGACCGTGACCACCATTGGCGCCGCCTCGGCGCCAAACGACTCGGAAAGTTCCTTGATGGCTTCGCGGTGCATCGCAGCTTCCTTGCGCCGGGTGATGCCGGTCACCATCGTATCGAGACCCTGGGCAATGCCGATGTTCTGCAGGCCACGCTGGACCTGGCGGTTCGAGTAGCTCGAGCTGTTTGCCTCGTAGGCCAGCGAACCGGCGAGGACGACCGCGCCGATCAGCGTCTGCATCATCGCCGAGCGCTTGACCTGCCGATAATTGACCGATTCCTCACGCGCGGTCTTGCGCCAGGAGTGGTACGGAATTGCGATGCCGTAGTAAAAGTTGGCGTAGTGCTCGTTGAGCGTGTCGACGACGAGCCGGTCACGCTCGCGAATCTGCCGCAGGCGCGCCACCGAGGGATCGTTCTCGGCGGGCAGTCGCGTGATACTGGCGACGCCGTCATCATCGAAATTCAGGTGTTCGCCATAGGCCGAAGGCGACATGTCGGCAAAGAACTTGAGCTCGGTGACCTTGCGAATGTCGCTGACGGTCTTGGGCGGCAATGTCTGCACATAGGCCTGCAGGTCATTGGCAATGTCATTGAAAACCTTCTGGTACGGATCCTGGCGCTTGTCGCGGCTTTCCGAGTAAGACGAGATACCCGTCTGCGTCTCATAGTCCTCCTGGTACCAGCGGTTGCCGGCCGAATCGTAGACCGTGACCTCGAGCTCGATAAATTCGCCGTCGGACTTCTTGATTTCACCGCTAATCGTGACGTCGGTAAACGCGTCTCGCGAGGGTATGACGCGCACCGCGCCCCAGTGCCCGGTGCCCTGCAGGGTCGTTTTCAGGTGATACGCCAGGTAGCGAACCTCGGCGTCGCGGATCTCACCGAAGACGCCGCTCTTGTCGGGGTCGTTTCTCCCATCCAGGCCGGAGCGAAACTCGACGACGCCGATATCGAGCAACATCGACTCGTCCGGTGGAGCCTCGGCCACAACCAGCTTGGTCTCTTCGGCGGTGACAATCTCGTTGACGGAACAACCCGACAACATCAGTGACAGCAATACGAATAGCGTCCTCGTCATCATCCTTGGTTCGGCGGTCTAGTTGCCGCTGTATTTTCTGTACTCTTCCCAGAGACGCTCGCGCAGAACTGGGTCGTCCTCGGCCAGCGCCGCTTCGCGCAGCTGGCGTGCAATGATGTCATCGTCCACGAGTATCGGGATGTCTTCGGGGGTGCGTTCACGAATTTCTTCGTCGCTCATGCCGGCGACAGGCGACTGCCGTGCGACGCGTTCATTGGCAACCGCGATCGCACTGCCACCGCTACCGCCGCCACCGCCGCTACCAGCCGCGCCACTGCCCTGCGAGCCCAGGCTGATGCCGCCACCGCCCGCGCCCCCGGATCCGTCGCCGAATCCTTCGGTGCTGCGGCCGACCGCCGCGATCTCGTCCTGCGCGTCCTGCAGCTCCTCGTCGAAGCCGCCCAGGGACTCTTCGAGCTCCTGACCAAGACGCGCTGCGCGTTCTTCGTCGGTCTCCTCGGGAAACTCGCCAACGCCACCTGCTCCGCCGGTGCCCTGCATAGAACCTTCGCTGCCGCCGCCGGCGCTGCCACTGGCGCCGCCGCCACCGCCGCCTCCACCGCCACCGCTCGCGCTGGCGGAACTGGAACTCTGTGACGACGAGGAGCCGCCGCCACCGCCGCCGCCAATGCACTCACCGTCCTGGCCCATGCCGCCGATGCCACCGGGGAGCGCGCCGTCGTCGCCGCACTGGTTCTCGCTGGAAGACGTCGACTCTTCCTCCCATTCGCTCGGATCAGAGTCACCGCCGTCACCACCACCGGTCTCCCCGGCGCCACCCATCGCGTCGCCGCCACCGCCGCCGCCACTGGAACTCGGGGGCGGAGGAACGCCCATCGAATCGTCGCCGCCGCCGCTCGGGAACGTGCCGACGTCGCCGCCTGCACCGCCCGAACCGCCGGCACTACCGGATGGGCCACTGGATCCGCCCGCGCCGCCCGGGGTGGGCAGAGGCTGAGGCATGCCGCCACCGCCCGATGAGCCGCCGGAAGAACCACCGCTCGAGCCTCCGGAAGAGCCGCCGCTGGAACCACCCGACGAACCGCCGCTCGAGCCGCCGCTCGAACCGCCGCTCGAACCGCCGCTGGAACCGCCGCTGGAACCGCTCGAGCCGCCGCTCGAACCGCCACCTGGCGGCGGCATGCCACCGCCCGCCGGCGGCATCCCACCACCCGACATGCCACCACCACCGGACGAGCCGCCGCTGGTCTTGCAGGCGCCCGTCACAATCGCGGCGAAGGCAACAAAAATGAGTGGTTTGATCCAGCTGGGAACTGTCGTTTGTGAGCGGCGTGATGTCATCGTCCTGACCCTGTGTAATGCACGGACTCCAAGGGTTTTGGAGCATCAAAAGCGCGGCAGAGTTCCATTTGAATGGCTGCCGCCACGCACCCCGTCGGCCGCGAACCAAGGACTACGACGATATACCGCGGCCCGCGCCCGATCAACACCCGCAGCCACGGCCGCCGCGATCGCGCATCAGATTGCGCAACGGATTGATTTTGTTAACTATCCTGAAGCGGATCAGCTGCTTTCGGGGCAGCCTTGCGAAACAGGATCAGCGACAGGTCATCCGGCTTGCTGGGCTGAGCGGTCGATGTCGCGGTCATTCGATGCCGCGCGAGTGCGAGCACGCGTTCGGCCGCATCGTCGAGCGAACCCTTGCGGATACGCTCGATAATCTCGTCGAGATGGACGTTATCCGTAAGCCCGTCGCTGGCCAGCATGATCGTGTCCCGCGGCCGCAGGCGCAGCTCGGCCCCGATGTCGATGCGCATGTCCGGCGCCCCCAGGAAGTTGGACACCAGGTGCCGGTCCTCGTGATGCAGCGCCTGTTTCTCGTCGAGGAAACCGGCCTCGACCGCGAAGCCGGTTGGCGAATGCGGCATGGTCTGCAACTTGACGAGACCGCGCTGGCCCACCACGAGCGCTTCTGAGTCGCCAATTTGATAAGCGCGCACGATCCGTCCTTCGACCGTCACCACGGTCAGCGTGGTGGCCGATCCGTTACCCAGCGCCTGCACCGCCGCATTGGCAGCATCGATGCCGTCGAGAATCGCCGTGCGCAGCAGCATTGTCTCGGCCATCGATTGCTGCAACGACTCGGCCAGGCTCCGGGCCGCGGTCAGCGACGCGCGTTTGCCAGCCGGCAGTCCGCCCGCGCCATCGGCGACGAGCATGACGGCCGCGCCCGGGCCATAGGGAATCACGGCCACCGTGTCCTCGTTCTCGGTGGCCTTGTCAGGGGCGCGGCAGGTGAAAGCGACGAACTCGCCACCGCCCGCTGCGGCGCTGCGCAGGTCGGGCTCGGTTGCGCCCTCGAGCAGGACCATCGCGTCATTCATGGCGCACCGGTTCCCGGCACCACGCGCAGTAATTCCAGAACTCGCGCGCGATGCCCCAGTGGCACGCCTTGCAACGGTGGCGACTGCCGACCAGCTTCCACGGTTTTTTCACCTTGGTGCGGCACCACGGGCAATAGCGCATGAAGGGAATCAGCGGCCCGCGACATTTGCGGTTGGCGCATTTCGCCGCGTAGCGCTTGTCGGGATAGCGTCGCGACGTCTCCTCGACGAACCCGGGGCCGTAGCACCAGGCGCAATAGTCCCAGTCGTTCTTGACCCCGCGCTCGCAGCGCGGACACGTCGAGGCGAACAGCGACTCGGACCCCCGGGCCGGGTTGTCGAAGCCGCACCACGGACAGGCCTGCATGCTCTCGGCAACGGGACCTTCGCATCGCCGGCACTGGTGCGTCGTGTGCAACTGTTTGCGGTACTTGCGCTGGAATTCGCGCCACTGCAGCTGGCGCCACGACGACCCCCTGCCGGATCCGTTTCTTGCCCTGGCGCGCTTTTGCCGCCGGGCGTGGCCAGCCAGCGCTTCGAACGCGGCCTGCATCTGCACGGCGTCCCGGTAACGGTGCTTCGGATCCAGCTGGATCGCCTTGCGCAGGAACTCGGTGAATTCCGGCCTGACGCGCGCCTTGAGTCGGTCATGCCCCGCAAGCGGCCACTCGAACGGCCACTCGGGGAGCTTGCCCGAGAACAGCCGGTAGAGCACCAGCCCGAGAGAGAACACATCCGACTGGAACTTCGGCCGCCCCATTGCCTGCTCCGGGGCAATATAGTCGATCGTGCCGGAGCCGGACGCCTTGAGCGTGCGCAGGCTGATCTTGGCGAACCCGAAATCGGCCAGCTTGAGGCGGTCACCCGGGAACAGGATGAAATTCTCGGGTTTGATGTCGCAATGGATGACGCGATGCTCATGCGCGTGCGCCAGGGCGGCCAGCGCCTGCCCGGCAAGATCCATGGCGCGCGCCGTCGAGATACGCCGCTCGATCCGGTCCGCCAGCGACTCGCTGCCGAGTTCCATCGCGATCACGAAGTGCTCGTCGATGTAACCGGCGTTGATCACCGACAGGATGTTCGGGTGCTGCAGTTTTCTCGCAACCTGGACTTCGTGCAGGAACTCTTCGTCCCCCGCATAGGCGCTCGCTTTTGGGATCTTGAGGGCAACGCGCTCACGATGGATCGTATCGAAAGCCCGGTAGACATCGGCGAGCGGTCCCGCGGCGATGCGCCCCAGGATGCGGTACTTGCCCATCTTCTGGCGTGCCCGTAAAGCGGTCATGATCGCCCCCTGACCCGCGTCACGGCCGCGGACCAGCCGGCCAGCAACGACTCGCGTTGATCCGCGCCCATCGTCGGTTCGAACAACCGGTCGCGGCGCCACAGGTCCGCGATGACGTCGGTCGAATCGACCATGCCTGCGGCGAGACCGGCGAGAAACGCGGCGCCCAGCACCGTGGATTCGACGTTTTCGGGACGCTCTACGGGTGTGTCGAGAATGTCGGCGAGAAACTGCAGGAACCAGGCATTGGCCACCATGCCGCCGTCGACACGCAATACCGAAGGCGCGATGCCGTCATCGGTCATCGCCACGATCAGGTCATGGGTCTGGTAGGCAATCGCCTGCAGCGTAGCCGTGACGATCTCGTCGCGGCCGCTGCCGCGGGTCAGGCCGAGAATCGCGCCGCGCGCGTGCGCGTCCCACCAGGGCGCCCCGAGCCCCGCGAACGCCGGCACAACGTGCACGTCGTCCACCACGCCGGTACCGGCTGCGATCGGTTCGGTCTCGGGCGCCGACTCGATGATCCGCAGCTCATCGCGCAACCACTGCACGGCAGACCCGGCTACGAAAACGCTGCCCTCGAGTCCGTAACTGACATTGCCGTCGAGGCGGCTGGCAACGGTCGTCAGTAACTGGTTGCCGGACGACAGCGCCTGGTCACCGGTGTGGGCGATGACGAAACAGCCGGTGCCGTAAGTGCTCTTGGTCATGCCGGGCTCGAGACCGGCCTGCCCGATCAGCGCCGCTTGCTGGTCGCCCGCCATGCCGAGCACGGGCGCCGCCACCCCGATCGTTTCCTCGAGACTCGTTCCGAATTCTGCCGCGCAGTCGTAAACGTCGGGCAACATCTCGCGGGGCACGCCGAAGAGCTGCAACAATTCGTCGTCCCAGTCCTGCGCGTGAATATTGAAAAGCATGGTGCGCGACGCATTGGTCGCGTCGGTCGCGTGCACCTGGCCGCCCGTCAGGCGCCACAGCAGGAACGTGTCGACCGTCCCGAACGCCAGCTCGCCGGCCTGCGCGCGCTGACGAACGCCGTCGACGTTATCGAGAATCCAGGCGAGCTTGGTTGCCGAAAAGTAAGGGTCGAGTCGCAACCCCGTCCGCTCGATGACGAGCGCTTCGGCGCCTTCCGTTCGCAGTCGTTCGCAATGCGCGGCGGTGCGGCGGTCCTGCCAGACAATGGCGTTGTAGACACACTCGCCGGTCGCGCGGTCCCACACCAGCGTCGTCTCGCGCTGGTTCGTGATGCCGATTGCCGCGACCGGCCCCGGCGCCTGCTGCAGGCAGCCCGCCACGACGTCGCGCACCGACTGCCAGATCGCCTCAGGGTCGTGCTCCACCCAGCCGGCTCGTGGATAGAGCTGCTCGAACTCGCGCTGCACGCTGGCCAGCGTCCGGACATTGCTGTCGTAAAGTACGGCGCGGCTGCTGCTGGTGCCCTGGTCGATCGCGAGTATGCAGCTCACGCGCGTTCACCCTCGGCGGCGACACTGAAGATCGGTGATGGCACGTGCATGCGCCGCCCGGCGTCGTGCGGCCAGGCCCAGTTGCCCTGCGACTCGGCGACGGCCGCGATGTCGGCCAGGATCTCCTCGGGCCACGGCGCCACGCGACGCGTATTGAGGTCGACATGCAGGTTCATCCACTCTGCCGTGGCCGCGAGAAAGTGCTCTTCAGCGTGGTACAGCCGCTGGAACTGATGAATGCGCTTGTCGTCGAACGCGAGAATCTGCGCAGTCACGAGGTAAGGATCGTCGAGCCTGAGTTCGCGTCGATAAACGACGTGCGACTCCACCGCAAACGTCGAACTGTTCATCTCGCGGATGTGTTCGTCGGTAATGCCGAAGCGGTCCCAGAGCGAGTCGACACCCTGATCGAAAGCCAGCACGTAATAAGCCACGTTCATGTGATTGTTGACGTCGATCCACTCGGGCAGGACACGACCGGCGCTGACTTCGACACCCAGGATATCGTCGCGCGCCATCAGCCCGTGCACCTAAGGTTCACTGAGTATCGCGACGTCCCTGAAATGTTCGAGCGCCTCGGGATTGGCGAGCGCTTCGGTGTTTTTAACCGCTTCTCCATGCACGACGGAGCGTACTGCAAGTTCGACGATTTTGCCGCTTTTCGTGCGCGGAATGTCGGGCACGGCGACGATCTTGGCAGGCACGTGCCGCGGCGTCGTATTGCCGCGAATCACCGCGCGAATTCGCGCCTGCAAGTCATCATCGAGATGCACGCCGTCGCGCAATACGACGAACAGCACAACGCGTACATCATCGTCCCATTGTTGCCCGATCGCGATGCTCTCGATGACCTCGTCGAGCTTTTCCACCTGGCGATAAATCTCCGCCGTGCCGATACGCACGCCGCCGGGATTCAGCACCGCGTCGGAGCGACCGTGGATGATGAAACCACCCGCCTCGGTCACCTCGACGAAATCGCCGTGCGCCCAGATTCCCGGGAAGCGTTCGAAGTAGGCGGCCCGATAGCGGGCGCCGTCGGGGTCGTTCCAGAAACCGACGGGCGCCGACGGAAACGGCCGCGTGCAAACAAGCTCGCCCTGCTGCCCGACAACCGGGTTGCCCGCGTCATCGAAGACATCGACGGCCATGCCAAGTCCGCGGCACTGGATCTCGCCGCGCCGCACCGGGAGCATCGGGTTGCCGAGCACGAAACAGCTCAGCAAGTCAGTGCCGCCCGCGATAGACGCCAGCTGCAGGTCCTTGCCGATTGCGTCGTAGACGAAGTCGAAGCCTTCGGGCGCCAGCGGCGAGCCGGTCGACAGCACGGCGCGCAGATGCGGCAGCCGATAGTCGTCGGCGGGCCGCACCCCGGCCTTCTCGAGCGCCGAGAGGTACTTCGCGCTCGTGCCGAACACGGTAACGCCCTCCCGCTCGGCCATTTTCCACAGACCATGGCCGTCGTCGAAGAACGGTGAGCCATCAAACAGGATCAGCGTCGCGCCCGAGGCGAGTCCGCTCACGAGCCAGTTCCACATCATCCAGCCGCAGGTCGTGAAATAAAACAGCCGGTCGCCGACGGCGATGTTCGTGTGGAGGACGTGTTCCTTGAGGTGCTGCAACAGGGAGCCACCGTGGCCGTGGACGATGCACTTGGGCACGCCGGTCGTGCCGGATGAATACATGATGTAGAGCGGGTGATCGAACGGCACCGGCTCGAACATGAGCGCCTGTCCCGGCACGCAGAAGTCGTCCCAGGCGACGGCGCCCTCGCCCGGCCCGTCGCCGTCCTCGAGAAACGGGGCGACGACGATGGTCTCGATGCTCGGGATCGCCTCGGCAATGCCGGCGGCGACCGGCCGCGAATCGATGCGCTTGCCGTTGTAGTAGTAGCCGTCGGTGGTGAACAGTACTTTCGGTTCGATCTGCCCGAACCGATCGACGACGCCATTAACGCCGAAGTCGGGCGAGCAGGACGACCAGGTCGCGCCGAGACTCGTCGTGGCGAGCATGGCAATGACGGCCTCGGGGCAGTTGGGCAGGAACCCGCCCACGCGATCGCCACGCGCCACGCCGGCATTGCGCAAACCGGCAGCAACGGCGGCGACGGCATCGCGCAGTTCGTCGCAACTCAATTCGCGGCGCGCACCATTCTCTCCGCAGAATACGAGGGCTGCGCGTTCCCCTGCGTGTCTGAGCAGATGTTCTGCGTAGTTAAGTTCGCTGCCCTCGAACCAGCCGGCGTCCATGATGTTGCCGGGCCGCGCGAGCAGCCGCGACGGCGGACGATGGAAGCGCACATCGCAGAACTCGGCCAGCGCC
>JAAUYE010035764.1_pt1 | contig 28117 bp, 28 predicted proteins | sample 7278081 | NCBI WGS metagenome assembly JAAUYE01 (sample SAMN14350131, study PRJNA611818) | marine sediment metagenome | isolation source: surface marine sediment (0.6m) | place: French Polynesia: Moorea | collected 2018-08
CCAATTCCGGCAAGAGCACCCTGTTCAACCGGCTGACCGGGCTGCGGCAGCGCATCGGTAACTACCCCGGCGTGACCGTGGAGCGCCACATCGGTACGCTCAAAGTCGGCGACAAGGCGCTGGAGCTCGTCGACCTCCCGGGCACGCACGCGCTCAGTGCGCACTCGCTCGAAGAGCAGATCGCCGTCGACGTAATTCTCGGGCACATGGAAGGCACGGCGAACCCGGACGGGATACTCGCTGTCCTCGACGGCACCAACCTCTACCAGGGCCTGTATCTCCTGCAGCAGCTGCTCGAACTCGAGCGGCCGCTGGTCGTCGCCCTGACGATGGCCGACGCCGCGGAGCTCGAGGGCCTGCGCATCGACGTAGACGGCCTGACCGCGAAACTCGGCGGCGTGCCCGTCTGCCCGGTGGTCGCGACCACCGGGCAGGGCATTGACAAGCTCCGCGATGCGTTGTCGCAAATCACGGAGATCGAGCCGCCAGAGCCCGGCAAGACGTGGCCCGAACTGACGGCCGCGGCACGCGAACTCGCCGCGCACGCGCCGGCGAACACGCGAATCGCCGAGGTCGAGCGGCTCCTGATCGACGGACCGAGTGAAGCGAAGCAGGAGTTCCTGGCGCGCTTCGACAACGGCGCCCCGGCGGCGCTGCAGGCGCTTCGCAACAAGCTGTTCGGCAACGAACCGCCGCTCGCCATCGAGGCGCGCGTGCGCTACCGCTGGGTGCGCGAAGTGCTCGACGAGGTCGTGCAGCAGGCGCCGGCATTCTACGGCTGGCAGGCGCGCATCACGGCCTGGCTGAACCAGCCGATTCCCGGCACGGTCGGCCTGTTCCTCGTCATGGCGATCGTGTTCCAGGCCGTGTTCGCGTGGGCGACGCCGATCATGGACGTGATCGATTCGGCGACCTCGATCCTGGGCGGGCGCGTGAACGCGGCGCTCGGCGACGGCGCCCTCGCAAGCCTGATCGCCGACGGCGTCATCGCCGGCGTCGGCAGCGTGATCATCTTCCTGCCGCAGATCATGATCCTGTTCCTGTTCATCATCCTGCTGGAGGATTCGGGCTACCTCGCACGCGCCGCCTACCTGATGGATCGCGCGATGCGATCCGTGGGCCTGTCCGGGCAGTCCATCATCCCGATGATCTCCAGCTTCGCCTGCGCGGTGCCGGGCATCATGGCCACGCGCGTGATCCCGAATCGCCGCGACCGGATTGCCACGATCCTGGCGGCGCCCTTCATGACCTGCTCGGCGCGACTGCCGGTGTATGCGCTGCTGATCGCTGCGTTCGTACCGGCGAAGTCCGTGGGCTTCCTTAACCTGCAGGGGCTCGTGCTGTTCGCTCTTTACATGTTCGGCATCGTCATGGGCATCCTGACGGCGCTCCTGATTCGAAAGACCGCGCTGCGCGGTCCGAAACCGCCGTTCGCGCTGATGCTGCCCGAGTTCCGGCGCCCGAACCTGCGCACCGTGCTGATGCAGCTGCTCGGGCGCGCAAAGGTCTTCCTCTATCGTGCCGGCACGGTGATCTTCACCGTTGCGGTCATCATCTGGGCGCTGGCCTACTACCCGCGCTCGGACGACGTTGCTCCCTACGTGGAAGCGCAGCAGCAAGCGGCGGCCGCCGAACTCTCCGGCGCCGAACTCGAGGCTGCGCTCGCACAGATCGATAACCAGGCCGCGGCGATGCAGCTCGAGCGAAGCTGGCTGGGCCGCGCGGGCCATTTCGTCGAGCCGGTGTTTCGGCCGCTGGGCTGGGACTGGCGCGTGTCCTCGGCGGTCATCGCCGGGTTCCCGGCGCGCGAGGTGGTCGTCGCCGTGCTCGGTACCGTTTACGCGGTCGGTGATGAAGCCGACGAGGCGACACTGTCCGGACGGCTCAAGGCGGCGACGTGGCCGGACGGCAGCCTCGTGTTTACATTGCCGATGGTCCTCGGCTTGCTGGTCTTCTACGCCTGCTGCCTGCAGTGTGCCGCCACGCTCGCCGTCATCCGGCGCGAGACGAACACCTGGCGCTGGCCCGCGTTTGCATGGCTATACATGACAGCCATCGGCTACGTCGGCGCATTGCTCGTCTACCAGGTCGGCACCTGACGGCCGGCGCTTGAGTCTCCCGCCGCCGGGGACTAGTCTTGGTCCAGGCCGGTTCGCAAGGACAAATATGCCCGGCGGTCCGGATCACGGGGCGACACGAGGGGAACAAACCATGAAGAACGACTACAAGCGTGCCTTGCTCGGCACCGCTGCTGTGGCATTAATCGGCTTGCCGGCACTGGCTGGCGCGGACGGTCATGCACTGAAGGCGACGGCCGAGATCAAGGGCTGCACCGACCCGAACATCTCCGGCAAGGCCAAGCTCATCGAGAAGACGAGCGCCGAGGGGATCAAGGAAGTGACCGTGAAGATGATGGTGGAGGGGCTGAGCGACGGCAAGCACGCGGTCCACATCCACGAGGTGGGCGCTTGCGAACCGTGCGGGGCCGCCAAGGGGCATCACGACCCGGGCCCGTTCGGCCAGTCGCGGCCGGACAGTGCGACCGATGATGTGCCGGCAGCCGACATCAATCACCCGTACCACATGGGCGATCTCATCAACATCGAGGTCAAGAACGGCAAGGGCGAGATGATGCATACGACCAACCGGGTCACGCTGTCACCCGGACGCCTTAGCATTCTCGATGCGGACGGCAGCGCATTTATCATCCACACCAATCCCGACACCTATTGCGACGAGGAAGCGGACCTTAAGAAGGGCTGCGCCGGCGGTGCGCGCGATGCCTGTGGCATCATCCGCGCAGCTGACAAGGACGGCTAGGCAATTGCGAGCGCGGCCCCGCTGTGCGGGGTCGCAGCTTTTCGGGGATCACAGGCGACTCAGCTTCTCGCACGCCTGCACAAGCGTGTCGTCGTCCTTCGCGAAACAGAAACGCAGGCGGGTTCCGGTGAACGGCTGTTCGCAGAATACCGACAGGGGGATCGAGGCCACGCCTATTTCCTCGGTCCAGCGTTTCGCGAGCGCGACGTCGCCTTCGCCGCTAATGTCGCCGTAATCCAGTATCTGGAAGAACGTGCTGCGGGCGGGATGCAGGCGGAAGCGCGAGTCTTCGAGCAGCCGGCAGAAGAGGTCCCGCTTCTGCTGGTAGAACTCGGGCAATCTGCGGTAGAACGCCGGGTCGCTTTGCAGGTAGTCGGCAAGCGCGTGCTGCACCGGCGTATTGACCGCGAAGGTGGTGAACTGATGCACCTTGCGGAACTCGGCCGTGAGGTCCGCAGGCGCCATGCAGTAGCCGACCTTCCAGCCGGTGGCATGGTAGGTCTTGCCGAAGGACGACACCACGAAGCTGCGTTCCCACAATTCCTCGACGGACAAGACGCTGACATGCGGTGCGCCGTCGAACACGATGTGCTCGTAGACCTCGTCCGATAACAGGAACGTTCCGGTATCGCGCAACAGTTCGGCGAGTCGGCGGAGATCGTCGCGCGACAGGATCGCGCCCGTCGGGTTGTGCGGGAAATTGATGACGAGCAGCCGCGTCCTGTCGTTGAGCGCATCCGACAGGCGCTGCCAGTCGATCGAGAAATCGAAACCGTCGTCGCTGGTCGCGAGCGGTACGTGAACCGTACGTCCTCCGGCCAGGGTAACGGCCGGCTCGTAGGCGTCGTAGGCGGGATCGAACACGATCACTTCGTCGCCGCTGCGGACGATGGTCTGTATTGCGCTGAACAGGCCTTCGGTCGCGCCCGTGCTCACCGTGATCTCCGTATCCGGATCAAGGTCGCGTCCCTGAACCTGTGACGTCTTCTCCGCGATGGCGCGCCTGAGCGCCGGTACGCCGGGCATCGGTGCGTACTGGTTGGCGCCGCTCCTCAGGTAGTGGTCGATTCGATCGATCAGTTCGGCCGGCGGCTCGAAGCTCGGGAAACCCTGTGACAGGTTGATGGCCTTGCAGTCGGTCGCCAGCTGGCTCATGACCGTGAAGATCGTCGTGCCGACGTCCGGCAGTTTGCTGGTAACCGGGATAGCCATACGCGCGCGACAATGACATTGCCTTCAAGGGCCTGTCAATCGGCGGTGTACGGGTCGCGGGCCGGGAGGATCACGCCGAAACGGCGGCAATCGACCGAATTTTCAGCTAATCTCTTCGCACAACAACAATAGGGGGGGAACCATGGACAGACGAAGTTTCTTGCGTTCTTCGCTGGCGGCGAGTGTGATGGCCGCGCTACCGGCCCCGCAGGCGTTCGCGGCGCTGCAGGCACTAACGCAGGTTGCTGGCGACGTTCGTGCCGTGACTGGCAATGGCAACGAGATATCACTGGAGAAAGCCGCCGTACAGGAACTGGCGGACAGCCTGCGAGGCAACCTGCTGCTGCCCGGCAATGAAGGCTATGACGTCGCGAGGAGAGTCCTTAACCAGTCGATCGATCGCTTCCCTGCGTTGATCGTCCAGCCGACCGGCGTAGCCGATATTCAACGTGCGGTGACCTTCGCAAGCGAGCGGGGCTTGCTGCTGGCGGTCAAATGCGGTGGTCACAGCTTCGCCGGAAAGTCGACATGCGACGGCGGCATGCAGATCGACCTGACACTGTTCCGGCATGCCCGTGTCGACCCGCAGGCGCGCACGGCGTACGTTGCCGGCGGCAGCTTGCTGGCAGCGCTGGATCATGAAGCAATGGCGCACGGACTGGTGACGCCTGCCGGCACGGTCTCACACACCGGCGTCGGAGGCTTGAGTACGGCCGGCGGTTTCGGGCGGATATCACGTCGCTTCGGGCTGACGCTCGACAACATCAGGGGAGTGGACATCGTTACGGCAGACGGCAAGCTCCGGCATGCCAGCGCCGAGGAGAATCCCGACCTGTTCTGGGGTGTGCGCGGTGGCGGCGGCAATTTTGGCGTCGTGTCTTCGTTCCAGTATGCGCTTCATCCCATGCAGCGGCAGGTCATCGGTGGCGAGGTCGTGTTCCCGCTTGATCGTGCGGGTGACCTGCTTCGCTTCTACGCCGAGTACTCGGTGCAGGCTCCCGACGACCTGTACATCGACTTCTACATCAACGCGACGGGGACCGGAGAAGGTAGCGGCGCAGGTTTTCACGTCTGCTATTCCGGTCCCGAGAAGAACGCGGAGAAGGTCCTGGAGCCTGTCAGGAAGCTGGGAGAACCGGCATTTACTAGCCTGGGCCCGATCGATTACGTCGCCATCCAGCGCAGCTGGGATTACGCCGACTTCCGCAATATTGGCGAATACCTGAAGAGTGGCTTCGTCAACGAATACCCCGGCAGCATGCTGGACGCAGCGATTACCGGTTTCGAATCGGACCCGGGCCGCACGACGATGCTGTATTTCCAGCAATCAGGCGGTGCGATTGGCAGGGTACCTGCGGATGCGACGGCATTCCCGCATCGCAAATCGGAGGCGGCGATGATGGTGCTCGCACAATGGCCATTCGGCGCGGAAGGCGAACCTCACATCGACTACCTGCGCGATTACTGGAGCACGATCGAGCCACGAACGGACGGGTTCTACACGGTCGACACGGCGAGCGAGTCGAAGGAAGTGCGGCATGGCAACTACCAGGGCAACTTCCCGCGCCTGCTCGAGGTGAAAAAGAAATACGACCCGACGAACCTGTTCCGGCTGAACGCGAACATCGCGCCGGCCTGAGGGCTTACTGGGCGGACCAGCCGCCGTCGACGGGGAGTATGCTGCCTGTAATCGACGCGGCCGCGTCGCTGCACAGGTAGATCACGAGTTCGGCGATCTCGTCGACCTGGATGAACTTCTTCGTCGGCTGCGCGGCGAGCATGACGTCGCGCACTACCTCCTCCTCGGTAATGCCGCGGGCGCGCGCGGTATCCGCAACCTGGCCGGTCACGAGCGGGGTCTCCACGTAGCCGGGCGCGATCGAGTTCACGGTGATGTTCTGCTGCGCAAGTTCGAGGGCGACGACCTTTGTCAGGCCGGCCACACCGTGCTTCGCGGCGACGTAAGCCGCCTTGTACGGCGACGCCACAAGCGCGTGCAGCGACGAGATATTGATGATGCGGCCCCAGCCGGCTGACAGCATGTGCGGCGTTGCCGCGCGTATCGTGTGGAACGACGCCGACAGGTTGGTGGCGATGATGTCGTCCCATTTCCCCGGCGGGAAATCCTGCACCGGCGAGACGAACTGGATGCCGGCGTTGTTGACCAGGATGTCGAGACCGCCGAACTCGCTGGCGGCTGTATCGACCATGTCGGCGATCTCGCCCGGCCGGATCATGTTCGCCGGCGAAAAGGCGACCTTGCCGGTCCCGGCGTCCGCGACCGACTGAACGGCTGCGTCGATCTGCTCCGCCTCGCCGAGACCGTTGACCATGACATTGGCGCCGGCTTCCGCGAGCCTGCGCGCGATGCCGAGGCCGATACCACTCGTCGAACCGGTAACGATCGCCGATTTGCCCACCAGAGTGTCGATCTTATTCTTCCCAGTCTTTCGCGAGACGTTTCGCGCTTGCGAGGAACAGGATAGCAGCAACGAGATAGAAGCCGGTACCGGCGAGAATCGCGTAGCGCAACGAGTCGTCGCCGAAACGCGCTTCGAGGTTGTCCGAGATGATGCCCAGCGCGACGGTGCCCGCGCCGATGCCGATGAGGTTGTTGATGAACAGGAAGATGGCCGACGCCGTCGCGCGCATCGTCGGCGGCACCACGTGCTGGATCGCCGAGAGCACCGGACCGAGCCAGGCGAGTCCGAGGCCGGTCGGGATCAGGAGCGCGAAGAACGTCGTCGTGAGATTCGGTGACAGGATCGCCAGCATGTAAAGCGGGATTGTCGCCAGGAAGGCGATAGCCGGGATGATGACGTAGTTACCGCGCTTGCCGGCACCGAAACGGTCCGCCATGTAGCCGCCGGCCCAGGTGCCGGCGATGCCGCCGATCAGCAATATGGCGCCATAGAACACCGAGGCCTCGAGCAGTTCGAGGCCGAAGCTGCGCACGAAAAACGACGGCAACCAGAAGAACAGTCCGTAGCCCATCATCGACGAGGCCGCGGCCCCCAGCGAGATGATCCAGAAGCTGGGCTTGTGCGTCAGCAGCCCGACGATCTGCTTGAGCGACGGGGCCGGTCCGTCGGCGGCCTTGACGTCGTACTGGCCCCGCGGCGGCTCGGCCACGGTCAGCTTAAAGATCGGCGCCACCAGGATGCCTGCGATGCCGACGGCGAAGAACGCGAAGCGCCAGTCGATCTTCGACGCAATATAGCCGCCGAACAGGATGCCGAGTGCGCTGCCGATCGGGATGCCGAAGGAATACACGCTGAGTGCGCGCGCCCGCTGGTGCGACGGAAAATAGTCCGAGATCAGCGAATAGGCAGGCGCAACGCCGCCCGCTTCACCCACGCCGACGCCGAGCCGTGCGATAAACAGCTGCCAGAAGTTGTTGGCAAGGCCACAGGCCGCGGTCATGCCGCTCCAGATCGTCAGCGCCGCCGTCATGATCCACGTGCGGTTCCAGCGGTCGGCGAGGATCGCGACAGGGATTCCGAGCCCGGTGTAAAAAAGCGCGAACGCCAGGCCGCCCATGAGGCCGAGCTGGGTATCGGTGAGCCCGAGGTCCGCCTTGATGGGAACGGCCAGGATGCCGACGATCTGCCGGTCGATAAAATTGAACGTATAGACGACAACGAGAATGAACATCACGTAGGCGCGATACGTCGGCGACTTCGGGTCCTTTCTCATTGCGCTTCCTCGTCCGGGACTGAAAAGTGGCGGCGAACCGGGAGAGGGGGAGACCCCCGGTCCGCCGCAGGACGATCAGAATACGTATTCGACCGTCGCGGTTACAGTCCTTGGCGGACCGTAGAACGCGGTAACGTTCCCTTCGAGGCCCAGCGTCGGGAAGTTGTAGCCGGCGACCTTGTATTCCTCGTCGCCGAGATTCTTGCCGTGCAGGCCAAAGCGCCAGTGGCCGTCGTCGTCTTCCCAGACAATACTGAGATCCCACAGCGTGAACGCGTCCTGGTCCAGCAACTCGTTCGGGAACTCGAACTGGCTTGCGTCATCCCGGTACGCGAACGACGGGATGAAGAAGAACTGGCCGCCGTTGCCGAACAGCGACATCGGGCGCTCGTAAGTCAGCCCGCCGCTGGCGGTCCACTCAGGGGTGTTCTGGAACACGGTCTGGTCGGACACGTCCTGGCCGGTCGCATCGATGAACTCCGTGTACTCCGCGTCCAGCCAGCCGAGCGCCCAGCGGAACGACCAGTGGTCGTTGGCGCGGAAGCTACCTTCGAATTCCACGCCGGGAATTTCGGCGGCGCCGGCGTTGGTGGTTACACCGGTGAACGTGTCGTTGATGCCGTCGCCGTTGGTGTCCGTTCCGATCGATCCCGGGATCTGCACGTCCTCGTAATCGGCGAAAAACACGGCAACGCTCGACATCAGGCGGCCGTCAAGTGAATTGGTCCGCCAGCCGAGTTCGTAGGACGTGACCGTTTCCGGCAGGAACTGCATGAACTCGAAGATCTCCGCGTCCGAGACCGTGCCGTCGCCGTCGAGGTCCGGGGCCGCCGAGGTCTGGCCGCGCGGATCGAAGCCGCCGCCCTTGAAGCCCTCGGCATAGGAGAAGTAGATGCTGTGCTCGTCGCTGGGCGTCCAGGTGACGGATGCCCGCGGGGTAAACTCCGTCCACTCGTCGCTGCCGTTGAAGTCGGACGTCGTCACGACCGGCACACCGGTGCCGCCGAAAGTGGGCGAGAAACCGCCGACGAAGGTGCGCCGCAATACGATCGACGACCGCTCGTCCGAGGTATAGCGGCCGCCGAGCGAGACGCTCCAGTAGTCGCTCAGGTCGTAGGAGAAGTCGGCAAACAGCGACCAGGTTTCCGTGTCGACATCGCCCAGGGTGTTGGCGTTCAGTCCCGGCAAGCCGATCAGGTCGCCGGTCGGCCCGAGCACGACGTCGAAATCATTGAACGCGTTTGCATCGAGGAAGTAGTAGCCCATGACGCCGCTCAGGCGGTCGCCGTTGTAAAGGAGTTGCAGCTCCGTCGAGAACTGCTCGTTCTGGTAGGTCACGGGCACGTCCAGATCGTCGGCCGGCAGGCTGTCGAAGTCGATCGGCGACCAGGTCTCGTCCTCGCGATAGGCGACGATGGCTTTCGCCGTCCAGGCATCGCTGGCCTCCCATTCGGCCAGGAACGAGACGCCCTTGTTCTCGACGTCCTGGTCGGGCAGGTTGAGGCCGCCGCGCGAGTCGAACACGTCGTCGAGTATCGGCGCGCCCGAGACGTTGCCGACGGTCAGCCGATGGCCGAACTTGGGACTGGAATCGTCCTGGGTGAGGTCGCCCGACAGCCGCAGGAACAGGCTGTCCGTGGCGTCCCATTCCGCGGTCGCGCGAAATCCGAGGATGTCCTTGTCGTACTGCTCGGTGCCGAGCGTCAGGTTGTCGCCGTAGCCGTCGCGCGTGAATGCCACCACGGTGCCGCCGATTCGGAAGCTGTCGGTCAGCGGGGTCGACGCCGTGATCAAGCCGTCGAGCTGGCTGTAGTTGCCGACAGAGCCGCGAACCCTGAGCATCGGGTCGGCCTCGATACGGCGCGTTACGTACTTGATGGCGCCGCCAATCGTGTTACGCCCGTAGAGCGTGCCCTGCGGACCGCGCAGTACCTCGATGCGCTCGACTTCGTACAGGTCGAGCACCGCGGCATGCGGCCGGTTGAAGTAGATATCGTCCACGTACAGGCCGACGCCTGACTCGAAGCCGGCAACCGGGTCCTGCTGGCCGACGCCGCGGATGAACGCCGTCAACGTGGTGTTGGTACCGCGCGAAACTTCGAGCGTGACGTTCGGGCTCTGCTTCGCGATCTCGATGATGTCAACGGCGCCGACACGCTCGAGGTCTACGCCGCCGAGGACGGAGATCGCCAGGGGCACTTCCATCAGCGATTCCTCGCGACGGCGCGCCGTGGTGACGACGATCTCGTCGATGGTGCCGTCAGCGCCTGCCTGCGCCTGTGCAGGCTCGGCGACCGCGAACAGCGACATTGCCGCCGCGGCCAGGCCGGCGCCAACAACGGTGCCCGCCCGCTGGTCCGTGTTGATCGGAGTAGTGTCTTTGATCATTTCAGCCCCCTTGGTGCTTGATGCGTATCCGGTTTAGTCATTACCTTGTTGCTCCAGCTCGCCGGCAAAGTCGACGAGCGCCTGGTTGAATTCTTCGGGTTCCTCGAGGTGCGGCGCGTGACCGGACCCGGCAAAGCACAGCCGCCGGGAGCGGGGCATGTGCTCGTCCATCCAGGCTGCAGCGTCCTCCGTATAGATCTGGCTGAGCCCGCCGTAGGTGATCAGCGTCGGCACGTCGAGGCGCTGCACGGCGTCGACGAAGTCAGCGTGCACCAGCGTGTGCCAGAGGTTCGTCATCGACTCGAGGTCGTTGTCGGCCACGAGCTCCAGCATCTCGTCGATGAGCTCGCGCCGCTCGATGGAATTGCCACTCGCGAACACCATCGGCACGTAGGCGCGCGTGAATGCACGCCAGTCGTCACGCATCTTCGACAGGTCGATATCGATGTCGTACAGATGCGTGCCGGCGCGCAGCCCGTGCTGCCAGCCTTCGCCGTTGAGAACCCTCGGTACCATGTCGATCGTCACGATTCCCCTGATGCGACCGCGCTGCGGCCCCTCGACCGTCTGCCACGCTACGAGCGCGCCCATCGACCAGCCGACAAGGATGACGTCCGTGAGGTCCAGTTCGACGAGAAGCCGTTCCAGGTCGCCGGCGAGGGTGTTGATACCGTCGCTCTTACCGAAAGGCCTGGAACTGCCGTGCCCCCGCATGTCCGGGACAACGATCCGGAAGCGGTCGGACAGTGCGCGCCGCTGCCGGCCGAAGGCTTCCTTGCCGAGGCTCCAGCCGTGCAGGAACACCATGGCCGGGCCGTTGCCCTGGTCATCGAATTCGAGCGTCCCCCCGCCGTTCAGTTGTAGTGTCCCCACGCTCCGCCGCTTAGTATTAGGGTCTGCGAACACAACGAACACGGCCTCTGCCGCAGACGATTTTTTCGTCCGGCAAGGCCAGAGTGAGCGCCGCATAGCCGAGCTACGCTAGCGAACGAGAACGCAGCCGGCGGGAAAATCGCTGCGGCCCGTCGGGTCGCGCCTGAAATTGCGCCACCCGGCGTTGCTCGTCGTTCATTTGGATTCACCAAATCTCACTCCTCGCGCCTTGATTGGCGCAATTTCAGACGCGACAGTGGCCGTGTTCGTTGTGTTCGCAGACCCTAGTGACGGAACGGTCTATGACTTGCAGGAGACCCGCCCGTACCGATGCACAATCACTTGTCGAGTCGCGGCCGAGTATGCAATATTGTGAAACATGAATCAACATTCAACTTCCGACAAGATCCCCAAGACCCGCCGGGGCCGCGAAACCCGCGAGAAGCTGCTGCACGCGGCCGAGGCGGAGTTTGGCGAGCGCGGCTTCCCCGAGGCGTCCATCGCCAGCATCACGCAGCGCGCCGGCGTCGCGCTGGGCACGTTCTACGTGTATTTCGAGAGCAAGGAGGAGATCTTCCGCGCGCTCGTCTCGTACATGGGCGAGCTGACGCGGCAGTGGGTCGGAGAGCGGGTCGCCGAGTCGCCGGACCGGCTAGCGGCCGAGCGCCGCGGCGTCGAGGCTTTCATCGAGTTCGTCCGCGCCCATCGCAACCTGTACCGCGTCGTGTCGATGGCGCAATTCGTCGCCGAAGACGCGTTCCGCGACTATTACTCCGTGTTTGCGAGCGCGTACGAGGAGAACCTGAAGCGCGCGGTCGACGCGGGCGAAATCCGTGAAGGCGACTGCGAAGTCCGGAGCTGGGCGCTGATCGGAATGACCGTGTTCCTCGGTATGCGCTTCGCCGATTGGGACGAGGAGCGTCCCGCTGAAGAAATAGCGGCCGCCGTTGCGGACCTGATCGCCAACGGCATGGCGAAGGAAGAATAGCTGCGAGATGTTCGACCGTGTTCCCGATATTACGGCGCAGCGCGCCCTGCTCAAGCCGGATGCCGTCGCATTTCGTGATCTCGCAAGTGGCACGACGCTGACCTACCGGCAACTCGAGCATAACGTCCAGTCGCTGGCGGGGTTCCTGTACGCCAGCGGCGTCGGCGAGGGCGATCGCATCGCCGTGCTGTGCCGCAATCGCGTCGAGTTTTTCGAGCTCCTGTTCGCGTGCGGGAAGCTCGGCGCTATCCTGGTGCCGCTCAACTGGCGCATGCCGGCGGGCGAGCTGGCGCCGCTGGTCGAAGACGCGGCACCGACGTTCCTGTTCTTCGGTGACGAGGATGCCGCGGTCGCGCGCGAGCTTGCCGGCGACGGCACGACAGCGGTGGGCCTCGACGACGCGTCGCCATCAGGCTACGTGGCGAGCCGCGACGGCGCGGAGCCGCATGCCGGCCGAGAGTTCTGGCGCGGCAACGATACCTGGTACCTGATCTACACGTCGGGCACGACGGGCAAGCCGAAAGCCGTCATCCAGACGCCGGCGATGGCGCTCGCGAACTACGTCAATATCCGCCAGGCGATGTCGATCGGCGGTGAGGACGTCTGCCTCAATTACCTGCCGCTGTTCCACACCGCGGGCATCAACCTGGTGACACTGCCTACCCTCATCGAGGGCGGCGAGGTGCTGGTGATGCCCGGGTTCGACGTCGACGCCGCGGTGCGGCTGCTGGCCGACGGCGCCCTCGACACGTTTTTCGCGGTGCCCGCGGTCTACCAGCAGATCAGCCTGCATCCCGAATTCCCCAACCTCGACCTCGGCCGGGTTCGCAACTGGGGCTGCGGTGGCGCGCCTATGCCGGACCTGTTGATCGAGGCCTATCTCGCGCGTGGCGCGCGGGTCTGCAACGGCATGGGCATGACCGAGACGGGGCCGACGGTGTTCATCATGGACCCCGACAATGTCGACCGGAAGATCGGTTCGGTCGGCAAGCCGCAGGTGCTCGCCCGCGTGCGCCTGGTCGGCGCCGACGGCAGGGACGTCGAGCAGGGCGAGGAGGGCGAGCTTTGGTTCGCCGGCCCCGGTATCACGCCTGGCTACTGGGGCAACCCGGAGGCGACGCGGGAGACCTTCGTGGACGATACCTGGCTCAGGAGCGGCGACATCGGCCGCCAGGACGCCGACGGCTATTTCTACATCGCCGGCCGCATCAAGGAGATGTTTATCTCGGGCGGCGAGAACGTGTATCCCGCCGAGGTGGAGAACGTGCTCGCCGCGCACCCCGATATTCTCGAGGCCGCAGTGGTTGCCATCCCTGACGACAAGTGGGGCGAGGTCGGGCGCGCGTACCTCCTGCCGCAACCGGGCCACGCGATCCCGGACGCGGCCGGTATCAAGGCTTACTGTCGCGACCGCCTCGCACCATACAAGGTGCCGCGGGAATTCGTCACCGTGCAGGACTTTCCCCGCACGGCCGCCGGCAAGATCCAGAAGCACCTGCTGCAGGAGGAGGCGCGTTGAACGGCAAGGCGGACGTGGTCGTGCTCGACCGGGTGCTGACGCAGTCCGATTTTGACGCGTTCGCGGCGCTGTCGGGTGACGACAACCCGATTCACGTGGACCCGGCGTTTTCCGCCAACACCCGCTTCGGCCGCACCGTGTCGCACGGGATGCTGCTCTGCACGGTGCTGCGCGGCCTGCTCGATCAACTGGTCCCCGGTGCCCGGCAGGTGGACCAGAAACTCATGTTCCCGTCGCCGACCTACGCGGGCGATGCGCTGCGCTTCTCCGCGGTCCTGAGATCGGACGATGGCAGGCATGTCGTGGCCGAGATCAACTGCGAGCGCATAGCAGACGGCGTGGTGACCTGCGCGGGCGAGGCGACGCTCGAGCGCAAGGAGCCCGGCTGATGACGCTCAGGGTCGGGCAGAAGGCGCAGACGGCGCGTACGTTCAGCGCGGACGACGTGGCCCGTTATGTTGCCCTCGGCGGCCACGAGCCGGCGGAGGGCGAAGTGCCGGAACCGCTGGTCAACGCGCTGTTTTCACGGCTCCTCGGCGTCGAACTCCCCGGGCAGGGTACGAATTACCTGAAGCAGGAATGCGCGTTCTTCGATCGGGCCCGCGTGGGTGAGGCGCTGACGGCGAGCGTCGAGATCACGCGCCTGCGGCCGGAAAAGGACCTGGTGGACCTTCGTACGCGCTGCAGCGGCGAGCACGGCAGGCTGATCAGCGAGGGCCGGGCGCTGGTCTACGTGGCGGATGCAGCGGCCTGGCGGTCTTGAATGCGTGCTACCGTGACCCGAAAACTGCTGCTATTATGCTGCAACGCAACAAACCAGCCCTGGCGGATACGGTAATGCCTGGACCACGCATGATTCGCAAGTACGCCAACCGGCGTCTCTACGACACCGAGGCGAGCCGGCACATCAACAAGGACGATGTGCGCCAACTGATCGCGTCTGGCAAGGACGTGCGGATCGTCGACGAGAGCAGTGGCGACGACATCACCCGCAGCGTGCTGCTGCAGCTGGTGGCCGAGCAGGAGCTCGGCGGCAAGCCCGTGCTGTCGGACAAGATGCTGACGCAGATCATCCGCTTCTACGATCATCCGATGCAGGGCATGCTCGGGAGCTACCTGCAGCAGAGTTTCGAGTCCTTCTTCGAGCAGCAGTCCGCGATGCAGGAGCAGATGCAGGAACTGATGAAGAGCGGACCATTCGCCGTCATGCAGGACGTTGCGAAACAGAACATCGAAGCATGGCAGGCCATGCAAAAAGCATTCATGGATACCAAAGCGAAAAAAGACGATGACTGACGATACCGAGAACAAGCGACTGTTGCCGCCCGACAAGGCGCGCGAGATCGATCACCATCTGCGCGGCCAGGTCGCGGCAGCGACCCGCGGCGTATCGCCGGTCGACGTGGCCGCGGCCGTTGTCGACTGGGCGGGGCACCTCGTGCTGTCGCCGGGCAAGCTGCTGTCGCTGGCCGAGAGCGTGGCCCGCAACGGCGTCGAACTCGCGAGGATCACGAGCAAGTCGGTGCAGAAGGACACCGAGGACCTGCCGGCGATCGTGGACCGCCGAATGCTGTCGGAAGACTGGCAGAAGTGGCCGTTCAACGTCTTCGCGCAGGGACACCGGCTGGCAAAGGGGCTCGCGGCGGAGGCGACGACGGGCGTCGACGGGGTGAGCAAGGACCATGAGCAGCTGGTCAGCTTCCTCGCCAACCAGATTGTCGAGATGGCGTCACCCGCGAACATCCCGGTCACCAATCCCGAGTTCATCATGACGACCAGGGAAGAGCGCGGTGCCAACCTGAAGCGCGGCGTTCGCAACCTGGCCGAGGACATGCGGCGCAAGCGCAGCGGCGAGCTGCCGCAAGGCCTCGAGGACTTCGCCGTGGGCAGGGACATCGGCATCACGCCCGGCAAGGTCGTGTTCCAGAACCGGCTCTTCGAGCTGATCCAGTACAAGCCGCAGACCGAGGAGGTCGTGGCCGAACCGGTCCTCATCCTGCCGGCGTGGATCATGAAGTATTACATCCTCGACCTGTCGCCGCGGAATTCGCTGGTTCGGTACCTCGTCAGCCAGGGCAAGACCGTCTTCATCCTGTCGTGGAAGAACCCGGACGAGGGCGACCGGGACCTCGGCATGCACGAGTATCTGCACGACGGCGTGATGGCCGCTTTCGACGCTGTCAGCGCGATCGTGCCGAAACGCAAGATCCACGCCGTCGGTTACTGCCTCGGCGGAACGCTGCTGTCGATCGCGGCGGCCTACATGGCGCGCGAGGGTGACGACCGGCTCAAGACGATGACAATGTTCGCCGCGCAGATCGATTTCCGCGAAGCGGGCGAGATCACGACGATGCTCGGTGAAGGCACGTTCACGTTCCTCGAGGCGCTGATGCGCAAGCAGGGCTACCTGAGCATGGAAAACATGACGGGCGCGTTCGCGGCGCTACGCGTTTCGGACCTGGTCTACGACCCGATGATGCAGCGCTACCTGCTCGGCAAGGACCGCAGTCTCAACGACCTGATGGCCTGGAACGAGGACGGCACGCGCATGCCTTACAAGATGCACACCGAGTACCTGCGCAACTGCTACATGGAGAACAACCTTGCGGAAGCGCGTTACGAGGTAAACGGCAAGCCCGTGTGCGTCGGCGATATCCGTGTGCCTGCGTTCGTGCTGGGAACCGCGACCGACCACGTCGCGCCGTGGAAGTCGGTCTACAAGGCAATGCGCCTGATGAACAACGAAATGACCTTTGCGCTCACCACGGGCGGACACAATGCCGGCATCGCCTGCGGCCCGGACCACCCTCGCCGCAAACACTGGATCGCGACCCGCAAACCCGGTGATTTGTACGTCGGCCCGGACGAATGGCAGGCGCAGAACGAGCTGACGGACGGCTCCTGGTGGCCGGCGTGGGACGCTTGGCTCGATGCGCGCAGCAGCAAGGAGCGGGTGAAGCCGCCTGCCATGGGTAAGCCCAAGGCCGGCTACAAGGCGCTTCGCGATGCACCCGGGGTCTATGTTTTTGGCTGATTTTTGCGCTGCAACCGGCAAAATTTGCCGGCCCGAGAAAGCCGATCTGGAAGAATGCACTCTTTAGGTGACTGTTTTTCAATAAAAAATAGTGAATACCAAAAAATCGAAAAATTTTGTTGCAACGCAGCAATAGCGGCGTTATACTGCACCGCAACAAGTCACCCAACAGGAGTACACCGCCATGATCGACCTTCAGAAGCAGTTCAGCGAACAGCTCGACCAGTTCACGCAGTACCAGAAGGACGCCGTCGAAAAAATGCAGGCCAAGAGCGCTGCTGGCGTCGAAGGCTGGGAGAAGTTCGCACGTTACAACCTCACCGTGATGAACGATGTTGTCGACTTCACGGTAGAGCAGGCTCGCCTGGCTACGAGTGCCTCGGAGCCCGAGGAGTTCTTCAACAAGCAGATCGACAACGCCTCGGCATTTGCCAAGGTCGTCGAGGGTCGTACCAAGGAGTACATCGACCTGCTGTCAGCCGCTGCCTCGACCGCCACGGAAGAGCTGCAGGAGACGAAGGAAAACGTCGTAAAGGCTGTGAAGAAGTCCGCCTGATCCCCCCCTCAGATGCCTTAATTGGATCTGTGTCACTGCGGGCAACGGAGCGATCCGTTGCCCGTTTTTTTGTGCCTGCGAGGCACGCATCTTGAGCGGTACCGAACGCAGGCTGGTGCTGGCCGACGTCGACGGGCAGGTCGCTACTATTACCCTGAACCGGCCGGAGCGGCACAACAGCCTCGTGCCGGCTATGCTCGACGAACTCCTCGACGCGATCGATATTTGCGAAGTCGCGCCCGGGACCGGCGTGCTGGTGCTGCGTGCAGCCGGCCGCTCGTTCTCGACCGGCGGCGACCTGCTGGGCTTCCGGGAGCACGAGGAAGGGATCGAGGACTACGCGGCCGAGCTGGTCGGCCTGCTGAACGACGCAATCATCCGCCTGTTCGACGGCCGCCTGCCGGTGATCACGGTCGTGGACGGGCAGGTAACCGGCGGCGCGCTCGGCTTCGTGCTCGCCGCCGACGTCGTCCTCGTCACGGATCGCGCATCGTTCACACCGTATTACGTCGAGGCGGGATTCAGCCCGGATGGTGGCTGGACGGCCATGCTCCCCGACGTCATCGGCCGCACCCGGGCGAGCAGCGTGCAGCTCCTCAACCAGTCGATCACCGCGGCGCAGGCGCTCGACTGGGGACTGGCAACGGCGCATGCCGACAGCGCGCGCTTGGACGAGGCTGTCGCCGACCTCTGCGAGCAGCTGCTGGGCAAAAAAGCGGGTAGCATGCACTGCACGCGGCGACTGCTGCGGCCGCGGGACCTGGAGTCGCGCCTGGAAGAGGAGCGGCAGCGTTTCGTCGCGCAAATCGCGACCGCGGAAGCCAGGGCCGGCATCAGCGCATGGCTCGGGGACGACTGACGGGATGAACTCGCTGTACGAAGAACGTTGGTTCGATGCTGCAGACGGCCTGCGTCTCTATTACCGTGACTATCCCAATGCCTCTGCGCAGGCGCCAGTGCTCTGCCTGCCCGGCCTGACTCGCAACAGCCGTGATTTCGAGCCGCTGGCCTCCGTAATCAGCCGCACGCGCCGGGTCATCTCCCCGGATTTTCGCGGCCGGGGCAACTCCCAGTACGACCCGGAGTGGCGTAACTACCACCCTGGCCAGTACGCAGCCGATCTCTGGCAACTGCTCGATACGCTGCGCGTCGACGAAGTGATCGTCATTGGCACCTCGCTCGGCGGCTGGATGGCGATGCTCCTCAATCACCAGCGCCGTGACCGCGTGTCCGCCGCTGTCATGAATGACATCGGTCCGGAGGCAGACCCCGACGGCATCGCGCGGGTGGTCGCTACGGCCGGCCTGCTCGACATCGTGGCGAGCGTCGCCGAGGCGATCGAGCAGGCGAAATCCGTCTATTCGATCGCGTTCCCCGACTGGAGCGACGAGCAATGGCGTTCCTATACCGAGTCGACCTACCGGATGCTGGACGACGGCCGCCTCGATCTCAATTTCGACCGCAACATCGGCCACGCGGCCCGCGAAGGGGTATCCGGCCTGGACGTCGATCCATGGGCGATGTTCGACGACCTCGCCGGCGTGCCGACCCTGCTGATCCACGGCGTGCTGTCCGATATTCTCACCGAACCCATCATCGACAAGATGCGCCGGCGCAAGCCCGACCTGCGCGTCGCGCGCGTGCGCGAACGCGGACACGCGCCGCTGCTCGACGAACAGGAGGCCGTTGATGCCGTTACGTCTTTCCTCGATGCGCTCTGAGATTCGCACCATCGCGCTGGTTGCTCTGCTCGCAGGCCAGGCCGCTTGCGGCGGTCCGGGAGACCAGCCGCCGGCCGTGCCTGCCGTCGACGTCGATCCTGCGCAGAAGAGCCGCATCACCGTGTCGGGTGTTTCCGCCGGCGGTTTCATGGCCGTGCAAACGCATGTCGCATTTGCCGACAAGGTTGGCGGTGCGGGCGTCGTCGCCGCCGGGCCGTACCATTGTGCGCAGGGCGACGTCCAGGTCGCGCTCGCGCGGTGCATGACCGGTGAGGGCCTTGCCGTCGAACCGCTGGTCGAGTTCGCGCAGTCGGCGGCCGCCGCGGGGAGCGTCGCGCCGCTGGCAGAACTGGAGCCCGCTCGCGTCTGGATCTTCCACTCGCCTGCCGACTCCGTCGTGTCGCCTGCGGCCGGCAAGGCGCTGGCAGATTACTACCGTACCTTCGTGGCGGAGGGACAGGTCGTTCTCATCGACGACATTGAGACCGCGCACGGCTGGCCTACGCTTGACGCCGGCGTACCGTGCGCTGAACTGGGTGGCGATTTCATCAACGATTGCGACTTCGATGCGGCGGGCGAGCTGCTTCGGCACCTGTACGGCGATCTCGAACCGCGCGCGGCCGAGGCGCTCCCGGACAACCTCGTCGAGGCCGATTTCTCCGGGTACTTCGGCTCGGGGAGCGACGTATCGGCAACAGGATATCTTTACGTCCCCGATGCGTGCCGCGCGGACGCACAGGCATGCGGGCTCCACATCGCTTTCCACGGCTGCGTGCAGGGCGCGGAATTCATCGACGACCGTTTTGCCCGCAACGCCGGCTTCAACGAATGGGCCGAGTCGAACGAACTGATCGTTGCCTATCCGCAGGTCGAGAAGAGCCTGTTCAACCCGAAGGGATGCTGGGACTGGTGGGGGTACACCGACGGCGACTACGACCTGCGGTCCGGCAAACAGGTCGCCGGCGCCGCGGCGCTCATCGACGCGTACGTATCGGGTACACTGCTGCCATGATCAGTCGCGCTGAAGTCGCTCGTTGGCGATGAACAAGATCATTCGTTCTCTCGGCAAACACGTCGCCAGAAGCGGTCGCGATCTCGCGCCGATAATCCTGGTGATCGGTTTCTTCCAGTACGTCATACTTCAGCAACCCCTGGACAATGCGTTCGAGCTGGCGGTGGGCGCAATCGTCGTATTGATCGGACTGACGCTTTTTGTCTACGGCCTGGAGCTTGCGCTGTTTCCGATAGGCGAGAATCTCGCACATGCGCTGGCCCGGAAGGGCAGCGTGTTCTGGTTGTTGACGTTCGCTTTTCTTCTCGGGTTTGGCACTACGGTGGCGGAGCCCGCACTAACTGCGGTTGCCAACGAGGCGGCGAAGGTCGCGGCAGGGGCCGGCGCAATAGACGATACGGAGGAAGCACGGACGCGTTACGTGCTCGGCCTGCGTATCACGGTGGCGTTGTCGGTCGGCACGGCGCTGCTGATAGGCGTGCTGCGCATCCTGCTCGGCTGGTCGCTGCCGTTGCTGATTATCTCCGGCTACGTCATGGTCATTGCGATGACCGCGGTCGCGCCGCCGGAGATCGTCGGTATCGCTTATGACTCCGGTGGCGTCACGACGTCGACGGTGACCGTGCCGCTGGTCGCGGCGCTCGGCGTGGGCATGGCGTCCTCGCTGCGCGACCGCAACCCGATGACCGACGGCTTCGGGCTGATCGCTTTTGCCTCGCTGACGCCAATGGTCTTCGTGATGGCCTACGGGAGTATCGTCAAGTGGATCTGACGGGTTCCGCGGTCGGTACAGTTTTGTCCACGGCGCTCGACGTGCTGCCGATCTTGCTGTTTATCTTCCTTTTTCAGCTGTTCGTCATTCGCCAGCCCGTGCGCAACCTGCGTCAGCTCATTGCCGGCATAGTGTTCACGATCCTCGGTCTCGGCATGTTTCTCGTCGGGCTGGAGCAAACGCTTTTCCCGCTGGGCCGGCTGATGGCGCAGCAGCTGACCAACCCGGAATTCCTGATGAAAGGGGTCGAGACGCTCGATTTTCACTGGAGCAACTATTTCTGGGTGTACGTGTTTGCGCTGGCCATCGGCTTTGCGACGACGATCGCGGAACCTGCATTGCTTGCCGTCGCGATGAAAGCCAACGAAACCTCGGGCGGCGCGATCCATGTCTGGGGCCTGCGGGTTGCGGTGGCGATCGGTGCTGCCGTCGGCGTGAGCCTGGGATGCTTCCGTATTATTGCCGGGCTGCCGATGCAGGCGTTTATTCTCGTCGGCTACATCGTGGTCGTCGTTCAGACCATATGGGCGCCGCGGCTGATCATTCCGCTTGCCTACGACTCCGGAGGCGTTACGACGTCGACCGTCACCGTGCCCCTGGTCGCGGCGCTGGGTCTTGGCCTTGCCGAGACCGTGCCCGGCCGCAGTCCGCTGCTCGACGGCTTCGGTCTCGTCGCGTTCACCTGTCTGTTCCCAATTATTTCTGTCCTGACCTATGCCCAGCTCACAGCATTCCTAGAGCGGCGCGCGGATCGCAAGAGCGGCCGGCCGCACAAAGGGGCAGGATCGACTTCCAAGGAGGTAATCTGATGCAGTTCAAGTTATTGATCGTCTTCGTCGAGGACTCGAAGACCACGGCGATCATCGAGGCGGCGCGGGATGCCGGCGCGACCGGCTGCACGGTGATCAACCACGCGCGTGGCGAAGGCTTCGAAGGCGACAAGAGTTTCTTCGGCCTGTCGCTCGTCAGCCAGACGGACGTCGTAATGATGCTGGTGGAGCGGCACCTGTCGCGGCACATCCTGGAGGAGATCGGTTCCGTCGGTGAATTCGATGAAAAGCCGGGCACCGGTATTGCCATTCAAATCGACGTAGAGGACGCTATCGGCGTTATGCGCCAGGCGGAGGAACTGGCCGAAATTGTGGAGGAGCAGTTATGACCCAGCCAATCTGGTTGCCGGTTCGCGACATCATGCGCAAGGAGGTGACCTTCATCCCGGGCCGCACCAGCGTGCTAGAAGCCATGCGCGTCATGAAGCGTGTCGGGGCGACAGTGCTCATGGTCGAGAAGCGCGACGAACAGGACGAATACGGCATGCTCTCGTTTGCCGACATCGCGAGGCGAGTTATCGCGAAGGACCGTGCGCCGGAGCGCGTCAACGCTTACGAGATCATGGCCAAGCCGGTCATCTCGGTTCGGCCCGATATGAACACCCGCTACTGCGCCCGCCTGTTCGACAGCTTCGGGATCAGTCACGCACCGGTCATCGAAAACGAGGAAGTGCTCGGTATCGTGAGCTACTACCTCATTGCCCTGCACGGGCTGCCGGACCTCGACTGATCCACGGCGGCGCGGGCTAGGCGAGCTTCGCGCCGTTCGGTACCGGGCTGCCTGGTGTCGCGAGCACGACCTTGCGGTCGTCACGGTGGAAGCCGGTGACCAGGCACTCGGACATGAAAGGCCCGATTTGTTTGGGCGGGAAATTGACTACCGCGATCACCTGCTTGCCGACGAGATCGTCGGCGTCGTAGAGATCGGTAATCTGTGCACTCGATTTCCGGTGCCCGAGGTCGGGGCCGAAATCGATGAGTAGCTTGTAAGCCGGGACACGGGCCTCGGGAAAGCCCTCGGCGCTGACGATCGTCCCCGCCCGGAGTTCGACGCGTTCGAAGTCGTGCCACTCGATCGGATCCATCTTCGCTCCCTCCTTGCCGGGGTGTTGCGTTTCGTGCCCGTAGATCTGCGCTGTCGCCTGCGTGCCCGATGGCGCGGCGCCGCGGGCAAGTGCGGTTCGTACGGCCGCATTCTGGTCGCTTCCCCCTTGTTTTGGAAGCAAAAAAAGCCCAACCGGCTGACCGGAAATGACCAGCGGCAGGCGCGATCGGACAAGAGCCAATCGGCCGGCATCCGGAAGATCAATGTCGACGCTGGTGCCGTTCACCGGCCAGGAAGGAGACCGACAATGACAAGCAATCGCAAGCCCGGATCGGAATGCCGTCGCCTGGGCTGGGTCTGGGTGTGGGCCGTATTCGTGGTGTTCTTTGCCCTGGAGGTTGCGAGGCTGTCGTGAACACGAGCAATGCGAAAATCTGGGTGTACGACGAGCCCGGTCTCGACGTGGTCCCGCCGTTTCTTGTCGCGGAGGTAGCGGGCAGCCTTGCCATCGATGCGGACCGCGACCAGCTGCGGTGCTTCGCCGAATCCATTATCGAATGGCTGGCGCGAACCGAGCGTAGCGGTGGCGCCACGATTCATCGGCTGCCGTGATGCAGATGAGCGCCGGTATCAGCCCTCGCGACTGCGCATGATCGGCCGCGCCACGCCGACCGTGAGTTTTTCGCCGAGCACTTCGCGTCGGAAACGGAACAGTTCGGCGGGGCGCCCCCGGCCGACCGTCGAGGTGCGGCCGACGGATTCGACCAGGTCGGCCGACGTGACGAGTCGGCGGAAATTCTGCTTGTGGAGTTTTGCGCCGGATAATGCCTCGACGACGCGCTGCAGCTGCAACAGCGTAAATTCGCCCGGCATCAGGTCGAATACGACGGGGCGGTACGCAAGCTTGCCGCGCAGCCGGCCGAGCGCGGTTGCGAGGATGCGGCGGTGATCCGAGGCGAGCGGAGTGCCCATGTCCAAATAGTCCGAGACGTCTTCGGGGCATACTTCCCTGCGGGCCGCGCACACGTCCCGAACCGCCTCGTAGACGAGGCCCGCTTCGTACAGTAGCTCGTAGCGCTCGTGCGCGAGCACCGCATCCATGTCCGATGCCTCCGCGCCGCCAAAGGTCACGTTCACGCGCTCCTGCCGCTCCCGGCGCTTGTGGTCCTTTTTCGCCCGGTTGACCCAGGACTGCAGGGACGGTTCGATATGGTTGTCGAGCACGGCCGGTCGCCCCTGGCGCCAGTCTTCCCAGGGCATGAAGCTGTACCAGTCGTGCCATTCGGCGTCGTAGGACACGACGACGTCTTCGTGCGTCAGCGCGATGTAGGCGACCGAAACCACGCGCGGACCACCCTCGATTTCCACCGGGTCACGGAAACGATTGCCGAAGGTGTAAAGCTGCTCGACGTAATACAGGTCGAGTCCCGTCTGCGCCTCGACCCAGCGCCTGAGGCTGCTCTCGAGGCTCGGTTGCGTCGCGGGTTCGAACGGGCCGTTCGGCAGGGCGAGTGCCGTGTGACCGGGGGTCGATGCCTCGCCCTGGTCGACGATCAGCAGGCGCGGCGTTTCGTCCGTCACCGCGACGATGACGGCGATCAGGTTGATCACGGTTTCCGTAACAGGCTGTTTCATATCGCTTTTTGTCGACTGTACCCGTCGCGGGCAGGGGCCGGCTTGACACACTATATGCTCTGAGTGAGTATAAACGAATATGCTCACTTGGAGCATAATTAATTTGGCCCCATATTACGACTTGAGGACCGCAGGCGCGGGTGGATCATGCTAGCCAATCCTGACTATACGCCGGAGGTCGCCGCCGCGACCGCGCCGGCCTACGAGCACGTCAAGAACGTCATTCCGGCCTTCGAGTGGCCCGTGCATGCGCCGTACGTCGCCGCGATCAACGCTCTGAAGAAGGAGCGCAACGCGGTCGTGCTGGCGCACAATTACATGACGCCGGAGATCTTCCATTGCGTCGCCGACATCACCGGCGATTCGCTTGCGCTGGCGCGTCGCGCCGCCCAAACCGATGCCGATGTCATCGTGCTCGCAGGCGTGCATTTCATGGCGGAGACGGCGAAGCTCCTGAATCCTGACAAGACGGTGCTCATTCCCGACATGCGTGCCGGATGCTCGCTGGCGGAATCGATCACGGCGGCGGATATACGCCAGCTGCGCGAGAAGCACCCCGGCGTCCCGGTCGTCACCTATGTCAACACCTCTGCCGAGGTCAAAGCCGAGTCCGATATCTGCTGCACCTCCGGCAACGCGGTCGCGATCGTCGAATCGCTCGGCACCGACGAGGTGATCTTTTTACCCGACGAGTACCTTGCGAGCTACGTGGCGCAGCAGACGGACGTCAGGATCATCACCTGGAAAGGCCATTGCGAGGTGCACGAACGCTTTACCGCGCAGGAACTCGAGGACTACCGCGCCAGCTACCAGGACCTGACCATCATCGCGCATCCCGAATGCCCGCCCGACGTGCTGGAAGTGGCGGACTTCGTCGGTTCGACAGCGCAGATGAGCCGCTTCGTCGAGACGCGGCGGCCGAAACGGGTGTTGATGGTCACGGAGTGCTCGATGAGCGATAACGTCGCTGCTGACGTCACCGACGTGCAGTTCATCCGTCCCTGCAATCTGTGTCCGCACATGAAGCGCATCACGCTGGCAAAGATCTACGAGTCGCTGGACACACTGGAGCCCAAAGTCGAGATCGATCCCCGCGTCGCCGAGAAAGCGCGCCGCGCCGTGGCACGCATGCTCGAGCACGGCTAGGAGCGAGCGATGACCAGGCAACCGCACATACGCGTCACAGCCGACGATGTCATCGTGGTCGGTACGGGCATGGCGGGGCTCATTACGGCGCTGTCGCTGGCGCCGCGCCCCGTCACGCTGATTACCAAGACACCGACGCTGGAGAGTGGCTCGAGCCTGTGGGCGAAGGGCGGCATCGCCGCCGCCGTCGGGCCTGGCGACTCGCCGGAAGCCCACGCCGAAGACACGCTGACGGCGGGCGCCGGCCTCAGCGATGCGCGACGGGCGCTCGCGCTGACCCGCGAAGGCGCCGACAGCCTGCGGCTGCTGATTCACGAAGGCGTGCCCTTCGACAGGGCCCTCGACGGCACGTTGGAGTTGGCCCGCGAGGCCGCCCACGGGCGACCGCGCATCGTGCACGCGGGCGGCGACGCGACGGGCCGGGTCATCATGAGCGCACTCATCGAACGGGCTCGCAGGACACCGTCCATCAATATTCTCAGGAGTACTTTTGCCCATGACCTCATCGTCCAGGACGGTGCGGTGCGGGGACTGCTCGTCTTCGAGCAGGACAAGGGGTGGAGCTGTCGGCATGCGTCGCACGTCGTTCTTGCGACAGGCGGCATCGGCATGGCGTGGTGGCACACCACCAATCCGGCCGAATCGACCGGTGATGGCCTGGCCATCGCGGCGCGCGCGGGTGCCGAACTGACCGATCTCGAATTCATGCAATTCCATCCGACGGCCCTGGCCGTCGATACCGACGCCGGCAATCCGAACCTGCCGTTGCTGACGGAGGCGCTGCGCGGTGCAGGGGCGCTGCTGGTGGATGATGCCGGCAACCGTTTCATGACGAGCGTGCATGCAGAGGCAGAACTGGCGCCGCGTGACGTGGTGGCGCGTGCAATCGAAAAGAAGCTGGCGGACGGCGAGGGCGTTTACCTCGACATACGGCCTGTCGTAGAGAGCGGACACGTTGCCGAGTTTCCGGAGGCCGTCCACGCCTGCCGCGATGCGGGTCTCGACCCGGCACACGATCTATTGCCCATCGTTCCGGCGGCCCACTACCACATGGGCGGCATCCATGTTGATGACGACGGCCACAGCTCGCTCGAAGGACTCTGGGCCTGCGGTGAAGCGGCAAATACCGGCGTCCACGGCGCCAACCGTCTCGCAAGCAATTCGCTGCTCGAAGCGGTGGTCTATGCGAGAAGGGTTGCCGGCGGCATTCGGCGCATGCGGACGTCGCGTGACGAACTTCCGCTGCCTGTTCCTGGCGCACCGAGAGCGCCGGCCCCGGGCAGCGGGCGAGAACTCGATGCAATCATCGCCGCGACACGCCAGTCGGTATCGAAGCACGTCGGGATCGTCCGCTCCGGGCACGGCCTGCAACGCGCACTGCGGCATTTCCGCTCCCTGGATCGGCGGCTGGGGCAGGTGGCCACGGGCGAACTGGGCGATCCGGCAGTATCGTTCGATCGTGTATTGCGCTGGAGTGAGGCGCGCAACCTGCTGCTGGTAGCGCGACTGGTCGCGCTGGCGGCGCTGGATCGCGAAGAGAGCCGCGGCGCACATTACCGCGAGGATTTCCCGAATCCGCTGCCGGAGTGGCAGCGCCACCAGTCGCTGACGGTCGATCGGCTTGCCTGAACGGGCCGCGACCGCGATAGCGGAATCTGCGGACTGACAGGCGGCTCCCGAACCCCGAAACTCTCAATATCACGCTGGATCCAGGCGGAGTATCTGATGACGGTGGGGCTCTTCAATCGCGCGATCGCGGCGGCAATGCCGCTGGTGCCAAAGCCGCTGGTCTGGCGCTTTTCCCGGCGCTACATCGCGGGCGTCGATCTCGATGACGCCTACGGCACGGTCAGCGAACTGAATGCGTCGGGCTGCAGCGCGACAATTGACGTCCTTGGCGAGGACAGCACCGAATCCGGAGAAGTGCAATCGGCTGTCGATCTCTACCTGCAGGCGATTCAGGGCATCCACGAGCGATCATTGCGCTGCGGGATCTCGGTGAAGCTTTCCGAGCTGGGGTTGCGCTTCGATGTCGAGCAATGCCGGGAAGCGATGCGAGCGCTGGTCGCAAACGCAGACGACCATGGCCGGTTCGTGCGGATCGACATGGAAGACTCGAGTGTGACGTCGGTAACGCTGGATGTCTATCGCGCAATGCGGCGCGAATTCGGCAACGTCGGTATCGTGATCCAGTCGTGCCTGCGGCGCAGCGAGCAGGACATTGCCGAGCTGATGCAGGAAGGGCCGACCGACGTGCGTCTGTGCAAGGGCATCTATATCGAGCCGGAGGACATCGCTTTTGTCGATCCGGACGAGATTCGAGATTCGTTCAACGTCCTGCTGGAGCAGCTTCTCGACGGCGGCGCCACGCGGGTCGCGATCGCCACGCACGACCCGCTGCTCATCCGGCACGCCGAGCGCCTGATCGAGAAGATGGCGGTGGGCACGGATCGCTACGAGTTCCAGATGTTGCTGGGCGTTGCGGGAACCCTGCGCCGGGACCTCGTCGCCCGCGGGCATCCGATGCGCGTGTACGTACCCTTCGGTGACCGCTGGTATGCCTATTCGATGCGGCGCCTGCGCGAGAACCCGAACATCGCCGGCCATGTGGTCAGTAATCTGTTAAGTCGAAGCTGACTGGCACCGTAGGAGCGCTTCTCGAAGCGCGATTGGTTTGAGCTCGATCGCGGGCCCAGGCCCGCTCCTACGATATCGATCAGCACCGTAGGAGCGCATCCCGAAGCGCGATGAAGGGGGTAACTGGATTGGGCGTGCTTCGCACGCCTGTCGCGCGACTGTGTCGCGCTCGGATGAACCAGTTGGCGGGTTCCATCCTGAGTCACCACCCCAACGAAAAACGGCCGCCCCTC
>JAAUYE010077403.1_pt1 | contig 28117 bp, 40 predicted proteins | sample 7278081 | NCBI WGS metagenome assembly JAAUYE01 (sample SAMN14350131, study PRJNA611818) | marine sediment metagenome | isolation source: surface marine sediment (0.6m) | place: French Polynesia: Moorea | collected 2018-08
AAACGGAGTAACCACCATGCCATGCAAAGGCCGAAAACCTCGCAAGGGCAGGAAAGGCAAGTAGCACAACATGGCCAACAACGGCGTAGGCTCGCGATCACCCCTGCCAAGCTTCCCTAACGGCAAAAGCGCAGGGCGGCCCACAGTCTATTGCGACGCCATAGCCGAAAAGATCTGCGATGAACTTACAGACGGTCAATCCCTTACAGAGATATGCGCGGCAGACCATATGCCAGAGCGCAGGACCGTTGTCGGTTGGCTCTACGACCAGAAACCGGAGCATGAGGCTTTTGTTCTCGCATATCGTCGGGCGCGCGAAGCTCAAAGCGAGCTGTACTACGACGATATGGTGCCGATTTCAGACGATTTGGTCGCCAAGGACAATGCAGAGGTACGGAAAGCGGATCTTCGCATAAGGACGCGCCAGTGGGCTCTAGAGCGGCTTCAGAGAGGCATTTACGGCCCCCGCGTGGATCACCACGTCACTGGCAACGTAAGCGTCAAGATCAACCTAGGCGGCCGCCCTGGCGACAATGCCAGGGTCATTGACCATGCCGAAAATGGGGAAGCAGAGGCGGCCCAGTTACCCGAGGCCGAGACTGGCCCGAGCAGCGACTAGCTAAGCCATTGATATTGCTGGGCTAGGCTGGCCCATTTCCCCTATAAAACATTATGCGCGTTAGCGAAAGAATGTTGCGCTAGGGCCGAAAGGCTAGGCGTATCAATGGCTTGGGGTTTGCTAGGGTCCCATCGGCCGGCAGAGAGGCTAGGGGGCATGGGTCCGGGTCCCATCGACCTCGGCCTTGATGCCTCTCACAACTGAGCATACATCTGTATACGTATACGAAATTTGTAGCTAGACTGGCCCCTCGTTTACGCGGAGGTTTTGGTGACGAAGGAGGTTGTGAGTGTCCGTTTATCGCCTGAGGCGCGGTCTCGGTTGGACGAGTTGGCGTCTCGGGGTGGTGAGAAGCGGGCGGATGTTTTGGAGCGATTGTTGTTGGGGACTGGTCGGCCTGAGGTTGTTCGGCGAGAGGTTCCTGGGGGTAGGGTGACGGCTGAGGAAGCGAGGCGTCGGGGGTTGGTGAGGATAGCGGGAGGGGGTTATGTTGATCCTGAGAAGGTTTCGGAAGCGCAGAAGCGTTTTGGGATGGTTTAGGGTATTTGTTTTGGGGTTTGGGTTGGCGGCCGTGTCGTCGGCTGCTGCGGCGAATTGCTTTTCGCGGACGATTTTCGTTGGGTCTAAGGTGATTATCTGCACGGTATGCATTGATCCTTACGGGAATCGGACGGAGACCTGTGTAGGAGGGTGAGATGCTGGGGTTGGTATTTGGGGCGGTTGTTTTGATGAGTATTGTCACGCTGTCGCCGGATGTGGAGCGGGCTTACGAGGAGTTTGTGGCTCGTGATGACATGGCGTTTTTCGCGGTTTCGGAGGATGGCCGGGCTTGGGGTCGGTCGTATTGTTCTCCTGGCGAGGTTTGCACGGAGGCTCGGTTGCGTGAGATTGCGATCGGGCATTGTCTTGTGCATGGCGCGGGCTGTGTGATCTATGCGCGGAAGGACTGGCGGTAGGTCTTTCCGGTTTTCTTTAGTCTGATTTCGGGTTTTTCCTGACATAGGTGGACTATGCCGAAGGCGTTTGACCGCTGCCGGAAGGCGAGCGGGCGCGTTTGCGCGTCTTGAAGGGAGAAATTGATGCCTCGGTACGCTATCCGCCCGAAGATGCCGTATTACGACGAGAAGGTAGAGGACGACGTGCTGATGCCGGAGACGTTGACGGTGATCGAGGACGACGATGCCGAGGATACGGGCATTTTGGACGCCCAGGGCAACGCGATTTACCGCATGAGCGAGCGTGTGCCGGCTGGTTTTCGTGCGAAGCGGGACGATTAGCGTGCCCGAGGCCGATATTTTGCTGTTTCCGTTGCGTGAGGAGCCTGAGGTCGAGCTGCGCTGCGGCTGTGGCGGCGGTGATTTCCGGCTGACGAGCAACTGGATTGTGCGGTGCAAGGGTTGTGGGTGCCTTGTCGGCTTCTGGAACCCGTTTGAGCCTGCGGGGACGGCGTGAGTTACACGCTCGACTACACGGCCGAGCCGACATTCGTAAAATTCCATGCTTCGAAGGCGCGCCGCCGCGGTGTGCGGGGGCCGATCGGCTCTGGCAAGTCCACGGCCTGCTCGATCGAGATCTTCCGCCGCGCGCAGGAGCAGGCGCCGGGGCAGGACAAGAAGCGCAAGACGCGCTTTGCCGTGATCCGGAACACCTACCGGCAGCTTCACGACACGACGCTCAAGACGTGGCTGGACTGGTTTCCCGAGGCCTATTTCGGGAAGTTCAACCACTCGATGATGGAGCACCGGCTGAAGTTCGGGGATGTCGAGAGCGAGGTCTTGTTCCGTGCTCTGGACAGGCCCGAGCATGTGGCCAATCTGCTGTCGCTCGAGTTGACGGGGGTTTGGGTCAACGAGGCGCGGGAGCTGCCGTTCGGGGTGATCATGGCCCTGGACGACAGGATCGGGCGCTTTCCGGCGGTGAAGGACGGCGGGGCGACCTGGGTCGGCATGATCATGGACACCAACCCGCCGGACACGGACCACTGGTGGTATCGCATGGCGGAAGAGGACCGGCCGGAGGGCTGGGCGTTCTTCGATCAGCCCAGCGGGGTGAACGAGACGGAAGGCAAGTTCGTTCCGAACCCCAAGGCCGAGAATCTGCGCAACCTGGAGAAGGATTTCTACAAGATCCGCATCCAGGGCAAGAACAAGGACCACATTCGGGTCTACTACTGCAACCGCTACGGCTTCGTGAAGGACGGCAAGCCGGTCTATCCGGAGTACATCGACGAGGTTCACTGCGCCAAGCAGCCGATCCTGGTCAACCGGAAGGCCCCCCTGTACGTGGGGGTGGATTTCGGGCTGACGCCGGCCGCGCTGATGGCGCAAGCCGATGCCATTGGCAGATGGTCGTGGATCGACGAGTTGGTGACTGAAGACATGGGGGCTGAGAAATTCGGCAAGCTTCTGGCCACCAAGCTAAGGCGGGAATATTCGGATATGGAGGTGATGGTCTTCGGCGACCCATCTGGCGATGACCGGGCGCAGACCGACGAAACCACGCCTTTCATGGTTCTGCAGGCACAAGGCATCCCGATCGTCTCAGCGCCGTCCAACGACCCGATCATCCGCCATGACGCCGTTGCCAAGCATATGAAGGGGCTTGCCATGGATGGTCGGCCCGCTTTTCAAATTTCGCCTGTGTGCAAGATCGCGCGCAAGGGCCTTGCCGGCGGCTATTGCATGCGGCGGGTGCAGGTGATCGGGGCGGAACGCTACAAGGACAAGCCGGAGAAGAACCGCTACTCGCATGTCGTGGAGGCGGGCGAGTATGCGCTGCTGGGCGCGGGCGAGGGGGCGACGGTGATCGGCTCCGAGGACGATGATGACGATTGGGACATCTACTATCCTGAAGAGGGCCGCTCTGCGGTGACGGGCTATTGAAAATTGATTTCATACAAGGCCGCGCGGCGGCGACGTATGTGGAGCAGACTCTCAGGCTTGAGGTCGGGCCTCCTACTGCCACTTGGCGCGCCGTAACGGGGGAGCCATATGTGTCGGTCACCTCTGGAGGCATCAAGCCGGAAGGTGAATTTGTTCCTGCCGTGGCTTTTACGCAAGCCAGGGCATGGCATATGTTTCGTTATGAAATAGCGGCATATGCCAATACTAAGATCACTCGCAAGGGGTGCTTTACCTATAACCCGGAAGGATTTTTTATATATTGGCGACATTTTCCTAGCTTGGAAAGATTCACAGTCAAAATTATAGATAATGAAATGGAAGCATTAGATGCATATTACTATTATGCTCGAATTCTGATTTCAGACAAGCCAATTCTGGAGGATGCGGCTTGAAGATCGAAAAGCTGATCGCCTCTCCCAACATCGCCGAACATCTCGACAGCGACACGCTCGCGTCCCTTGGCGACAGGTGCGTGCGCGAATACAAGCTGGACGACGACTCCCGGAGCGACTGGAAGGACCGCGTGGACAAGGCCATGGAACTTGCCATGCAGGTTGTCGAGCAGAAGAACTACCCTTGGCCGAACGCCTCCAACGTCAAGTACCCCCTGATGACCGTGGCGGCGATCCAGTTCGCGGCGCGGGCCTATCCGGCGATCATCCCGCCGGGCAACATCGTTCACGGCAAGGTGCTGGGCAACGACGGCGGCGTGCCGGAATTGGACCCAGCGACGGGCCAGCCCGTCCAAGGACCGGATGGCGGGGTGAGGTGGCTGCTGCCGCCGGGGGCCAAGCGGGCCAAGGCGGGCCGGATCGCGCGGCACATGTCCTGGCAGCTTCGCGAAGAGATGGAGGAATGGGAGGAAGAGACCGACAAGCTGCTGCACATCCTGCCGATCGTCGGCTGCTGCTTCCGGAAGTCCTACTACGACCCGAGCCTTGGCCGCAACGTCTCGCAGCTCGTCTCGCCCAAGCACTTCGTCGTCAACTACAACGCCAAGTCCCTCGAGTTGGCCCCGCGCGGCACGCAGGAAATCAAGCTCTATCCTCATGAGATAACCGAGCGCGAGCGCGCGGGGCTCTTTCTGAAGCGGGAATACGGCCCGCCCACGGGCGACGAGACCGACCCGAACGACGACGACTCGCCGCACTGGTTCCTGGAGCAGCACAGGCGCCTTGACCTGGACGAGGACGGCTACCCCGAGCCCTACGTGGTCACGGTCCACCGGGACACGAACCAGGTGGTGCGCATCACGCCGCGGTTCTCCGAGAGGGATATCGTCTGGAAGGGCGGCAAGGTCGCGAAAATCGAGCCGATCCAGTACTTTACCAAGTACTCCTTCCTGCCGTCGCCGGACGGGGGCTTCTACGATGTCGGCTTCGGGACGCTGCTGAACCCGATCAACCACGCGGTCAATACGTCCTTGAACCAAATGCTCGACGCCGGGCACCTGCAGACGGCGGGCGGCGGCTTCATCGGCGGCGGCCTGCGCATCAAGGGCGGCCCGGTGCGCCTGAGGCCCGGCGAGTACAAGAAGGTCGATACGGCCGGCGGCGTGATAAAGGACAACATCGTTGACCTAAAGCACGACGGGCCGTCTCCGGTGCTGTTCCAGCTCCTGGGGCTGCTGATCGAGGCCGGCAAGGACATTTCCTCGGTCAAGGACATCATGACGGGGGACGCCGGACCCGCGAACGAGGCGGCGACCCGCACCATGGCCCGCATCGAGCAGGGCATGAAGGTGTTCACGGCCATCTACAAGCGCGTCTACCGGGCGCTGCGGTCGGAATACAAGAAACTGTTCCGCCTGAATGCTCTCTACGTGGAGAAGGACACCTATTTCACGCTTCTGGACGAGCCGGAGCGGGTATCGGCGGACGACTATGACCCGTCTTCGCTGGACGTGGTGCCGGTGGCCGACCCGAACCAGGTCTCGGACCTGCAGAAGATGGCGCGCGCCGAGTTCCTGATGCAGTTCGTCCAGGACCCGTGGTTCAATCAGCGCGAGGTGCGGCTGCGCATCCTGGAGGCGGGCAACTTCGAGGACCGCGAGGAATTGCTGGTCGCCGAGGCTCCGCAAGATCCGAAGATGCTGGAGGCGGTGGACAAGATCGAGGTCACGAAGCGCCGCGCCGAAATCGAGAATGCTCTGGTCGAGGCGCAGATCGCCGAGCTGGAGACGCGGGGCATCCTCAATATCGCCAAGGCCGAGGCCGAGGAAGCCGGGCCGCAAATCGAGGCCTACAAGGAGCAAATGGCGACCATACGGGAGAAATTGAAGGCCGATGCTGCGATTGAGCAAGGAAGAGTTCGAAGCCTGGAAAGGCCACAGAGTAACGGAGCTGGTTCGTAAGTTCCTGGAAGATTGGGAAAACTCAATTCGCGACCAATGGAGAGATGGCGAGGGGTGGAAAGAAGAAAATCGTCATTTCGTTGAGATCCTGAATCTTCTGAGACGCCTTGAGTACGAAGAAATGGAGGAATTCTATGCCGCTGACGAACCCGGAAGTCCTGAAACAGGAAATCGCTGAGGAAATCGAGGCGATCGGGATATTAGATCTGCCGGAGACGAAACCCGAGCCCAAGCCCGCGCCCCAGAACGAAACCGGCATGGTCCCAGTGGAGTACAAGGTGCTGGTCAAGCTGGACCCGGTGGAAGAGAAGACCAGCGGCGGGATCATCCTTCCTGAGGACCGCAAGGAACGCGATCAGATGGCCGCGACGGCCGGCACCTTGATCGCGGTCGGCGGCAACGCCTTCGAGGACTGGAACGGCAGGAAGCCCGGAGTGGGCGAGCGCATCCTGATCTCGAAGTACGCCGGGCAGACGCCCAAGGCCGGAGACACCGAGAGCCTTTACCGCTTCTGCCAGGACAAGGACATCATCGCCGTCATCGAGTAAGGAGGAAACAGTGAGCGTACAGGAAGTCGAAGAGCTGGTCGAAGAGAAAGAGACCGGAGAGGAAGTCGAGAAAGCCGAGCCGGAGAAGCCGTCCCAGGAGCAGATCGACCTGGAGGCGCGCGCCAAGCGCATGGGTTGGGTGCCGAAGGAAGACTACCACGGCCCGGAAGAGAACTGGCGGTCGGCCGAGGAATTCATCGCGGTCGGCGAGAACATTCAGTCGGTGCTCAAGGATCGCCTGCGGAAGTCGGACGATCAGGTAGTCGCGCTGACCAAGGAGATCGGCGACCTCAAGGGCACCATGAAGGAGTTCGCCGAGCACCATTCGAAGGTCGAGAAACGGGCCTACGAAAGGGCGCTCAAGGAACTCAAGGACCAGCAGCGTAAGGCCGTGGAGGAAGGCGACACGGCGGCCTACGACCGCGCCGCCCGCGAGATCGAAGACCTGTCCAAGGACGCCGAAACGCCGAAGGTCCCGGAGCACAAACCCGGACCAGAGGAAGACCCGGCGTTCAAAAGCTGGTCGGCTGAAAACTCCTGGTACGACAACGATATGGTTTTGGCGGGCTTCGCGGACAACACGGCGGCGCCCTTCATTGCGCGCACGCGCCCTGATCTCAGGGGACGTGCGTTCTTCGACGCGGTGACAGAGGCCGTGAAAGAGCGCTTCCCTGACAAGTTCACCAACACGCGCCGGGCCAAGCCCAGCGCCGTGGAGGGGGCAGGGGAGGTCGCCGAGCCGAAGAAGACGGGCAAGAAGACCTATGCGGATCTTCCGCCCGAGGCCAGGGCCGCTTGCGACCGCTTCGTGGCGCAAGGCCTGGTTACGAAAGATCAGTACGTCAAGGATTACGAGTGGGAGTAGGAAGATGCCCAGAGCACCGAGACAGCAAGACAGGGACGGGAAAGACCGCAAGGAGCGCATACCGCTGGGGACGCCTCAGGCAAAACTGACGGTTCCGGAGCGGCGGGGTTTCTATCGGCGGTGGATCAACGACACCCCCGGCAGGCTCCTGCGCGCCGAGCAGGCGGGCTATTCCTTCGTTCCCGACGAGACGCAAGGCGAGGACGAAGAGGGCAGAAAGATGGCAAAATCGGCCCTTGTGGGCACGAAGGAAGACGGTTCGCCGCTTTATGCCTTTCTGATGGAACTCCCTCAGGAGCTCTACGACCAGGACCAGAAGGCCAAGCAAAAGCCTCTGGACGAGTTCGACGAGGCTCTGCGTCGCGGCAACATCCGTGGGGCGGACGAGCAGGACACCAATGCGTTCTATGTGCCCGAAGAAGGCATATCGGTTCGCACCGATTGATGTTTCCAGCCGCCCCGTTTCGCAACATACCGCCTCCGGGCGGTTTTTTCATGGAGTAACCCATGGCAAACGTTGATTCGCCCTTTGGCCTGCGGCCTATCCGCCACAGGAACGGGGCGCCTTATACGGGGTCGGCAAATCCGTATTACGTCAATGCGTCCTATGCCACGGCCCTGTTCATCGGAGACCCGGTCATCAAGGTGGCCGGCGGCTCCAACGCCGCGCGGGTCGCGGTCCCTGGTGCGGGCACTTACGAGATCGGGACGCTTCCCGAGGTCGAGAAGGCCACGGCGGGCGACACGAACCGCATTACCGGCGTCATCGTCGGCTTCGCGGCCGATCCGACCGGGCTCGAGCAGAAGCACTCCCCGGCGTCCACCGAGGGCGTGGCTCTCGTGTGCGACGATCCGGACGTGATCTTCGAGATCCAGGCGGACGGGGCGATCCCGGCGGCCTCGGTGGGCCTTAACGCCGTGCTGATCTACACCCATGCGGGCAGCACGACCACGGGCCTTTCGGGGGCGGAATTGGACACCACGTCCGATGTTCCGGCGGCCGACGCTTCCAATCAACTGTTGATCCTGCGGGCCGTGAATCGCGAGGACAACGACACCACGCTGACCCACGCCAAGGTGGAGGTGCTGATCAACCAGCACACCCAGAACCAAGGCACCGTGGGTTCGCTGGGCGTCTAGGAGGGCTGATCAATGGCAGTCATCACGAGTGGCGCACATCCGAAAGCCCTTTGGCCCGGCATCAAAGCCTGGTGGGGTCGTGCGTACAACGAGCACAAGGTGGAATACACCGACCTGTTCGAAATGGATACGTCCGGACAGCAGTACGAAGAGGACGCGCAGGTTACCGGCTTCGGGCTGGCTCCGGTCAAGCCCGAGGGCGGCGGGGTCTCCTACGATTCCGAGGTGCAGGGCTACGTGTCGCGCTACACGCACGTCGCCTATGCCTTGGGGTACATCGTGACGCACGAAGAGCTTCAGGACAGCCTCTACGAGGTGGTCTCGAAGCGGAGATCGCAGTCTCTTGCGTTCTCTATGAGGCAGACGAAGGAGAACGTGGGCGCCAACGTCTACAACCGCGCGTTCAACTCGTCCTTCGTGTTCGGTGACGGTGTGGAATTGATCTCCAATGCCCACCCGACGCTTTCGGGCAACCAGTCCAACCTCTTCACGAACTCGGACTTCAACGAGGCCGCGCTGGAGGATGGAATCATTCAGATCATGGGTGCCCAGAACGACAGGGGCCTGAAGGTCAGCCTCATGCCGAGGTCGCTCTGCGTTCCCCGGCAGCTATGGTTCGAGGCCAACCGTATCCTGAAGTCCACCCTTCAGAACGACACGGCCAACAACGCCGTGAACGTTCTGAAGGCGACCAACGCCCTTCCCGAGGGCATCAAGGTCAACCACTACTTCAGCGATCCGGACGCCTGGTTCGTCAGGACGAACGCTCCGCGGGGCCAGATCGGCTACACCCGCGAGGCGATCAGCTTCGACCAGGACAACGACTTCGATACCAAGAACGCCAAGGCGAAGAACTACGAACGCTACAGCTTTGGCTCGACCAACTTCCGCGGCCTCTACGGGACGGCGGGAGCCTAACAAGAGCGCCCCCCGGAGCTTCGGCAAAGGGGGGCGTCCTTCTTTGGACGCTCTTGAAAGGAGCCAGAAATGTCCACGACACGCTTCCCTAATGGCGTTGGGACCGCCGCATCGGGCACCTCTCTCGGCATGTTCGGCATGCCCGACCCGAGCAAGTTCCACCTCTTCTGGGACGACTTCGATTCACCGCCGCTTGCCACCGAGTACACCCTGACCGCGACTTCAGTCGGGGTCGGCACCTCGGCTTTCAGCGCGGCGGATGCCGATGGCGGCGTTGCCCGCATCACCACGGCCGCGAACGAGAACGACGGTATCTTCGCCGAGCTGATCGGCGAGGGGTTTCTCATGGAATCCGGCAAGAAGGCCTGGATCAAGTGCCGCTTCCAGGTCGGAGACGCCATCCAGTCCGATATGGTCATCGGCCTCCATTCGACATCCGTCACGCCTCAGACGGCAGCCCTGCGGTTTCTCTTCGAGACCGTGGACGGTTCAGCCGCCATGTACTTCAACGTGGACGACAACACGACCGATGTGGACAGCGACACCGTGGTCACGCTCGCGGACGATACCTACGTCGTGGTAGGCGCCTACTACGATGGGGATGGCAACATCGAGCTTTTCCTCAACGATGCGCTGGTCACGAGAATGACCGGCGTCAGCGTGCCCGGTGCCGAGATGGCGGTCGGCTTCGGCTACCTCAACGGCGCGGCAGGCGCGGAGACCACGGACATCGACTACCTCCTGGTCGCCAAGGAACGCTGATGAAGTACGACATCACCAAGGCCAAGGGGGGCTTCCAGGTGGATTTCGAGAACGAGGATTCTCACGGGAAACTGCTCGTCGCGAAGTCCATGAAGGAAGCCCACGCGGCCATCGAGAAGCACAAGAAGGGCGAGTGGAAACCGCCCAGGAAGAGGGCCGAGAAATGAGCACCCTGACCCTGCAGACCCTTCACGATGGCGAGCGCAACGCCGTCATCAAGGGCTACATCACCGGGAACGCCGTGGAGCTGTCCAACGAGCTGTTCGTGGACGTGAGCGGGCTTTCGGGGGCACCTTCGGAGGTTCGGATCGACAAGATCCAGGCCAATCTGAACGGGTTTTCCGGCACGCTTCTCTGGGACGCCACGGCCAACGTGGCGATCGTGGACATCGCGCCAAATGACGACGTTGACCAATGCTACAAGCGCTACGGCGGCCTGACCAACAATGCTGGCGCGGGCGTGACGGGCGACGTTCTCTTGTCTACGACCGGCATCGCGGTGGGCGAGAACGGCTTCATCATCCTCAGCCTGGTCAAGAAGTCCTGATGGGCAAAAACGACTACTACAGGCCCGGCTCGTGGAACCGGATCTGCGACCGTACCGGCTTCAAGATCAAGGCCGAGGACACGCGCAAGGAGTGGAACAACCTCATCGTGCGCAAGGAGTCCTGGGAGCCGCGCCATCCACAGGATCTCATCAGGTCCAAGCCCGACCATCAGCAGGTGCCGGACCCCAGAACGCCGCAGCCGGACGTGTTCTTGGCGACCAACGAAGTCAAGGCGGAAGATCTCTGAAACCGGCGTCGAGACCCTGACGCAGTAGCTTCCGCTTCCCCAGAATAGAGGATCTTGCGCATGGCAATGGTTAGCGCCGACTGGACCATTGATCGCGCCACCGGAAACATCCGGTACATAGGCAACGATCATACGGGGGCGGCTCCGTCCTATGCGACGGTCATCCAGTTCCACAGGTGGATACAGGCCTTCGCCGACGATGCCGAGTTCACGGGCGACGACGAGCACGACATCATCGACCGCACGGCGACCGACCGCTCGACCGACAACATCATCACGCTGCGCGACCACACGGCGGCCAGCGGTGTGCGTTACAACGTCGATGCGACGGCCATCGAGCACCTCTACGACGGCACGATCATCCAGGGCTCGGGGGACATCGATCAGGCCGGCACCTGGACAGTGCAGTTGACCTACGACGAGGGCGCCGGCAAGCGCCTGATCTCCGACACCGTGCAATTCACCATCGATAGCTGACATGGCCACATCGAATTCGCACGATTTCAACCAGACGGCTTCGAGCATCATCACCGATTCGCTGGAGCTTTGCGGTGTCATCGAGGCCGGGGAGACAGCGAGCGCGGACGCTCTGGAGCACGGTCGGCGCGCGCTCAATCGCATGATCAAGGCTTGGCAGGGCAAGGGCTTCCACCTCTGGTCAAAGAAGGAAGGCGTGCTGTTCCTCGTCAAGGGCCAGAACCGCTATGCCTTGGGCTCCGGCACCACGGACCACGCCACGGAAGAGACGACGCTGATCAAGACGACGCTCTCGGCCAATGCGGCGGCTACGGCAACCAGCATCACGGTGGCGAGCGCCACGGGGATTGCCAGCGGCTACAACATCGGCATCGTACAGGACGACGGCACCTATCACTGGACGACGGTGAGCGGGGTGCCTGTCGGCAATACGGTGACGCTGAGCAGCGGCATGGCCTCGCTGGCGACCTCCGGGAACAGGGTGTTTTCCTATCAGACGGACCTCGTGCGGCCCCTGAGGGTAACGGGCGTGCGGCGCCGGGACGAAAGCGCGGACCAGGACATCCCGATCATCACGTTCTCCCGTCAAGGCTACATGGATACGCCGAACAAGACGACGCAAAGCCTTGTGACGCAAGCCTATTACGACCCACAGCTAGGCCAAGGCCTGATGTACACCTGGCCGACCCCGCCGGATATCATCTCGACGCTGCGCTTCACCTTCCTGAAGCCGCTGCAGGACATGGACGCGGCGGACAACGACCCCGACTTCCCGCAGGAATGGCTCGATGCGCTGGCCTACAACTTGGCTGTTCGCCTGTGCCCAGGCTATGGCGTGCCCATGAATGACCGGGCGTGGCTGAAGCAGGAAGCGAGCGAAATGCTTGGCGACATGATGGCTTGGGGCGACGAGCCCGAAAGCGTCTATTTCCAGCCGGCGACGGATTGGGCGGGGGCTGAATGAACATCCAGTTCGCCGTCCATTCCTACCAAGCCAGGGCCTTGCCGCTTTCCGCCCAGCGCGCCGTCAACCTCTATGCCGAGCAGCAGCCCGCAGATGCGAAGTCGCGGGTTCCCCTCAACAATGCGCCGGGCATCGTTTCCGTCGCCACGGCGGGAAGTAGCACGGACACGGGCAGGGGCGCGCACACCATGGCCGGCACGCTCTACGTAGTCATCGGGACCAGGCTCTACAGCGTGAGTCGGCAGGGCGTGACGACGGACCTCGGGGAGATCGCCGGCTCCGGGCGCGTGTCGATGGATGACAACGGCTCCCAGCTCTGCATCGTCAACGGCTCCGAGGGCTATATCTACAGGGTGGCCGGCGGTCTGGCGCAGATCACGGACCCGGATTTCCGCCCCGCGGATACCGTCACCTATCAGGACGGGTACTTCATCTTCAACGAGAGCGGCACGGGCAATTTCTTCATATCCAACCTGCTGGACGGGTTTGCCTATACCGCCACGGACTTTGCCAATGCGGAGGGCGCGTCGGACAACGTGGTCGCCGTTTTCTCCAACCACAGGGAGATCTGGGTCTTCGGCGAACTGACGACGGAAATCTACTTCAATTCCGGCGACACGGACTTCCCCTTCGACAGGATAGCCGGTTCGTTCATAGAGCGTGGCTGTGCAGCCCCCCATTCGGTGACGAGACTCGACAATACCCTGATCTGGCTGGGCGAGGACAGGATCGTATACCGCGCGCAGGGCTACACGCCGCAGAGGATCAGCCAGCACGCGATCGAGCATGCCATCGAGGCCTATTCGACCATCAGCGACGCCTTCGCCTTCAGCTTCACCATGGCGGGGCACAAGTTCTATGTCCTGACATTCCCGACAGAGGGCGCCACGTGGGTTTGGGACGCTTCGACCTCGCTTTGGCATGAGCGCCTGTCCTTCGGGATGGATCGCTGGCGGGTCAATGGCTGCGCGAAGGCTTACGACAGGTATTTCGTCATAGATTCGCAGGACGGGCGGGTCGGGCGACTGGACGAGAATATCTACACGGAGTACGGCGGCACGATCCAGGGCTCGGCAACCTCGGCGCCGCTTCATTCCGACCGCAAGCGGATGTTCATGCGGCGTTTCGAGCTGGATATAGAGACGGGCGTGGGCCTGACTTCCGGGCAGGGCTCCGACCCGCAGATCTGGCTCGACTGGAGCGACGACGGCGGCCGGACCTGGAGCAAGCGCAAGCCGTGGCAATCCATGGGAAAGAGGGGGGCTTATAGGCAGAGATTGCGCTGGAACCGCATGGGCTCTTTCCGCAATCGCGTTCTGAGATTGAATACATCCGATCCCGTCAAGCGGACGGGCATAGCCGCTCACGCGGAATTGTCCTTGGGGACCTCGTGATGGCCGATGTGCCGATCCTCGACGAGCCGAGATTGCGAACGCCTATCGTCGATCCCGAGACGGGCCGGGCGACCACGGACTTTGCGATCTTCCTGTCCCAGCTCTACAAGCGCGTCGGCGTGGCCACGGGCGATCTACCGGTCGATCTCGTCAAGGAGCCTGCCATCAAGGGCGGGGCGGTGACGGAGCCGAAGATCGGCAGTGAGGCCGTCACCAATCCCAAGATGGCGACCGATGCGATCAACACGCTGAACGTCATAGACAATGCGATCACGATTCCCGGCGCGGCGCTGTCGGCTTCCAGCCTGTCCTTCAACAGTACGAGCTACACGACAGTCCAGAGCATCACGATCACGCCTTCCGGCAACAATGCCGTGTTCATCTACTTCAATGGAGCCTATACCCTTGATGATACGGGAGGATCGCTAACCGGGACCAAGCAGGTTTATTTCAGGATTTCGAGAGGGGCGACGATCCTTCACCCGGAATGGCCGTTGCTGTTCGTGAACGCCGGCTCGACATTCACGGATGCGGAGGCTTTGAGCTACGTTGACCTGACGCCGCCCGCCTCGGCTTCGACCTATAAGCTCGAGCTGCGCATTTCGCCCGTGGCCACTGTATCCGCTACGGCGGCTCACCGCACGGCCCTCGTGCTCGAGGCGAGAAAATGAAGCCTTTCGTCGTTTATGAGTCGGCAACGGGCAAGATACTTCGTTCCGGCGTTTGCCGGAATGAAGATGTCGTCGCGCAGGCGGGACTTGGGGAGGCGGCGATGGAAGGGTCCGGCTCCGATCTGTTCCATGAAGTCGATCTGGACAGTGGCCGTATCGTTGCGAGGCCGGAGCCCTTGCCGCCGCCCAAGCCGATAGCGCAAAGGGAACCGCCAAGCGATGAAGAGATCGACGCCGCTCAAACAGTGGATGATCTCAAGCTCCTTCTCAAGCGCGCCATAAGGTCGAGATGATCCGTGATGCCTGCGAAGCCGACATACCGCAAATCGTCTTGATGGGGCGCCTTGCCTTTGAAAGGGGCGGTTATCGGCGTTTTGTCGATTTCGATGCTTTTTCTGCTGCTGTGTCGGCTCGGGCTTTTGTCGATGAGCCCAACGTGGCTTTCGTGGTTCTTGACGAGGGTGACCTGATCGGCATGGCGGCGGCCTTGGTCGCGCCGCTGTACTTCAACCGTGGAAAGCGCTTGGCGCAGGAGATCTTTTGGTGGATCGAACCTGAGCATGTGCGGCAGACGCGACGATTGCTTGCCGGCCTCGAAGAGGCGTCCATGAGGCAGGGCGCCGAGATCATGCTGCTGCCGTCGCTCACGGCTTCCGCTGGCAGGCTTTACCGGAGAATGGGTTATCGCCCCATGGAGCACTACCACATGAAGGCCCTGACATGAGTACGGGCGCGGGAATCGCGGCGGCTGCGGGCGTTGGCGCGGTCAGTAGTTTTCTGGCGGCGGACGAGCAAGCCGATGCCGCGAAAAAGGCCAGCGATGCCCAGTTCAAGATGTACGAACAGACGCGGGCCGACCTCGCGCCGTATCGCGAGATCGGCTATGCCGCGCTTGACGTTCTGGGCCAGATGTTCATCCCCGGCTTCGGCGCGACCTCCGATATCGATAGCCAGATAGCCAGCCTTGAGCGGGAATTGGAATCGGCCACGCGGCCCGTGCCTGCTCGACCCAGAATCATGGATTCCAGCGAGAGGCGCGATCGGAAGGCGGGTTTTGGCGGTGGCCAACTACTCAGGCGGCTCGGGATGCCGAGAGGCGTTGCGACCGGCATGGATACGGCTAGGATAGATGAGTTGCGCGCCAAGCTGGATACCTTGCGCGCCCAGCGCGCCGATGTCTCGGCGAGTTCGCCGGAGGCTCCGGATTACAGCGCGTTCTACAAATCCCCCGGCTACGAGTTCCGGTTCGATGAAGGCATGCGCGCCCTCGACAGAAGCGCCTCGGCCCGCGGGCGCTTGCGTTCCGGTGCGCATGAGCGCGAGCTGATCCGCTACGGACAGGGCGTGGCCTCCGGCGAGTTCAACAATTATGCCAACCGTCTTGCGGCTCTTGCGGGACTTGGGCAGACATCCACCGCGCAAACCGGCTCCTTCGGGGCCACTGCGGCCGCCACCGCAGGGCAATACCTGCAGAACCGCGGCACGGCGCGGGCGTCCGGATATGCCGGGGCTGCCAACGCGCTGACCAGCGGCGTCGGCAACTATCTGTTCTATTACGGCCTTCAGAATCAGGGAGCGGCCTCATGAGACTCCCGGCGCTCGAAATCCAGGGCTTGAACCTGCCCGGCATCATGATGGCCCAGCAGCAGTACAAGCTGGGCGAGGCGCAACTGGCGAAGTACGGCCGCGAGGCCGAGAAGGACAAGCTGACTACCGGGCTGCGCGCTGGGGCGGTCTCCGGCGACAAGGACATGCTCAATACGCTGGCCGCCATCGATCCCGCCAGCGCTAAGGCCATTCTGGAGTTCACCGAAAGTGCGTCCGAGCAGGAGCGCGAGAAGTTCCTGCGGGACGCCAGGATCGTGACACAGGGCTTGAGGGACCTCGGCCCCAACCCGACACCCGTGCAGATGCAGCAGTTCATGGCTCAACTAAGGCAGGGCGGCGTTTCCGAGACCAGCTTTCCGTTCATGCGCCAGGACGACATCGCCAACGTGGCCGCACAACCCGAACGGCTTCAGAGGATGATGCCGCAGCTCGCGGCGGCCGTGGAGCAGATGCAGAAGCGCGCCCGTGCTTATGAGACGGAGCCAAGGGAGACGCGGGAGCGGAAGGTCGGCGATCAGATCGTTACGGAGGAATACGACCCGACCGCAGGCAAATGGAGCGAGATCAGCGAGGGGCCGAGATGGTCGCCGACCCAGACAGAGGTTGTCGGCAGGACGCCGGGCGATATCAGCCTCATGACGCCCGCCCAAAGAGGCAAACAAGTCCAAGATCTGCAAAACCAGAGAATCGCCCTGATCAATTTCATGAAGGCGTCGGATCGACTGATAGAGAACTTGGAGGAGGGCGGCGCGGAAGCGATCAGCACGGTTGGCAATATCTCCCGCTTCATCAACAGCGTGGGCAAGCAAATATCGGCGGCGGGCCGCGTGTTTCTCGGGAATGAGAAGGGGCCGAGCGAGCAGGATATCAAGACATGGCGCGACGATATCGACTGGATGGGCTCGGTCGCCGAGAATTCGGCTTCGCTGCAATCCAAGATCGTCAGCTTGGCTTATGGCCTTGCGCTCGTCAAGAACGGTGCCCGGCCGACAGATGAGGACGTGCGCAACATGCTCACGGTCATTGCCGGCAGTTCCGGCTCTCCGCAGCAGATGGCCGCTGCAGTGAAGTCCGCCATGGGCGAGGCCCTGGACAACTATGCCACACGGCATCTGGAGATTACGGGCGAAGCCTATGACGTGGCCGGGGCACTGGAGAAGCACGGCCTTCTTTACAAGAAGTACAAGGCCGGCAGCGGAGCAATCAAAAAGCCCCTGACCGAACTCACCAACGACGAGCTGCTTAACCTGCCGTTGACCGAGGACAACTCGGACGCTTGGCTCGAGGAATTCAAACGACGGGGGCTTTGATGGCGAGTCTGGAAGAGGCCAAGAGACAACAGGCCCTCGCAAGGGCTAAGCTCGTGCAGGAGCGTGCCCGCGAGGAAGCCGGCGTTCAAGGCTTCTGGGAGAAGGCCTATCGCTTCGTGACGGGCGAGGGGCGCACGGAAGGTTATCCGGAGCTTGGAACGAGCGGCCCGTCCGTTCCCGCCATCAGGATGGGCGAAGGCCCCGAACTGCATCGCAGCATAGCCGAGAAGTACGGCCTGCCGTACACGGGTGCTCCGGAGCTGACCACCGAAGGCAAGAAGATGATGGGGGCCTACGCGACACAGGTTGACCCCAAGTCCATCGCCGATATCGCCGTGAAAACGTTGTCCGGCATAGACCCGGACGTGAAGCAGGGCGCCGACAAATACGGCAACCCCACGGTGACATTCGAGGGCCAGACCTATTACGTGAACGCGCCAGGCTTCTCGCAAGCCGACGCCTTTCAACTTCTCGCGCAGATCGGGGCCTTCGCGCCAGCCGCCCGGATTGGAGCGGCGGCGCGGGGCATCTTCGGGCGGATGCTAAGGACCGGCATCCTCTCCGCTGGAACGAGCGTCGGCCTCGATGTCGTCGGTCAGGAATTGGGCTCCGAGCAACCCGTGGATTGGATGCGAGCCGGGGCCACAGGAGCCATCGGCGCGGCCATGGAGGGCCTTGTCCCGGTTGCTGTGTCGGGCTGGCGGCAGATCTTCGGCAACCGCAAGTTTTTCGATCCCGCGACGGGGCGACTGACGGAAGCCGGTCGTCAGCAGGCCATGGAAGCAGGCCTCGATCCGATGGACATGGACCGGCGCTTGGCCGAGGCCTTCGGGCGGCAGGTGATGGACGAGCCCGTGCCGGCGCTGGCCAAGACCAGGGCCTATGAAGAGGCCTACGGCATTCCTTACACTCGAGGACAGCAGTTGGCCCAAGCTGGCGACTTCGAGCAGATCGCACGGGAAGAGGGGATGCGGCACGGCACCCGCGGGGCCGAAGCCAAGAGCGCCATGCTGGCGACCGACGAGCTGTATCGCGCCAGGACACAGGAAGCGATCGACAAGGCCATCGGCCGCACGGCACGGAAGGCGCAGGAGACCGGCGAAGATGTGCTGACCGGCGTCCAGGCCGCGCAGGCGGCGAAGAAGAGCCGAGTGGACGAGTTGTACGATATCGCGCGGCCTGTCGCAGAGGCGGCGAAGGTCGAAAGAGGGCGGTTCATTGGCCTCTACAGAGAAGTAACCGATACGCTTGAGGAATTCGATCTCGACCCCATGCTGTTCCCTGCCACGAACAAGATTCTCAGGAACATCAAGGGCCTGTCCGCCCGTAAGAGGGGAATGACGGCCCCGACCCTTCGGAAGCTGGAGACCGAACGCCGCAAGATCGGCTCGCTGATCAACAGCGCCACGACCAAGGCGGATAAATCTGCTGCCATAGAAGCGAAGGCTGCTTTCGACAAATGGCTGGAACGGGAGATAGATGACATCCTGATGTCGGGCGACCCAACCGCCTTGGCCTCGCTCAAGGCCGCTCGCAAGGAGGCATCGGAATACTTCTCGCTGTTCACGAAGCAGCGCGGCGGCCGGGTCAACGACGAGATCGGCGGCGTGGTCGAGAAGCTTCTGTATGCCGAGGCGACCCCCGAGCAGGCTATGAACTATGTCTTGGGCGCGGGGCAGCTCGGCAAGAAGCAGACCGCGACAGGCGTCGTCAAGCGCCTGAAGGGCATTCTCGGCGAAGGCTCGGATGGCTGGGAGGCCCTGAAGGATGCCGGTTGGTGGAAGCTGACGCGCGATAACCAGGGCCAGATGAAATCGCCCAAGATGTTCGTCAAGGCCTTCGATGAGTTGTACGCAGGCAACAAGTCCCTGATGGACGAGATGTACACGCCGACAGAGATCAAGACGATGAAGACGGTTCGGGACGCCATCGACATGATGAAAATCCCCGAACACGTAAGGAATCCCTCTGGTACGGCTTGGACGCTTCTATCTTTTGCGCGGCGCATGTTCGCGTGGCGCGGCCAAGCGCAAGCTGTTCTGCATAGACGCCCGCTGTACGGCGGAATGCTCCGCTTCATCGGAAGTCAATTGCCTGTAGCTGGGCCGGTGATGCAAGGAACTGCGGCGCGACAGGCAGCAACGCAGATCCCGAGACCGCTTCCCACATCGCCGAGAGGTGTGGCTGCTGGCGTGGCGGGTGGTCGCACCGCCAACGAATAGCCGACTCATCCGCACAACACGACAAGGCCCCGCTTCGGCGGGGTTTTTCATGGAGTCTTGAATGGCCCAACGCTTCGTCCTTCCCTTCCAGACGACATTCGACCGACTTGGCGTGGTGGCGCCAGGCTCGCAGTTCTATTTCTACACCTCCGGTACGTCTTCGCCGCTGGATACCTACGCCGACAAGGCGCTGACCACGCCGAACACCAATCCCGTCGTCGCCGATTCCGCTGGCCTGCTGCCGGATATCTGGCTCCAGCCGGCCAACTACAAAGTCGTGGCCAAGACATCCGCCGACGTGGAGCTTTGGACGGCTGATCCCGTCGATGGCGCGAACGTGGCCAACAACACGTCCATCATCGCCACGGGCACGACAACCGGAAGGATACTCGAGGACAGGTTTGCCGAGCAGATCAATCCCTATGACGACGGCGCGACCGGCGACGGCACGACCGACGACAGGGCCGCGCTTGCCACGGCCGACACGCTGGCGACCACGAACGGCAGTTCGCTCCGTTTCTCCGAAGGTACGTTCCTGATCAACAGCAACCTGACCATCGCCGCAGATTGCGTCTTCGAGCCGGGGGCGAGCGTCAAGGTGCCTACGGGCGTCACCGTGACCTTTACGGGCGCGCTCTCGGCCGGGCCTTGGCAGATTTTCGAGCTTGCCGGCACGGCGGCTATCGACTTGAGCAAGGCTGCGGTCGATGCCGTCAACCCCGTGTGGTTCGGCGCCAAGGGCGACGTGCGCTTCTTCGACGGCAACGCCACGGCGTCGGACGCGACGCTCACTGGTCCTGCGGGCACTTTTGAGACCGCCGATGTCGGCAAGGAAGTTCATGTCTTCGGCGCCGGTGCCTCGGTCGGCACGATCACCAATGCCGAGGACGACGGCGCCGGCGAGATCAAGATCACGGTCGTCGGCCACACGATCAAGAACGGCGGCATCTTCTCGGTCAAGGATGTGGTCGGCACGACCGAGGCCAACGCTACCTGGATCTGCAAGATCCCGCTGCGCAAGATCGACGGTGCGGTTGACAACGGCTCGGGCCTGATCCGCCTGACCATTACCGGCCACCCCTATTCGACCGGCGAGAAGGTGACGGTCTTTGATGTGCTCGGCACAACCGAGGCCAACGGCGACTCGACCGTCACCAAGATCGACGCCGACACCATCGACCTGCAGGGCTCGACCTTCACGAATGCCTACGTCTCCGGCGGCTTCGCCAAGCTGACGGACAAGATCACGCTGAAGGACAGCACCTTCACGAACGCCTACACATCCGGCGGCACGCTGCACGGCACGCTCAGCACCACGGTCGCCAGCTACACCAGTGACACGAGCGTCGAGCTGGCCGACCAAGCCCAAGTCACGACCGGCGGCGTGGCTGGACGGCTCAACGTCCTCGTGGGAACGGACAGCAGTGCCGCCTTTACCGCAGCCCTCGCGGCGGCGAGCGACGACGGCGGCAGCGTGGTTGCTCCTTGGCCCAACGGCGGGCGGGGCTGGATGATCGGCAATCTCCAATTCGATGGGAAGTTGAACTTCAAGCTCGACATCGGCAGCGTCGTCTATGTCCGCCCCGGCGGCTCCCGCTTGCTGGAGATCAATTCGGACACCCGCAAGCCGCGCTTCTGCGAGTTCAGATTCAACGAGATCGACGGCGGGAACTGGCAGGAAGACGGCATCCTGATCGAAGATCTCGATTTCTCCGCTTTCAACATAATGAGGATGTTTGAATGTAATATCTGCATGGACATCACGACGACGGGCACGAGCAACACTAATGACGTGCGTGTCGAGTGGCAGCTTTGTGGGAACAGCAACATCTTTGTTAGGCTAACCCCAGGTCCCAATGTAGCGCCTCAAAATCTCATTGAAAACTGGGCATTCCGCATCGGCTTGGTGGCCAATTGCCAGATCGGTTACTACAAGCCCGACACCGCGGCCGGCTCCGGCAAGTACAACACCATCTGGGGCGCGATGGGCACGAACAAGCTGGACAACCCGGGAGGCATCAGGAACGACGAGAGCAACATCGTTGATGAAGAGGCCGCAAGCAGCGCCATATATTTACTGTTCTGGGGTGGCAATGTTCTGACGACTGGACTTCGCGGCCGAGGCCTTAGATCAACTATTACATGGCTTGGTGCGAATATTGCACAACGTTGGGTTTGGGGCGACCAAACCAGGCAGCAATGGACGGCCGCCACCAATGCACGCGCTTTGGTGGGTGAATTTCGTAGCGTCGCTACGACCAACCCCGGCAAAATGGTGCAGGATAACAATGGCTTGGTCTTTCAAAGTACCGGCGCGGTCAACAAAGCAAGAATCAACTTCGGCACGGGGTTCGCCGCCTTCGGTGGTTCGGGCCTTGTCAGTGCCCTCAGTGCCCAAAACGATTCTGCCGTTGTCGTGTCCGCCAACCGAACCACAGACGACGGTATCGTTTATGAAGTCCGGCAGGATGGTGTAGCTGAGGGTGGTCTACAGGTTTCAGGGGTCACGGTTAGCATTGCAGCGGCCGTGGTAGGTCACTGGACGCATGGTGTCGGCCCCGACACGCCAGTAGGGACCATCCTCAGCAACACGGATGAGTTGTGCGATTGGTGGATCGCCAAGTGGACCGACCGCGACGAGGACAGCGAAGGTAACATTGTCGGCGAACACAACCGCCGCGAAGTTGTCAGCCACGCTGGGGCCGTGAGCCAGGAAATGCGCGACCAGTACCCGGCTGAAGCCGAGGTGGTGAAAAAGGACAACAGCACCTTGACCAAGTGCCGGATCACGACGACAGCCAGGGACCCGGCCGTGGCGGGCGTCTATCACTTCACCAATGACAAAGGCGATGTGACCGTTGCGGGTGGCGGCTGGTATTTGGTCCGCGTCTGCAGCGAGGGCGGGCCGGTCGCTCTGGGCGACTTGATCTGCAGCAGCTCGACCCCGGGCGTCGGCATGAACCAGGGCGACGACATGCCGCGCAGCTACACCGTGGCCAAGGCCCGCGGGACCTACGACCCGGCCACGGACGGCGCCGAGAAGACGATCCCCTGCACGCTGATCTGCGGCTAGGTCTCGGCCACGACTAGGAAGTGATGCGACAGCGCAACCTTATCGTCTTGGCGGGAAAGCGCGTGTCGTCTCTCCAAGCGCGCTAGGTCGATCTTGAACTCCGTTGTCGCCGACGCGAAGCGCAGCAGGCCGGCACAGTGCAAGCCGCTGATCTGCAGAGCCGCCATGATCTCGACGGGGCTGTAGCGCCTGACCAATACGCCGCAGTTTGTATTCATGGCGCTGTCGTCATCGCCGGCCTCAGGTAGGTCAAAGACTATATGGCCAGCAACGAATTGTCGCAGATGTGTCAGCGCGGCCCCGAAGTGCGGCGCGATGTGCATGAACGTGGCGCTTGAGATCATCAGATCGAAGGGTTCGTAATCTGATAGATCGACCGAGCGGGCGTCGCCCTTCATGAACTGCACGCTTGGAGATCCGAATTCGTTGGTAAGGCGGGCAACGCGACCCTCGGACAGATCGACGCCTAGATAGAACTCCGGCTCTATGCCGATCTCTTGCATGCCCTTGAGCAGTCGGCCGTAACCGGGGCCGATTTCCAGAACGCGCCCGCGACCTGGGGGGAAAATCTTCCAAGCCGTTTCGAAGAACGACCGACCCTCCATGATCGTGCCCCAGGTCAAGCTCCTGCTGGGCTCGTCACCGCGCCAGCGTGCATCCAAATCTTGCTCAGATGTGAAGTGCTTCATGATTTGCTCCCTATATGTGCCCCCGGCCCGCCGCGCCTGCGAGCCGGAGGCGTCACCAGCCAGTGGATGATCAGGAAAAGAGCTGGCCGGCGGTTATGGTGTGAAATATTTCACAGCACCCGTTCCCCATTTGTGCTATACGTAGCGGCGCCCCCGGCCGCGTCTGGCAGGACACGGCCGGAGACTTCCAACCTCAGGAACCAAGGATTCCCGAGATGGCAATGACACTCAAGCATATTTTGCGGCCGTTGGCTGTGAGTTTGCTCACAGTCTGGGCTGCGCCTGCCTTCGGGCAGATGCACTGCAAGGACCGCGCGCTGCTCGTCAAGGAACTCGGACAGCGCTATCACGAAAAGGTGATCGGCCGCGGTGTCACGGACAACGGCTATCTGATCGAGGTGTTGGCGCGCGACGACGGCGACACCTGGACGATCATTAGTACGAAACCGAGGGGCGAGAGTTGTGTGCTGACAACCGGCAAGTTCTGGCGCCAGCTCAAGCCCGAGGAGCCGGATACATGAATGGCTTGCGAGACGGCTGGGGTGCAGTTTGGGGCTGTATCGTAAGCACGTCCAGCTTCGTCGGGGCCTGGTTCATCAACCACATCGATCTCTGGCTCGCCTTGGTTGGTCTCGTCGTCGGCGTCCTGACGGCCATGGTGCAGTACCGGACCTGGCGGCTGCGCAAGCTTCAGATCAACAGTTGCGCGCCGGCCAAGCCGTGCAAGTGACATGCCCTGCCTCTGCCCGTGCTGTCGGCACGTGTGGGACGGCCCGGATCGCATTGCGTTCTTGGACTGCGGCCGTCCGCCGGTCATCGTCACCCCCAAGGGCCATATCATCGTCAGCGCCCGCGCGTTCGAGAACATCCGCGCCATGCGCCCGGAGACCGGCGGCGTGCCCGTCGCGGAGTTCCGCGACCGGACGGCGGAGCCGGGACAGGCCATATGGCGCTGGAACCAAAAGCTCGAGCCCTTGGGCTGGCACATCAAGCGCATCAGCAGCAAGGAGGCCAAGGAAGTCTACGGCCTGTGCGAGCTGCTGTGGCATGAAGAAAGGATCTGAAGCATGAAACGCTATAGCAAGGCCATTGCCCTGTCCGTGTTGATTTTGCTGAGCCTACCCATGGTCGCCTTCGCTCAAGAGGCGCCGGCTGATCCGGGCTTCTGGGATTTCCTCGAGGGTGCCCTGCCGACTTGGGGCTTTGTCCTCTTGCTCGCCGTGCTCGCTGGGATCAACGCGGCCGGTAAGGCAATTCCCGACAGTGCGACCGGCATCCCTGGCAAGATCCGCCAGATCGCCAAGATCATTACCATGTACGTGCCCAATCGACCATGAAGGCCGCCAAGGTTCTTGATCAGGTCTTGCACTTCGCCTATGGGACTGGTGCCTTCGCGCCGGTCTACCTCCTGCAGGACTGGCGCGGCCTGCTCATCTCCGCGACGATCGTCTTCGCCGTGCGCGAGTTCGTCGATCAGTGGCCGGTCAATCGGTGGGACGACACGGCGCTTGATCTGACTGTCTGTTTCGCCGGCGTAGGAGCACTGATCGTCGCCGGGCTGGTGCTGGCATGAGCAACCTCACCTTCGTTCTAGCCGGCGCGGCCGTGCTGATCGCCATCGTCGTGATCTACGGCCTTGCCCAGCGCCGCCGCGGCCGTGCCGAAGCCGACAGGGACAGGGCGGAAGACACTGCAAAGCAGGCACAGGAAGGACATGAGATCGATGAAGACGTGCGTCGTCTTAGCGATGATGATCTTTATGACGAGCTGCGCCGGAAATGAATGCGGCTGGGCGAAGAAGATCGTGCTCGATGAGGCCGATGTGATCACGCGTCCCACTGCCGAGCAGATCGTCGCCCACAACCGAAAGGTCGAGCGCTTCTGCCGCTGACGCCACCCACCCCCACCCCCAGCAGTGACTAGCCCCCGGCTGAAGATTTGGCGGGCCAGGTCTTGAGAGTACGTAACAAGAACGTTCGACTTTTTCGGGGCCAGCCGTTCGACTTTCAGTTCGCAGGGCTGACCTATTGGCGGGGATTGTTAAGTTTCAAACTTGGCCCTTAGCCGCTCGTATTGGGCGCGTTCGCGCTTATGTTTCGCCTCGAAGTTGTCGATAGCTTGAATTCGATCTCGTATGTCTTTGGCGACATCGATGAGGCCGGCATGGCTGGGTCGCCAATGAATCCCGCGCGTATCGAAGATGTGAATTTCGAACCGCCGCCGCGCTTCGGGCTGACCTTGCGCGGCGCGACAAACAAATTCGAGCCATTCTTCGGAAGTATCGACAGATGTAAATTTCCAGTGATGTTCGATCTGATTTATATGATGCTTCAATAACCAGCGGGCATCGTCTTCACGAAGATCAAATGGCCAAGCTGGTCTTTGTTCGCTTTCATCTTGCTCGCTCATTTCCCCTCCTTCCCGCCCGCACGGGCCTATACACCAGTCCTACATGCAAGATTTCGGTACGGGAGCCAATCCCCTTCTTTCCGCATCAGCGGACGTGCAGGCTCAGGCCACGATAACCTCCAACGTTTCGGCGAGGCTCCGTGGGGAGTTGCCCGTCCTATGCGTCAAAGCCCGCCTCTGTTAGGGTCGTCACCCAAGCTTGGGGTTCGCGATAACCCCTCTGCCTGTCCAGGCGGCTTCTCTAGCACGGTCAGCGACAACTCCCCACGCAGCCCCACCGTGTTAGCGGGGCGCGGGACTTATTTCACCGTGCTGCGCGTCACAGTGCTCAGAATGTCCGTAGGTGCGTCCACACTTCCCACATGGCTGGTTCATCAAGCATCACCTCACTTTCCAGTTACGGGCTGCGGTGGTCGATACCTACCACGGACATAGGGAGTCGAACCCAATCCCGTCCAACCTCGCATTTCGTCGTGACGGGTCGTTGATGCCCACCCCTTTCGTGGCCGCAGCCCTACCCGCTAGGCGGGGTCTCGCTCAAGCGCCTTAACTGCATCGGCAGCCTTGCGTCTATCGTTCATATCAACGTAATTCTGAATTTCGCCTGACTGATCCCGCAATTTCCTGGCGGCGGCAATGCACAAATCCGAAAGCGCCTCGAACATCTTTGTTCCGCTCGGCAGCTTGTCCCAATCTTCCAGATGCCGGGCTAACTCTGTTGCGACCATGCGATCATATCTGCTCATTTCCCCTCCTTCCCGCGCGCACGGATGATCTCAATAGCTGGCCCGCAATGAGAGCACCCAAGCGGCACATTCCCCACGTTAGCAATCTCGATACCCCGATCACAAAATTCGCAGGCTTCTTCGATGGTCCTGCAAAGAGCCTCCCGCTCCCGCTCGATGGCTTGCTCTATATGCTCCATCAGCATTCCACGCAGAAAACCTCGCGAGCGGTCCTCCTTCATTGCTTCAAGAAACAGGTCCGCCCGTTCTTCCGCCGTCATCTCAGCCATCGCTCTTGTCCTTAGGCTTCATATCAAAAGCAGCTAAAAGACATTTCGCCTGTCCTATGTATCGGCTCCAACCGAGCGGCGCGTTGTCGTTCATGATCTCGGACAAAACCCAAGCTACGTACCACTCAATTTTGGCCTTAATCTCGTCCGTGTCGTAGGTTGGATCAGTTGTCATCGGTCTGCTCCTGTTTGTGAGAGGATTTGGCGGGCCTTACGACAATCGCCCACTGTCGGCGGTGTTTCTGGCGGCAATTCCGGGGCGGCCCTCAAAGGGCAGCAGTCTTGGTATTTCGCCGCACCGACAAGTTTATCGGCATATTTAGCAAAGGGTTGTAGCGCCTCCCTCAGCTCCCGCACTTGGGCCTCGACGGCTTGCTCCATATGCTCCATGAACATCCCGCGAAGAAATTCGCGACTATCGTCCTCTGCCATTGCACCAAGAAACAGATCAGCCCGTTTTTCTATCGTCATCTCAGCCATCGGTCTTGTCCTTGGTATTGGAGAGGGCTTGGTCGAGTCCACAAATGCAAGCTGCCCCTTGATCGGCCCAGGCTATAGGCGGCTTTTTTGTGCATGGTACTCCGTGGGGGCTATAACCGTGTTCGCCATACTTCTCTAACGCCTCCCGTAGCTCCCGCACTTGGGCTTCGGCTGTTATTCGTGCTCTGTCTCGCTCAATGGCAAGATCGAGATTGTGGGTCGCTTGTGCTGAACGATGGCCTTCACCTCTTGCTTTGGAGAGGGCGGCGCGGACTTGAACCATGAACCCAGCTTCATCATCGGCATGATGGGCGGTCTCTTCCAGCGCCGCCTTCATCTCCTTCACAGCCGCGATATCGAGGGCGGTGGGCTTGTCAAGGCCGGTGACAATCAACCGATTCCCCGCGTAAACGCACCAGAGGCCTGGCAGGCCTTCGCTCTCCAGCGATTCAGCTCTCCACTCTGTCTTAGGGGCGGTCATGATTGCCTCACTACCAAGAAATGTTCACAACTGCAGAGATGATGCCGATCCCAAGCAAGAAGCCAGCTGCGCCCATACCGCCAGCCATGGCACCAAGGATAAATAGCCAGACGTATTTCACGTTATCGCTCATCCCTCAACTCCTCGCTGTAGCCTCAAGATATGCCACTGGCCAAATTCCTAAATCCGCGATCCAAGCGGGAACATTCCTAAGGCGCTGTCTCATGTATCTGTTCACAACACTTCGGTTTCATTTGCGTTCCTAAAGTAGTCTCCAAGTCATACGCGCATAATGTATGATAAAAGAAATTGGCAACTTTAGCTCTGTGCTTCTACATCTTGTATGTTTTGAAACTGTTTCAGTTTACTTTCTCGTCTGTTTTCACCTTTTGTCCCTACTTCACCCTCCTGATCATCCCGC
>JAAUYE010145834.1_pt1 | contig 27650 bp, 13 predicted proteins | sample 7278081 | NCBI WGS metagenome assembly JAAUYE01 (sample SAMN14350131, study PRJNA611818) | marine sediment metagenome | isolation source: surface marine sediment (0.6m) | place: French Polynesia: Moorea | collected 2018-08
GCTATGCTGAATATCATTTATGTTAATGGTAATAATTTTGTATTGGTATCGTATGGAACTGTAGTCTGTGTAAAGAACGTATAGGCTATAGGTTCTAGGGTATTAAATTCACGTAACATCAGAAATTGAATCAATCAATCAAGCAGTCACCAGATATAGGGCGTGTGGTGTTGGCACAGTCATTTGAGACGGGCCATAAAATCGTAGCCGGCTGGTGCAGCTGATGCTGTCTCCGAGTGCTTTGGAGCCCATGTTTGATGCCTTGCATTAAGTTTTCTTGTATTCCATTTACTTCTAGATTAAGTAGGCGCATGTTGGCACTAATTACTTTGTTTGGCTGAGGATTGATAATATCGTCTGGTACTAAGCACTAATTGGTAGTGGCATTGTATTGCGGCCAAGAAATTAGTGAGTGGAAACCTCAAGGGGGGCCTAGATAGCGACATGGTGAGTGAGGTATTTGTAACTGGTTGACTACATATGTCTTTCATAACGGTATTGTTGTCTCGAGGATAGAAAAACTTGTAGTGTTCAATCGGGAACCAGGGATTGAAAGCGAGCCAGCATTTAGTAAAAAGTTGGGAACTGAGCCAATTGTGCGACACATAGTGCCGGAATTCATCAATTGTAACCCGGCAATTCATAGATAATTTCAAGTAAGTGCTAACCTTGCTAGACCGAACATACAATATGTTGTTATATTTGTATGCCGAGAATGTATCACCAGAGGTGGAATTACCTCGAAAAGGATGGGAGACTGTCATTTGGTTAAGGTCGTGGAGTGACATTTCAAATGACATCTTCTATCATTTGATAAGAATATATAGGGTAGAGAACGCTAGGAAAAAGCCGTTATATCAGGCTCATTTTCAATTGTTCAGAAATGATGCCATTAGAAAATATGATTTGATTGAAGAATTGGCCGAGACATATTGAAGTACATTATCGTCAGAATAATGGGATGTTCTTGTCGATAATAATTTGATTTCAGCGAAAGCGCACCCGAAATCTATTATGGTGATAAGGTAGGAACTGTGTTAACGAGGCTATTGTGATAGTCTTCTTTGTGATACTGAAGGTTCATAGAGAACATTCAGTATTCACAGCTGTCAATACTTGCAGATGGTTATCTGGAGAGCTTTGTCCATGCTTGAACTGTATCACTAAATGAGTTACTGAGTCAGGTACTCAGGTACATCGTTAAACGATCTCAGATTGCTCAAAATTATGGAATTTATGAGTGCATAATGTCTGACGATTAGACAGGAAAACCCTGGACGGGACCTGTCGCAGGGCGATTCACAGTTCAACTGTACATTTTGAGAGGATTGGCAGTAGGTACAGTGGTAGTAAGATAGCTAATAAAGCAGAGAAGATAGTTCAGAATACATTCAGTTGTTGGCACAGATTTGATGAGGATAAAGAGCTGGTAGTACTTGACTTGAGAATAGAGAAAGGTTGAGAGGACTGATCGCTAGAATACGGACATCTGCTCCAAGCCTTCGCAGCATTAAGTCGAGTTTAATTGATAGTGTATAGAATGATGTTATTTGCATAGTGGTGTAATGTGGTCTTTATGGAGTGGTTTGGAAAATATAAGCACGTCTCCAAGTGAGGGTATGTACATCCGCTCCAAATCTTCTCAGCAGTCGGCCGAGCCCGATAATAATGGAGTCGGTGAAAAAGATGCTAGCATTGATAGCGATTGCAAACAAATGTGTACGCTGGCATGTGTACCAAGCATGCCAAGTATCACTGAATGATGTGTAAATGGGTTAGCCTGTGCAGACGGAATCACTCTGAGCGATAGGTTTTGCATTGGTAAAACGTCCGATTGTGAATTGTCTATGTATGCTATTCCCGCCATAAAGAGTGGGCAAACCATGTAGTCGAGATTGTCGAGGTAAATAGGAGAGGTGTATTGTCGCACTGCTATTAGGAAGTTGACCAATGTCCAGTTAGTCAGTCAGAAAAGTGTGCTTAGCAGCTCTATCTGATGGTCGAATGACTCAGAATTGGTTGGTAGCACTCGCCTCTCAACGTTGTATATGATCTCAAAAGGGGAAGAATGTGTTGGTTTTGCAGCGATTAAACTTTTCCAGCTTATAGTTGAATTTCTCTAATGGAATTAATACATGTAGATGGTGTTTTTGTGTTCAATTGAAGCTTGTTAACACAGCTTTGAACTTGGAAATGCAATCCCAGGTCGAGGTCTGTAGAAGAGCAATTCTTTGCAATATGGTTTTGCTGTATAGCTCTTCATAAATTAAAGGTTGAGTATCTCTGAATTTAATTTAAGTTTGTTAAGACAGTAAATGGTAGGTAGACTTGGTAAACTGACCACCTGCCGCTCACCCTAAGGAGTACAAGGTTGAGTAATATTGGTGCTGTCGAGATACATGCTGGATCTGTTTGGTAGGAATGCAAATATAGAGAAAACTGGTAGAAAGAGGTAGAGCTGGAAACGAATGAGTTAACACAAGTGTGGCGGAGGAGAATTTTTCAGTCGGGAGAATTGTCAGTGATCTCTCGCACTGAATTTTCCCCACACTCTGGTAGCTAAAAGGGTAAACTGCATTGTAGCCGCAGATATGTGTTATAACAAGCATAAGACGTCTAGACGTTGAAAATAAAGTGTTGCTGATTGCAGTTGCCAAGGTCGTGTTGTTAGAACTTGTCTCAAATATAAGCCCATGGAATATCTGTGTAAGAAGCAGGATACCCCTGGAAACAGTGGGTGTGCGCCGACATGCTGATTGCGGTGAGGTGTGGAAAGTATTGATGACTAGCGGCACTGCAAGATGTCGCTTGTCAAAAATTGCGCGCCATTCCACTGATAAGAAACATACTGTGCCACACGTGTAAGTGGGCAGTGTTTCGGCGGGTTGGCGGGTGTCAGACTTTTGCGCACTTTAACATGCCGTCGCATGTCGTTGCTACCACGCAAAACATTTCTTGTTGTGCCAACGGGCTAATGAGTGACATGAGTACAACAGCGGCTTGATCAGCGCCAGATTTGCGACAACAATGAAAGTTCATTTATATAGTGCGAGATAAGGCCTCAATGTTGTTGGTAACACTTAATTTAGACGCAAAACATTAAGCTGAACAAAAGTAATCGACACTTGATACGCATATTTGGAGTTAATTGAGTAGCGTTTAACTTCTCACGGTCACATTTAGCATCATATGAGTCATGAGGGGCGTATATGTTAGCATGATATTGATAGATAGTTGTATGTATACTGTAGGTTCCAAGTATCTTAACAGTGTTACAGAAGGGATGATAAAACAATTGGTGAATGGAATACAATAGGTATTGTCGTTTGAAGGTTCGAAATACCTTCTCTATGTTACAGAAAAGTAGAAGTATGTAACATGTTGTCTGGCTGTACCTCTCTCTCTCCTTTATTTTTCCGACCTCCACGCTGGTTCCAGTGACGTGGGAACCATGTAAAATCATATGTAAAATTATATGCACAATAGGTTCTCAATACTCTCTTTTCGTCTTTTACACAAAGTATGGTGTAAATAAGTGATGAGGTTTTGAAAGTAGGTCAAGATTTGAATTTGAAAAAGAAGAATTTTGTCTTTGCCGAAAGATTTGAAACTTCTTTGACATTAATGGATGAGTTATTAATGAAGTCGTTGGAGGAATCTACAAAATCATTCTGTTGGGATGAAGGATTCTGAGAGTAGGATTTGAGCTGGATGCTGATGGTTTTTCTCCCCGACAACACTGGAAGGAACATAGTGTTAGCTTGAGTGCTTGTCTAAGACACTGAAAAGGCAATGTAGCCATTGGTGAAGTGTTTTGACATGCCTGAATATAAAACAACTTTGGTTTTCCATCTTTAGGGAATAATCATTTCATCTAGGGATGATGTACTTTGTAGTAGTTGACGTACATCGTGAACCTTGACAGAACTGGAAGAAGAAGAGTTCCGGTTTTCCAATAATGGAAATACTTACTGTGTGAGTCAAGGAATGAAGATAGAAATGGGGTACTTTGTAGTGGTTGTTGTGTATAGCAAGCCGTGACAAAATTGGATGAAAAATATCTTTGGTTTGTCCCGCATTTGGGGTGTTGTAGTGAACTTTGACATGTTTGAAAAAGAAGAATTTTGACTTGTCAACCATCTTGTCAAAATTTGAAGTAGAATGATCCACGATAATGCAGGGGTTGTAGAGTGTTTAGAGACAGATAATAGTTGTAAGTCTGTTTTTCACACTATTTGATAGATATTTTCCTGCATTGCACGTCTGAAATACAAACATCTTCGGCTGTTGGAGTTGATAGATTGAATAGTATGAAAAAGCGTAATTAATACTGTCATATGGAGTGATGACGTCTTATCACGGGTTGTCAGCAGCAACATCCATAATTAAGTGGTTAAACTTGTCTTTAAGGTTCAAATTATTCAGAATAATTGCCCAACCACGAGATATGGGAGTGATCAGAGAATGATAGAATGGGATGGAGACGCCTATCAAGCACATCTTATCATATTTACCTAGAAGGAGCATGGGAACAGTTGGAAATCTGTCAAAAGCCTGATAGATGCTCCATGGTTCAGCAAGAAGTGTATCACACTGAGGTATAAGAAGTGTACCACATCGAGTGATAATGATCCATTGTTGGTACCACTGGAATCTTGAACAGTGCCAGTCTCAAGTTATGATGAGTAACTATGATAAAGGTAACGGTAGCTTGATAAATCAGTTAAATTTCCAGGCAGGGAAATGGCTGATTGATAGAGATAGAAGTATGTCAGCAGGTAAAATATCTTGTCTTGCCTGTTTTTTTTTACTTCCATGGTGATTGCTGATGAGTAAGAGTTAGTTCGGGGTAACGTCTCAATTCAAGCCAGAGATATATAGAGTTTGACTTGTTTTGGGATGATGTTTGAAATTGAATTCTTTTGTACACGTAATGTTGAGGGCAGAGAATTGATCCTAACATTATTAAGTGATGAAGTTAGATGTTGGTACATAGCTTAGCATATGTTGTTCCACCATATCTGTGGTGAGATAAGGAAAGTTCTGTTTTGTGAGTAATTAAATATAGAAGTGGTGCCGATTTGCACCACATTACTGCCATTAAACAGAAAATGCACATGAATGAGCGCATTTGTGTCTGTGCTTTTCATATTACTTCTTACCTTCTGTATTAGGTAAGGCATCCAGAAGGGACTATGAATAGTTCCTCACGTGCTTTAAGCATAGTCGTGTCCTATAGCTGTTAGTGTGCTGACGGGACGTTAAGCTATCACACAGTAAATCAATAGCAAGGTGATTTCACTACATATCCTTTGGTTTCCCAGGCTCAAATGAGTCATTTGAACATATAAGACTGGTGTGAAACTATAGGTTCGAAATATTGTCTTTATGCTGTAAGAAATATAAACTATAGGGATTCATAGGATCGAGATAGAATCTTCCCTGGAAATGCCTGTTTGCGTCTGTGATTGTCATATCGACTGTCGATCTCCACTGTTGAATTTCTGACGAAAAAGAAATTAGTCTGGAGATTTGGTGTGGCCAGTTGATGAACAATTGATCGCCAGGATGTCTGAACTGTCCACACAGTAGATGTCGGCACTTGCTCAGAGACAGATTGAGTAGAGTAAGGATGAATAATGTATGTAGCTTCAGGTTTGTAATTGTCGATCTCCAGTGTGGTATTGGATGGCAACGCTAAGCCATTCCATTATTTTGTTAGACCAGGTCCGATGGTGGTAAGTCAGTTTGAGGTGTGGTAATTCACGAAATTCTGGTGGTTACTTTGTACACAGCTTCCAGCATTTTGACATCAATCCGAAAAGAGTGGTGAGATTGATGCATCGAGTGGTAGGGATAGTAAGTGACACAGGTGATGTCATCTAACACCATCCCGGTATATTTCCAGACTAGGCTAGAAGTATAAGTAGGAAGCTATAAAGCCTAAATCCATTGGAATATCGCGGAAATACTGGCTATCATCGAACATGTTTAGTTCCCAGTTTCAGTTTGGGTACAAGCTGCTGGAAGACCTAGGGTTGAAGACGAGGTTGGATTTATTTCACTCTGATATGTACTTCCCACTTGAGTGAGTACATCTTTGGTAAGCAATTGATATATCAGCAAGCAATGATGATTAATGCTAACCAGATTCCATGTAAGTAAGGAATTGTAAATATTATCTTAAAAAGAAGGACAGATATATAATGGGGTAGCAGTCGTCTGTGACATTATAAATATGTTGTTTTATATAAAGATTCGTGACTTCGTGAGACGAGATTAGTCGGCGGGAAATTTGGAACTCATCGATACCATATGTATAGATTGTTGGTGATATATGAGTTCGTTGAGATTAATAATCAATTGTATCCGAGAGGAGAACCTCTTTGATAGTTCAAGTTGGGTAAAGTTGACCTACTTGAACGTTATTATGTATGTGCGAGTTTATTGGAGTTCAATTGGATGCCGGGTAGAGGGGAACCCTGGGTGCACCCTATTGAACCCCTCTTTGTCTTTTGCTGAGTTGCTTGATATATATAAGCACCTCAGATCGACTACGTTAGTAGTCACTTTGTATCTGTCAGCGTGAATGGATGCGTGATTGAAGGATTGATTTCGCCATGTCTACGCTGAGTGTCTTGTGGATGTTGCTGGTGAGCATCATAGCATTTGATGGAAGCTTGGCCAAGGATTTCGACAACCCATCATTGGGGGTGAAGTATACACACAAGGGATATTTCACTGCAGCTAGCTCCCATTACATCCATACTATAAAGATACCTGCACTTTCAAAGTTTGATGAGAATGGCACATACATACCTATTCTAGATCAATCTTTTCTGGACTGTAAATCAAATTCAATACTGCTAGCAAGAATGGACAATGAATCTAGCCGTAATTTTTGTGAACAAACCAGAGTTTGGCGAAGTGCATTAAGAGATGAAGTAACAAACTTTTTCGTTGAGCAAGGATATTATCACGAAATTTTAAACAAAACGTTCAAGGATAAATCAGTTGAAATTCTGCAGCAGACAAGTAGCCCTGTGAGGACACGTCGGTTTTTGACAATCCTAACTGGGGTCGCAAATGTACTGTCCAGGGTTCTAGACAGTTACGAAAGACTGGTAATAGCCAAGCAAATCCGACATCTTTCTCGAAATCAGGCAATTCTATTCTCTAATCAAGAGAGAATTATGAAAAACATGCAGTCTACTAAGGAGTACAATGAGCTCTTGTACATGAGCCTGCACACAAAACTGCATCATTATAAATCGAATATTGGAAAATTGTCCCGACAAGTTATCTGGAATTCGCGGCGCATAACTGATAATAATAAGAAACGTAAAATAGTGGAATCCATGATCAAACTTATGAACTATGTCTATACTATTCATAAACCTGTAATGAATAGAATAATTGCTGAGCTCAAGAAGCGAGTTGAAGCATTTCAAACGATAGTTGAAGGGAAATTACCCATCACTTTGGTTGATTCATATGAACTAAGGCAAATCATAATACAAGCCCAAGGAAAGCTGGCCAAATATGATGCGAAATTGGCAGTTGTCGATACCGACCTACTATATACAATGCGTATAGTTACAGCTCAAAGAGTGGGTCGAGATCTGTATCTGTCCTTGATGCTGCCAGTGACCGCCAGAGATTTGCCAGGGACATATGAAATCTATCAGATAGAGTCATATCCCATTCCTACGGACCATTCACCAAAAACCAACATGTCCACACGCATGGTACATTTGCCCAAATACATTGCTGAAGCTGAGGGGAAATACATTGAATTCTATAATAACCAGTTAGACTCATGTATCAGGGATGTTCAAATGTATCAATGTCCATTCGATATGCCTCTTAAGGAAAACACCTGTGCTAGTGCCATCTATGAGGACAATCATGTCGAGATACTGAGATTGTGTGATTTCGAGATCAATCCAATATACGAAGAACAAATCGTTAGGGAGCTTTCACCTGGTAAATATCTAATGTCCATGGATAACACGACATGGATTAGACAGTGCATTAATGGCACTGAAGAAATTCCCAGTTGTTTGTTCTGTATAATACATTTGGATTGTGGTTGTCAGCTGAAGGCAGGCCAATATCGATTGATGGGAACATTCGACACCTGTGTGGAGCAGACGCCGAGTGAGGTCACGTATGTATTTAACAGTGCATTTCACTATTTCATGGCTCCAAATCAATATTTCGAGCAGGAAATTTGGGATGCCCAGACTGGTTTAACATGGGAACCCAAATCTGAATTCGTTGTCGAAAATACCGACACAGATCAAGTAGATGCTCAGTGGGTGGACTTGAGGCAAGACTGGTCAGACATGCTAGAGGAAGGCACTTTCGATTTAATGCCACTCAGAACAAAAACCAGATATCTTAATGAATTGTACATTGGAGCCCTGATAGTGGCTGGAATTGTGTTTGTTCTATCTGTCACTGCTATAGCAGCATGTCTGATTGTCAAGTCGAAAGCTCGCCGATGGAGTAGCCATTTCATGAAGACTGGTGGCGCCTTAGGCTTTTTGCCAACTACACACGCAGCACCCGTGTTTGAGGCACCATCATATGGAAGTGTAACTGGAGCCTTGCTCATGGGCCTGATAGTCATAATAGTGATGTATCTGCTTGTATGGGGAATCCGTTGGTTTTTCTACCGCTTTAGACGGACTATAGCTCCCTATGCTTGGGCCCATGGTAATAAACTAAAATCAATACTGGTACTGGAATTGATGACAGAAGGCGAATTTGCTGTGATCCCTGTGGCTGAATACTTCATCTCACCAGATGCCTACCTGTTGGTATATGATCCAGCACAATTGAAGGTAGCTCTGGAGTACACCTGGTGGATGACGGTGTGCCGCATTGACTACGGCAGAGACGTGGGAATATACATAGATACAGCTATCTCTGGACTGACACTACCTCAAAGAGTCAAAATACCATGGTTCTGGAGGAGGAAGATTGAGCGAATGTTAAACGATGAAAATCTGTCAGTCAGACTGACCGTAATGGTTAATAATATCAACTACAATGAGTGTGTGCTACCTATTGAGCAAGGTGTAGCGAATCAGTCGCAGTTCAAAAGAGCTGCAATGCAGAGAACATCCCAGAAATATTCTGGGGTTCGCACATCGATCACACCGTCAGCTCCTCCTCCTAGCCCAGCAATGCCTGCAATGTTATATGCACCAACTATGTTAATCGGTGACAGCCGTACTGACGGACGTACCACGGACTGATTTCACAAAATTGCATTGTGATTTTGCATAGAATTGTAGGTACAACACGTTGAGCAGTGGCACGAATAGAGGTTGACATATGGTAGTATCTAATAGAGTATATCTTCACTGTATAGGCCCTTATTGTGTAAGTATAATCTTATATATATATTTAATCAACAAAACATTCAGAGGTAATTTCTGACATAAAAGGAAGGGAGAGTTCCTGCAAGGTAAAAGGCGACCAGCAGACGCCACACATACAATGGGCGGTGAGGGACCACCCAGGAATTCGGGCATCGATGCTGCTGATGGCAGCACCGATCGCCGCGTGCACGTGTACTAATCCTTGCAGGCAGACAGACCCTCTCCAAATATTTTCTGGCTCAGGTTGAAATGTAACATTTCTTATTAAGTTAAGAATACTAAGTGATAAAATAACGCTAGTTCTACACTTTGCCACTATTTACTTGCATAGAATGGCAAGATCTGCTCACTAAAGTGAGACCACACAACATAAAGCTGTGCGGCGGAGAGTGAGGGGTGTAGGCAGCCCGCGATAGAAGCGACAAGCGTTCGCAGGTGTTCATTGGCTGAGGCAATTCTATAAATAGTGTATCGAAGGACGCTAGCGACCATACAGTCAAAACATATACACGTGCTCAATGAACCGCTTCACGTGTGAACAGAAATTGTAAACCTTTCAAAGGTTTGTCAGTGAGGGTAAAGCTTTGAATCAATATGTTTGCTAAGTTGGAGTGTATTTCTTGTTAGTAAACATGAGGGAGTGGGCAGAAATGGCCACAATTGTTTCTTGGAGAAAGACGAGGAGTGGCAGGGCATCATGCCCAAACTCACGTGGCCCACCCAGTAGAAGTGTCAACATTTTCGCCGACGCTTTTTGACACCAAACAAATGTTAATTAATCTCTAAATTTAGTGTCTATTCTTACAGTCTGAACATATCGCATACCGCGAATAGTTCAATATACCTCAGAAAAGGCAGGAGGGTGAAAACTGGGCCCAATAAGCAACTTGTACTAGCCATGGATATGGGACCAATAGACCTCAAAACTGAAATCATTAGATTTCAGAGAAGCACTTTGGCTTGAGCGTAGAGTCTACGTCCAAGCAGGTGTGCATGCTCTATTGCCTGGGTTCGATTCCCACACCCGGCAAGCATTATTATTTTAAAATCAACATTTCGTGAACGGAAATCGATGAACATGAAGTCGATTGTTCACAAGACGGGAATCAGTGGGTTAGCGTGGTAAATGTGGTAAATATTGTGTGTGTAAAGCTGGCATCGGGGTAGGTGCTACAATAGTACCAAGTGGCGCGAAGGCGTTCTTGCAGAGTTTGCAAGCCAGTTGCGGCCACGCAGTGATGCAGCCAGAGTGACTGATGTCATGACAACACACTAACCTGTACCCAATCGAGCTTAAAACCAGTTATTATTTTTGCATTTGCAGTATTTTGCATGTCAGAAAACACACATATAAGATCTTAGGTAAGGTCTAATATAAAAAGTAAGTTAGAAAACAACTTTCTTTGACCATTTGGAAGGAATCTGGTAGACCTCAGTTCCAAGCACCTTGGATTGTAGGGTGGCACTTAGGCAGGGGCGCAGAGTCGACGTCTTGTGTGAGGGCCATTCTATTGCCCAGGTTCGATCCCCATAGCCGACAAACCCTTTTATCTCAAAATAGATATTTTGAGCATGTAAACCCGCAATTATGACATTCAATAATAAAATATGTGAAAATTGGTAAGTTTAATATGTGCACTTTGGAGAAATTTAAGTATATAGGTAATGGCATTGTTACCTATCGCAGTGGCACCACGATGGGAGGGGGCAACCCTCAGCGAAGCCGTGGATGTACTGTTGTCAGTCAAAGTGACAAGTGGCAAAGCTTTGAATGCACATACATTCTTTTAATGGTTTAAAGTTAACAGGGTTAGGCACCTCCAAATTGGAGATGACAGAACCCAGAGCATACTAGCTATAACCAAGCAACGTGTCGCTGTGTTAAAATCACAACATATCAATAGAGCTGGATATGACCAATGTTGGAGTGACATAAAAGGGGCGTGGCCACAGTTAGAACCGACGCTGCCAAAAAGCAGAAACGAGGGCCCTAGCTGGCATCAGCTTCTTGTGCCCAAAAGCAGTCCAAACCAGTTTGAATCAAGCTCAAATCTAAGCCACATTTTTGGGTTTGCTGCATTTTCTGGACCATGTAGGCCTCGTAAAAGACCATTGGTATGGTCCAGGACAAAAAGTAAGCTGAAATAGAAAAATTTTGGGCCCAAAGGCCCAAAGCCATTGCGTCACTCCATGCCAACGAAAGACTTCAAATCCGAAAACATGAATTTTTGAGAAAGAGGCCTGATGGACAGAGCAAGGACGCTAGTCCGTGCATCAGACCCCTTTCTCTTGCTCGGGTTCAATCCCCGAGCCAGGCAAATATTTTTATTCCAAAACCTATGTTTTTATGATGGGAATCTATAGTTGGGATAAATCTAAGGAAAATCTGTGAATATGAGCAGATTTGATCGTCGAATTTCAGAGAAAATGGGTTCCAAGGATGCCAAATGTGAGGAAGGCTTAGGGACTGCTGCTACCTCTCCGGCAAAGCATCGTTGCTGCAGCTAAGCAGGGCCCTGAGCACATCTCAATGAGTGGCACCATTGACCCAGTATATCGCGACGAAGTCGTGTGAACCATTGCTGTGTCTTGAGGGCTAACGCCTCTCGAATCTGCGACTTGTGAACTAAAAATACCCCCAAAATGTTTTAAAAGGATTATTTATTATATATATGAGGGTACGTGGAGAATCCTATCAATTTGTATATGTATGCTGCTAAACAGTGTCCAATCCTAGACAGTTCCATGAAACATTGCTGAAAATGGAATGATGAGGAATGAATACAAGTGGGTTGAGAGGTCCTGCAGATCAAAAACCTTATAGAATGTTGTCTATGATTGATTATAGCAAAATGTATCAAATATTCTCTATTGCTCTATTGCATTGTTCTACGATCATATATAGTGTTGCTGTACCTTATGTAGGTGATAGCTAAATGATGATGATACAGAAGTATCTCGGGGTTAATGCGTAACCTATTTATGAGACTATGTTGATCGGAGTGATCCTTGCAGAAGGGTATAACATAGAAAATGAATTAAAACCTGTAAAAAGCACATAAAAGGGGGTAGGGAAAACCAGAAAATCGATAAAATACAGAAAAATCTTATAAACTATAGAAGTGGTCCAATCTAATCTGAAAATGATATTGAGTGTATAAAAGATATATGGATGCGTTAAATGAGGTGTGAAAAGAGTGTGAAAAGAATGTGCAATGGTATGAAAGGGTGAGAAACAGGTGAAAAAGGTTGAAGAGTGGATCTGGAGTGGAATTCTGAAGAAGTGTGAAAAAGTGTGAAAAGGTGTGAAAAGTATGAAAAATATGAAAAGTATGAAAAATATGAAAACATGAAAAGTGTGGGATGTATGCAATATGCGAGAAGTATGAAAAGTGTGAAAAGTGTGAAAAGTGTGAAACGTGTGAAATGGTATGGAAGAGCGAGTTGAGAATGCCTGGGAAATTATAAAGTGTGATATTATTGATATTAATATTGTTATGATATGTATTATACTGTTTTGGATATTTTATAACTTGATATATATAACTTTATTTACAGAAGTGGTGAAATGGAGTGTATTTGAGCTGGTATATCGAGGCAACCCGTAATGACGGTTCAGGCTGAGGAGCCAGTGCTCAGATAGCGAGGCCCAAGGTGCGAGTGATCCGGGTCATGCTCTGACATGACGCGCCCAACCGTGACCAAAACCAACTCTCAAACACTAGATGGCGACCGTGTGGCATCCAATACACCCGCTAGATGGCTATATGTACTTTTCTAACATCTTTCGTGTAGCGACACCAGCGGATTCAAACAGGACTATGAATGAACGTGTGAAATGACGCCACCTAACGGAACCCTTGGAGTGGAAGCATCTACCATCCATCTAAAGCGTTTGATACTATGATGAGTTTATGAACTTGATGCCATAGCAGTATACTATCTATGATGGACACATATAGTATAAGTCGATGATGATATGGGTAATAGGTCACGTAGGCAAATATTGAGACGGATTTCCTCGCCTGGTATAGCATCCAGATGGACCTCGGGATGTATCCAACATCCAAAGCGCTGGTCAGCCAGTGGAGCTGTTTAGGTGCTAAGATATCTTTAAGCTCTCCATTTCTATCACTACAGTATTACTATGATAATAACTGGTTCGGACAGATTTGTATTTTGATATTTTTCGGGAGAAAAAGGTTTTCACCCGAGGGATGAAGTATAATATGAATCTGTCCTCACCAAAATATTCTAAATATTTAAACGACATATATTATCCTAAAATGATAAGTCTGAAAGCGTGGATGAATAGATGACATTGAATGAGTGAGAGTGAGACATATCCTTGAATCACCGAGTACAACTAGAGGTGGAACTGATTATTTAGGCTAAGTACATTTACGTCAATGTTTGGCCTTGAAGCAGAGCAATTTGGGGGAGGGTGGCCATAGAGAGGCAGTAGCGAGCCTGTCGATGTGTCGCCATGCCTGAATGGTTCTAGGTTCTTTTTGGTCAAGTCGTTGAACGACCAAGACGCGTTATGTAGTTTAGCTACATAAAGGAGCCCTTTTGGGCTTCCCGGGTGGCAGACCCGAGGAAGAGGCCCAGAAGTAAGGTCGTCTCTGGTAGCCAGGTAGCTACCCATGTAAGTGAATATTTACATACTATATTGTGTGGTCTGAATCCATGCCATAACATTTCATTTTGCTAACTATGGAAATGTTGCTTTTATACCACCTCCATCCGCGGACTTAGTTGTTCAAGTTACGGGTATGTCTCACATAGTGTGAGCGTGTTAGTCTGTGAACATGATGATTTATACGTGATGTTATAGCGCGTCGAACTTGGACTAGAGACCACTGGTCATCCGACACGGTGAATCTGAATATGAGGAAGTGATCACTGTCAGTTGTGTGCTGATAGGGATTAACTTGTCATAATACAGTCGATCCGGGTCGAGTGTATCAGTCGTCTGACGACATGCGTCTATGACCTCAAGCATGATAGGGTGAACCGTGGAGACCTCCTGATTGTTATTGGATGAGTGGTCATACACTGTAACGCCAGCATCAATCTTCCGGTAGCATGAAAGGATCTCCGTGCACCAGATGGCTTGATGGAATTATTTGCATGTGATGATAGAGATTATTTACTCTATTGATTGATTTGTATATCAACTTGGTGGACTGTAGTCCTATTCAATTACATACTAGTAACGCATTTACCCTCAACTTTATATATACATTAAAGCTTACGTAATTAATTTTCGAGTTGGAGTTTTATATGTGTTTATATCGGTATATGTTGTCACGTAAGCTCGAGTTAACCGGTTTGATAAACTGAGAAAATCAAAATAACACATATGCGTTGGTAGACATGGAACCAAGGAGATCAGAAGAGTCCCATATGGAAGGAAGACATTTCCCCACAGCAAGATATCAATCTGAGTGGTTGTGCTTAAGATCCCCAACCACTGACTTCTAAACTTTACCAAGTACCAGTATAACATCCAGTCAGCACCATGAAGTCAATTAGAATTTCATAGTAGATTTTCCCTCTCTATAAATCTACTCTCATGTAACAAAACAACTGTATTGACAACCATAAGATCCCCCATATCTTAGCCATTTTGGCCCATTCGTCAGTACAGTGGGTCTTTAGCAGAGAGTAGTCTGAGATATGCTAGGACCCTCGTATTATGTTTTATGGTGGAGAATCCGGGTATAAAAGCAAGAAAATCAGTGTAATGGAATTCTAAAGGTGTCTATTATATGGATTTCAGGTATTGATTTGGCTGTTAGATGTAAGTGGTAACAGTTGGAAGTAACAAATGTGAAATGTGGCTGGATGATGACCAAATGATCTCATTTCAGAGGCGTTGAATGAATTGTATGGAAGTGTAGTGGTTTTCATTTCCAGGATTCGTGAATAAAATAGATAGGGCGTATGATTGATGTATGCCTGAGAGATGATCAACAAATGCAGAAAATCCTCGTTATAAAGGTAAATTGATGTCAAATGAAGGTGTTACTCGTTTTGATAAAGCACACGAGAACCAGGACAGTCAAGAATTTCACGATTCGCGAAATCAACATATCGATATATGCAATGTTGATAGAGCAGGAAAACGTCGTGAGGGTCGCGAGAGTTCTCTAGAGCCATTATCAGTGGTGGCTGAAGTGAGTGTTACTCCTAGTGTTATTTTGGATGATGCATCCGAAAGGACAATTACCCCACCTTACATGCGTCGATATGCTTTGCCTATAGAGACAAGGATAGATCGTAACGTTACGCGCAAACGTGGAACCGCAGCTGCTAGGGAGAGATTTCATTTGAGTTTCACCACGGATTCTCAAAGTAAATTACATCCCCTGCGGGATGAAGGGCATGACCTCACCTTTGGACATAGTCCTTTAAGGTCAAAAGACAACTTTTCTAGTGTTGAGGAAAGAGTCCCAGACCCACCACATATTGTTATTACAGGTGTAGAAGCATCAGAACAGACTGAGCAGGTAAGTGCACCGAAACCTACATATATCTCTACGGGTATATTTAATCCGTCACGCGCGACTGCACAAAGAGATATATCGTTACCACTAATACCTTTGGAAAGGTCAGAAGTTTCATTGGAAACAGGGGAACAGTGGAAATCAGTATCAGTAAGTACTGAGCCTGAGAAAGCCAGCAAGCCAAAACATTGGGACTTTGGTGTATCTAATTTTCCACCGATAAGGCCACGAGATGGAAAAGGATTAACGAGTCAGATACCTACAAGTAGTGCAAGTGAAGGATTATCTGGGATAAAGCCAATCCAGCCTGTATATACTACAGGTACACAGGTAAGTAGGACATTACCAGAAACTGGAGTTGGTTTGCCAGGATATATCACCAGACGTCATACACCAGTGTGGCGCCCACCCTTACCGTTGGACCCACCACCTTCATTGCCTAAACAACCGCCACCTCCACGAGACCTTCCAGATCCGTATCTTGATGATACAGAGGAATACACTGCTCCAGAGTTGGAAGTAGATGACGAGGAAGAGGAAAATAAATCACAGTACAGTGAAGGTCAGGAAGTGGGAGATCTGAGAGAACTAATAGACAAGTTAACTATTGGTGATGAAGCAGAGCCTGAGGATCATACAGAATTGATTAATCAGACATTGGAAGAGTCGAAAAATGTCGATAAAGTACTCGAGGAAATCAGTGAATACAGACAGAGGTTTGTAAAAAGGGGAGTTGATGACCCTGAGGAATCTATCAAAAGTGTAACGTCGGATACTGACCTGAAGAAGCCAGGAACTGAAGAAAAAGGGATAGTGATATCACATCAAGAAAGAGTGTTACTGTCCAAGTTGCATGCTACAAATCAGAGGCTGTGCAAGGTGACTCAACTTTGGAAGGAAACGGAGAGACAGGCAGCTTATCTGTCTCAACACAACCATAGACTTGAAGGTGAGATTGCTCAAAGGGACACTTATTTCGAATCTATCAGTAAGAAAAACATTCAGGATAGATACGAAGGGGAACAAGAGTTGAAAGTGACCATAAATAATCAATTGCAACAAATTAACTCTCTGAATGCTGAGAAAGTACGACTAGAACAGGTGTGCAACAAAGAGCGAACGGATAAGTCTGATTGGTGTGATTTGACTAAGGAGTTACAAGCCAAGATAGCCAGATTAACAGCAGCTGGTATCAAGAACACTGCAGAATTACAAGAGATCGCTCACACACAAGAAGAGAGGATAGCAACACAGGAACATCAGAAAATTGATTTACAGAAGGAATTACATGATTTGTATGAGAAACACATTGCAATTCGAGAACAATTAACTCTTGAAACTGTCCAGAGAGAACGAGTGGAAAGGGAACTGAATGCTTTATTGATCACCGTTGATAGAGACTCGAAGAAATCGTCACAAAGAGCAGAATCCGGTGATATAGGAATACAGAGACGATTGTCGTCAACTGCAATCCCACAAGCAGGAGAAGCTTCTGTGTTTGAAGACGCGATTGAAAGAGAAATATCACCTATACCTCACGAGAGAGTGACAAAGAAGAGGGTAGGATTCGAAAGTGAGTTAAAAGCTGAAGGTGACAAGCCAGATATTATCGACATCCTAGGTTTAGGATTGGGAGAAACAGTGCTCAGTAATATTTGGAAAACAAATAAGACTGAGCAAATCCATAAAAATACAGCAGAAAAGCCGTTTGAGGAATCCGAGAGGCAAAGTACAACCCCAAAATCTCGTCTGGAACCATTTCAGGATCTGCAAATCCCAGGACGTGTAAGACATTGGGACGTGTTTGGAAAGTCTGGAGGATCAGTGTCAGACACCGTGACTTCAGTACCTACAGAGTCAGTGAAGTCTAGACTACCCAGTGAAGGAGACGAAGAGGAGGGGAGGTCATATCGATTCCCACGTCTATCTCCATTGCCAATTTTCGAAGACCAAAGAGACCAAGAAGGTCAAGAAGATAACAACATGCCGAACTTTGATCTGATGACCAAACTCAGCAAACCAGTACCATTCTCAGGAAGAGATTATGAGAGTGGTAGGGAATGGTTGAGAAGGTTTGATGCTTACTGTATTTCTGGAGGGTTTGATCCACATACAGTACCTCCAGGATCAGATCAAGATGGTAAGTTCCGAGCAGGAATGATTGGATTACTGCAAGGAGCAGCAGGAGTGTGGTTAGACTCCCTGCCGGATACACAAAGAGAGACGTACACAGCACTAAGGAAGGCATTTGAAGACCGATGGGTATTGCCATATTTGACTGGAACCAGACTAGCTGAAGAGACACGGTTAGCTGGAAGGATACAGCAAGCCCATGAATCCTGTGAAAGTCTGTATCAGGACCTAGCACAGATGTGTCACAAGATGGGAAAGGGTGAGCAAGATCTCATGATCCATTTTGTGAGGAATCTGAGACCAGAGATTCAAGATCGAGTAGTGACAGGATGTCCTAAGGATATGATGACAGCTTTGCAGATGGCACAAGCTGCTGAAGCCAGGTTGGGCATGACAGCATCTGCTCCGTCTTTGACAGCAATGATAGAGCAGAATCCACATTTGGCGGCAATGCAGAAGGAGCTGAATGACCTTAAAAATCGGCAGGAGCAATTAAAGGAGGAAAGGAAGCCAGTTTGCAGTTATTGTCAGAAGCCAGGACATAGCCAAGCTGACTGCCGAATTTACAAGAAGGATAGAGAACAAGAAGTTCCACAGCAGAATCAGCCGAAACCGAAGCAGCAACAGAACAAGAAGTTCAATGGTCAGTGTTTTAACTGTAAACAAAAGGGACACATGAGCAAAGACTGCCGTCAACCAAGAAAAACGGGAGAAGCCAAGGACCATGGTTCAACTATAGAAGATTTGAAAAAGAGGCTAGCGGAGCTGGAGTCCAAACAGAAGGACCAGAGCCCAAAATAGAGGCTGACACCCAGAAGGATAGGGGGCTGAGTGTCAGTAATGATCAGCAATTCCCTATAAAAACTGATGACAAACTTGACGAAGAGAAGTCGAATTCAAACAATGAAACTGAACCACAAGAAGATTTACCAGCAGATCACAAACTCAAGAATGAAAACAATGAAGAACAAGTTTCTCAAGATGAAGACGAACCATCTAAGTCAACTGATGAAGATCAGGATTTGAGTGACGAAAGTTCAAAGTTCGTTCAAGTAAAATTAGCCACAATGAGGACCACTCAAAAGAGTGTATTTGGCGGAATTAAGTATTTGCCATATGAAATCAATAATTATCATGGCACCATGATGATTGACACCGGTAGTGCTGGAAATTATATCTCTGAGCAATTCTATGACTACTTGAGAAAGTATGATAGGCACACCTTTCAATATGATGATGTGACGTATGAAGAGACCATCATACTGGGAGATAGTAGATCTATCACATCACATGGAAGAGTTGGCCTGATCATAACTATAAATGAACACCCTTATTTGGTTGATTTCGTGGTACTGGCAGAGTTATGCGATGTGGGCATATTGGGTGTTCCTTTTATGGACACTTATGTCGATCGCATAGACTTGCGCAGAGGCGAGATCAGCTTGATCAAAACCAGTTTAGTAACATTGGAGGATAAGGTGTGTGTAGACCCACTTACACAAGCAACAGTTCGAGGACAAGTGATGGGCATGAGAGAAGGAAGGCATGATGCAATTTTAATACAAGTCATGTCTCACATAAATACTGAGATTATGATCCCAAATTCCTTGATTAAGGTGATAAATGGGCGAACACAGTTGCAACTGTCAAACTTTACTCCTCAAGACATTTACTTAAAGGCTGGTACGGTGTTGGGAATATGTTTATTTCTCCATGAGGATGTGTTGATAATGCCCATGGCGAAACGTATGAAAACAGGGTTTTTCCACATGACACCAGGTGAAAAGGGAAATCATCCAGAGTCTTTTGAACCGGTTGACTGGAATTCGTTGTCAGAAATGGATAGACAGTTTTTGGAGGAATTCGACTTCGCTGACACAACTTTAACAAGAAGAGAACAAGATCAAGTATGTCAAGTTTTGTTAAAACACAAGTCCACATTTGTATGTGAGGAATATCCAGAATTAGGGTGTACAGAATTGCTGACATATCACATCAAGCTGAAGGAAGGAGCGAAACCATTTACAAGTAGGGCATATAGGTTGGACCCACAGAAGATGGCTACCTTAAGAGAACAGTTGAACAAATTGTTGAAAGATGATGTGATAGAACCAGCAGAATCACCCTACAGTAGCCCTGTAATATTAGTCAGAAAACCACCGGAAGTAGATGAAGCAGGAAATGTTGTAAGCACAAAATGGCGGTGTTGTTTGGACTTCCGACGTCTTAATCAGGACATAGTGCCTGATGCCTACAACTTGCCTGACATCAGGACATTACAGGATCAAATAGGGATGCTGAGTGATCCAAAATTGCTAACAAAAGTGGACATGGACAGAGCATTTTGGCAGATAGCTTTGGATGACGAATCAAAGGCGTGTACAGCTTTTACGACACCATTTGGGAACTTTGTATGTAAAAGGTTGCCGATGGGATTGTCTGTCAGTCCAAGTGTATTTAGTAGGTTAATGAACCTAGTGTTGGCTGGAATGGATCCCTTTGAAGTAATGTGTTACATTGATGACCTGTTAATAGTGTCAACCACTATAGAGAGACATTTACAAGTGTTGGAAGAAGTGTTGATAAGGTTGCAGAATGCCAAGTTGAAGTTAAAACCTGCAAAATGCAATATTGGAAAGAAAGAGGTACCATATTTGGGATTTGTAGTATCCCAAAATGGGGTTCGAATCTCCAGAAGCAAGATTGAGATCATCACCGAGTTGCCGCCACCTAGAACACGAAAGGAGTTGAGAAGAGCAATGGGAATGATGAATTATCTGCGGAGGTTCATACCAAGGTTCAGTGTCATTGCTAAACCATTGTATATGCTATTGAAAGAGGCAGTGCCATATGTATGGGGAGAAGAGCAAGATAAAGCGTTCGAAGAGCTGAAAGGGTTAATAACGACCCCGCCCATATTGGCATATCCTAGAATAGGATGGTTATATAGACTGCATACAGATGCAGCAAAGACAGGAACTGCCTACATGCTGACACAGGTTCAGCCAGAAGAGGATTGGAAGAGGGAGAATCCTGACGACGATGTTGTGCCCAAAGAAAGGTCCCGTGAGAGGCCTATTGCTTACGGCTCTGCAGGAATGAAGAGCTATCAGTTGAATTACACAGCAACAGAAATGGAGATGTTAGCTGTTGTAAGAGGGGTACAGCAAAATGAGTGCTATCTGAGACCACCTGCTAGATTTGAAGTGATCACTGATCACCAGCCATTGGCCACGATGTTGAAGATGAAAGAGCCTTCATCACGACTAGCTAGGTGGATAGCATATCTACAGGAGTTCATTTTCCAGGTCACATACAGAGAAGGTGGCAAGAATGTGGTACCAGATTGCTTGTCAAGGTTAACAGATCAACCTGAGCCTCCACCAACACCACCTATTGAGGATGCATGGTTTCCATATACACTGGAGCAGGTAGCACAGCCGAAGCCTGTAAGTGTGATGGCGGCTATATTGCCCAAAGCCAATACTGTATTTGCTGCTGTGAAGAAGCAGAGAGAGCGTGAATATCAACGACAAAAGAAGCCCAAGAAAAGAACCAAAACAGTCGATGAAGACGAGGTTTTACCGGATGCTCGCAGGATGATGGAGACGGAAGAAACAGTTCAGACTGTTATGACAGTTTTGGGAATTGAAGTGTCAGAATTTAGAAAAGCACAAGAAGAGGACACTAAATATGGACCCATATTAAAGTTTCTCAGGAATGATGAATTACCTGAGGAAGTGGAAGAAGCAAAGTATGTTCTGATGATAAGCCCTTTGTTTGAGATATATGGTGAACTGTTATTTCTTAACAGGAAAACGAAAAATCCCAGACCAGTTGAAGTGTTGCCATTATTGAAGTTGGTCATACCAGGTAAGTATGAAGATCAAGTGATACAAAAGTATCATTCAGGAATGGTAGCAGGCCACGTATCTACCACAAAAATGTATGAACAGATCCGTGACAAAATGTATATCAAAAATCTGTTTCAAAAATGTGATAATGTGAGAAAGGCTTGCGAGGAATGTCAACCATTCAAAGAAGGCACAAGAACAGGCCCTTTGAAAGTCCCAAGGGCAGTGCCACCACATCCATTTCATACACTTCAATGTGACCATTTAGGGCCGATAAAGACATCTTACACTGGAAAAACACATATATTGGTGATAACCTGTGAATTCAGTAAGTTTGTATATGTAAAAGCAGTGGAAAATCCAGATGCTATACAAACGGCTGAAGTGCTGATTACAGACATTATTCCGTATTTTGGGGTACCTCGAGTAATCCACAGTGACAGAGGTCCAGCATTTACAGCAAAGATAATCACCAAGATGTGTGAGTTACTGGATGTCAAGCAGACATATGCACCACCCAGTCATCATCAGAGCATGGGGCAAGTTGAGCGTAGTGTGAGAACTGTAAGAGAGTTGATGGATCCATTGATGCGAGAGTATGGCCAAGATTGGGAACAGATCTTGCCAGGAGTGGCGATGGTAATTAATACCACTCCACATACAGTTACCAAACTGTCCCCGTTTACAGTACTGTATGGAAGGTTGCCATATCATCCAGATGAAGAACTGCTAGAAGAGGTCAATGTGGACGAGAGTAATCCAGAGGCTCAGATATACTTGGAACGTTTGAAGAAAACACTGAAAGTGATTTCGCAAGAAGTACAGAAGCGAATCGCACAGTATCACTTGAAGATTTATGGACCAGACAGGGTATCAGTATCACAAATACCATACTTACGAGTAGGAGAACAAGTCTGGGTGAGAGATCATAGTACCATAGTGAAAGGCGAAGACAAGTACATAGGTCCGCTGAAGATAGTGGAACATAAAGGTGATACCATAGTGAGACTTCAGTGGCCTGAGTCGGGAAAGGACTACTTCCCACGGGATGTACACATTGAACATTTGAAGCCTATAATTGGTAGACCATTACGTGAGGTCTTAGAGAATCCAGAAGAGATGGATATCCCAGTGAACGCACTGGATGAGGAGGCTACAAGTGTTGGAGTGGTGAATAAAGATAAAACTGACAATGTGACGGAAGTTGTGGAACGGGATACGGAAATCCAAACTCCAGAAGAAGAACCGGAAGTGTTGAAGACCACCACCGAAGTTCGTGGACGTCCAAAACGTCAACGAAAGGCTCCAGATTATTATGGAGTGGAACCACAAGAGACAGATGACAGTGATGCCCAGGAGGAAGAGGACACCCAAGAATACAGAGTTAAGCGAATATTGGCGAAAAGAAGAGGGCCACGAAATCGCTGGGAATATAAGGTCCAATTTAGTGGGTATTCACCGAGAGAGGCCATCTGGTTGAGTGGAAGCTGCTTGAATAAAAAAGCGTTGAAAGCAGCTGACCTGGCTCCTGAAGTTGACAAACGTGAACAATGACCTGTTGAATAGGTGGGTGTAACCAGAATACCATAGTGGAAATTTGAAAAATCCTATTCAGCTGGCAAATTGGCTGATTAAAGTAGGAAGATGTCTTCACATGCAGCAAGCCCTCGCTGAAAATCAGTCGAAATAAGACCAGCATGGGCAAATCCGACAATTGTGGGGTAGCCTTTGATAAAAATCGATTTTATCATGGAGTAGCTATCAAAGATTTCGGACTGGATGCCCTGAATCCAGGGGATATATGGGTCAAATCAAAAATAGGAATAAAACCAATTTAAAAATTGGAGCCTCCAAAATTTGGAATCAAATTGTTTAGGAACAGACTCATATATCAGGGTACTGGATTGTTTGAAGACGTAAAGTGCCTCCTTGGTGGAGAAGAGTGACCATGGTAGTCATCACATTGCGATTGTGACCAGTGCACTGGCTACACAATGGTGTGATATTAAATGCCCGGACCATGAATCACTGGGCTTAAGAATGAGCTGGGTTCATCATAGGTGATGAATCGATGAATAGCCATGAGGGCATATCTCTTGAAGGTCTGGTGAGTTCTAGACGGGGCCAGACAGTTGATAGAGATGACGTCTGTCTACGGGCAGGCAGGAGAGGCAGAGTGTATGGAGTGGCATGGGAAAATCACAAAGCCGGCAAACGTGATAAGCCCAATGTTGCTGTTATATACTTTGTCTCTACAAACCAATTTGGTAAATACGGGTAATATCTCGGCTATTCAATTGATGTAAATTTCCACTAAAAGTATGGCAAAAAGAGTCATAGATTGTATTTGCTATGCTGGATACATATTCTGGTTTGTAAAATTTGAGTGGCCATGAACCGATCGTGTGCATAAGCCACGTATCCAAGGCGGCCATGTTGTCAACATTCGGAGAGGGGCTAGGCGAGTAAGGTCAAGGACATTTGTACAATGTCTTGGAGGCCTGGCTAATAAACTTCTGGAAGAAATTAGGAGTCCACAATCAACAAGTAGCGTCATGCAAGTTGCCACCATTATGTAATGTGTTATAAAAGAAATGTACTATGCTAATTGTCATTGACAATTGGGTCAGTTTCAATATACATATTGGACCGACTGGAAAACATATGGAACCATAAGAAGGTAAGCCTGTAACATTGACTGAAAAGAGTTTTGGGGCGTGTCATGTAAAACCCGAGTAGAACAGTCGTGCGACTTTGATTCTATGAGGGAACGAGAGGATTCAGGCTAGCGGCCCACCCCTCCTCACTCTGTTTCGTGTCGTTGTTCGAAGCGGAGTGCTGAGGTCGTGGTCTGGGCCCTTTCGTTATCCATCTCGTCTGTGTGCATTCGTTAACTAGGTAAATTGCTTTTATATATATATCACATATATACGCGCGTAGTCTTTGGTTTTACCAAGTCTTGTTTGCACACTGTCGATTCTTGTTACGTGTTTTTGTGAAGTTTGACTGAGTTGAACAATCAAAATGGCTAGTGGACATAATGATTTGCTGAACTCCGAATGCCGGCCATTTGTTATGGCTAATGGCAGGCAGTTACCTCCATTGGGGCGAGCAGATAGATGGGCTTATGCCTATGAACTAGTTGAGCGCCAAGGTCTCTCCATTGGAGAAGCACTGGAGGTGGTTACACGAAGGTATCAGCGGGGATTCTATCACAGGTTGCCTCAGCTAGGGCGTGGGGACGTCAACAAGTTGTTGGCACAGGGTCTTTTACCCACGGTTGGGACAGTGATGGCGTTGACTTCTTCCAGGGGACAAGGGGAGACAGACGTGTCAGTGCCTCAACCAATCTCCGGACCTAGGTCAGGTGAGGGGGCCTTTGTACAGTCCTTGCAGAATGAGCGTTCGTGCTTTGCAGATGCTGAGTCAGAGGTGAGGGAGCCATCAGTAGAGATGCTGGTGACCCTTGCACCTGAGGCTCAAGATGACACACTCCCTCCTTGCGACCTGTTAGAGCCAAAAGATCGGGCCCTAGGTAAGATTGACTTTGCTGCCCCGTCCAATGAAATTGCTGATGGTTATGAAAACGGTGGACTGGGCAGGGCTGTCAAATGGAGGAGATATTTAGAGGAATCTGGCATCTTTGATTCCATGCCTGAAGGTGCCACTGGGGGTGAGAATTCAGTAGCCCCGAGAGCCGGTGCAGGTGCTCAGCGTTCTGAGCCAGAGGTCCAATATTTGCCCAGGGAGGTTGCCAAACGGCAGGAGATAGAGCTGGATATGTCATCAGAGAATAAAGAATCCTTCTCAGGATTTCCTGGTGAAGGACCTTCAATGAATAGCAGTGAGACCATAGTGAAAAGTCCAACGCCCTCTGGACATCAGGTGGAGGAGGAATGGAATGAACGCATGATGAAGGAAAGGCGCGAAAGGGCGGAAGTCTGGGGAGTGCCTCGCGTTATCCTAGTTTTGTGCTCGTTGTTCTGGAAGCTTGAAATCCTGCAGATATGTGATCTTCTTCAGGGATCGGAAGCACCTCCCAACGATGATGATTTCTGTAGGAGGACTGTCGAGTCAGTCTTCCGAAATCATGGTCGGTCGGGGGAGCTATTGGCAGCAGAATCTCGCATGACAATTCATGCCATCGATGTGATGAAACAGTCAGAAGATCAAATAGTGCATGCCATCGAGAAGTATATGCGCCGGTATACGCATGTAATTATGATTCCAAATTCATTTCATTTTTGGGAACTGATGGAACGGCAATTGGGAGGACTCACACCTGTGTACATGAAGGAGATCACAAACCGTTATGTACAGCTTGGATCTCGCCTCATGCGACAGGGATTGGCAAGGGAAGTGTTGATGTTGCCTTTCTTGCCAATGGGTGAACCAACTTGTGAGCTGGTTCCGCGAGTGAATCTCGCTAACGTTTGGAATGCTTTGGTAGATCATTGCAATCAGGCCAATGATTATGTTATGATCATTGCAACACACATGTGGACTTTGGAAATGGCAAAAAGATCAATGAACGTTCCTAATATTGTGTCCTGGAATTTCATTCCACATGATTCGAGGCAGGCATGGGAGGTCTATGTAAATCATTTCACAGATCGGTATGAGAGGAGGAGGCCTGTAGTGTTGCGCTGTGGTTTAGTACACTGTACAGGTTCTCACTATCTGTTGCATGAATTGTGGGGGTTGGTGCAGGATACCGCGCCTGTTTGTGAATGTGAGATGACCGTGTCAGTGGTTAGACCACTGTCACGAAGGCAGAAACGAAAATTTAATGCCATTCTGCGGTCATGAGTGGATTTCCATTTGCAAGCACCAATCACCGTCAGATGTTCAGAGTACAGGTCTCACGATGTTATTTGTTTATTTATTTATTCTCTTGTTTGAGTTAGTTTTATATATATATAGTGACTGAGTATATTAATATATTTGTCTACCACGGAACGATTATTGGGAAAATGTTCCACTGAATAATTTGGAATTATTTGGAGATTAAAGTGTAAAATGTTAAATGGGTATCAATAGAACATATTACAATAGGTTTTATTAATAAAATTTTACATTGGGGCTCGATTTCATGAGGGCTAATGTATGTTATATCACCCATGCCTCCCCTGGGTTCAGAATGTGGGAGGATGTATGCCCTGCATGATCGTAGAAGCCAGACTAAAAGGGCCATGTGTTTCTCGAGTATGAGAAACACACGTAAGTGGAGAAGATGCAGAGTACCCTACAGGGTCTACCGTTCGGTATCAATTTGGTATCAGACGCGGGCATACTATCCACGCAAGGTTTATGTTTTGTGTTTCATTGTTCCGTGATTCGTCTTGTCTTGTTTGTCGTTCTGGAAATATGGAGATGGAGGTGTCTTCATATTGTGTTTCCTGTGGTATGGTTGCGTGGATGTGTTGGGCGTGGTTGTCGCGATGCAACGGATGCGAGCCCAGATCAGCGACCTTAGGAAGGGAAAACAACGAAGGGGAGACCAGACGTGTTCATGGTCACGTGATTATGTAATGCTGATCTTTCATCCCTGCATGAGGAATAGTCATACAGGTTTGAAAGGTCAGACTGGACCCATTGTTATCGGTTGTATATTTGTCCTTCCGAACATACATTCAAGGCATGAATCTGCTATGCTGAATATCATTTATGTTAATGGTAATAATTTTGTATTGGTATCGTATGGAACTGTAGTCTGTGTAAAGAACGTATAGGCTATAGGTTCTAGGGTATTAAATTCA
>JAAUYE010151529.1_pt1 | contig 27567 bp, 26 predicted proteins | sample 7278081 | NCBI WGS metagenome assembly JAAUYE01 (sample SAMN14350131, study PRJNA611818) | marine sediment metagenome | isolation source: surface marine sediment (0.6m) | place: French Polynesia: Moorea | collected 2018-08
CATGGCACTGAGCCAGGGTGAGGTGCAGCACACGATAAGAACGCTCGAGGACAAGCACCTCGCGCGTACCGAGGAGAACTTCAAGAGTCGCACCGAGAAGTACACGCAGCGCTTCTGCAACACTCGCTACAGCGACTTTCAGTTCGACGACGCGCAACTCGCCCTGGTAACGCTGTTGTTGCTGCGTGGACCGCAAACACCGGGTGAATTGCGCTCCCGCAGCGGTCGCCTGCATCGCTTTGCGGACAATGCCGAGGTCGTCGTGGCCCTGACGAGCCTTATGGAGCGCGACGGTGAGCCCTTGCTCGTCAAGTTACCGCGTACGCCCGGCCGCAAGGACTCAGAATATATGCACCTCTTTTGCGGGGCCGTCGATGTCGAGGCACACGCGGCACAGGCCGCCAAGTCGAGCCCAATGCGTTCGCGCGTCAGCACCACGGAACTCGAGGAGCGCGTTGCAACGCTGGAGGCGGAGGTCGCCTTGCTCAAGGAGCGGCTGGGATGAGGCCTGAGCAATGAGGACCACCCGTGGTTGCAGGCATTGTTGCGTTGCGCAATTCGACGGACAATATGTCCAATGCAGGCGTATTCGCGGCGCAATCGTTAAATAATCGACTCTTCGCAGAACAATAACGAATTCACATGAAGTCATATAAACCCTGGATTGGCGAACAGGCCTTCGGCGCCGACTCCGACAGTGACATCATCATCGGCTACAAGTCGCACCAGGATGCCGTTAACTATCTGCAGACCGAGCTCATGGGGCTGCAGGGCGCCGGCCTCCTGCAGGGACCCAAGGGCTCAGGGAAGTCGACAGTCCTGAGGGGGCTGGTCGAGCAGCTGCCATTCGGTACTGCCGTAGCGGTCGTCGACGGGACTCGACTGAAGTCGCGCGAACTGTTGTCGCAGGCGCTTTCCCAATACGGCTTCGGCGCCAACTTCGAATCCAATGCGGAGCTGCAGCGCATGATGAAGGTGTTTGCGGTGCAGCAGGCGCGCACCGTCGAATCGCCGCTATTGATCATAGACAATGTGGATCAGATGTATCCGAGTGCGCTCGCGACCATGAACACGCTGGCGACCCTCGAGGTCAACCGGCGATTCGCGCTGCGCATCGTCGTCAGCGCGCGCAACGGCCTCGATACCCTGATCGAATCGGGTGGGCTGGCGAACGTTGAGCGACGATGCATTGGTAGCTACCTGATCCACCCGCTGTCGCAGAAGGAGGCGCTCGTCTATCTACAGGCGAGGTTGACGGCTGCCGGTATCAACGATGCCAGTACCGTGTTCCCGATGGATGTCTGCGACCGCCTGTACCAGCAGTCGGGAGGTTGGCCCGGACAACTCAACCGCCACGCAGCCGCAGCGATCGCCCGCGCCGACGACTTTCCACTTACCGTGGAGGACACGCGGTCGGCCGGAGAACCAACTTCGAAAATCAGGCGACCGTCACAGACAAAAGGTAGCCCGGGGAGGGCAAGACCGAACCTCGTGCTCAGCCGCAACGGCAAGAAACTCGGCGAGGTGGCAATCAGGGAAAGGAAGGTCCTGCTCGGGCGCTCCGACTTTGCCGACGTTGTCATCGAGGATCCGTTCGTCAGCAAGCTGCATGCAACTATCCTGGCTTACAACGATGCGCTGGTGTTGCTGGACCTGAACAGCGTAAACGGTACGACCGTCAACTCGGTGCGGGTGAGCAGCACGATATTGAAGAGCAATGACATCGTTTCGCTCGGTAGCTACCGAATCAAGGTCGAGGACGCGCCACCGATCAGCACCGAGATGGCCAGGCTCCTGAAATCCCCCGACACGGTCAAGATGAAGAGCCTCGACGAAATGCGCCGTGTCCGGGCGCGCCGGCTGGCACTCGCGGAGTCACGGGAAAAGAAGCAACTGCTTTAGCGTCGCACGGCCCGCTAACGCAGCTGGCTGTCCTTGCTGCCGCGGCGATTGTACAAGCTGAATTTCGCTGCCTCCTCGTCATGCTGCTCCTGGCAGCTTATGCACAAGCGTACGCCCGGCACCGCCAGGCGCCTGGCCTCCGGAATCAATGCGTCACAGTCCTCGCAGCGTTCGAGGCTATCCCCGCTGGGAAGCTGGCCGCGCGCCCGCTCTACCGCGTCCTCGACCGTCGCGTCGATCTGCTCCTGCACTGCTCCGTCTTTGGCGAAACCGCCGGCCATGGGGGTTGCCTCAAGGCTTCCGGAACATCAGCGTGAAGCGATCGGTATTGCCGCTGACCGAGCGGCGACCGACTTCGTACTCCAGTTCATCGTCGGCGCGATAGTGCAGGTCCGAGAAATCGACGAATTCGAAGCCCAGGTCGAGCATTTCCTTGATGACCAGGACCGGGTCGATGCGACGACGATTCTCGAAGTTCGCCGGCTCCATGTGACGCCGCGTGTGGTCAATTACCCCATACAGCCCGCCTGATTTCAGGGCCTTGAATACCTGCGAGTTGATGCGCGCCCTGGAGGCAGCGTCGAAGTTATGGATATTGCGGAACGTGACGACCATGTCGAGTCCGCTTACCCCGAATTCGAAGTCATCGACCTCGTAAATGCGCTTCTCGTCATTCCTGCGCAGGTTGTCGCTGGTTTCGAGCACCTCCACCTTTCCGAATCCCGGCTGCGTAAGAACGCGTTCGGCTGTGCGACCCGTGCCGAGGGCCACGTACAGCTTGCCGTTGTCGGCGAGAACAGGCCCCAGCACGCGCGTATACCATCCGCCACCGGGCAGCAGCTCGAGCACTCGCATGTCATCCTTCAGACCGAAGAATTTCAGGGTCTGCAGCGGGCGCCGGTTGCGGTCGCGGTCCCGATCGGCCTGCGGCCGGTTCTCGGCAGCCAGGGCGGCTTCTACCTTGGCATCGATCTCGCCGGCTGCCTGGGCGCCAAATGCAACAGTGAACAACAACAGGGCAATCACGAGTCTCACTACGGGTCTCCTTCAGGGTCTGCAAAACGCGTAAGCGTAGCAGGATATTGCGGATCATTGCATATGAGTGCCTTCGTGCAGCAGGACGGTGTAAGCTGGGGCCGACACCAGGAGTATCGATGAGTAAAACAGCGCTGATCGTCGACGATTCCCGTACCGCCCGAGTCGTGCTGCAAAAGAAGCTCGAGACGCATGACCTCAGGGTCGATAACGCCGAGTCGGCGGAAGAGGCCCTGACGTATCTTGGTGTCAACAGGCCCGACATCATCTTCATGGACCACGAAATGCCCGGCATGGATGGTTTGCAGGCCGTTTCAGCGATCAAGAAGAACCCGGCCACGGCCACTATCCCGATCATGATGTACACGGCCCAGGAGGGCGAGCTGTATGTCGGGCAGGCGAGGGCACTGGGCGCCGTGGGCGTACTGCCCAAGGAGGTCGAGCCTGTCGAACTCTCCAAGGTTCTCGAGTCGCTGCGAGTCATCGGCGAGCAGCGCGAGAAGGTTGAGCGGCAGGAGCGTCGCGAGGACGTCGCCTCTACAAGTGGCGACTACCCGGCGCTCGGAGATTTCGACGCAGACCTCGGCATCCTGATCCGCGAGCTGTTCGATCAGCAGCGCGCCATCCTGCGTCGAGACTTGCTCGACAGTCACGAGACGATCGCGACTAGAGTTATCGACGAAATTAAGTCGCCGAAGCCGGAGGATCACGAACGCAGCTGGAGAGGCGCCAAGCTTCCCGCTCGCTGGCAGCTTGCATCGGCGTTACTGGCACTGGCCGCTCTGGTATTTGCCAGCCTGTTCTACATCGAGACACGAAATCTCGAGGAGGTTCAGAGCGAAAATGCTGCGCTGCAACTGATGCTGGATCAGCAACAGGCGATTGGCGATCAGGATGTCCTGCAGGCCCGGCGTCAGCTCGATTCCTACCGCCAGGCACTCGATTCTGCCTATCTGTCCGCTATCGATGCCATCCAGTGGGCGGCGAACCAGTCATCTTTGTACGCATTCGACGAATTGCCGCTCGGGGACTCCCGACTGTCGACGTTTTCCGAACTCTCGGACCGGCTGACGGAACTCGGTTTCCAGGGGCTGGTGAGGATCGAGACGCATGTAGGGAGTTTCTGCATGTCATTCTCGGCGCCCGGCGATTACGTCCTGGCGCCAGGCGGGCTCCCGGCAGTCCAGTGTGAGCAAATCGGTTTTGATCCGAATGAGGCCTATGAGCGCGGACTCAGGCAATCCGTTGCTGTCGCGAACTTCATCAATCTCGCCAGCGCCCGATCCGACGGGCGCGTTCGCTACGAAATCATCTCGCTCGGCCATAGCAGCCCGCTGGTCAGTTATCCGGCAGGGGTAGACACCGTCACGGCAGCAGAATGGAATGACATAGCCGCCAGTAACAACCGCATTGACGTGTCGATCTATCCGGATGGGCCGGGTCCGGTCATTGAATGAGCGTGTCATTCCTAACGTAGCCACTCAATGACGCTCACGCCGATAAAGCTGCCAACCGCGTAACCGAGAGAACCGGCAAGCACGCCCGGTATCAGGAGTTCCCGCCAACCTTTCGCCGACGCGATTGCTGCTGCTGTCGACGGGCCGCCAATGCAGACGGCGGATGCCATCGCGAGTTCGGCCAGGTCCAGTCGCATCAGCTTGCCGATTCCAAACAAAACCACCAGGTGCACGATGACGATGATCAGTGCAAATACGAACAGCACCGGGGCGATTTCAATCAGCTGCCATACGTCGGCGGTTGCGCCAATGCTTGCGAGGAAGATAAACATCAGTGCATTGCCGCTCTCGGTATAGCCTGAGAGTCCGGCCACGACACGCGGCAGGAACGTGGCGATCAGGAGCGTTAGTGCCGTCGTTACAAGAATCGCGAACTGCGGCGTCCCGGCCAGGCCCGCCAGCATCTTGCCGAGAGCCGCAAGGATGAATGCCAGCGCCAGCGCGGCGAGCATTCCTGCGATGTCGAGGTTTGCGATGCGATGCGGGTTGTCTGCCTGCTCGCCCGACAGTTGTGACGCCGTGTCCATGTGATGCGTCGGGTATCGCTTCGCCACCCAGGTGATTCCTGGCAAGAGAACGATCAGCAGGAAGTGGAGATTCGTTACGACGTTGTCAGCCGCAACGGCGGCCGCGAGAATGCTGCCGTCTTTCATGCCGCTGGCCTCGGACACGGCTGCAAAATTCAGGCTGCCGCCGATATAGGTGCCAGTGAAGATCCCTCCGAGCTCGGCTTCCCGGGCGCCCAGATCCAGTAGTGCGACTCCGATCAGGGCGCCTGCGACGACGCCGGCGCTGCCAATCACGAACGCAATCAGCGTCGGTCCGGACTCCCTGATGATGCGCTTGAGATCGGCCTGGAACAGCAATAACGGAATTGCGATCGGCACGAGGTAGTCCCATACGACGCCATAAACAGGGGCAGCAGTCGGGATGATTCTCAGGTTGGCGAGGACGATCGCCGCGGCGATGAGGAGCATGACGCCGGAGTACTTGCGGCCCCACGCGAATCGCTCACACCAGAACCCGAAAGCGGCCAGGGCGATCAGGACGGCCCATAGAGCGAAGTCCTGCTCGGGACCGATCAAAGGTAATGACATGCAAGGGCTCCGGGGTTTTCGGCATCATAACGCAATACCGAGATTGTTCCGGCGCGTCGTCAGCTGGCCTCGCCATATTTCTTGAAGTGCAGCTCTTTTGCCTGGCCGATCCAGTCGTCTTGCTCCATGCGGCCCTTGAATTCCTTGAGCTTTGAATTGACGCGAGCAATATCAGCGACACCGAATGACGCGATCTGCCGAAAACTGAATACGCCAAGGTCATTCAATGCGCGTTCGAAGACCTTGCCGATGCCGATGATCTCCTTGAGATCGTCAACTTCCTTCGGCTTCTCGTGGCCATTGATCTGCTTCACAACGGCCGCTTTGCGAGCACTCTTGATTGCCTTTCGCTGCTGCTTCTCGATATCGGCGAAGTTCTTTTCGAGGTCCTCGAGCTTGATACGCAGTGTCTCGGACTGCTGCTCGGCGACCCCTGCATTCTCGCGGTAACGATTGGCGTCTTCCTCGTATTGCTTGCGGCTGTGCTCCATCGACTTCAGGCAGTGCGACAGTTCCTTGTTCTGCAGCTTCAGTTCCTCGATCTCGGCGACGTCGCGCTGCAGTGCCTCGATCTCCTGTTTCGTTCGTGTCGCATCGTGCTTTAGCTGCGCGTTCTCGGCTTCCAGTTCGATGACTGTCTGCTCGAGGGTTTCAAGGTTCTCGAGTCGAGTCTGGGCTGACGCCAGGATCCTGTTGACGGACTCCTGCTCGGACCGTGACGCGGTCAGGAGGTTGTGGAAGGACTCCTGCTCGGCTTTGGCCTGGTCAAGTTTCACTTCGACGAGCTTGCGCTTCTCGAAGGACTTCTTGAGTTCGTTCTTGTAGAACTCGCCGGATTTGACGAATTCCTGCTGCAGCTCCACGGTCTGTTGTTTCACGGCGGCCAGGTGGTCTTGCATCATACCGAGTTGCGCCTTGGTGTTTTCGCGCTCGGCGCGCAGTGTATGCACGTCCTTCGCAAGTGCGTTGGCTCTCTCGTTTGCTGACTCCAGGTCCGTGCGCGCTTTCGCGGCCGCAACTTCATGCCGGTGCATGGCACCTTGCTGAGACTCGATCGTGTCCCGCAGCTTGCCGTTTTCGACATGCAGACGGTCCCGCTGGCGGGTCAGGTCATCCAGCTTGAGCTGCAGCCTGTCGTCGAGCGCAGCCATTCGTCGCTGCGCCACACGGTTCACGATAAGCCAGCCGACAAGGGCTCCAGCCACGCCCGCAGCCAAGAGGTACACGAGGAATTGTGGGGATACAGCCGCCATCGGCGCAGTATGGCCGAGACGGGAATTATGGAATATGACCGGGTGCACAAAACGGAATTCGGCCAACTACTGTTTATACATACAGTATTTTGTAACGCCATGCCGGGCGGCGGCACCGGCTGTCGCTTTCCCTGAGCTTTGGCGGCCGGGGTGATACGATACGCCCACAAAAACAACAAGATCCAAAGAGCCCCCCATGATTTATATCGCCGTCGTATTGACCTACGTACTGATCCTGCTCGGCATCAGTGTCTACAAGAGCCGCACCGTCCATTCGGCGGACGATTTCATGGTGGCGGGCCGCAGTGTTCCCGTCTACATGCTGGTTGCGACCCTGGTCTGCACGTGGATTGGTTCCGGCAGCCTGTTCGGCACGGCAGGACTGACTTTCCGTACAGGCGTATCCGAACTCTGGTTCTCGTCAGGCGCATGGATAGGCATTCTCGTCGTTTACCTGATCGCGGCGAGGGTTCGCCGCATCGCCCAGTACACGCTGACCGACCTGCTCGAGAAACGCTACAGCCAGGTCGCCAAGATCCTCGGCACGATCACGATAATCATCGCGTACATGGTCATAGCCGGCTACCAGTTCAAGGGAGGAGGGCGCTTCATATCGATCCTCTCGGAGGGCTCGATTTCGCCCGAAACGGGGATGCTGATTGCGGCGTTCCTGATCGTAGGGTTCACGGTATTGGCCGGCATGGTCTCGATTGTCTCCATCGATATCTTCAATGGCAGCATCATGTTGCTCGCGATGGTCGTTACGTTGCCATTTGCAATTGCAGCGCACGGCGGATTCGATGCGGTCGTCACGACGATTCAGCAGACTCAGCCAACTCACTTTTCGGTGATGGGCGGTCATGATTTTTTCTGGGTCGTCGGAATTGCGTTGCCGACATTCCTGTTGCTCATGAGTGAGAGCAGCATGTACCAGAAATTCTCTTCGGCCGACAATGAGCGAAATGCCCGGCGTGCAGTAATGGGCATGTTCATCGGCGTCGTCATCGTGGAAGTCCTGATGATGCTGATCGCGCTGGTCGGGTTCGCCATTTATGCCGATGATCCGCGCTTCTTCCTCGCCGATGGTTCCGTCAATCGCGCTATGGCCGAAGAGATAATCCTGCGTATCGGCTTCGAACAGCTGCCCGTCATCATCGGGGCATTGCTGCTGTCCGCAGGCGCCGCGATCATCATATCGACAGGTAACACCTTCCTGATGGTGACCTCAACAAACGTCACGAGGGACATCCTGCAGGCTTTCTTTTTCATAAATGCCACGGCCGGGCAAATTGTCTGGATGCAACGTGCGTGCATCATTGTGATCGGCGTTCTCGCTTTCCTGATGATGAGCCAGTTCCAGACAATCCTCGAAATGGCGTTGATGTCCTACACGATGATCGGTGCTTCGCTGGCACCGGCATTACTTGCGGCGTTCTTCTGGAAGCGCGTGACGCGCATTGCAGGCGTCGCCTCGATCGCCTCTGGCATGCTCACCGTCATAACGATTGCGTCGCTCAATGCCATCTTCAAGGACGCGGCAGCGCCTCTGCAGGTCTTCGGTGTTTCGTTCCCGATGGATACGGACTACATCGCGATCCCGGCAGTCATCGTGTCCGTGTCGACGCTTGTCATTGTCAGCCTTTTGACGCGCCGGCCCGACAAGGCCGATTGGGAGGAGTTCATAGACGAGGCAGCCTAGGTGTAATACCGGATTGCGTCCCGTATTGCCGGAGCGCATAAAGCTCTACGGAGGGTGCGATGTTCCGGTTGAACCTGACCTACGACGGCGATCAGCATGCTACCGCGCTGAAGGAACCGCACCACAATATCGTCTCCATCGATTGTCCCTACACGGGCAAGGGCGAGGAGTTTTCGCCGGCAAGCCTGCTCAGTATTAGCCTGGCGAGTTGCATGTTGCTGTCCATGGGCGCGCTCGCGCAGCGCGATGGCCTCGATCTCAAGGGGACCGTCGTCGATATCTCTTTTACCGGCATGGAGAAGCGCTTTCCCCATGTCGACTCGATAACGCTGGTCTTCAAAATTCCCTTCGATTTCGAAAAGCCGGAGCGGACGAAGCTCGAGAGGGCCGCCGGGCTGTGCCCCATCATGGAGAGCATAGACGCCAGTACGAAAGTCACGACGGAATTCCGCTACGGCGTCGCCAAGGCAGCCTGAAAACACTGCTGAGTTATAATGCCGCGCGTTATGCCCTATCCGCGCGCTTACATCTATGTTGCCGTCCTGTTACTGCTTACGTTTCCGGCATTCTGGCTGAACTACTACTCGCAGCTCTCGGATGTTCCGTGGCAATTTCACCTGCACGGCGTGTCGGCGTCGCTCTGGATGCTGTTGCTGATCTGGCAGAGCTGGTCTATCCATCACGGCAAGCGCGGCGCGCATCGTAGCGCCGGGCTTGCGACCTTTGTGCTGACACCTGTCTTCCTCGCCGGCAGCCTGCTTGTTATCGGTTCGATGGCGGCAGGAGGCGGACCTTTCCGCGCCATGTTCGGCACGAGGCTCAGTCTCGCCGACCTGATTTCATTTATTACAGTTACTGCCCTGATATACGGTGGACTCCGGCATCGACGGAATGTCTTTCTGCATTCGAGCTACATGCTCGCGACACCGTTCCTGTTGGCGAGCCCGGTCATATCTCGGCTGTTCCCGGCTTTCGTCCCTGGCCTGACGATTCGCTCAGTCGAAGAATTACCAAGATTTGCAGGCTCGTTTCACCTGAGCCAGGGTCTCGCAATTGCGCTGGCGCTTGCGCTGTTTTTCAGGAATCGCCAGGCCAAGCCATTTCTCGCTGTGGCAATTGTCATCGCTGTTCAAAGCCTGGTATTCGAAACGGCGGGTCGTACCGTAGTCTGGTCGGACATCAACGGTTGGCTTGGATCCGTGTCTCAAGTCGCACTTGCCTGCTTCGCGGTATTGCTTGGAGTTGCCGCGACCTGGCTTGGCTGGATCAACGGACGCGCGAATCGCTGACTAGACTTCTGCGCTGAAGTCGACGGCCGTTCCGGACTCGAGCAATGTCTTGAGTCCGCATATCACGAGTGGCCACCCTGGCTGTACGAGGTCGTACATCTTCGAATTCGTCGGAAACTGGTCATGCACGACAGTCAGTTTCGTACCGGCCGCGATTGCCTCGAGTCGAAACGTGACGCGTGAATGCGGCTCTTTCGCCGTCTCCGGATTTCTCGGGAATTGCCAGGTATACGAAAGCTCGGTGGGGTAGGTGGCGCTGAGTATTTCGCCCTCGCAGCCTACATGGCCGTCTTCAGTCATGAATTCGATCGAGGAACCGACCGCGAAGTCGCTCCTGACCTCGGTCTTGTGCCAGTACTGCCTGGTGAATTCGGGGTTTGTCAGGCCTTTCCAGACATCCTCCGGTGGCTTTGCAATAACAACCACGTAAACAAACTCGGGACTTGTCATTTTTCTTGATCCTCCAGTGCCGATTTGAGGGAGAGCAGGCTCACGGCCTTATCTCGTGAGAACTTGTCGATCCAGCGCTCGGAAATCTCAACGACGGGGACGGGATTGAGATAGTGCAGTTTTTCGCGACCGCTCCAGTGGGTCACGACGAGCCCGGCGTTTTCCAGCACTGACACGTGCCTCGAAGCGGATTGCCGGGTCATGCCGATGTCGTCGACCAGTTCCGATAATGTCAGACCCGCTCTCTCTCGTAGCTTGTCGAGCATCTTGCGCCGGTTCCTGTCGGCCAGTGCCTTGAATACCTCGTCCATTTCATCATGCAGTGTTTATACTGCATTTTATTATGCAGTAATTGTGCTGCATGTCAAGCGACCACGGGCTCGAGTAGCCTTCGCTATAATCCTCGAGTCTCCGAGAGCGCACGTCGAGGGTCGATATGAACTACAAACGCTACCAGCCAATCGACCCTCGAGACGCGTTTACAGTAAGGCCACGGCGCAGAACCAAAAGCGCACTCGCCGCCGCCGAGGACCTCGAGTCCGTCGCCGCTTCGCAGGCTGCTTTCTTGCTCGCGGTGCGCGCCGGCGTGTTGGGTCAAACACCGACAACAGAGAAGCTGAAAGAATTTCCACTGCCCGACGTTGCGAAGCTGCGTCGTTCGCGTCACCTCAAAGTCGACGAGGCCTGCAAGTACCTCGGCCTGACGCAACGTGAACTGCGGCAGGAGGCCGAGCCGGATCTTGGCAGGGAAATGACGAAAGCTGCCCGGGACGTCTACGAAAAGCCATCGCTCGAGGCTGCGGCCGCGTTGTTCGAGGCTGCGATGCGGAGCCCGCATCCGCTCGTGGCCGTTGCAGGCGCAGCCGGTGCTCGCGAAACAACCAGGCTACGCACCGAGATCAGGCAGACGCTCGAGAGGGTGTACAAGGGCGACGATGCGCTGGCCTCGAAGCTAGCGCTTGCCGCGATGGGGCAGATTGCGCCGATGGGCGACATTCCGAAAAAACACGTTGTCAAGCAACCCAGGTCGAGAAAGCGCCGGCGCAAATCGAATACGGCCGTCGTTACGCACGGGACCTGGGCTGCCGACAACGACTGGTATCGTCCGCCCGCCGGAGATTTCTACGCGGCATTAAAAGCCAGGCGACCGGACCTCGATGTGCACGACGAGAGCTTCAGGTGGAGTGGGGCGTATTCGCATGCAGCGTGGGTCGACGGCTCGAAACTGCTCAGGCAGTGGATCCCCGACCAGGGACTGGGCAGGCCCGATTTCTTTGCGCACAGTCATGGCGGTACGGTCGCGCACATGGCGACCAAAGGTGCCGATCCTGTCGAGTATGACAGGCTCGTGCTAATGGCCTGGCCCGTGCGCAAGAAGATTTTTCCCGACTTCACCCGCGTGAAGCGCATTATCGACGTGCGCGTCCGCATGGATCTTGTCATTCTCATGGACGGCGGCGGACAGCGTTTCAGGACCAGTGATTTTCCGGTCGAGCGGCATCGCAATGGCTGGTTCAATCACAGTTCGACGCACGAATCGAGTTACTGGGACGAACATGGGCTCTGGGACGTCCTCTAGCATAAAGGTGTTTGCGGCAGGTGTTTCGTGGCGCCTGTTCGGCTCGGAGCGGGCAGGCGAGACCCTGCTCGATGCAATGGCCGGGGAGGAAGAGCAGAATCGAATGCTTGCCGGAATATCGCTGGTCAAGGCCGGTCAGCGATCCCTCGACCTTATCGAAGAGAAGATCGCTTCAGGAGAGGCGACAGCGCCTGTCATTCGTCTCTTGCCCGACATCGCGGGTGAACGGGCCCGGGGACTGCTGGAGCAGGTCGCCGCAGGCCAGGCCGGCAGAAAAGCCGACGCCGCAGCTGAGAGCATTGAATTGCTCGACAGGATCAAGAAGCTGTAAGGTCGGCTTCGGTCACAATAACAGGAACTACCGATGGCGCGACTTACCCTTCTGATTGCGTTGCTTGGTGCGGGCACGTGTATACAGGCACAACCCGCCGAGGATTACGACTATTTTTCCGCCAACCGCGTCTCGATCAGTAACGGGGTGCAGGCTGTGCTGATGTGCAACGGCCTGTTCACGTCGAACAGGACGCTCGAGCAGGTGTTCGAGCAGGAACTGGCTTACCTGGCTGAGCCGGTTGGAACCGTCGAGGGCGGTGAATACGCGATCGATCGAAATCGTCGCTTCGTCGAAGTCGGCGGGCCGACGTCCGGCCCGGTGCTGCGCGCCGTATTCCGCGAGGGCATCGGCTGTGTCGTGATGGCTCCGGGGCAAAGCACTGAAGACATCGACGCGCTTCCCGAATTGACGCTGCCATACCCGCCAGGCGATCCGGCTGAGATTCCATGGCCCATGGGCGATGTCCTCGAACCCGGGCCGTGGCCCGACGAAATCGATCCCGCCCGCCTCCAGGCCGCGTCCGACTGGGCATTCGACCGGGCAACGCCCGAGCAGGACACGTTGAGCCTGGTCGTGGTTTACAAGGGTGACATCATTCACGAGCGCTACGCCGACGGCGTTACGATGATGACAAGGACCCGAACCTGGTCGACGGCCAAGAGTATTGCCGCGACGCTCATTGGCATGCTCGTTGACGATGGCCGGCTCGAACTCGACGCCCCGCTGGGGATCGGTTGGCTGCCCGACGTCGACGACAAGGCAAATGACCCGCGCAACGCGATAACGCTGCGCCATGTTCTCAACATGTCGAGCGGCCTGTACCCCGTGGACAGCTTTGGTATGGAGTACGCGACGGGTTCCGGGCTTGCGTACTGGAACGGCCTGAGCTCGATCGAGGGCGCGAGAGACAGGGGCTTGATGCGCGAACCCGGTACGCACTGGGACTACGAGAATTACGATACCTTGCTCGCTGTGTACGCGATGAAGCTGGCGCTGGGCGATGAGCGGAGCTACGCCGAATTCCCACGCAAGGCCTTGTTTGATCCGCTTGGCATGCGAAACACGTTGCCGAGCACCGATCGATTCGGCGATTTTATCTTCTCGAGCCAGGTGTACACGACGGCGAGAGACCTCGCGCGCTTCGGCCTGCTGTATGCGCAAGACGGCGTGTGGCAGGGCGAACGGCTGATCTCCGGGGAGTGGATCGATTTCGTGCGCACGCCGGCGCCTGCCTCAGCGAGCCGCGGGCACGACTACGGCGGCCAGTTCTGGCTCGTCCCCGACGACCGAAGCGACGTGCCGAAGACGGCGTACGCGACGGCCGGTAACCGCGGCCAGTACGTCATCATCGTGCCGACGCACGATCTCGTGATCGTGCGGCGCGGTCTCGACTACGGAAAACAGGGATTCAATCGCTGGGACCTGACCCGCGAAGTGCTCAAGGCATTCAATTCAAAGTAGTTTCGAACAGCTTGAATATCCGTCGATATTCGTCGAGCCAGCTGTCCGCACGTTCGAAGACGTGCGGATCCAGCGGATAGATGGCAATCTCGAAATTTTCTTTCTGCAGTTCGAGCAGGCGCTGCACGAGCAATACCGTGTCCTGGAAGAACACGTTGTTATCCTGCATGCCGGCGGCAAGTAATAGCGAGCCCTCGAGGCCGCTCGCAAATTCGATCGGGGAGCTTGCCCTGTAAGCCTCGGGATCGACATCGGGTGTATTGAGGATGTTCGACGTATAGCCATGATTGTAATGCGACCAGTCGGTGACAGGTCTCAGGGCCGCGCCGGACTGGAAGAGACCGGGCGCGCGGAACATTGCGATGCAGGCCATGAAGCCGCCGTAGGAGCCTCCGTAAACGCCGACGCGTTCGCGGTCGACTCCATAGTTCTCGACGATGTAGTCGACTCCGTCCTCCAGGTCCTCGAGTTCCGGATGGCCCATCCGCCGGTAAATCGCCGTACGCCAGTCTCGCCCGTATCCTACGGACGCGCGGAAGTCCATGTCGATGTCCACGTAGCCGTGCTGGGTCAGCAAGATGTGAAACATGCCTTCGCGAAAATAATAGGGCCAGCCGGCGTCCGCGTTTTGCGTGTAGCCGGCGCCGTGAACGAACATGACGGCAGGATAGCTTTTCGAGGAATCATGATGCGCGGGCAGGTAGATCTTCGAGTAGATCGGCTCATCCACGTGCGAGGATGGCACCGCGACGATCGGAGGATCGATCCAGGCGATCGACTTGTATTCCGCGCTCATCGTATCGGTCAGGCGTCGTGTGTCGGCGCCAGGCATGTTTTCCTTGACGAACAGGTCCTGGTGCCGGTTGATCTCCGAATGGACAAAGAGGAGCTTGGATGCATCAGGTGATACGACGAACGAGTTCTTGCCGCCCATGTTCGTCATCTGCTCTGGTTCGCGCGATCGCACGTCCACGCGCCAGACTTCGTAGATCGAGGGGTGCCCGGCGTTTGCGCTGTAGTAAATATATTGCCCGGATGGATCCAGTGTCGGATCGACGACAATGTGCTTTCCGGCCACGAGCGCCTTGCTGCGTCGCTCGTTCAGCACCTTGGTATAGATACCGAGGTAGCCATGGTCCTCGGAGAGAAACCAGAGTGTCTTGTTGTCCCCTAGCCAGCCATGTTCGATGTGATACGGATTCACCCATGCTTCATCGCTGAGGCGATGCTGGTTGACGAGCTTCCGTTCATCGAAATCGACCGTGGCTATCCAGCGATCCTTGTTGTCGTTCGCGCGAACGTACAGCGCGAGCTCGGAGCCATCAGGCGACCACTGCAACGCCCAGAATTGCACGCCACGCGTCTCCGGAGACTGCAGGCGCTTTTCCGCAGCCTCACGATCCTCTCCCTCCGCGACGTAGATTTCGATCGCACTCTTGCGCAGGTCGGCCAGCGGATCTTCGTCAATACCCGGCAGCTCGCCGAGATCGAGCTCATGCTTTTCGCCGGTGCCAAGATCAATCAGCCATGCGGTCTGCGGGGCACGGCCATTGCGCCCGACGCGCGTCCTCAATGTCTCGTTTTCCGTGTAGCCGCTCGCCGTGACGTAGTTTGGCATGCTGCCTTCCTTGCCGGCCTTGAAGTCTTTCTTCTCGGTCACGACGGCAAGCCAGCGCCCCGAAGGCGAGAGCGACTGCCCCTGCAGCTCGAGGTCTTTGCCCATGTAGACGGGTGCTGCCGGCAATCCGCTGTCGACCTCGAAGAGTCGCTTGTTTCGTTGCCGCGATTCTTCTTCGTCCTGTTCCTGCTTCTTGAATTCGTCGAACAGGCGTTTCTGGTGCGCCTGCAATACGTCGAAATCCTCTTCCTTGTCAGGATCGTCTTCGAAACGAACGTTGGTGACCTGTTCGGTCAGGCCACTCTCGGGATCATGAACATAGAACTGCTCGTCGCGTGTGAATGCCACACGGCGCCCGTCGCTCAGGAAGAACGGATCGGACTCAGGGGCACTCGTGCGCGTCACCTGGCGAGGGCCGGAAGCGTCGGCAACGTAAATATCGCCCGAGTAAACATACGCTCGACGATCGCCGGCGGCGTTGTAGCTGATCGAGGTATGAAAAAAACGTGACCAATCGGATTCCGGAACCTGCCGTGTCGAGCCGGTTGAACTGTCGACAACGTAGAGGTCGGTCAATTCCGAGCCAACGCGCTTCTGCTCGTAATAGACAGATGTGCTGTCGGTTCCCCAATACGATTGCGTGGGTGCATTTCCGAGCCAGTCCGGGTCGGCCATGATCTGTTCGAGCGTTAGCGCGGGTTCCTGCGCGAGTGACGGTGCGGCGGCGATGATGAGGCCCAGGCAAAGGGCATGTTTCGATACTGGTGTCATTGTGGTCCCGGCAGGCAAAAGCCGCAGTATAGCAATGAAAAAATCAGGTTAATGTCCGATACTATGGCCTGATCGATCCGCCCGGAAATTTCCATGACACGCCTCACCGTCACATTGCTCGCTTTGCTGATCGCGACGGCCGGTTCCGCACAGGACAGGTCCTCCGAACACGCGAAGAAGACCTTCGACATTTACAAGACCATAATCGAGATCGACACCTCCAAGCACCGTGGTAACACGCTTAAGGTGGCGCAGTATCTCGCCGATGAGCTTGTCGCGGCGGGCTTACCGGCCGAAGACGTCGAGGTCATACCCAAGGACGATTTTGGTGCACTCGTAGCTCGCTATCGTGGCGATGGCAGTTCGGGCAACAAACCGATTTTGTTCCTCGCGCACATGGATGTCGTCGAGGCCAATCCGGAGGACTGGGAACGACCGCCATTCGAGCTGACGCAGGATGACAAGTACTTCTATGCTCGTGGCACGATCGATAACAAGTTTGGCGTCGCGCAGCTCACTTCCACATTCATTCGCCTGAAGAAAGAGGGCTTCGTGCCAAATCGGGACCTGTTCCTCGTGTTTTCGGGGGACGAGGAAAGCGGCATGGTAACGACGCGAATGTTGGCCTATGAGCGTCCGGATCTTGCCGAGGCGGAATTTGCGCTGAATTCCGATGCAGGTGGTGGAGCGCTGGACAAGGACGGCAATGCCGTCACTTACCGTATCCAGGCGGCGGAGAAGACCTACGCGACGTGGGAGATCACGGTGCGCAATCCGGGCGGCCACAGCTCAAGGCCGAGACCCGATAACGCGATATACGACCTCGCCGATGCGATCAAGAAGGTCGAGGGCTACCAGTTCCCGGTGCAGTGGAGCAACATGACGCTCGACTACTTCCTCGTAACGGGAAACAAGCTGGGCGGCGAGCTCGGTGAGGCGATGATCGCCTTCGCGAACAACCCGGAAGACAAGGCCGCGGCAGATCGACTGGCGCTGGAGTCTTCGTACGTCGGAACCACGCGAACAACCTGTGTCGTCACGATGCTGACAGCGGGTCATGCCGAAAACGCGCTGCCGCAGTCCGCCACGGCAACGGTCAATTGCCGCATCTTCCCGGGCACGCCCGTCGAAGAGGTGCAGCAGACCCTGCGCGATGTCGTCGATAACGAAGAAATCGAGTTCGTGCTGCTTGGAGAACCGACCGAAAGCCCGATTTCGGAGCTTCGCGAGGATGTGGCAGCGGCCGTCTCCAACGCGATTCACAGCCGCTATCCGGACGTACAGGTCCTGACTTACATGGAGTCGGGTGGCACCGACGGAATGCACTTTCGTCGCGCCGGCATACCGACCTGGGCCGTCAGCGGAGTCTTCATGGATCCCGATGAGATGTACGCGCATGGCCTTAACGAGCGTGTGCCGATCGACGCATTCTACGGCGCCCTCGATCACTGGAGCATGATTATCAGGCAGCTTGCGGGGGACTAATCGCCCAGCGCGTAAGTCGACAGCAGGTAGTCGCGAATGGCGGCAGACTCGAACATCTCGGTGCCCGTATTCGGGTCTACGAGGTAAGGTATGGAAACGCGCCCCGCGCGCTCCTGCAGCGCCTTGCGATTGCCAATTTCACTGTCCGGGACGATATTTAGCGCGTCGCGTACGAAAGGCGGCACCCACTCCCCAAGCGCAGTACGACCCGAATTGCGCAGTACGTAAGGCAGTTCGAGCTCGCACAGTAGTTCGCGAACGCGACGCGCGAACGGGCTGGCCTCGAAGCTGTACAGCTCTAGCATTTCCGGCGGCGCTTTCGCGGGTCGCGCGCTCACGCCCCGTCCGAGTCGCGGGATGCCGGAAGCAATCGAGCTCATTTTGTGCAGGGCTCCGACGCGCCACTTCAGCGGGAGCTTTCGCTGACCATAGGTTTCGTACAGGTACTCGACGATGTCCATCGATTCGTACATCTGTGCACCCGAGTTGGGGTCGACCAGGAACGGGAACTGGGCCTTGCCGCCGAGCTCGATGACCTTCGGACGAAATCGCTTGCCGCGCTTCGGGCAGGGATAGACGATGACGTCCAGGTCGAGCTCGGTTAGCGCCTCCCGCACCAGCCGGCAATACGGGCAGCCCTCGAACTCATAGAGTTCAAGCGTTTTTTCGGGTTTGACGGTGGCAGGGCTGGAGATAATGCCGGTCCATGCCCTGAGCGTCGATGTCAGCGACGATGCGAGCACATCCGCATCGCGTGCGAGAGAATTTTCGCTCAAGGCGCTTACCTGGCGTCGTCGATTTTACGGATAGACAGTATATCGGTAATCCGGGACCACAACGTCATAGTAGGGCTGCAGGAACATGACGATATCAATCAGCTCCTGGACCGTCATATGACGGTTGTAGATGTACATATGGGACTCGCCGCCTTCCGCAACCCTTTCTTCCGCATAGCCTTTTGCGAGCTTGTGCGACGGGTTGATGATCGACGTGATCAATTCGCCGTAGGTCCTGACCTTGGTCACTTGGCCGCCCAGGTGAATGTAGGGCGGTTCGGTGCCGCCAATTGCCGGAAGTTCCTCACCTTCGAGCGTATGGCACTGATGACACTGCATATAGAGGAAAGCTTCGCGACCGGCGTCGGCGTCGCCGTCCGGCAGCCGAAAGCCCTTCTGTGACATCATCCTGTCCTGATCGCAGCCGCCGAGGGCGGCCACACTTACCGCGATTACTGCCAGTAGAGTTCGTGCTTTCATGACCAGCCTCCTGCTCACGCAGGCACAAACGCCTGCTTTCAATTTTTATCATCAAGCGCAAAGTTTGAAAATCCGGGAAAACCGCAGGCGCTCGCTGAGCGGACGCCGTTTCTGACGTCTTGCGCAGTTTTGCGCAGGTCTGCGGCGACGGCGCAGAAAAATGTCAAATAGGACCCGCCAATGGCCCTCGTAAGACACTGAATTCATGTCGTATCCACGGGCAAAGTCGGATTTTGCCGACTAGTGCATTTGCAGTTTGAGAATCGTTTTATAGAAGGAGTGCTGGTTCGCAGATTATTTACATGGACGCAACATAATGCAGGCAAAACAATCCTGGTTCGGCCACCAGGCGTTCGGCAGGGAAGCCGATGGCCTCGTAACGGTGAGCTACAAGTCGCACGAGGAAGCAATGCTCTTCCTGCAGTCGGCGCTCAACGAGCGCGACGGCGTGGGGCTTTTGCAGGGAGTGAGCGGCTCGGGCAAGTCCACCGTTGCCCAGCACCTGTCCGATGTTTTGCCAGGCGGCGCGGCCGTCGCACTGATTGACGGCACGCACCTCAAGCCGCGCGAACTGCTGTCGCGGATGCTGGCCCAGTATGGCTATGACACGGGCCTGCAGTCTGACGACGAGCTCGAGAAGGTCGTGAGGATGTTTGCGACTCAGCAGACGAAGTCGAGCGAGCCGCCGATTCTGATCGTCGATAACATCGATCGCATGTATCCGAGTGCGTTGCGCGCGCTGAATTCCCTGGCTGAGCTCGAGGTCGACGATCGCTATGCGATGCGTATCGTCGCAACAGGCGGCGACGGGCTGCAGGAACTGATCCAGTCCGAAGGAATGCCGGCGATGAGCAAGCGCCAGGTCGGCAGTTACGTGATGCGCCCGATGTCCGGCAAGGAATCACTGATCTACCTTCACGCGCGACTCGAAGCCTGCGGCGTGAACAATGCGGATACCGTATTTCCCGTCGACGTCAGCGATCGCCTGCACAAGCACTCGGAAGGTTGGCCCGGCCCGCTAAACGAGGCCGCGATCGAGACGATAGGGCGCGCGACGAGTTTCCCGGTCACTGTTACCGACACGATGGTCCTCGACGAAGTCAATCTGGAACCGCCGCCTGACGACTTGCCCGTGCTGGGCGCTACGGAGGCGACAGGGCCCTTACCGCCGAGCCTGATCATATCGAAAGACGGCAAGGTCGTGTCCGAGAGCGTGATCAAGCACAAGAAGGTCCTGATCGGCCGCTCGGATTTTGCGGACGTGGTGATTGACGACCAGTTCGTGAGCAAGATGCACGCGGTAATCCTCATGTATTCCGACGCGATGGTGCTTGTCGATCTCAATAGCGCCAACTGCACGATGGTCAACTCTGTAAGAATCACGACGACGATTCTGAAGAGCGACGATATTGTCTCGCTAGGCGATCATCGCATGAAGGTGGTCAATGCGCCGGCCATCAGCGACGAAATGGCGTCGCTCATCGGCTCTTCGGATACGCTCAAGATGAAGAACCTGATGGACGTGCGACGGCAGCGCGCTCAGCGCCTCAAGCTCGTGAAGGGCAAATAGCACCACGGACTTCCGTCCCTGTTATGTCGTATCGCGCTGGAATTCCTTCCGGCGCCGTGACACGCTCGCTTCGAAGATGAAAAAAGGCACGGCGTCCGAAAGGGCGCTTCGCAAAGCCACCGGTCTACGGTCATATCTACGACAGCGGGGTTACCATCATGAGCTTTATGCTCGGCATTACGCCTTGGCCAGTCGCCTCGGCACTTCTCTGGATCGTCCTTATCGTTACCGCCCTGTACCTCGTGCGCGGTACAGCTCACAAGACGATCCAGGCTGCGGCGCTGGGACTGCACCGCAGCTTCAAGATTGCATCGAAAGCCCTGTCCAGGTCTGAAAAAAACCTCGAGGCGCGGAATCGCGACGTGCTCCTGGCGGCGGGGCGCGAAGCGAAAGAGCGCATCATCGAGCGGGAGTTCGATCGCATCAACGAAACCGTGCGCAAGGACCTCGCCAATTATTCGGCACTGCATCGTTCGTTGAGCGAGTCGATTGGCCGCATAGAAAAAGACCACCAGGAGGCGGTGGACGTTCCGCCGGATCCGCCCGGCTGGGTCAAGGCTGTAGAGGCTGTCGCCGAGATGGACGCCAAGGAAGGGCGCGCCCACGTGGGCAGCATCCTGAGCGATATACACAAGTCGCTGCTCAAGGCTCACAAGGAAGCGATGACGGCCTATCACGCGGCCAGCGCCAAACGCCACAAGTTGCTACGGAATATGCGTCCTGACTGGCGACGTATCCAGCAGACGCTGACACAAGTGGGTAAGAACGTAGACAGCCTGTTGAGCCGCTCGGTTACGATCGACCGGTTAATGCAGGAGTACGAGGACATCGTGCGCGGACACGACCGTGCAGTGTCGGTGTTGTCGTCATCATCGCTCGTCAATTTCTTCGTATCGGCATTCGTGCTCTGCATAGCGATTGGTGGTGCGACCATCAATTTCTCCTTGATCGCGAGGCCGATGGCCGAGATGGTGGGCGGCACGAACCTGATCGGGAATTTCCGCACGGCGGATATCGCTGCGCTCGTGATTATTCTCGTCGAAATCTCGATGGGCCTTTTCCTGATGGAATCACTCAGGATTACGCGCCTGTTCCCGGTCATCGGCGCGCTCCCGGACAAGACGCGCGTGCGCATGATCTGGATTACGTTTTCGATTCTGTTCCTGCTGGCAAGCGTCGAGGCAGGTCTCGCATACATGCGTGAGGTGCTTTTGCACGACGAACTCGCGACGAGCGCGCTGTTACGCGGTGACGGAGCCGTAGCGGCGACGGCGACCGGCGAGTATCTCTGGATCACAACGGCTGCGCAGATGGGTATGGGCTTTATCCTGCCCTTTGCACTGACTTTTGTAGCGATACCGCTGGAGACCTTCGTGCATTCGCTGCGGACGGTGGTTGGGCTACTGGCCATCTCATTGATGCGGGGACTTGCGCTCGCGTTGAGGCTGCTCGGCAACCTGTGCCTGTACCTCGGCGTGCTGCTGAAGCAGATCTACGACATACCGTTATTCGTTCCGATATGGCTCGAGGAGCGCATAGCCGCGATGGCCGATTCCCATCGCCGGAACGATTCACTCGGGAGGATGGCGTAATGAAAAAGTTAATTCTTATCGTCGGGATCGTATTGCTGGTGTCCTGCGGGGGGGATTCCAGGCCGACCAATACCGGCGTCTACATGCTTCTGGACACGTCCGGCACCTATCGCGAGGAGCTCAATAAGGCCGAACAAATCATTCGCTACACGCTGTCGCGCCTTGATGCTGCTGACTCTTTCGCCGTTGCTCGTATCGACACCGGTAGCTTTAGTGAAAAGGACATCGTCGCAAAGGTGTCTCTCGATGACAGGCCCAGCGCCGTAAATCGGCAGAAAAGGGCATTCGCTGAGCAGGTTAGCGAGTTCGTCGAGTCCGCCGACCCATCGCCTTACACCGACATCACCGGAGGCCTGCTACAGGCCGTGGAGTTTCTCAACGAGAAAGGGACGGGTAAGAAGACGATATTGATCTTCTCTGACCTCAAGGAAGATCTCGAAGAGGGCTATATCCGCGATATCGACGTCGAACTTTCGGGTTTCGACGTTATCGCGCTCAACGTTACCAAGTTGCGCTCAGACAACGTCGACCCGCGGGAATATCTCGGCCGACTGGAAGAGTGGCGTGGCCGCGTGGAAAGAACGGGTGGAAGCTGGCGCGTGATCAATGACCTCGACGGCCTCGAAGGTCTGCTGTAGTTAGCCGCCGCCAATCGGTGCGGCGAACGCATCTGCAACGATTACGTCGATATTGCTGCCGGTCAGGGACTTCAGGAACGCCAGCAAGTCGTCGATCTCGGCGCCGGTGAGCCCGAGCGGCCTGATGCGCGGATCGAGTACTTCGTTGGGAACGCCGCCACGGTTATAGAATTGCAATACGTCGCGTAACGAGCTCAATGAACCGTCGTGCATGTAAGGCGCCGTTAGCGCGACGTTGCGAAGCGATGGCGTACGGTATCGCCAGCGATCAGCCGGCAGTCCCGTTACTTCATAGCGGCCGAGATCACGGAATACCTGCGTGCCTGTCGAATGCAGTAAGTCTGTTTCAATCTGTTCCGAGTGGCCGGGCGCCAGTATGACCTCGAGTGCGGTATCTGCAGGCCGCATCGTTGCGAAATAGCCGACGCCTGTATTGTGAAATTCATCGTCTGTGAATAATGCGAATTCCGACGAGACGGTATGGCAGCTCGCGCAGCCACCTTTGCCGCGAAACAGCTCGAAGCCGCGCACGGCAGCCGGGCTCAATGCTGATTCGTCATTACCGTAATACCAGCGATCGAACGGCGAATCGCCGGACACGAGCATGCGTTCGTAGCTTGCAAGCGCCATACCGATCGTCTGCACGTCCGCCTTGCGGCCAAACGCGCGTTCGAACAGTCCAACGTAATCCTGCAACGCTTCGATGCGCGCTATCACCATGCCAATCGAAAGATTGCCCATCTCGTTGTCAGCAAGCAATGGCTGCCAGACCTGGTTTTCGAGACTCGATTCGCGGCCGCCGTGAAACAGGTGGCCGAGATAGGCCACGTTGTAGATGGTGGGCGCGTTGCGGCGCACGCTTTTTCCTTCAATCCCGACCGAAGTCCTGAGCTCGTTCTGTGCGAAGCCTTGTTCCGGAACGTGGCACATGGCGCAGGAAATCGTGTTATTGGCCGACAGCCGTCGGTCGAAGAACAGTTTTCGGCCGAGCCGGACCTTGTCGGCCGTCACCGGGTTATTTTCGGGTACGGGGACTGGCGGCAGCCCGAGCGGTGGCGTGTCGAGCACGATCAGCAGATCGGTTTCCTGTCCCTGGCGAGCCTCGAGGCTGAGCGACCGGGTGCGATAGTCAGCGTCCTCGTAGCCGTCCCTGGCGTCACCGGGACCTTGCAGCGCTGAGCTCGCCTCGCCGTCCGCGACGCTGCCGGAAACAGGCACGAGCAGGGCGGCTAGCATGAGCCCTGGACGCAAGTGTCTGAATCTAATATGCATATGCTCGCAGTCGATGGCAGAGGCCTGATTCGCAAACTATACTGACTTTAACAAAAACCAAGAATCTCAAACGAACCGGACTCTGGGGGCACCCCATGAATACCAATACCGTTCGAATTGCGCCAACGGTCCTCGCCATGTCGTTGCTGATGTTCCTCGGCACGTCTGTCGCCGATGAAACCTGCATGTCGCCTTACATGGCGAAGATTGTAGGCCAGGAAGATTTCGTCTACGTCTGGACGCTCGGTGTCGAGGGCCTCGGCGATGAACAGGACAAGCTCGTGACTGTCGATGTTCGCCCCGACTCTGCAACATACGGTGAGGTCGTCGCCTCGCTGTCGGTTGGCGGGCGTAATGAGGCGCATCACTCGGGGTTGACGGACGACCGGCGCTATTTGTGGGCGTCCGGCCTCGATACGAGCAAGATCATGATCTTCGACGTGCATACGGATCCATCAAAGCCGAGTCTTGCGCGAACGATTGACGACTTCGTAGAGAAGAGCGGCGGTGTCGTCGGGCCTCACACCAACTACGCGCTGCCGGGGCGAATGTTGCTGACCGGCTTGTCCAACAGTGCCGACCACGGAGGCAGGACCGCGCTCGTGGAATACACCAATGACGGTGATTATGTTGCGACGCACTGGATGCCGACGGACGACAACCTCAACGGTGCGGAGAAGAGCGGCAATTTTGCCGACGGTTACGGTTACGACGTCCGCGCACTGCCGCGACGTAACGTCATGATTACGTCATCGTTCACGGGCTGGAACAACTACATGATGAATCTCGGTGCGGTAATGGCCGACCCTGAAGCAATGAAACGATTTGGCAACACCGTCGTCGTTTGGGATCTGCATACTCGCAAGCCGCGCAAGATCTTCGACGTGCCGGGGGCGCCTCTCGAGATTCGCTGTGCCTGGGGCTCCAGGAGCAATTACTGTTTCACGACCACGGCACTTACCTCGAAAATCTGGCTCATCTACGAGGACGACAGCGGCGTGTGGCAGGCCAAGGCTGTCGCCGATATTGGCGACGCCAGCAAGATACCGTTGCCCGTGGATATTTCGATCACTGCGGACGACCAGCAACTCTGGGTGAATACCTGGAACGATGGGTTAACGCGACTGTTCGACATATCTGATCCGCATGCGCCCGTGCAAGTCATGGAACGCAAGATCGGCGCGCAGGTAAACATGGTGTCACAAAGCTGGGACGGAGAGCGCGTCTACTATACGTCGTCGCTGCTCGCGAACTGGGACAAGGTCGAGGCGCCGGAAGGGGAGGACCTGCAGTACTTCAAGGCCTATAACTGGATTGATGGCGAACTCGAGCATCAGTTTACGATCGACTTTCTCGCTGCGAAGCTCGGCACGCCGCACCAGATGCGCTTCGGCGCCTACTCTCTGTACGGGAAATAGCGATTGATTGTCATCTCGCGGCTCACCCTCTGGCGAATATTGCTGCTCGTTCTGCCCGTGGCGGCTGCCGCGGAGCAGCGACCGCACCATCAACAGCATAAGCAGCCGCAAGTTCTGGCGCCCGGCTATTCTGTGCTGCAATTTCCGGCGCCCGAGCCCGGCAGCTACTCGCTGCCGTCACTCGGCCCGGCTGCCGATGGCGAATTGCTGGATAGCCTGGGTGAGAAGGTGAGCCTGCATGCGCTGTATAGCGGCAAGATGATCGTGCTCAGCTTCATCTACACGTCCTGCCCCGATGTCAATGGATGCCCGCTGGCGACGTTCGTGTTGAGCCGGGTACAGGAACGGCTGGCATCGCAGGAAGACCTCAAACGCGACGTTCGGCTGATCAGTGTAAGTTTCGATCCTCTAAACGATTCGCCCGAGGTCATGGCCGACTACGGCCGAGCCTTCAGGCGCCAAGATATTGACTGGCGTTTTCTGACCGCAGACTCCGACGAATCACTGGCCGGCATCCTCGAGGACTACGACCAGGCCGTCATCCGTGACGTCGATTCCGACGGCAATCCGGTTGGCACAATGTCGCACATCCTGCGCGTATTCCTGATCGACGCCGATAAGAAGATACGCAACATCTACAGCCCGTCGTTTCTGCACCCGGACATATTGCTTGCCGATATTCTTACCGCAAGTGATGTGGACGTACCCTGATTCCGGCCAGGGTTCTTTTTCGCCGACGTAGCCCGCGTATTGATCACGAACAGGTTGCCGGCAAGCACCAGCAAGGTACCGGCGATGATTGACGCGTCGATTTCGAGTCCCTCGAAAAAGGCCGAAAGTACGAGTGCGACGACCGGGAACATGACCATTGCATAGCCTGCCTTGTGCGCACCAATTCTGCCCAGCAGCGTCAGGTAGGCACCAAATGCGATGATCGAGCCGAAAATCGTCAGGTATAGCAATGATCCCAGGTACTCCACGGTCCATTCGAATACAAACTCTTTGCCATTGGCAAGCGCTATGGCTGCGGTGAACAGCGCGCCATAAAACATGCCCCAGGCATTCGACTGGAGAACAGGCAAATTGGCTTTTTGCGATGCCTGTGAGGCCATGTTGCCGAAAGAAGCGACCAGCGCACTCAGAACTGCCAGGAATGAACCGAAGAAGACCGAGTCACCAAACGACAGGTTTCCGATCTGTGGCGCAAACAATGTGATGATGCCGACGATACCGAGCAATGCACCGAACATCACTTTCGGTCCCGCCCGGATTCCGAAGAAGAGTCGGGCGTTGATGATGTTCATCCAGACCATCGTCGATAAAGCGATAGCAGTCAGTGCCGAGGTGATGTAGATCTGTGCGCGGTAGGCAATGATGTAATTGATGCCGAACAACAGCAGGCCGAGCAGGACGAACCACACGTGCGCCCCCGGCGCGAATCCGAGATTGAGGCCGCGAAACCGACACCAGGCAAACAGAACCAAAGACGCGGCACCGTAGCGATAGACGAGCGAGACCTCGGGCGCGACGACGCCGAGCTGGAACTCGATGGCGAGCCAGGTCGAGCCCCAGATCAGCACCGTCAGAATGTACAGGGCTGCGTTACTCATTGGCAGCACCTGTCGTCGAGTTTGTCGATCGTGTCCTCGAGCATACGTGCACTGAGTTGCCGGTAATCAGTTAGCCGCTTTGCCGGGCCGAGCAATTGCCAGGCCACAAAGCGCCAGAGGGCAGGGTAGAGAACGCGCCGATCAAGCCGTGCCTTGAGACTTTCCCGTATCGAATGAAGTGTTTTCATGTTGGTCGCCTCCGCCTGGTCTGGGTCGAGACTTGACTGTACGGGTTTTCTGTATGTATAACAGATACAGTTTTTCGGAAATATGACATGAACAGTTATGCTCAATGCCGACAAGCAATGCGATACCTTTTTGTACCGGCAGGTTATTGATTTAATTGCAGAAAACATCGATTCGGGGACATTGCTACCCGGTGACCGGCTGCCGTCCTTGCGCAAGATGAGCAAAACGGCCGGCGTCAGTGTGCCGACGGTGCGACAGGCCTATATCGAACTGGAGCGGCAGCGCCGTATTGAGTCACGGCCCCAGTCCGGCTTCTATGTGCGCCACCTCGCCTCGAATGACATCGTGCTGGCGACAAATACCGACGCGATGAGGCCCGCTCCACTTCGTTGCCGTCCGCTCATGGAGCGAGTCTACGACGGGGTCAATCGACCCGAGCTCGTGCCGCTCGGCATTGCGAACCCGTGCATGGCGAAGCCTGCAGCAAAGACTTTGCACAGGTCGATGAAACGCGTGATGGCGCGGGCGGAAG
>JAAUYE010009057.1_pt1 | contig 27197 bp, 29 predicted proteins | sample 7278081 | NCBI WGS metagenome assembly JAAUYE01 (sample SAMN14350131, study PRJNA611818) | marine sediment metagenome | isolation source: surface marine sediment (0.6m) | place: French Polynesia: Moorea | collected 2018-08
CAGGCGAATCGAAGAAGGCCGCGCCAGCCAGGCGTCGTCCTGTCGCGAATCGTTCATGAGAGTGCTCCCATTAGCTGTCTTTCGAGCTCGATCACCGGGCCGTTGAAGAGGAAAAACAGGATCGTCAGCGCGGCGGTAAAGGTCAGCGCGATTACCGCCGGCCACGGCGCCTCGCCGTGATCCTTGCCGCCGTCGATCGCTTCTCGGCCGAACCAGGCGGCGAAGATGATCGGCAGAAAATACGCCGCGTTCAGCACCGTGCTCGCGATGATCGTGAAAATCGCGACATAGTTATCGGACTCGAAGGCGCCGGCGAGGATGTACCACTTGGAGACGAAGCCGCCGGTCGGCGGCACCCCGATCATCGACAGCGCGCCGATGGTAAACGCGGTCATGGTCCACGGCATGCGCCGGCCGATGCCGGCGAGCTGCGGCAGCTCGGTTTTTTTCGAGGCAACGTAAATCGCGCCGGCGGCGAAAAACAGCGTAATCTTGCCGAAGGCGTGCGCGACGATGTGGATCGACGCGCCGATTTCGGCCAGCGGTTTCAACACCGCCGCCGCGAGCACCACGTACGACAGCTGCGCCACGGTGGAATAAGCCAGCAGCCGCTTCAGGTTCTGCTGGCGCAGCGCGACCAGGCTCGCGACCACGATCGTGAACGACGCCGCGAACAGTAGCCATTCGCTGCTCGGCGTCGTAAACAGATGCTCGACGCCGAAGATATAGATGATGATCTTGGTCACGCTGAAAACACCGGCCTTGACCACCGCCACCGCGTGCAGCAGCGCGCTGACCGGCGTCGGCGCCACCATTGCCGCCGGCAGCCAGCGGTGTACCGGCATCACCGCGGCCTTGCCGATACCGAATACGAACAGCCCGAGCAATAGCCCGAGCGCGGGCCCTTCGACCTTGCCTTCGAGGATGCCGCCGGCGGTAAAGTCGCCGCCGCCCGCGGCGAGGTAGGTCCAGATGATCGCCGGCAGCAGCAGCCCGATCGAAGTCGTCAGCAGGATGCCGAGGTAGACCCGCGCCGAATTCACCGTGTCGCGATCGCCCTTGTGCGACACCAGCGGGTAAGTCGACAGCGTCAGCGCCTCGTAAAACAGGAACAGCGTAAACAGGTTGGCGGAAAATGCGATACCCATCGTCGCCGCCAGCGACAGGGCGAAGAACACGTAGAAGCGGGTCTGGTTTTTCTCGTTGTTGCCGCGCATGTAGCCGATCGAGTAAATCGAATTGACGATCCACAGTCCCGAGGCGAGCGCGGCAAACATCATGCCCAGCGGTTCGATTTTGAACGCGACCTCGATTCCGGGCACGACCTGCAGCAGCGTGAATTCGGGCCGCTCGCCGGCCATCAGTGCCGGAATCAGGCTCCAGACGTTCCAGGCCAGCGCGCCCGCGGTCACCAGGGTTACGCTCTCGCGCAGGTTGGGGCCGATACGCCCGGCCAGCAAAATGCCGATTGCGCCGATTAGCGGCAGCAGCAGCGCGAGCCAGATCGAGTCGGACGCGTTCATGGCATTTGCCCCAGCAGCAGGGTGGCCGCGCTGCTCGACAGTCCGGCCGGTACGTCCGGGAACAGACCGAAATAGAAATTCAGCAGCACCGCCGCCCAGGTCGGGAGTAACAGCATTAACGGCGCCTCGCGAACCGACTCGACTTCGGCGCCCTCGCCAAAATACGCGCGCTCGACCACGCGCCAGATGTAAACCACCGCCATCAGCGAGCTGACGACGATGACCGCGACCAGCAGTATGCCGAACGATCCCGAGTCAAAAGTCGCCGTGATCAGGTACCACTTGCTGATGAAGCCCGCGGTACCCGGGACGCCGATCAGGCTCAGGCCCGCGAGCACGAAGGCCGCCAGGGTCCAGGGCATGCGCCGCGCGATACCGCCGATATTCTCGATCCGAAGTTTCGAAACCGATACCGCGAGGCAGGCCAGGGCGAGAAACAGCGCCGCCTTGGCCAGCGCATGGTTGAAGATATGCAACAGGCTCGCGGTCAGGCCGGCGACGCTGAGGAGGCTCGCGCCGAGCGTGATGTAACCGATTTGTGCTACCGACGACCAGGCCAGCATGCGTTTCAGGTTGGCTTCGAACATCGCTACCGCGGATCCGATCAGGATTGCCAGCAGCGACAGCGGCAGCAGGAAGGTTGCGAACTGCAGCTCATGGCCCTCGAGATGCGGCTGAAATACGACGAAATTCATGCGCAGCAGGATGTATAGCGAGACCTTGGTCGAACACGCGGCGAGAAAAACCGTGACCACGTGCGGGGCGAAGGTGTAGGCGTTGGGCAGCCAGACGTGCAGCGGGAAGATTGCCGCCTTCAGCGCCAGGCCGACGGTAATGAAACCGGCCGCGATCAGGATAGGTTTAAGCTCGGCCACCTGGCCGATTCTGAAGACGATGTCATCGAGGTTCAGCGTACCGGTCATGAGATAGATCAGGCCGACGCCGATCAGGTAGAAGGTGGCCCCGATGGTGCCCATGACCAGGTACTTGAAGACCGCGGGCAGCGCGCGCCGGTCCGGACCCCCCGCGACCAGCACGTAGCTCGCCAGCGCCGAAATTTCCATGAAGACGAAGATATTGAAGGCGTCGGCGGTGACCAGGATGCCGCATAACCCGGCCAGCGCGAGCAGCCAGGCGGCATAGAACAGCGGCTGGCGTTCGACCTCGATCTCCCGCTCGAGGCTGGCCGCGCCCGCGATCAGGGCCAGGCTCGAGGCGCCGGTGACGATCAGCAGCAGCAGCGCGCTCAGCGCGTCGACGCCGAGCTCGATGCCGAACGGTGCGGGCCACGAGCCCATCAGGTAACGCATGCCGCCGCTGTCGAAAACGCCGAGCGTCAGCGCGATCGCGATTGCAAACGCGCACAGGCTCGCAGCCGTGGCCAGGGTCCAGGACAGCCGGTGCTCGCGCAGCAGCATCGCCAGCGGTGCGCTCAGCATCGGCACGACGACCTGAAGTGCCGGTAAATGCGCCTGCAGGGCAGTCACTGGCGATCGATCTCCTGGATTTCCTGCTCCTCGATGGTGCCGTACTCTTCCTTGATGCGCACGATGATGCCGAGGCCGAGCGCCGTGGTCGAGATACCGACGACGATGGCGGTCAGGATCAGCACCTGGGGCAGGGGGTTGGAGAATAGCCGCTCGCCGGCGGCGGAGGCAAAAATCGGCGCGGTGCCGCCTTCGACCTTGCCCACGGTGATGTAGAGCAGGAATACCGCGGCCTGGAACAGCGACAGTCCGATCATTTTCTTGATCAGGTTGAGCTTGGCGATCACCGCGTAAAAGCCGACCATCAGCAGGATCGCGAAAACCCAGTAGTAATAAATTCCGAGGAAATTCATCAAAACCTCCCGCGCGCAGCGAAAGCGTGGAATACGCTCAGCAACACCCCGGTTACGGTAATACCGACGCCGGCCTCGATCAGGATAATACCGAGCTGCTGGCCTTTGACCGGGTTGCTCGCGAGCACCGAGTAGTCGAGGAAATTGCCGCCCAGCAGTATACCGGCGACGCCGACCGCGCCGTACAGCAGCGCGCCACCCGCAATGAGCACGGTGAGCACGCGCCGCGGCAGCGCCTGCAACGACCGGGTTTCACCCTCGAGCAGCGAGTAGAGGATGATCGACGCGGCTATCAGGGCCCCGGCCTGGAAACCGCCACCCGGGCCGTATTCACCGTGAAACTGTACGTAGAGTCCGAACAGCAGGATGAACGGGATCAGCATCCGGCCGATGAGACGCGGTATCAGGTAATGTCTGAGCCTGACCGGCCCCGCCGTTTGTGTCCTGCCATGACGGGCGCCGGGTTTATCCAGCAGGAACAGTACGCCGATGCCGGCGGTGAAAACCACGAACACTTCGCCCAGGGTATCGTAACCGCGGAAGCTGCCGAGCACGGCCGTAACGACGTTGGGGATATCGATCGCCTCTCGCGTCATTTCCAGGTACCAGGGTGCGATATGTTGATGTACGGGTGCGGCCGGGTCGCCGACCCGCGGCTGATCGAAGGTTGCGTAAATAACCGCCAGCGTGGTGACGCTGATGACCGTCAGCGCGATCAGCCGGTTGGACGAGGTTGGCTGGTGTTCATGATCGGCCGTAATTGCCAGCGCGCCGAGAAAAAGCACGGTGGAGATGCCGGCGCCGACCGCGGCCTCGGTGAGCGCCACGTCGGCGGCGTCGAGCAGAAAAAAGTTGCTTGCCAGCAGCAGGCTGAAGATGCCGCTCAGCATCACCGCGACGAACAGGTTCGGCGTGCGCACGATTGCAATCGCCGTGATCAGCATCAGCGTGAGCAGGAAAACGCCGAACACGATCGTCATTTTTCGGCCCCCTCCGCGGGAGTCTCGGGTGCGTCCGGTTTTTGGCCCGACAGCAGCGCCGCGCTGGCCAGCGCGTTGGAGGCGGTTGGCCCGGTGAGCAGTAAAAACAGCAATATCGCGGCGAGCTTGACACTGGCGAGCGCGAGACCGGATTGCAGCACGAGACCGACGAGGATCAGCATTGGCGCGATGCTGTCGGTAACGCTCGCGGCGTGCATGCGCGTGTACAGGTCGGGCATGCGCAACGCACCTATGCCGCCGATGAAGACGAAGATACCTCCGGTGGTCAGCAGCAGCCAGCTGAGAATATCGAGCACGGTTTCCATCAGCGATTTTCCGGGTTGCTGTTCGATTTGTCCTGTTCGGCGCGCAGGCGGAAAAACTCGAGCGCCGCCAGCACGCCGATGAAATTGATCAGCGCGTAAGCCAGTGCAAGGTCGAGGAAATCCGGGCGGCCGAAGAGAAAACTCAGCACCGAGAGCAACAGCACGGTCTTGGTGCCGATCATGTTGACCGCGAGCATCCGGTCGTAAACCGTGGGCCCGAGCAGCGCGCGCAGCAGCGCCAGCGACATTGTGACCAGTATTGCGATGGTGACGGCGTAGAACACGCTTCAGCCTCCCTGTATTTCGGCGACGCGCCGATTCATCTCGCCGTCAGCGATCTCGCGCGCGCCGTCTTCGGTGAGCGCATGCACCTTGATGACGCCGTCGTGGACGTCGATCGACAGGGTCCCCGGGGTCAGCGTGATCGAATTGCCGAGAGTGACCAGGTAAAAAGGGTGCGCCGCTTCGGATTTGACATCGATTACGCGCGGGCTAATCGGCAGTTTCGGATGCAGCACGATACGGCTGACGTCGATACTGGAGCGGATGATCTGGACCAGGAGCCAGAGCCAGTAACGCAGCAGGCCCAGGCTCAGGCGCAGCGCGTACAATTCGTCGTCGAAGTAATCGATGCGCCGCACCAGCAGGAAAGTGAGCAGGCAGGACAGGGCGCCGAGGAACAGCAGCAGCGGTTTGTAAAGCCCCGACCACAATAGCCACGCGGCCACCAGCAGTGCCAGCAGCACCAGTATGCGCCGCGTATACGATTTGGTGTAAGCAGGGGCCATGACGGGACGCAGGGGGGGTTAAAGGTTGCCGGATCTGCCGGCGTCGCCCCCGCGAGCGCGGCGGTAATCGACGCAACAGCTGGAATAGTCGTCGCTGCAAAGCGGCGCGACGCCGACTGCCTTCCGATTCGCGTAAACGCAAACCGCCGTGGTGACCGAGGCCACCAGGGTAAATACGGACATTTAGTAAGCCCCCACTCCTGAGTTGTAACGTTCTAATTAAAGCTGTCGAATTCAGCCCCGAGCGTTAGCGGTAATGTACCCAATTCGGCGCGGGACGGGAACAGGTTGTTAATATTAACCTGCTCCGGCCCCGGTTTCGAGCCTCGCGGCGACCATATCGAGCGCAAGTACCGGTTATCGGCAGCCTGCCATTATAACCGGAAATTGGATCGGGCCACCGCAAGGTCCATGTTTAATAGAGAAACGGCAGCCTGTCCAGGCGGAAACGCACCGAGTATCGGTCGTTGTCGGCTGCCCTGGCGTTGCCGTCGATGACGCCGTTGTCGATGCTGCCTTCGAACTTGATCGGCAAAGCCCTGGCGTCGGTTTCGCCGAACAGCGGGCGGTGTCCGATATACTGGGTCAGGTTGCCTTCCATCGCGAACCGGTCTCCGTCGATTTCGTAGCGGCCGGCGGTGAAGTGCTCCGCGCTGCCGCTGCGAAACTCGCCGTCGCGGATAAACGCGGTCGAAAAATGCTCCCAACCGTAAGGGCCCAGCATCTCTACCTTGTATACACCTTCGACTTGTTTCATGGCTGATCTCCTGAATGGTGGTTACGATCCCTGCCCGGATGCCGGATCACCTGGCGCCGGTCGCCCGGGCGCCATTCGACGCGGCCGATCGGAGCGACAGGTCAAGCGCGGCCGGCCGGTGGATCTCGAAAATATCGCGGCAAAGAATTGCTGATCCGACTTTCCGGGCGATTTCATGCTTACGAAAGATGATATGAGGTCTGTGGTTATGTAATAAAAGTCGAATAATATTAGGTATTTATTCGAATATATCGAATTATTGTCCGGCTTCCCGCAATCTCGAACCGACTCGCGGTACGTCGGCTAGCGGCGCTGGTCTGCGCCCAGTATCTCTTGCAGCATGCTGCCGATACCACGGACCAGGGGAACCATCTTTGCATAGTCGACCCGGTCGGGCGTATCCCCCGCGCTGTGATAATACGGATAGCGGTAGGGCGCGGTGTCGGTAATCATGACCGCGGGGTAACCCTGTTTCCAGAACGACCAGTGATCCGACCAGTTGACCCCGGGAATGAATTCCGGTGCGGCGATTCCCTCCGACGGGAATTGCGCGTGGGCGCGAAAGGCTCGCAGCGAGCGCGTCAGCAGGCCGCGCGAGCGCAGGTTGCCGACGAAGGCGATGAAGTTGCCGCGGTCTGGATAAAACAGGTTGAGCGGCGGCGGATAGTGCTGACTGTTGGATTCGTCGCGGAAGTAACCGATGGTTTCGAGCGAATACATCGCGACGATGTTTTGTTTTTCTGCCGCGGCCCGCCGCGCGTAAACATCACTGCCCATCGTATGCTGCATGAAATGCGGCGGTTCCTCGTTGACGAATGCCACCAGGCGCAGACTGCGCGCTGATTGCGTCTCGCGAAAATGGGCCGCGAGTTCGAGCAGCGCGGCCACGCCGGAGGCATTGTCGTTAGCGCCGGGCGAGCCGGCCGCGGCGTCGTAATGCGCGCCGACGACCACGATTTCATCGGCGCGCGCGCCGCCCGGGCGGGTTACCTCGAGGTTGGCGAAGATATCTCCCCCGATATCGTACTCGACCAGCCGCACTTCGTACCCCGATTTTTCGAACCCGGCTTTTATATAATCCCGCGCGGCGGCGAGTCCCTGCTTTTCGAGGTGATTTCTGCCCGCCGGATGACTGCATAAAGCGGCGACGTGGGCCTCGAGCCGGCGCGCCATGTCCGCCCCGTCCGCATCGAGCCCGGGCAGCTCGCCGCGGAATGAGCGGCCGGGCATGTAAACCATGTAGGAAAAAAACGCGATTACGGCGAGCGCCAGAATCAGATAAAAAGTCATCCTGCGGGTCACGTTCATCCTGCCGGCGACGGCAATGACAGCTTCCCATTGTGCATACCCGGCCACCGGGTACAAGCCATGCAACCGGCCGGCGCGCTTGTTTGCGTCGATGCGCAGCCATATATCCTTTGTTCAGGCGGCGGCATATCATGCCCGCCGCAGCATAATCGTCCGACAGGAGATAAGCGTGACTGAATTCTTTTTTGAATACGGCCTGTTCGCCGCCAAGCTCGGCACTTTCGTCGTTGCAATACTGCTGGTCGTCGGGATCTCGGTAATTGCCACCCGGCGAGCCAGGAAATCGATGAAAGGACATATAGAAACTACCCGGGTCAATGATGAAATCGACGCGATGCGGATCGCGCTGGATGCCGGCGTGTCCGATCCGGACACGTTCAAGCAACACCTGAAGCAGCTGCACAAGGAGAAGAAAAGCGAGCGCAAGGCCCGCCGCAAGGCACTCAAGCAGGCGCTCAAAGGCGATAACGCCGAGGTGGCCGAGACGAAGGCGCGGGTGTTCGTGCTCGATTTCGACGGCGATATCAGGGCCCAGGCGGTGTCGCATCTGCGCAGGGAAATTACCGCGGTACTGTCGATGGCCACGAGCGGCGACGAGGTGGTCGTGCGCCTGGAAAGCCGCGGCGGCATGGTACACGCCTACGGTTTGGCGGCGTCGCAGCTGCAGCGCGTCAGGGAGCAGGGTATCGATCTGACCGTTTGCGTCGACAAGGTCGCCGCCAGCGGCGGTTACATGATGGCCTGCGTGGCGAATAAAATCCTCGCCGCGCCGTTTGCGCTGCTGGGCTCGATCGGCGTGGTGGCGCAGCTGCCCAACTTTCACCGCTGGCTGGAAAAACACGACGTCGATTTCGAAATGGTTACCGCCGGCGAGTACAAGCGCACGCTGACGATTTTCGGCGAGAACACCGACAAGGGACGCGAAAAGTTCACCGAGGAGATCGAGGACGTGCACCTGCTGTTCAAGCAGTTCGTGGCGCAGAACCGGCCGCGGCTCGATATCGAAGGCGTCGCCACCGGCGAATCCTGGTTCGGCCAGCGCGCGCTCGAGCGCGCACTGGTCGACGAGTTGATGACCAGCGACGAGTACATCACCCGCGCCTGCGAGCAGGCGGATGTTTTCGAGGTCAGGTACGTCGAACGTAAACCGCTGCCCGAGCGCCTCGGCATCGTGCTGCAGGAGGCGGTCGACGGTGTATTGCTGCGCTGGTGGGAGCGCGGCACGAGCTCGCGCTTTTTATCCTGAGGCGCGTCCGCGGCGCGTACACGGCAGCGCTAATCGGTACCCGTAAAACAGGTATACTGTGCCCCTGATATGGTGATGGTAAAAGTTTAATGGCTGGCGCGGACAAAGATCTTGCGCAAAAATCGAGCCGGTCGGCGATCGACGCGTTCGTCGAGCAGGTGCGCACGATGCCGGCGGTCAGGGCCGCCGGCGACCGCGGGCGCCTGATTTTCGCGATGGACGCCACCGCCAGCCGCGAGCCCAGCTGGGACCGGGCCTGCCAGATCCAGGGCGAAATGTTCAGCGAGACCGCCGCGCTCGGCGGTCTCGATATCCAGCTTTGTTATTACCGCGGCTACGGCGAATTCGAGACCAGCCCGTGGCTGTCTTCCGCGGAAGCATTGCTGCAGCGCATGACCAGCGTGTCCTGCCGCGGCGGTTATACCCAGATCGAAAAGGTGCTAAGCCAGGCGATCGAGCAGACCCGGCAGAAAAAAGTCCAGGCGCTGGTGTTCGTCGGCGACTGCATGGAGGAAGACGTCGACCGCTTATGCCATCTCGCGGGCGAGCTCGGCATGCTCGGGGTGCCCGCCTTTCTCTTCCACGAAGGCAACGAGCCGGTGGCGCAGCGCGCCTTCAGGGAAATCGCGCGGCTGACCCGCGGCGCTTACTGCAGCTTCGACGCCAGCAGCGCGGCGCAGCTGCGCGACCTGTTGAGCGCGGTCGCCGTATATGCCGCCGGCGGCCGCAAGGCCCTGCAGGATTTCAGTCAGAACCGCAGCGAGGTGGTACGGCGCCTGACCCGCCAGCTCGGCGGAGGTTGAGTCGTGGCGCGTTTGCTGCTGCTGCTCGGCGCCGGTGTTGGATTATTCATCCTGTTTCGCTGGCTGTCGCGCCAGCCCGCCAGGGTTCAGTGGCAGCTGGCGGCGGTGATGGTCGCACTGGTGCTGCTGGTGCTGGTGCTGACCGGGCGCGCGCACTGGCTGACCGCGGTGTTTGCCGCGCTGCTGCCGTTCGCGCGCGGGCTGATGACACTGCTCGGCAGCCTGCCGCTGCTCAAGCGCGTACTCGACAGCATGGATGCGGCCAAATCGCGCCAGGCGCCGAGCGGCGGGCAAACTTCGACGGTGCAAAGCCAGTACATCCGCATGACGCTGAACCACGATTCGGGCGAAATCAACGGTGAAGTCCTGGCGGGAAGCTTCAGCGGTAAGACCCTCGATCAGCTGGATCTCGACGCGCTGCTGCAGCTGCTGCAGGAGTGCCGGGACGACGAGGAGTCGGTGGCGCTGCTGCAGGCTTACCTCGACCGGGTTTATGCCGATAGCTGGCAGCAGCACGCCGGCGCCGAGGGTCAGCAGCAGGCGGCATCCCAGCCCGGTGAGATGACGCGCGACGAAGCGCTGCAGGTTCTCGGCCTTGCCGCGGGTGCCAGCGAGGCGGAAATTGTCGACGCGCACCGGCGCCTGATGCAAAAACTGCATCCGGACCGCGGCGGTTCGGCGTATCTCGCGGCCACGATAAACCGGGCCAAGGATGTGCTGCTTGGTGGATAGCAAGACTCCTGTGCCGACAATATGCGGTGTGAAATCGCCGCGGTGTAGCGGCCCGGATGCCTGATTCGGTCGCGATTTTCGCCTGCGCCATTGCGCTCGGGATCTGGTGGTTTCTGATACCGCTGCGCGCCGTGCTAAACGAACGCAGGCTGGTGTCGCTGGCTTCGACGCCGGTCGAGCCGCCCGAGCGCTGGCCGACGGTAAGCGTCCTTATTCCCGCCCGTAACGAAGCGGAAACCATCGGCGCCGCGATGCACAGCCTGCTCGAGGTGGATTATCCCGAACTCGAAATCGTGCTGGTCAACGACCGCTCCAGCGACCGCACCGGCGATATCATCGAGCAACTCGCGCAAGAGGACGGTCGCATCCGCAGGCTGCACATCGAAGCGCTGCCCGACGGCTGGAACGGCAAGGTGCACGCGCTGCATCGCGGCCTCGAGATCTGCCGCGGCGAATGGCTGCTGTTTACCGACGCCGACGTCCACTTCAGGCCGCAGACGCTGAAGCGGGCGATTGCCTATTGCCTGCAGAAGCGGCGCGCCTTCCTGTCGCTGCTGCCGCGCTTCCGCGATACCGGTGCGGTAATCGGCGCGGCCCAGACCGTGCTCGGTATGCTGCTGCTGTCGCTGATCGATTCGCGGCGGATCACCGACCCGGAACAACGGGCGGCAATGGGTGTGGGCGCATTCAACCTGGCCCAGCGCGCCTGTTTCGATGCCGACGAGGGCTTCGAATGGTTGCGCATGGAGATCGCCGACGATGCCGGCCTGGCGCTGATGCTGAAGTCGCGGGGTGCGTCCATCGACATCCTGAACGGCCAGGAATTCATCGAGGTCGACTGGTACCCGACCCTGAGCTCGATGTTCGACGGCGTTATGCAGCGGCTGATCATGGGGGTGAATTATTACTTCAGTCTCTACCTGCTGCAGTGCGTTCTGGTGATTTTTTGCCTCGCCGCGCCGCTTTGGATGAGCTTTTTGCTGGCCCCGCTCACGCCGCTGGCGTGGTTTTGTCTCGCGGCCTACCTGGCGCCGGCGATGGTTTTCGCCGCCGGCCTGCGCAGCTTTAAGGTACCGCCGATTTTGCTGTGGCTGATGCCGCTCGGCTTCGTCCTTGTCGGATACGGCATGCTGCGCGCGCTCGTCACCTACGTTTGGCGCGGCGGGCTCTTCTGGCGCGGCCGGGTCTACCCGCTGTCGCGGCTGCGCGCGTCGCAGCGGGTCAAAATGAACACGTTTTTCTGATGCGGATCGATGCGGCTACAGCACCGGGGAAAAGAGGCGCGCGATCCGGGTCGCGAGCTGGAATCCGAACGAGCGATTGCGGATGTCGTCGAGCGTCATTTCGCGGCACTCCGCAAAATCGCTTTCGAGCATCGATTCGACGTCATCGACGCAGGGCCGATCGAAGAACAGCAGCGTAATTTCGAAGTTCAGGCGAAACGAACGATTGTCGAGGTTGGCGGTGCCGACCCCGGCGATGCTGTCGTCGAGCAGCAGCACTTTTTGATGCAGGAATCCCGTCTCGTAGCAAAAATAACGGATACCGAGCGGCATGGTTTCCTCGAGAAAACTGTACTTGGCGAGATGCACGAGCAAATGCTCGGCCCGCTCCGGCAGCATGATGCGCACGTCCACGCCGCGCAGCGCGGCGAGCTGCAGCGCGCTGACGACCGCATCGTCGGGTACGAAGTAAGGGCTCACGATCCAGATGCGGCGCTGCGCCAGGTTGATCAGCTCGGTAAACAGCAGGCCGCAGGTATCCAGCATATCGGCCGGACCCGACGGCACTACGAGCACGCGCTGATCGGCGCCTTCGGCGCAACTCGCCGCGGTATTGACTGCGGGAATTTGCTGCGTCATCCAGTACCAGTCCTCGATGAAGGCGAGCTGGATTCCGAGCACCGCCGGGCCGTAGACCTCGACCTGGGTATCGCGCCACGGGCGCAGCAACGGATCGGGGCTTCGGCCGACATACTCGTCGCCAACGTTGTGACCGCCGACGAACGCGGTGTGGCCGTCGACGACGACGATTTTGCGGTGGTTGCGGAAATTTACCCGGAACGGGTGGCCGCGGCCGCGGCTGCTGCCGCGGAACACCGCGGTTTCGACACCGGCCTGCTGCAGCGGCCGCAGGTAGCTGTCGCCGAGCGTATTGCTGCCGATACGGTCGTAGAGGAAATAGATGCGCACGCCGTTACGCGCCCGCTCGATCAGCCTTTGCCTGAGTTCCTCGCCGAGATCGTCGTCGCGTACCAGGTAAAACTGCAGCAGCACGTAGTCGCGGGCGTTTTCGATCGCGTCGAAAATGGCGCTGAAGGTTGCCTCGCCGTTGATCAGCAGGCGGCTGCGGTTGCCGGCGAAAAACGGCATGCGGGCAAGCTGCGCGAGCACCCGGTGCTCGCTTTCATCGGGCTCGAAGCGCGCGCTCAGCGCCGCCGGCAGGCGCTCGCGCATTTCCCGCGCCAGCTGCTGCAGCGGTTCGTCGCCGCTGCGCCGGGCGTCGACGTAACCGGAAAACTTGCGATCGCCGAATACCAGGTACAGCGGCAGCGCCAGCGGCGGGAACATGACCAGGAACAGCGACCACGCAATCGCGCCCTGGGGTGTACGCGCGCGCATCACCGCCTCGATCGCGGCCGCGATCGCCGCCAGCTCGAGCAGCAGATAAAGCCCGGCCAGCAGCTGGGGCAGGTTTGCGCTTATTTCCGCCATGCAGGCATTTTGCCGCGAAGCCTCGGTGACCTCAATCGAGACCGATTGTCATTGCAGGATGCGTTCGATCGTATCCACGGTCAGGTAATCCTGCTGCAGTTTTTGCTGCAAAACGCGTGACGGCCGGTCCGCGTCTCCGAGCCGGTCCAGTACCAGCGCGGCCCCGCTGAAGTCATCGTTTACGGTATAGCCGTTACAGGTAATCACGGTTTCGAGACCGGCGTCCCGGGCCGCGATTTTACCGTTGAACGAATCCTCGAAAGCGAGGCAGTCGCCGGCGTCGAGGCCGAGCTGCCGCAGCACGTATTGGTAAATATCGGGTGCGGGTTTTTTGCGCGGCACGATGTCGCCGGCGCCGATTACGTCGAACCAGCCGATGCTGTCTTCGCCCAGCGCGCTGGTGAGCAGCGCGGTGACGTTTTGCGGCGTCGTCGTGGTGGCAATCGCGAGACGGATACCGCGCTCGCGCGCCTCCCGCAGCAGGCGCTGCACCCCGGACCGCAGCGGGATTGCGTTGCGCTCGAGCAGGGCGACGTAATTTTCGGTCTTGCCTGCATGCAGACGGGCGATGAGCGCGTCGAGGTCGGCGCGCTCGCGTTCGGGTTTGCCGCGGGTTTTCACGTAGTGCGCAATACGCTCCTTGCCGCCGGTAACTTCGAGCAGTTCGCCGTAGGTTTCCTCGCTCCAGGACCAGTCGAGGCCGAAGTCCCGGAAGGCCTGGTTGAACGCGACCCGGTGACCGTGCCGCTCGGTATCCGCAAGCGTACCGTCGACGTCGAAAATGAATGCCTTCAGCATGCTGCCGTCATCGCATCCGAGACGGAATTCTGCGCGTCTCGATGTTCATTCTTGTTCAGGCTTGTCTTTTTTGTCCGCTGCCCCGTCGAAGTCGACGATACGCGCGGTCGGACCCCCGTCCTTGTAAATTGGTAAATCGGGTTCCGCGGTCTCGCCCCTGAGTTCGCGCTCGCGCGCGGCAATCAGCGCGAACGCGCCGCGGATGTCCTCGATGGTCTGGTCCGACAGCGGGTTGCGCATACCGGGCGGCGGAGTGACGTCCCTGACCACGGCGGCCAGGACCTGGCGCAGTCGAATCAGGATGCGGTGTTCGAGGGTCAGTTGTTCTCGGTTGTCGTCGTTTTCGGGCATGCTCGGGTTTCTCGCCGGGTCGGTAAAAAGCGGTACGGATGCTGGCAAGCATGCCTGAATTATGCCGCGAAATATCTATCCTCTAATGGTTATTGCGGCTGACCTGGTCGGTTTAAAGGTATTATTGCGGCTGCATCGCGTCGATGCGCCGCCGCGCGCGCGCCGCGTCGAGGCTGACCAGCGACAGCGCGCAAACCAGCAGGATAAGCGCGAGCCACGGCCGGCGACCGTGCGCCTAGGAACCAAAGAATCTGGAAAAGGTGAGCATGAGCTCAAGGCTGGAATCATCGTCGGTGAGGGGGCTGTCCGCGATTGCCGAATCGTACCAGGTGTTTTCGATGCCGAGGCGGGTGAAGCCGCCGAAAAAGGCCGTGGTCACGAAGTTGATCCCCAGTTTCGGGTTCAGTGCGCTATCGCCCCTGTAGGCGGGCCGGAAGCTCGCGGCCTCGTCGCTGGTGACGCCGTAGTAGTAATCGACCAGGCGGCGGTCCTGCCAGGCGAGTCCGATCGCGGGCTCGACGGAAAAGCGGCCGGCGCTGAAGGATTTGCCGAGGCTTGCGCTCCACTCATAGCCATTCGAGCGATCGAGCGCGTCGTACAGGCCGGCGAGTTCGAATTTCCAGCGGTTATTTTCAAGCGCCATGCCGAGGCCGATATCGATCGTATTCTCGCGTTCGTCCATGCCGCGAAAAATGTCGCCGTCGGAATCATCGTAACCGTCGAAACGCGGGCTGAGCCTGGCATCGAGGCTCAGCGCGCCATGCCGAACCAGGCTGTAGTTTACGAACGGGCCGAAAACCTGCAGTTTCTCGCCGCGGTAACCGATGATCGGCAGCAGCACCGGGTCTTCGTCGTAATCCCGGTAAATGGTTTCGCCGAGGCCGAGTACTCCGCCGTAGATAAACCCGGTGGGCGTGGGCCTGGCGCGGTCGCCGTCTGGTTCGGCCGACGCCTCGACGCCGTTTGCGGATTGCATCGTTACCGATAAAACCGGGACGAGCAGCAGCGCGATCGCGCCGGCGCGGGTTACCGCGAAAAGTCGATGGATCAGGTTGGCGGGTGACATTGGCGGTATTGTGACCGGCTCATGGTTGACGGTTATTTTTACGGCGCGCCGTTGCCGGCGGATCAGGACGTTTCGACGGCTGGTCCAGAGCGCCGGCGGTTTAATCGATCAGGCGAAAGCGTTTGTCGACGATATCGGCGTCGTCGAAATGACGCCGCCCGACGAAGGCGGTGGCGTGCGACCCTGCCTGGCGCATCGCGCCGGCGCTTTTGATTCCCATTGGCCAGAACAGAAAGCGTTCGCCACGCTCGGTGCCGGGCACGATGCCGTCGGCGCCGAAGATACTGCGGGAGCCGCCCGCGGGCAGCGGCAGCGAACGCAGCTCGTCGTAGTTGGCAAAGCGATAGCGGCTGCCGCCGGCCGCCGCGCCGGTGCGCAGGTCGCGCAGGTAGTGGGTCCGCGTTTGCAGGCTGACGGTTACCCGGTCGCCGTGGTTGATTCGCGGCAGGCTTACGGGGATGAATGCCCATTCCAGGGTGCGCTCGGGGGGCGGCCGCGGTTCGAGCCGCGGCGTCGGAAAAAACATGTGATAACAGCCGCAGGGATGGATGCTGTCGTAGAGTACCGGCTCGCCGTCGGGGGCCAGGGTGACGCGCCAGACGATACCGTCGAGATGTCCGCCGAGCAGATCGAAGGCGCCGTCGCGCGGCCGCTCCGGCATCCAGGCGACGTAAACCAGCTGCAGCAGCGTGCGCTTTCCGACCCGCGTGTAACCGAGACGATGATAGACGGTCGGGTTTTTCACATCGACCCGGGGGTAAGGCGACTGGCTCCAGTAGAGGCTGCCGATTCGATCGAAGTCGCCGCCGGTTTCGATTTCGAACACGGGCGCGTAGGTCGCGAACAGGCGCTGTTCTTCGGCCGCCGACAGCTCCGCCAGGCCGAGCGGATGCCGCGCCGCGCGCGCGAGCAGCGCGCCCACTTCCTGCCGCGTGTAAACGGGGGTCGCCGGCGGCAGGTAGGCGCGCAGCGGCTGTTGCGGTTTTGCGCCCTCGCGCGTTGCCTGAATGGTTTGCGCGGCGCGATCCTGCCAGCCGCGCACGCCGGCGTAAAACGGCAGGCGGGTCAGCTCGTAAAGCCCGAGCGCGCGCTTGAGCGAACTGTAATCGTCGTCGACCCGGGCGCGCCGCGTCAGCAGGTCATCGGCTGCGGTTGCGGACAAATCGACCTGCGCCAGCAGCGCGCCGCAGTCCCGTGCGCGCTGCAGCAGCGCCGCGCGATTCGCGGCGGCCAGTTTTTCGAATTCGGCGGCCGGCAGGTTCTCGATTTCGATACGGCGCCCGTCGCTGTCGAGTTCGCGTAAGCGATCGATCCAGGCGCTGCGCAGCCCGGCGTCGCTGCTGCTGTCGTAGCGCCGCGCGGCGGCGAAGCGGTCGACGCGCAGATACGGGAAACCCGCTACCCGCCGCGCCGCGATATCGGTAACGCCGGCGCGGGCCACCGCCGCGTCCAGCGCCCGGTACCACCGCGCGCATTCGCGAACGGCGTCATCCGCGGCATCGAGATGAGCGCGATGCGGCTGCTGGATGCTGGCGCAGCCAGCGAGTCCAAGCAGTGCGATCAGTGCCGCGGCGCGCGGCCATGTTATCCGGTTCGATTGCAACGACATATGACGCCCTGGAACGAATTTAGCGGATTGAATTCCGGCCGCAGTATACCGCTATTTCCCGGCGTGCCTCGCCGCCCGGGCAGACACGCCCCCGAGGCGTTGTTATACTGTTGCCTCGCGAAGGCGGGCGAGCGCTCTCGATGGCCGCCGCCTTCGCCTGAATCGCTTCCAGTTTTTCCTGCCGCGTGACCCGCCGGAGCCTGGATCCCCTTTTCACCGACCCCCGCTGGGGCAAAAGCAGGCAAAACGATATGGTAGTTGCGCAACACAAGGTTGTCAGTATTCACTACAAGGTGGTGGATGACGACAGCGATGAATTAATCGACTCGTCGGAAACCGGCGATCCAATGACTTACCTGCACGGCGCTCGCAACCTGATTCCCGGGCTGGAGCAGGCGCTGGAAGGCAAGCAGGCCGGCGATGCGCTCGAGGTTACCGTCGAGGCCGCCGACGCCTATGGCGAATACAGCGAAGACCGCGTGCACCAGGTGCCGCGCGAAGCGCTGGCCGAGGTCGAGCGGGTCGAACCGGGCGTAACCGTGGTCGCCAACACCGAGCAGGGCCCGGTCAACCTGGTCATCGTCGAGGTCGGTGACGAGGAAGTCAAGCTGGACGCGAACCATCCGCTGGCGGGCAGGCGGCTTCGCTTCGACGTCAGCGTCGAGCAGGTACGCGACGCGACCGAGGAGGAAATATCTCACGGTCATGCGCACGGTCCCGGCGGGCACCACCACGATTGACCCGGGGCGCCGTTTCCGGGCGGCGTAAGAATTCGCGGTGTTCATCCGCAACCATCCGTTGTAGTTTGTGGCAGCCGTGTCGACGGGCAGGATGAAGACAGATTACCGATTCGGAGCAAAATAGTCCGCCAACCCGGGGGCATGCCCGATGGCTCGTGTTCGCGGCAACCCTGGCCGCGTTTGTCGCCGTATACGCCGCCTGGCCGGGCGCGCAGCAGGACCAGGCGATCGTCGCCGCGACGCTGGTCGCGGTCGTCATGCTCTGGGTCGCGGAAGTCATACCGCTGTTCGTGTCGGGCCTGATCGGGTCGTTTCTGCTGCTGACCTTCACCGATTTTTCCGCGCAGACGATTTTCCAGCCTTATTTCGATCCGGTGATCGTGCTGTTTTTCGGCGGTTTCGTGCTGGCCGCGGGAATGCAGAAATACCAGATCGATTACCGTATCGCGCACGAAATACTGAAACGCATGGGCGATCGGCCGCTGGTGTTCGTGCTCGGGCTGATGTTGGTGACGGCGTTTTTGTCGATGTGGATGTCGAACACCGCCTCGGCCGCGATCATGATCCCGATTTCGATCATCGTGCTGAAGGAAAACAGGCTGTTCCACCGGCAGTCCCGCTTCGCCAGGGGGGCGGTGCTGGCGGTCGCATATGCCGCCACCATCGGCGGGATCGGCTCGCTGGTCGGCAGTCCGCCCAACGCGATCGCGGCCAAGTTCCTCGGTGAAAAAAACGTAACCCTGGATTTTACCGAGTGGATGCTGCAGGCCCTGCCGTTCGTGTTGCTGGCGCTGCTGTTTACCTGGATGCTGCTGTCGCTATTCAATAAACCCGAAATCAAAAAGATTGACTTCAGCTACCACGAACAAAAACTCGAGCGGCCGCAGAAGCTCATTTTCGCGATTTTTTTCGTCACCGTGATTGGCTGGTTGACCACCCGTTTCACCGGTCTCTCGGCGGCGACGGTGGCGCTGGTTCCGGTGATCGGCCTGTTCGTTTTCGGCTTGCTCGACAGCAGCGATCTTGGCCGGATTTCGTGGCCGACGCTGCTGCTGTTCGGCGGCGGGCTGAGTCTCGGCACCGCGGTTAACGAGGTCGGCATCGATACCTGGCTGGCCGGTTTGCTGCAGGATTCGATCAGCGGTATCCCGCTGTTCGCGACGCTGTTGCTGCTGGTTTTTTTCGGCATCGCGGTGACCATGGTGGCGAGTAATACCGCCTCGGCGGCGATTCTGATTCCGCTGATGCTGCCGCTGGCCGACGATCTCGGGCTCGACATGAAACCGATGGCGATGCTGATCGCGATCGGCGTGTCGCTCGATTTCATGATGCCGGTGGGCACGCCGCCGAGCGCGATTGCGTATTCCACCGGCGTGGTCAGCGTGCGCGACATGATCAGGAATGGTTTCCTCGTCAATCTCGGCACCGGCCTGATCCTGGTCTGCCTGTATTATTTCTTTTACCTGTAGCGAACCTCGCGCCAGGCGTCGAGTCGAGCGGCATTCAGCGATTTCGCCGCGGCCTGCCGTAGAGCGCGCGCAATTCGTCTTTGGCCTGCTCGAGCCGTTCGCGCTGCGCCGCCGGCAGCTTGCGCCCCGCCCGGTTGATGAAAAACGTCAGCATGCTCATCGCCGCGCGAAACGGTTCCGCCTTGCGCCGCGTGCTGGTCTCCGCGGAGCGCTTTAGCGACAACGCAATGGCGCGTGGATCGGTAAGGGAAAACACGCCCGGCTCGAGGTCCAGGGCATGGCTGGTTGCGCTAACCCGCTTCGACCACCGCTTTAGGTCAGGATTTTTACTGGTTTTGCGGTTCTCGACTGGCATCGGCGGAGGCGTTTTCGTTTCGCTTTACGCAAGAGAATTGGGAGGCTCGGATATCTTACCCGCTTTTACGGATTCCGTTGCTGCGGAAATGTCAGCCGTGCCGTTCAATTGTCGTTGACGCCTGTCCGCGGTTATTGAATAGTGCGTGCAGAGTCAAAAACGGGAGGGCGCAACCATAATGAAACGAATCTACGATTTCAGCCGCACGCCGTCGGCGCGTAACTATACCGTCGCCGACCTGCAGGCATTGAAGGGTTCGGGGCGGAAGCTCAGTATGAGCAACCCGGCCAACGCCACCGAGATCCGGGCCTGCCTCGACGCCGGTATCGACCTGTTCGTGGTCTGGGCCGAGCAGATCGAGGAAGCGCGGCAGATCGCGCCGCATCACTTCATGGGGGTCGGCAGCACCTGGTCGCAGTTCGGCAGCACCGGCGAAATTCTCGATCACGCCATCGAAATGATGCGCCGGGGCGGCGACATGTACTACACGCTGCGTTCCTACGAGGTAATGGAAACGCTGGCGAAGGAAGGCGTGCCGGTGCAAAGCCATATCGGCCTGATCCCGACCTTCAGCCACTGGTGCGGCGGCCTGCGCGGCTGGGGGCGCACCGCCGACGAGGCGATGGAAATCTACCGCACGCTGAAGCGCATGGAGGACGCCGGCGTGTTCGCGGTCGAGGCCGAATGCATCGCCGAGGAAGTGCTCGAGGCGGTTAACGACAAGACCTCGATCGTGACCTTCTCGCTCGGCTCGGGCAAGGCCGGTGACGTGATCATGTCGTTTGTCGCCGATATTTGCGGCGAGGACAGCGAAGAGGAAAAACCGCCGAAGCATGCGCATGCCTTCGGCAACCTGGCCCGCCTGCACCGGCAGATGTACGAGGAACGCGTCGCCGCGCTGAAGGCTTTTCACGACGAGGTTACGGCGAAGAACTTCCCCTACCCGGAAACGAATTTATCGATGCATCCGCACGAAAAGGAGAAGTTCCTCGAGGCGCTGGATAAATCCTGAGCCGGGATATGCTGCGGCTACTGCCGGGCGTTTGCCGGCGGGCCGAGTTTCTCCGGCGGGATCTTTTGCTCGAGTAGTTCGTCGGCCGTATCGAGGTCCAGCCGATTATCGTTGCGATCGTACAGCGGCTGCTCGTAATCGTTCCAGCCGCGAATCCCGGTGCGCAGCGAGGCGACGTCGCTATACCCCATCAGCGCCATCGTATGCGCCGCGAGCACGCTGCGGTTGCCGGAACGGCAGATCAGCACGATGCGTTTATCGCGCGCTTCGACCAGCGCCGGTTCGGTTTCCTCGTAACCGTAATCGACCGCCATTTCGAGGATTCCGCGCGGCACGTTGATCGAATTCCTGATATACGCCTTGTCGAACTCGTGCGGGCAGCGTACGTCGAGCAGCATCAGTTCGGGTTTCGCCTCGAGTTCGTCGACCAGGTCCCAGGGAAATATTTCCTCGACGCTGGACGCGACGAGGGCATCGACCATCGATTTGCAGGTTTGCCGTTCGAGGCCAGGCTCGTCAGCGTCCAAACGGGTTTTTTCGTCCATAGCTTTTACATCCGGGTCGGGCTTGATCAGGTTGAGCGTCGGGACCGGGCTCTCCGCCCGCTCGCGCTTCGAGCGGGTAAGGTTTAACCACGGGACGAAGATGATACCGGATCCCGGTCGCCGGCTGCATCCTGCAGAAGAGATAGGGGCTGACTGCCTGCGGCGCTGCAGTCGAGGGTAGTTGCGTGCGACCGGTCCAGCCGTTGTGGCCTCAACTTAAACCGGCCTCCGTCGGATCGATCCTGCGGCGGGTTTTAAACCTTGAACTCGCTGACCAGGCCGTTCAATTCGCTGGCCTTGCTCGATACCTGGTCGCTGGCCTCGGATACGCGCTGCAGGTTTTCCCGGCTTTGCTGGCTCAGCTGATTGATATTGCCGATGTTCTGGTTGACTTCCTTGATCACGACGCTTTGTTCCTCCGCCGCGCTCGCGATTTGAATATTCATGTCCTTGATCGTGGTGATCGCGCCGGCGACCTCGGACATCGCTTCGACCGCGCGTTCGGTCAACTCCACACCCTTGCGCGCCTGCTCGCCTCCATCCTGCATCACCGTGCTGGCCTGTTTCGAACCGGCCAGGAGTAAATCGAGCAGTTCGCTGATTTCGCGGGTCGACTGCTGCGTGCGGGTCGCCAGGGTGCGGACCTCGTCCGCGACCACGGCGAAGCCGCGGCCCTGTTCGCCCGCGCGCGCCGCCTCGATCGCGGCGTTGAGCGCCAGCAGGTTGGTTTGCTCGGCGATACCGTTGATTACCTCGACCACGCTGTCGATATGCTTGCTGTCCTGCTCGAGCTTGTCGATCGCGCCGGAAGCCTGTTCCACCTTGTCCGCGAGTTCGTCGACGGCGCACATGGCTTCGACGATGACGACCTTGGCGGTATCGCCCTGTTCGTCGGCGGCGTTCATCGCGGTCGCGGCCTCGGCCGTATGCCGCGCCACGTCCTGCGCGCTGACCGCCATCTGGTTCATCGCGGTGGCCATGTGTTCGATCTGGGCCTGCTGGGATTGTACTTCTTCGCTGCTGTTTTGCATGGCTTCGAACACCGAGGTCGACGCGGTGTCGAGCTGCCCCGCGTTGTCGCCGATCTGGTTGATCACGCTGCGCAGCGTCGAGGCCATCGCGTTGAAGGCGGCAATGATTTCACCGATCAGGTCGCGGCTTTCCAGCGTACATTCGTGGGTGATGTCCTTGTTGCCGATCGCCTGGGCAACCTCGGCGATTCGTTTCAACTTGCTCAGCAGGACGAGGTGTACGAGGAAATAATTGGCGAAGCCGATCGATACCCCGGCAACGACGCAGCCGACCACGAACCAGGCATACATACCGGGTTTCCACTTGACGAAAAACTCGGCGTAAAACGGAAAAATAATCGCGACCGCGAGGCCGAAGCCGACGAAGGAAATAAACAGTTGTCTTAAAATGCCCGGTTTCATATGCGTAGGTGGTATCCGAACCCGCTGTTTGTAAAACGCCCCGGGTAGCTCGCTCACGCGAAGGCCAGGCTTACCCGAATCAATAGCGTCGTTGGGACAGATATCGACTGCCGGATCGAATACTTGAGGGTTTCGGGTCGCCGCCTGGATAACGCTTGGACAAGTATCGGCAATGACCGATCCGCGGCCTGGATCGGGCCGGTATCGACAGGGGGCCGGTGTTGCCGTTTGCCTGGAAATCCGTAGCGGATGCGGTAGCCCGCGCGGCGGTCGCTACAGTTCGAGCGGACGCCGTTCGACCATGTCGGCTTTCACCTGTTTCAATTCCTGGTCGAGGCGTTCGACGATGGCTTCGGCGTGTTCCGCGATCGCTTCCCTGACCATACCGTGAAGGGCGTTGAAATGATGCTCGTCGATCGCGTCGCGCAGCTCTGGCTCGAGTCTTTCCCTGAAGGCCTCGACAACGGCTTCGGCAATGGTTTTTGGATCTGTGCTCATGATTTTTCCCGCGACTACGACGTCGGGGCCACTATCGGCCATGCAGATGACGGCAACATTGATCGACATCAAAATTCGCCGGAATTGTACATAAGAGAATGAAAATTCAATCAGGCGCGCAGCGAGGAGGTTGCGATGCGGGATGTATTCGAACTTGCCGACGACCTGGGGCCGCTAAAGGTCATTCACGTGCACGAGCCCGGAATCGGCCTAAAGGGTGTCCTGGTCGTCGACAATGTTGCCCGCGGCCCGTCGATAGGCGGCATGCGCATGGCTGAGGATGCGACCACCGAGGAGTGTGCGCGGCTCGCGCGTGCGATGACGCTCAAAAATGCGGCCGCCGATTTGCCGCACGGCGGCGGCAAGTCGGTTCTGATCGGCGATCCGAAAATGCCGTTAGCGCAGAAGGAAACGCTGATCCGCGGATTCTGCCGTGCGCTCGAAGAGGTCGAGCAATACATCTTCGGACCGGACATGGGCACCGACGAAACCTGCATGGCCTGGGTCAGGGATGAAATCGGGCGCGCGGTCGCGCTGCCGCGCGAGGTTGGCGGCATCCCGCTGGACGAAATCGGCGCCACCGGTTTCGGTTTGCGTCACGCGGTCGATGTCGCGCGTGAATATTGCGATCTCGACATCGACGGCGCGCGCGTCGCGGTGCAGGGTTTCGGCGCCGTCGGCAAACACGCGGCGCGTTTCCTGAGCGAGCTGGGCGCGATCACGATAGCGGTATCCGACACCGGCGGTACCGTTCACGATCCCGCCGGCCTAGATCTCGATGCGCTGTTCGCGCTCAAGGCCGAAGGCAGAAGCGTTACCGACCTGGGGAGCGGTGAAAAACTCGATGGCGATGCGATCATCGATGTCGATTGCGATATCTGGATCCCGGCGGCGCGTCCCGACGTGATCCACGAAGGCAACGTCGACCGGCTCAGGACCCGGCTGGTGGTGCAGGGCGCCAACATTCCGATCACGTACGCCGCGGAAAAAATCCTCGGCCAGCGCGGTATCGTCAACATCCCCGATTTCATCGCCAATGCCGGCGGCGTTATCTGCGCCGCGGTCGAGTACCAGGGCGCCGGCGAGGCGGCCGCGCTGGCGACGATCGAGGAAAAACTGCGGCGCAACACCCGCGAAGTGCTCGAGACCGCGGTGCGCGATAACATTCTGCCCCGGGACGCCGCGCAGGCGCTGGCGCGCCGGCGCGTCGAGGCGGCCATGGCCTACCGCCGCTGGCATATTTTTTAACGGTCGCTCAGATGTACAGAATCCGTTTTCACGGTCGCGGCGGCCAGGGTATGAAAACGGCGAGCCGTATTCTCGGTAGCGCTTTTTTCCTCGCCGGCTACGAGGTGCAGGACGCGCCGCGCTACGGCGCCGAGCGGCGCGGCGCGCCGATTTTCGCCTACGTGCGCGCGGACAAATCGGCGATCAACGAGCGCGGCATCATCGCCCACCCGGATCTCGTTATCGTCGCCGACGATACCCTGGTCGGCATGGCCGCCGCCGGCGTCACCCTCGGTGTCGATGCGCACACGCTGTTGCTGATCAACAGCCGCGAAGATGCGGCGACCTGGGCGCAGCGGCTCAACAGCGACGCGCAAATCCTGATTCTCGAAGCCGGCGAAGAAGTCGAGGACCGCGCCGCGCTGCCGCATATCGGCACCCGCTGCGCGGCCGCGGCGGCGGTGCTGTGCGACGATATCTCCTGCGATTTGCTGCTCGCCGCGATCGACGAGGAACTCGGTCACCTGGCCGCCGACGTGGTTGCGCAAAATCGCGAAATCGCCGCCGCGGTTTACGCCGGGCTGAGTGCGCACGCGGGCCGGGTCGGCGAGAGCGAGTTGCCGGGTGCAGAGGACTACGAGCCCCCCGCGTGGATCGACCTGCCGTTCGAAAACGCCGAGATTTCGGCGCTGGCGATTCATGCCGGCGCCACCAGCGTCGAGGTGCGCACCGGCCTGTGGCGCACGATGCGACCGGTAGTGAATTACGACCGCTGCAGCGGCTGCTGGTGGCTTTGCAGCACCTATTGTCCCGATGGCGCAATCAGCGTAAATGACGACGGCTTTCCCGAAATCGATTACGACCACTGCAAGGGCTGCCTGGTCTGCGTCGCGCAATGTCCGCCGCACGCAATCGAATCGATCGCGGAACACGTCGCGCGCGAACAAGAGGTCACGGCATGAGCCGCAAGTTGCTGACCGGCAACAGCGCGGCGGCCTGGGGCGCGCGGCTGGCGGGGGTCGATTACATTCCGGCGTTTCCGATTACCCCGCAGACCGAGATCATCGAGGACCTGGCGGCGTGGGTCGACCGCGGCGAGATGGATGCGCGCCTGGTGATGCTCGAATCCGAGCATTCGATGATCACCGCGGCGGCGAGCGCGGCTTCGACCGGTGTGCGCGCCTTTACCGCAACCTCGAGCCAGGGACTGCTCTACGGCATGGAAATGGTTTACACCGTGGCCGGCTGGCGCGCGCCGTTCGTGCTGGTCAACGTGTCGCGCGGGCTGGCGTCGCCGATTACGCTCGAATCCGACCACAACGATATCATGGCCGCGCGCGACAGCGGTTTCATCCAGCTGCATTGCGCCACCTGCCAGGAAATCGTCGACGGGGTGCTGCTTGCCTGCCGCCTGGGCGAACATCCCGAGGTGCGCCTGCCGGCGATCGTCAACCTCGACGGCTTTTACCTGTCCTTTACCCGCGAACCGGTCGACCTGGCCGATATCGAACGCACGCGCGCCTTCGTCGGCGAATACGATCCGGAAAATATTCAGTTCAAGGGCGATACGCCGCTGAGCCAGGCAATGGCGGTGCTCGGCGGCGGCCCCTACTCGTATTTTCGCTACGAGGCGCATCTCGCGCTGGAAAACGTGCTCCAGGTCTACGACGAGGTCGCCGGCGAATTCGAGGCCGAGTTCGGGCGCCGCTACGATATGATCGACGCTTACCGGCTCGACGACGCCGACTACGTGCTGATCATGCTCGGGTCGTTCTCGACCAAGGCGCGCGACGCGGTCGACAGCCTGCGCGCGGCCGGGCGCAAGGTCGGGCTGCTGCGCCCGCGGCTGTTCCGGCCGCTGCCCAGGGAACGCATCCGCGGGCTGCTGCAGGGCCGGCGCGCGGTCGCGGTGATCGATCAAAATATTTCGATGGGCATGGGCGGGATTCTACACAGCGAAATTACCTCGCTGATGTATGCCTGCGAGCAGGCGCCGCTGATCGCGAGTTACATCGGCGGGCTCGGCGGGCGCGATATCAGTCAGCAGGAATTTTTCGCCATGGCCGACGAGCTGCGGCAGGCCAGCGAGTCAGGCGAAACGCCGGCGCCGCGCCTGCTGTACACCGCCGCCGAACTGACCGAAATGCGCAAGCTGCAGGCGATCGCAAAAGCAGAGCATGCCGAAATAAAACAGGCGGAGGCAAAATCGTGACGAAACAGGCAACGCTGCATTTTCACCGCATGAAGGATTTGCCGTCGACCCATTTGCTCGGCACCGGCACGCCGACCTGCGCCGGTTGTGGCGGCCTCGAGACCCTCCACACTATTTACGACATCCTTGGTGACAAAACCGTGTTCGTCAACGCGGCGGGCTGCATGACGCTGCTGTCGGTGTATCCGTTCACGCCGTTTCGCGGCGGCTGGCTGTATACGGCGATGGCGTCGGCGCCGGCCGGCGCGCAGGGGGTACGCGATGCGCTCGATATCATGCTCGAAAAGAAAAAGATTACCGCCGACGAGGATGCCGAGGTCGTCGTTATTACCGGTGACGGCACCGCCTACGGCATGGGTATGTCGGCGACCTCGGGTGCGATCGACCGCGGCCTCGATTTCATCTACCTCTGTTACGACAACGAGGGTTACGGTAATACCGGCCAGCAGTATTCGGCGGCGACCCCGCATGCCGCGCTCACGTCGACCAGCCGCGGTTCGCACGGTTACCCCGGTTACAAGAAAGACCTGTTTTCGATCTGGGCCGCGCACCAACCCGCCTACGTTGCCACCGTGATCGCGGCGGAGCCGCTGGATCTCGCCAAAAAGATCGAAAAACTGCAAACCATGACCGGACCGAGACTGCTGATATCGCTGGCGCCGTGCCCGACCGGCTGGGATTACGATCCCGAGCTCAGCGTCGAGATCGGGCGTCTCGCGGTGCAGACCGGCGTCTGGCCGCTGAAGGAATACATCGACGGCGCGGTTCGCCACACCAAGGTCCCGAAGCAACGCACGCCGGTAGAGGCATATCTTGAACTGCAGGGGCGATTCCGCCATCTCTTCGACCCCGAGCGAGACGAGGC
>JAAUYE010093301.1_pt1 | contig 27190 bp, 23 predicted proteins | sample 7278081 | NCBI WGS metagenome assembly JAAUYE01 (sample SAMN14350131, study PRJNA611818) | marine sediment metagenome | isolation source: surface marine sediment (0.6m) | place: French Polynesia: Moorea | collected 2018-08
CATCTCTATGACGGCCGGCGGCGGCGCCTGGGACAACGCCAAGAAGTACATCGAAGACGGCAACTTTGGCGGCAAGGGCTCGGATGCTCACAAAGCCGCGGTCACGGGTGATACCGTGGGCGACCCGTACAAGGATACGGCCGGCCCGGCGATTAACCCTCTGATCAAGATCATCAACATCGTCGCACTGTTGATGGTGCCGCTCCTGTAGGAGCCCGGCCCACCGGGCGACCAACAGTCGCAAGCGAAAAGAACCGCCGGCCCTGCCGGCGGTTTTTTTTGCCCAGCGCCCGCCGATTTGCCATAAGTCGAAAATTCTGGCGTGAGAATGGCATTTTCACCGCCAGGCAAACGTTTCCGCGTCGGTCAAAAGCGACAGTAGAAACAACAACCTGCGTGCTGGCAGACTGTCCCTGTCTCCATGAAACGGCGTGTAGCACGCCAGGCGCAAACCAGATGCAAAGTACGCCCGACGGCATCGTAACAGTGCACCTCGATAACCAGCGTTATCGAGGTGCCTATTACATTCGTGACGACAAGATGCACGTCACGGCGTACGGTTTGCGCCAGGGTTCCATCGACGTGGGTGTTCTCGGCGAGGAACGTGGCAAGGCTGCGCTGAATCTCGCCAAGCTGGTGCTCATCGACATGGTCAAGAGCGCGATGGCCACACCGATCAACGAGCCGCAGCTGTGCCTGCAGGGCTCGACGACCGCCATTTTCTACTAATCAGGTATTAAGAAATCGCTGCGAGGTTGACGCCGTCGTGCCGAGCGCGGCCGGCGGGTCGACGAAGTGCCCCTGGACGAAGTCGACGCCGACGTCACGCAGCCAATCAAAGTCATCCTGGTGCTCGACCTCTTCCGCGACGATGCGGAACTGCATGGTACGAGCGAGCTTGATCATGGCGGTCACCATCTCCTGGTTGACCTGGTCGGCGCGCAGGTTGCGCGTGTAGGTGCCGTCGATCTTGAGGTAGTCGATCGGCAGGTGCTTGAGATTGGAGAACGAGCCCATGCCGCTGCCGAAATCGTCGAGCGAGAACTCGCAGCCGATGCCGTGCAAAACTTCGATGAAGCGTTGCGCGTGCTGCACGTTCGCGAGGATCGACGCCTCGGTCACCTCGAAGCAGATCGAGGACGGCGCGACCCCCGACCGGTCCAGCGCTTCGACCACGAAGCTCAGGAATGACTCGTCGCCCAGCGTCTGGCCCGAAAGATTCAGGGCACAACTGCGGCCGCTCGGCAGCTTGATCTCCCCGGAAGCGATCGCCGTCAGCGCCGCGTTGACCACCCAACGGTCGATCTGCGGCATGAGCTGGTACCGCTCGGCGGGCCGCAGGAACTCGGCCGTGTCGGACACCCTGCCCTGCCCGTCGGGTAGCCGGATAAGCACCTCCATGGCCGGGCCGGAATCGACGCCGCCGGCCATGGCGAGGATTGGCTGCACGGCCAGCGTGAACTGGTCCTCGTGGAGCGCCGCCTGCAAGCGCCGCAGCCACTGAATGTCGCCGCGTTCCCGGGCCACGGCCTCATCTCGCGCCGAGTAAACGTGCACCTGGCCGCGACCCTGTTGCTTGGCGACGTAGCAGGCCGAGTCGGCTGCGCTCATCACGTCCTGCAGGGTGCCGCTGACGTGACTGATCTCGACCAGTCCGATCGAGATGCCGATGTTGAAGATCTTGTCTTTCCAGACAAACCGGTAGTCGGCGATAGCGTTGCAGATGTCCGTCGCAATCTGGCGCGCCTTGTCGATGGGGCAACCAATCAGCAACGCGCCAAACTCGTCGCCGCCGAGCCGGCCCACGAAGTCCGAGTCACGCACCTGCTCCTTGATCAGGTTCGCGACCTCGCGCAGCATGTTGTCGCCTGCCAGGTGCCCGCAGCTATCGTTGACAGCCTTGAAGCGGTCGAGGTCCATATAGAACAGCATATGGATCGCCTCTTCGGCGTGGGCGTCGTCCATGGCCTCGTCGAGACGGCGCTCGAACTCGCGGCGGTTGATGAGGCCCGTCAACGGATCGTGGGTCGCCTGGTAACTCATCTTGCGTGTGAGGCCGCGAATTTCGCCCACGTCATGAAACACGACGACGGTGCCCGAGATGCTGCTCCCCGGCCCTCGTATCGGGGATGCCGTGATCTCGACGGAGTGCTCGTGCTCGCCGTCCGTGGTGACCATGACCGCCCGCCGGCCCATGTTGACACGCCGCCGCATGGCCAGGCTGCGCTCGACCGGATCGCCGAGCGGCCGCCGGTCCGCATCGTCCACGAGCGTGAACAGCTCGCCAATACGATGGCCCGCCGCATCGTCGCGATTGGTGCCAATCAGCGTCTCGGCCGCCTGGTTCATGTAGTCGATCAGGCCGTCATTGTCGGTCGTGATGACACCCTCGGCGATGGACTCCAGCGTGTACTGCGCCTGCCGTTTGCTGCGGCTCAGTGACACCTCGAGGCTCTTGCGATAGCTGACGTCACGAGCGACGGTCAGGATCGCACGATGCCCGTGAAACTCGATACTGGAACTCTGCGCCTCGACCCACAGGCCCGACTCGTTGCCGTTGATGAGCTGGATTTCGAGGCGGCGTGGTGCCTGCTCTCCCTCAAGCCGTTTGGCCATCGTGTTGCGAAACAGCGCCCGATAAGCGGGCTTGACGAGGTCCGCGACCTCGCGACCCACGAGCTGCTGCGGCTCGAGACCGATCAGGCTTGCCGCCGAGTCGTTGGCCAGCAGAATCTTCTCGTCGTGCACTATGACGATTTCGGGCAGTGTCCGTGCAAAGTCGGTAAACAGCCTGTCGCGATTCTGGATCTTCTCGTCGCGTTCCCCGAGCGCATCGAACAAGCGGTTGATCGTCGTGGCAAGCTGGGCGGCATCCGCGTCGGACGGCACCGTGAGACGTCGACCCACCGATGCGTCGCGCGAAGCATCGAGCAGTTCGTTGTTCATGACGGTCATTCGTCCGGCGGCTCGCCGCTGTGCCGCGATCAGCGCCACCACGGCGATAATCGTCACCAGCAGCAACGCCGAAAGGACAATGATGAGGACGTCAGAGGACATGCGGAGACCGGTTTTTTATGGGCGATGCTGCCAGCAGATCATTTGTTATTATTATCGGCTCGATGCGCATCTCCGTCATAAGCATATCCCAGCAACCACGATGGCTTGATGCGATTCACCATAATGTAAGAAAACCCGAGTTTTCGCTTTAATTTCATAATTTTAGGAACGCCCGACATGGATACGGATTTTGCCCGTCAACAGATGGTCGAACAGCAGGTACGCGCCTGGGAAGTACTCGACCCTGACGTGCTCCAGGTACTCAAGGATATACCCAGGGAGCAGTTCGTTCCGACGGGCTACGAATCGCTGGCATTTGCCGATACCGAAATCCCGATCGCGCACGGCCAGTCCATGATGACACCTACCCTCGAAGGCCGCGTCCTGCAGGCGCTCAAACCGACCTCCGGGGACCATGTGCTGGAGGTCGGAACAGGCACCGGTTTCCTCACCGCCTGCTTTGCGAGGTTGTGTGCTCACGTTACCAGTATCGACATCTACGCTGACTTTATCGACAAGGCCTGGGCGAACCTCGAAGACACTGGCGTCGGTAATGTCGAGTTGTCGCAGATGGATGCCACCGAGTCACTTCCCGACGGCGCATTCGAGGTTATTGCGGTAACGGGCTCGATCGAGACGTTCGACCCTCGCTACGTGGCGGCGCTGGCGCCAGGCGGTCGCCTGTTCGTCGTCGTCGGAGCCGGCCCGGCCATGGACGCTCGCATCGTGACCCGCACCGGCGATAACACCTGGGACAGCGAGAGCCTGTTTGAAACAACCCTGGCGCCGCTCGTCAACGGCGTCGAACCACCACAGTTTTCGTTCTGAAGTGAAACCACTTAAGGTGTTGTCGCATCTAAGAAATGAATTCTTGTCTTGACTGATTTAGTGATATAGTTGACTATAACACCTTAGGCTGAGCCTCGGCCGCCCAACCTGCGGAAAGCAAAAATGAAAAACACTCTTAATTTCAAGGTTTTGTATGTCCTTATCGGCTCGCTCGCGCTGCCCGGCCTCGCCCAGGCGGCGTCGCTGCTCGAGGTTTACCAGCAGGCGTTGCAGAGCGATCCCCGGATTCACGAGGCCGAGGCCCGCCGGCTGGCGGCGCTGGAAGCAGCGCCGCAAGCGCGTGGAGTGTACTTGCCGCAGCTCGACTTCTCGGGCAGTTGGACCAAGAATACGTCTGACGGCTCCGGCGTTATCAACCAGTTCGTCGAGGTTCCGCCGCCAGGATCCGGCGTGTTCGAAGTCGTACCCTTTCCTTTCGATTCGAGAAGCCGCGACGAGACCACGAGCTGGAACTTCAGCCTCCGGCAGAGTCTTTTCCGCTGGGACCAGATCGTCAACCTGCGCCGTGCCGACAAGACCGTCGCCAAGGCCGAGGCGGACCGCGAGGCCGCGCAGCAGGACCTTATCGTGCGCGTCGGCCAGGCTTACTTCGATGTGCTCGGCGCCGAGGACCGACTGACATCGACGCACGCCAACCGGCAGGCAATTGCGCGGCAGCTGGAGCAGGCCAAGCAGCGCTTCGAGGTCGGCCTGATTGCGATCACTGACGTGCAGGAATCCCAGGCGGCCTACGACCAGGCGGTCGCAGACGAGATCGCGGCCAAGCGCTCGCTGGCCACCGCACGCGAGTTCCTGCGTGAAATTACGGGGCAGTACGTCAGCAACCTGTCGGCGCCGGGTGACGAATTCCCGATGCGCACTCCCGATCCGGCCAGCGAAAGGGACTGGGTGGATCTCGCTCTCGGCCAGAATCTCGTGCTCGTGTCGAGCCGCATCGACGAACAGCTGGCGCGCGACGAAATCTCTTTCCGCCGCAATGGTCACTACCCGACGGTCGAATTTGTCGCCAACCTGGGCAACCAGACCATCGATGGCGAGCAGAATACGGGGCCAGGCTGGCTCGATACCGAACGCGACTTTGATTCCGACAGCTTCGGGGTCCAGGTGACAGTGCCGCTGTTTGCGGGCGGCACCACGTCGTCACGCGTCCGCGAGGCCGTCTACCTGCATCGCGCATCACGCGAACAGCTGCAGCGCGTGACACGCGAGACGGAGCGACAGACCCGCGACGCTTACCTGGGTGTGCTTTCCGAGATGAGCCGTGTAGAAGCTCTGGAGCAGGCTGTTGAATCGAGCCGCACGGCACTCGAGGCCACGCAGGCCGGTTTCGATGTCGGCACGCGCACGATCGTCGACGTGCTCAACTCGCAGTTCAACCTCTATCGCGCGATCACTTTGTTCTACCAGGCGCGGTACGACTACCTGATGAATGTCCTGCGGCTCAAGCAGGCGGCGGGCACGTTGCAGATTCAGGATCTCGAAGAGATCGACCGGTGGCTCAAGAACCGGCCGACTCCTGAAGAGGCATTTGCTGCAGAAGAAGCGGCAGCCGCGGAAGAAGAGTAGTCCGGCTCAGGCCTCCCGGCGAGCCTCGAGCAGCGGTTCCAGCAGTGCGAGCAGGCGCGCCAGCGCGCCGCGGTTCTGCTGCACAATGTCTCGTCCCCTGCCGCCCTGCCCTGCGGCGGCGGTCGGATCTTCCAGGAGCTCCGTGACTGCGGCGGCGAGTTCCTCTGCATCCGCGACGATGTGGCATGCGCCAAGGCCAATGAACAGGTCTGAAATTTCCTGCGCGTTATACACATGCGGGCCGCTGACGAGCGGCAGGCCGAGTGCGGCGGGTTCCAGCAGGTTATGCCCGCCGATCGGCACGAGGCTGCCGCCCACGAACGCGAGATCGCTGGCCGCATAGAACATCGGCACCTCGCCCATTGTGTCGCCGAAGAACACACTGGTCTCGGGATCACACGGCCGCTCCTCGGTTCGGGCAACTTTCTTCAGACCTTGTTTGTCGATCAGGTCGGCGACGGCGGCGAATCGTTCCGGGTGGCGCGGTACGAGCACGAGCAGCAAATCGGGAAAGCGCTCCAGCAAGGATCGATGCGCCGCCAGGACCTGCTGTTCTTCCTGGTCGTGCGTACTGGCGGCGACCCAGACCGGGCGTTCGCCGAAGTAGCGCTGCCGGAATTCCGTGCCCCGGTCGACCAGGTCGGACGGCAGCTCGATGTCGAACTTGATGTTTCCGGTCACCCAGGTGCGCACCGGGCTGGCGCCCAGAGAGCGAAAGCGCTCCGCATCGGCCTCGCTCTGCGCCGCGATGATGATGCCGTGGGACAGGGTCTCACGGAACAGCGGCAGCAGTTTGCGGTACTTGTTGACCGACTTCGGCGATATGCGGGCGCTCACGAGGACCAGCGGAATCTCCCGCACCCCGCAACCGTGGTAGAGATTCGGCCAGATCTCGGTCTCCATGATGAGCACCAGCTCGGGTTTGACGCTGGCGAAGAACCGATCCACCGCCAGCGGCATCTCGAACGGAATGTAGCAATGGGTGACCGAATCACCGAAGTTGGCGGCGACGCGGGCGGCGCCGGTCGGGGTAACGGTCGTTATCAGCGTGTGATGTTCCGGGAATCGCTTCTGGATGGCGCGAACGAGCGGCACGGCCGCCTGGACTTCGCCCACGGATACGGCATGAATCCAGATACATTTTTCGAGCTGCGGATAGCCGATACCGAAGCGCTGGCCTACCCGGTCGCGGTAACTGCGATTGACCAGGGCGCGCACAAACCAGTACGCCATCGCAGGAATCTGCAATACGTAGATCAGCAGGTTGTAGAAAACGCGCACGCGTGCGTCCGAACGAGCGGTGTCAGCTCCCGGTCAACCGCACTTGGAATCGCCGCAGGACAGGCAAGTCATGCAACCGTCCATCATGATGACCGCTGCGGTGTTGCACTTGCTGCACAGCTGGGCGCCTTCCGGGTAATCGCTTTCCGAGAACGCATCCTGCTGCTTCTGGCCCTCCTCGTACTCGGCACGCTTCTCCGCGATGAGCTTTTTCTGCTCGTCATCGAGGTCCGGCTCGGACATCAGTCCAATCGAGATCAGGTGTTTCTCGACGATATAACCCAGCTCGGCAATGATTGATGGCATGAACCTGCCGCCGGCCTGCCAGTAGCCGCCCCGCGGGTCGAACACGGCTTTGAGTTCGTCCACGAGGAACGCGACGTCGCCGCCCTTGCGGAATACGGCGGAAATGATGCGCGTAAGCGCCACGATCCACTGGTAGTGATCGAGATTTTTCGAATTGATGAAGATTTCGAATGGCCGCCGCTTTTCATGTTCCGTGCCCTGGTTCAGCACGATGTCGTTGATCGTCACGTACATCGCGTGATCCGAGACCGGCGTCTTGACCTTGTAGGTCGAGCCCACGAGCATCTCGGGACGCTCGAGCCTTTCGTGCATGCGGATGACTTCGGCTTTGTCGCCGCCGCCACTTTCGCGCTTGAACTCCGGCCGTGCTTCTTTCTCTTCAGCTTCAGGCTGCGCAACTGCGTAGCCAACGATTTTCTTGTCTATTTTGATCATCATTCGCTCAGAATTTTCCGTAGTAGCCTTCCTTGAGGGCATCGAACAGATTGGCTGCCGTGTGCACTTCGCCGTCGTACTCGATTTCTTCGTCACCTTTCAATTCGACCGTTGACCCGTCGTCCAGTTCGAACGTGTACGTCGTGTTCTTGAGGTCTTTCTCCTTGACCAGAACACCCTGGAACGCCTCCGGATTGAAACGGAACGTGGTGCATCCTTTCAGGCCCTGCTCGTAGGCATACAGGTAGATGTCCTTGAAATCGCCATACGGGTAATCCGTCGGGACATTGGCCGTCTTCGAAATCGAGGAATCGATCCACTTCTGCGCCGCCGCCTGGATGTCGACATGGGCCTTGGGCGAAATATCCTCGGCCGTAATAAAGTAATCGGGCAGGTTGGCCGCGGCATCGCTGCCGCCCACCCCGGCCGGCATCGCACTATCGTTGATCAATTCGCGATACGCCAGCAGTTCGAACGAGTAGACGTCGACTTTTTCCTTCGTCTTCTTGCCCTGCCGGATAACGTTGCGGAAGTAGTGGTGCGCAAAGCTCGGCTCGATGCCATTGCTCGCGTTATTGGCCAGCGACAGCGAAATGGTGCCGGTCGGTGCTATCGAACTATGGTGCGTAAAGCGTGCGCCCACCTCGGCGAGCTTCTCGACGAGTTCCGGCGCCTCGCTGGCGACACGCTGCATGTAACGGCTGTAACGAGCGTGCAGGATACGCCCCGGGACCTTGTCGCCCGCCTGGTAGCCGTCGGCCACCATCTCGGGGCGCTTGCGCAGCATTTCCTCGGTTACCTCGAACTGCTCCTTCATGATCGGCGCGGGGCCTTTTTCTTCGGCGAGTTCAAGCGCTTCTTCCCACCCGGCCAGTGCGAGTTCGCGAGCCACATCCTCGGTGAACTGCACGGCATCGGGTTCGCCGTACTTCATGCGCAACATCGTGGTCGTCGAGCCCAGGCCGAGGAAGCCCATGCCATGGCGGCGCTTACGTTGAATCTCGTTGCGCTGCTGCGGCAACGGCAGGCCGTTGATTTCGACGACGTTGTCCAGCATCCGCGTGAACGTCTTGACGACCTTGCGGAAGGCATCCCAGTCGAAATGCGCTTGCTCCGTGAACGGGTCGACGACGAAACGCGTCAGGTTGACCGAACCCAGCAGGCACGAACCGTATGGCGGCAACGGCTGCTCGCCGCAGGGGTTGGTCGCCCGGATGTTCTCGTCGAACCAGTTGTTGTTCATTTCGTTGACCTTGTCGATCAACACGAAGCCCGGCTCGGCGAAATCGTACGTGGACGCCATGATCAGGTCCCAGACGCGCCGCGCCGGCAGCGTCTTGTAGATCTTGCAGGCCACGAGGCCGCGCTTGTCCGTTACGTAGTTGCCGGGCTCCGGCCACTCGCGCCACACGAACTGGCTGTCATCGGCCAGGTCCAGGCCCTCGTCCTCGACCTCTTTTTGCGTGACCGGAAATGCGAGATGCCAGTCAACTTCGTTGATAACGGCCTGCATGAACTCGTCGGTGACGAGCAGCGACAGGTTGAACTGCCGCAGCCGTCCGTCCTCGCGCTTGGCGCGGATGAACTCCATCACGTCGGGGTGGCCGACGTCGAACGTCCCCATCTGCGCGCCGCGGCGACCGCCGGCCGACGACACCGTGAAACACATCTTGTCGTAGATATCCATGAAGGACAGCGGACCTGATGTGTAGGCCCCGGCGCCGCTGACGTACGCGCCCTTGGGCCGCAGCGTCGAAAATTCGTAACCGATGCCGCAACCGGCCTTGAGCGTCAGCCCGGCCTCATGGACCTTATTAAGGATATTGTCCATCGAGTCGCCGACCGTGCCCGACACCGTGCAATTGATCGTCGATGTGGCGGGCTTGTGCTCCTGGGCGCCCGCGTTGGACATGATACGACCCGCCGGGATCGCGCCGCTGCGCAACGCCCAGAGGAACTCCTCGTAGTATTGCTCCTGCTTCGACTCGAGCTCGACACTGGCCAGTGCCTTCGCGACACGCTTGTAGGTGTCGTCAATCGTCGCGTCGATTTTGCTCCCGTCTTTGGCGGCAAGACGATACTTCGCATCCCAAATATCGATCGATGCAGCCTGGAATTCGATGTCGGTGACCGTGTGCGCTTCCATATGAACGGCGGACTTCATTGGTCTAGTTTCTCCCCTTTTCTCCGTCATGGAGACCCCGATATTCCCCAAAAGTGGAGGCCAATCGTTGTTGTTAAACGCATTTTTCGGAGGGAACAGTGACCTGCTCACCGCGCGTGCGTTTTGCGCCGGCGAGTGCCAGAATTGGCCTCTTTTCCCTTCGTGATTGGACACAAGATGTTGTGTCCGAACGTTGACAAGATTATGCCCGTTGCGAGTCCCTGTCAAGGTTTTGTCAGAAAATCGTCTTTGGTAATTTTAAATAACAAAACAATAAGTTACAGATTTTTTCGAAGTAAGTGCTTTAAAAACTTGAGAAAAAAAATGACACTTTTGTGAAAGATCGTATCCACTACATATAGTGGCTGATAACTGGCGCCAAAAAACGTTAAAAAAAGGCCATATATGGTTCCCTGAGAAGCCCGAAATCGCGCCTTGAATTGCCTTTTCGAGGCCCCATTTTCCCGACATGAGTTTTTTGACGGGCCGTAATTCCTGAGCCCCGTCCGACACTTGCTAGGAGAAAATGATGAATCTTGTACGTTTTGATCCGTGGTCCTTCGCCGACCTGGTGCAGCGCGATTTCGACCGTTTCGCCGGGCGTCGCCTGGGCCGCAACGACCTCGAAACCCCGGTTTCTGACTGGGCCCCCGCCGTGGATATCGTGGAAGAAAAGGATCGCTTCATCCTGCGGGCCGATGTTCCGGGCGTTGCCCGCGAAGACATCGATGTCAGCATGGAAGACGGCGTCCTGACGATTGCCGGCGAGCGCCAGACCGAAAAGCATGAAGAGGTCGAAGGCGTGAAACGCTTCGAGCGCGTCAGCGGCAAGTTCTATCGTCGCTTCACGCTGCCCGAGACGGCCGACGCGGAAGGCATTGCTGCCAGAAGCGCCAACGGCATCCTCGAAGTCACGATTCCGAAGCAGCCGGAAGTACAGCCGCGTCGGATCACGGTCGAGGCCGCCTGATAACCGCACCCCCGATGCCCGGCTGCAACGCTTTGTTGCGGCCGGGCATCTTTGTTTAAATGAACCGGCCCCCGCCGGAACGGTCTGACATTGTTATGAGGCAACGAATGATTTCGAGTTTTCGCCTGCTGATCGCAGGAGTCTTTCTCACCTTTTCCGTGACCGCCGCGGCACAGATGCCGGCGTCGGTCGACGGCCAGCCCTTGCCGAGCCTGGCGCCACTGGTTGAGCGGGTTACCCCGGCCGTGGTCAATATCCGCGTCAGCCAGACGGTGCAGCAACGCAACCCGTTTGCTGACGACCCGTTCTGGCAGTTCTTTGGCGGCCCCAACGCACCGAACGGCTCGCGCCAGGTGGCCAGCGCCGGCTCGGGTGTCATCGTCGACGCCGAGCAGGGCTATATCCTGACCAATCACCACGTCGTGGCTGACGCCGACGAGATCCGAGTCTCCCTGGTCGACGGCGAAGAACTGGACGCCGAGGTGGTCGGTTCCGATCCCGCGACCGACATCGCACTCATTCGCGTCGAGGCCGATGGCCTCACCGAGATGCCGATCGGCAACTCGGAAAACGTGCGCGTAGGCGACTTCGTCCTCGCAATCGGCAACCCGTTCGGACTCGGGCACTCGGTAACCTCGGGCATCGTCAGCGCGCTGGGCCGTGCCGGCATCAACCCGAACGGCTACGAAGATTTCATCCAGACCGACGCGTCGATCAACCCGGGTAACTCGGGCGGCGCGCTCGTCAACATGAATGGCGAACTGGTTGGTATCAACTCGGCGATCATCAGCCGCACGGGCGGCAATGTCGGCATCGGCTTTGCCGTACCCACCGAGATCGCTGGCTCGATCATGCGGCAGATCCTCGACTTCGGCGAGGTGCGCCGCGGACTGCTCGGCGTAACCATCCAGGGTATCGACTCCGAGATCGCCGAGGCGCTCAATGCCAGCGTTGATCGCGGCGCGTTGATCACCGAGGTAGTGCCGGGTTCGGCCGCCGAAGAATCCGGCCTCAAGGTTGACGACATTATTATTGCCGTCAATGACGAGAAGATCTCGAACGCGACCGAACTGCGCAACGCGATCGGGCTGAAGGGCTCGGGCGAGAACGTCGAGATTAGCTACATCCGCGACGGCTCGACACGCACGACCGTGGCCAAGCTGGGTCGCGCCGACGTCGCCGCTGCTGCGGGCGCCGATATCCATCCCGGACTCGCGGGCGCCCAGCTGGCGACCTTCCGGGCAGCTAACGGCACCGAAGCCGGCGTGGAGATCACGGCCATAGCAGGTGGCAGTCCGGCGGCTCAGCGCGGATTGCGCGACGGCGACGTCGTCACGCAGGTCAATCGCCGCGGTGTTCGCAACCTGGCCCAGTTCCGTGAGGTTGCCGTCGGCAACCGAATCCTGTTCCTCCGCGTCGAACGCGGCGACCGTTCGTTGATGTTGCAGATACGCTAGAATCTGGAGCGTCGATAGCTCCTGTTTCTGGCGATGCCTCTGACGCGAAACACAGCTGGTCAATTGCTTGTCGCGGTGCTGCTCCTCGTGGGCGGCGCCGCTTCCTTTGCTGCAACCGTCAGTGACGCACAGCGGGACCTTTTCAAACAGGTTTACGCCGACGTCGAGCTTGGTAACTGGGCGGTCGTCGAGGCGCTCGGCAGCGATGACCGCCAGGCGCTCGAGGATTACGTCCTCTACCCCGACCTGCGCGCCGCCTGGTTGCGGGCCAGGCTGCGCAATGCCGACCACGTCGAGATCGAGTCATTTCTCGATCGTCACGGCATCCTGAAGCCGGCTCGCGAGCTGCGCTACCGCTACGCGCTGCACCTTGCGGGTATCGGCCAGCTCGACGAGTACCTGGCCATTTACGAGCAGTATTACCAGGGCCTCGACGAGGCGAAGCTGGACTGCCTCGCGCTGCGGGCCGAGCTCGAAGCCGGCAGGGACGCGCGAGTCGTGCATCGCGCCATCGACCTGTGGACGGTCGGCGAGAGCCAGGTCGAAGAGTGCGACCCGGTCTTCGAGTTCCTCGAGGACGGCAACCACCTCGACATCGTCGACTACATGAAGCGCTTCGAGCTCGCGGTGGACTCGCGCGAGTTCACGATGGCGCGCTGGCTCGGTAAGTCGATCGACCAGCGCCACATTGATATCGCGAGCCAGTGGCTCAATGCCCAGCGCAACCCGGAATCGTTCGCACGAAATTACAAGAAGTGGGTCAATGACGAGGCGACCCGGGCGCAGCTCATCTATGCCATCGAACGCGTCACCTACGACGACCCGGCGGTAGCGCTCGAAATCTGGGCCGAGATGTCGAAGGGCCAGCGGTTCGCTGCTGAACAGGAATTACGCACGGCGCGTCACATCGCCTTGTGGACGGCCCGGGACAACCTGCCAGGCGCCTACGAGCTGCTCGTTGCATTGCCGATGGCGGCACAGAACGATGAGGTTCTCAGGTGGCGAGCCCGCATCAGCTTGCGCGGCAACGACTGGCAGAACCTGCTCGCGGACATCGAGGCGATGCCTCCGGGTGAAAAGAACATCGAGGAATGGCGCTACTGGTACGGCATTGCGCTGCGGCACGTGAATCGGATCGACGAAGGCGATGCCGTACTGGCCGACCTGGCGACCGAGCGCAGCTACTACGGCTTTCTTGCCGCCGATGAGCTGGGTGAGCCGTATGCGCTGCAGAACGACGCGTTTATGGCAGACGAGGCGCGCATCGCCGAACTGGCGGCCCGCGACGAGCTCGTACGGGCCCGCGAGCTGTTCCTTGTGGGGCTCGACGGCCGCGGCCGCTCCGAGTGGGATGCTGTCGTGCGCTATTTCGATACGAGCGACAAGATGCAGGCGGCGATCCTCGCGCATCGCTGGGGCTGGCATTCGCGAGCCATAGCCGCGGCGGCCAGCGTCGGTGACTACGACGACCTGTCATTACGCTATCCGCTGCCCTGGGCAGACACGTTTCGTGACCACTCCGCAATGGCCAGCATATCGGCCACCTGGGCTTACGGGGTTGCACGCAGCGAGAGCCTTTTCATGCGCGACGTGCGCTCGCGGGCAGGCGCCATCGGTCTCATGCAACTGATGCCGGCGACCGGCAGGTCGGTCGCGCGGGAAATCAGCCTGCCCTACTCCGGACTTGCCACGCTCACCGATCCTGACAAGAACATTCGTCTCGGCACAACCTATCTCGGACAGATGGCGGAGCGCTACGGCGGCAACCGGATACTGGCGACCGCAGCCTACAACGCGGGGCCGCACCGGGTAGACCGGTGGCTGCCCCAGGTCGGGCATGTCGATCCGCGCATCTGGATTGAGAACATTCCGTTCAACGAGACGCGCGGCTACGTGAAGCGTGTCCTGGCTGCGGAGGCAATCTTCCACTGGCGCATGACGGGGACCGTGCGCCGCCTGTCGGACGACATGCTGGTCGTCAGTTCGGACTCGAAGACCGAGAAGGTCGCAAGCAATTAACTCGCCCGCCAGGGCCGACTCCTACTGCAGCTGGTCTGCCCGACCGTAGAAGCACTCCAGTTCACGCGCGCACTCTTCATACAGCGCGCGAAATCTCGCCAGATCCAGCTCATAGAGACCGATCGATGCCAGCCGCGCATTGTTTAGCTGGCCGCCCAGCCAACCGGGCGACTCCATGCCGGAAGCGGCCAGCTCCGCGTTCAGCTCGTCAGCCAGTCGCCGCAGTCGTGCGTCTTTTTGGGCGCGCATCGCGTCCTCGCCCAAACCCGAGGCGTACAGGGTCTCCAGCTCGGCGCGCGCATCGCGGATGATCGCCACCAGCGCATCGCGCGCGCGGCGGCGCTCGAGGTACGTCTCGTATTCATCTATCTTGCCCTTGCTGAGCAACCAGCGTTCCAGCCCGATGTCGGCCACGGCGGTGGCGAATGACTCGTTGAATGCCGTGTCGTCCTTGATGTAGAGCACCTGGTGCGCCAGCTCGTGAAAGATCGTCGCGATGAGATCAGTGTCCTGCCAGCGCATCATCGTATTGAGCACCGGGTCGTCAAACCGGCCGAGCGTCGAGTAGGCGGGCACGCCGCCCACCGCGACGTCGAAACCGTCATCGTGCAGTTTTGCCGCCTTGCGCTGCGCATCCTGCTCGTTGAAGTAACCCCGGTAGGCAACGCAACCTGCGACGGGGAAACACCATGTCCTGGGTTGCAGCGAAAACTCGGGCGCCGCGAAGACGTTCCAGACCACATAATTGCGCTCGAGGTCGGCATAGCTGCGGTAGCTGTCGTTGTCCGGCAGCAGCAGTTCATCGACGGCGAATTGCCGTGCTTCCTGCACGACTTCCAGCCGCCGGGCCAACTCGTCCGGAGTGCTTTCAGCGGCCAGCAATTCATCGATGGGCTCGCTCCGCCGCAACACGTCGTACTGGCCGCGTGCAGCCTGGGCGTAATAGCAGCCCGACTGCGTCAACGCGACGGCGATGAGAACAATTGCCCTGCTGCTGCGTTGCTGCGGCGTCACAATCCGCTGTGTCCCCGGTGCTAGAATCGGCCGATGCAAGTGTACCTCGTCGGTGGCGCCGTTCGTGACGAGCGGCTCGGTCTCCCTGTCCGGGAGCGGGACTGGTGCGTCGTGGGCGCCACGCCCGCGGAATTGATCGACGCGGGCTACAAGCAGGTGGGCAAGGACTTTCCGGTGTTCCTGCATCCGGACACGGGCGAGGAATACGCGCTCGCCCGCACCGAGCGCAAGACCGCGGCCGGGTATCACGGCTTCGATTTTGACACGTCCCCTGACGTGACGATCGAGGAGGACCTGAGTCGCCGGGACCTGACAATCAATGCGCTCGCGCTCGATGACCAGGGCCGGCTTATCGACCCCTTTGGTGGCAAGCGAGACCTCGAGAAGCGCTTGCTACGGCACGTCTCCGACGCATTTGCCGAGGACCCGGTGCGCATCCTGCGGGCTGCCAAGTTTGCGGCGCGCCTGGCGCACCTCGGCTTTCGCATTGCGCCGGAAACCCGGGACCTGATGCGCGAGATGGTCACCAGCGGCGAAGCCGACGCGCTGGTGCCGGATCGCGTCTGGAAGGAAACCGAGGCCGCTCTCGCGGGCCCGAACCCGCAGTTGTTTTTCGAAGCGCTGCGATCCTGCGGCGCGCTGCGTGTCGTGTTTCCGGAAGTCGATGCGCTGTTCGGCGTGCCGCAGCCCTTCAAGTGGCACCCGGAAGTCGACACCGGGATGCACACGATGATGGTGCTCGAGCAATCGGCCAGGCTCAGCGACGCGGCCGAGGTCCGGTTCGCAGCCCTCGTCCACGATCTCGGCAAGGGGACGACCCGCCTCGCGGACCTGCCATCGCATCCCGGCCACGAGCGCCGTGGCAGGAAGCTGATCAATGCCATGAGCGACCGCATGCCATTGCCACGCGCGTGCCGCGACCTGGGAACGCTCGTGGCCGAATATCACACCCACTGTCACCGTGCGCTCGAGCTGCGCCACGACACGGTCGTCAAGCTGTTCGAAAAAACGGATGCGTTTCGCCGGCCCGAACGCTTCGAACAGTTTCTGACGGCCTGCGAGGCCGATGCGAGGGGCAGAACCGGCTTCGAGCACCGCGCCTACGAGCAAGCGCCACACCTGCGCGAGGCGTTTGCAGCCGCCGCCGCGGTGGATGCCGGCCGCGTCGCCGACCAGCACGACAAGAAGAAGATTCCGGAGGCCATCCGCCGGGCGCGCGTAGCCGCGGTCAGCGCAGTTCGCGAGCGGGCCTAGTCGCCGTAGAAAAACAGGTACAGCGAGAAGAACGTCACGTCACCGTAGAGTTCGGAGTCGTCGTAGCCGACACCCAGCTCCATGTCGGTGCGTTTCGACAACGGAAACAGATAGCGAACCGTCAGTGACTTGGTGCGTGATCCGCTGATCGCCCCTTCCCAGGTCATCAGGTCGATATCCCAGAGCGTATTGCCGCTCTCGATGCCGAACGCCAGGCTCGCGCGGTGGTCCACGAGCGAGTTGATCAGGCTAAGGCGCGAGACGGACAGCAGCCGCGCCGCGTCGACATTGTCGACCGGGCGAAACGGCACGCTGTAGTCGTACTTGATGCCGCGCAGCCGCAGGTTCGTCGACTCGCTGGTCTGGAAACGCACGGACACCCCGAATCCGTCGGCATCGAAAAGCACCCGCCGGCTCGTCGTGAAGTCCGTGCTCGGGATGATGAACTCGAAATCGCGGTATTCGTAATCGAACGACAGCGTGACAGTGTCGTTACGAAAATAGCCCGATGCCCGCCAGTCGTTCGACGTCAGCACATCGGAGTCGCCCCAGTAAGCCGCGCCAAGGCGCACGCCGACCGGGCCGAAGTAATGATCCAGCTCGATGTCAGCGTACTCGGTCTCCAGCTCGCGGCCACTGACGAGGTCGACCTCGCTTCGCGCCAGCGCGGCGGATAGCCACGTGTCCTCGGTGAGACCGATGCCGCCCACGACGGCGACGCTCAGCCCGTCATCACCGTCACCCTCGCCGCCGGCGCCGATCATGAATCCCTCGACCGCGAACGCGGCATTGCTGAGCAACAGCAGCGGAATGAGCCTATAGCCAGACATAAATAATGATCCCGGCCAGCGCGAGCCTGTAGATCGCAAACGGCAGCAGGCCGATCCGGCTGACGAAGCGCATGAAGAACTCGATACTGAGATACGCAACGATCGCCGAGACGGTGACCCCGACCGCCAGCTGGCCCCAGGGAACGGGCGCTTCCTGTTGCAGCAGCCCGATGAACGCATATCCGGTCGCGAGAAGGATAACCGGCACGGCCAGCAGGAACGAGAATCGCGCGGCGTCCTGGCGCTCGAAGCCCAGGAACCGCGCGGCCGTGATAGTCACGCCCGAGCGCGACGTGCCCGGGACCAGCGCCAACGCCTGGGCCACGCCGATCAGGAACGCGTCGCTGATACGCACGCCGGAAATCTCACGCTCCCGCTTGCCATAGCGATCGGCGAGAATCATGAGCACGGCGTACCCCGACAGCGTGGCGACGATAACGGTTGGGCTGCGCAGGTTGGCCTCGATCCAGTCCTTCATCAACAACCCTGCCATCGCGGCCGGGATGGTGCCGAGCGCGATACCGAGCGCGAGGCGCGACTCGATCGTGGCCACATTACCGCCCAGCACCTGTAATCCGCCGCGAATGAGGCCCGCGATATCCTTGCGGAAAAACAGGATCACGGCCAGCAGCGAGCCGAAGTGCACGGCCACGTCAAAGGCCAGCCCCTGGTCCTGCCAGTCGAAGAAATACGGAACCAGCACGAGGTGACCCGAGCTCGATATCGGCAAGAACTCGGTAAGCCCCTGCACGATGGCAAGGATGATGACCTGCAGGTTCGTCATGTGTCAGCCCAGCGTTGCGGTACGATCTGCGCGCCCGAATGCAGCGGGCGACTCGAGTGCGCCTCGCATCAGCCCGAGGCACTTGAAGTTTTCTCCCATCTCGGTGGGGAGAGTAAGCAGTTTAATCTCGGCAGACAAACGAAGCTGTGCGTCCGTCGGCATTTCGGCGAAATCAGCCATGACCTCGTCGAGACCGGCGCCCAGCAGGAACTGCGCCTGGCTCGTGAACCCGGCGACCTCGAGGCCGCTCTCGACCGCCGACTCGGCGATAGTGGTGAAGTCCACCCACGACGTCAGGTCCTGGATGCCTGGCAGGATCAGCGGGTCGTCGTGTGCATGGTGTCGAAAGTGGCATCGCAGCCAGCCGCCCGACCGGTCCGGGGCATAGTACTCCACACGCCCGAGCCCGTAGTCGAACAGGAAAATGGCTCCCTCTTCGAGACAGCCCGCGAGATCGGCGACCCAGGGCCCCGCGGCCAGGCAGACCTCGGATGCGTAGTCCTCCGGCAAACGCCCACCGATCGTCGCCTCGATATGCTCGACCGCCTGCACGAGATTCCCGGGGGCGTCTCTTTCCAGCAATCGAAACGCCTCCCCATCACTTGCCACGCAAACCTGCTTTACGCCGCCGGCGCGTCGAACAAAACGCTCGACCGGCAATGCGTCCAGGAGCTCGTTCGCGATGACGGCGCCCCTGAATCGGGTCGGCAAGGCATCAAGCCACCTGACCGAGTCAACCAGGTCCGGCACGCGCTCTGCGAGCAGACGTTGCTGCCGTTGCTGCAGCTCGGGCGAGACTTCGAGGATGCGGTACCCGCCGACGGGCAGCGCGTCGTCGGCCGCCAACGCCTCGAGAATGTCGGCCGCCAGCTTGCCGCTGCCGGCCCCCACTTCGAGTATTGCCGGTGACTCGACCTGCGCGAGTATTGCGCCGGTCTGCCTTGCAAGCATTCTGCCGAAAACCGAGGACACTTCCGGCGCCGTAGTGAAGTCCCCGGCCTGTCCGAACTTGGTCGCGCCTGCCGCGTAGTAGCCCAGACCGGGCGCGTAGAGGCAGTGATGCATGTACTCGGCAAAGCTGATGCTGTCACCGGCCTCTGCGATGCGGTCATGGATATACGCGGCCACGTCCTGGCTGTGTGCAAGGCTGTCCGGATCGGCATCGGGCAGCGCCAATGTTTGCGGGTGATGCATAATGCGCCCTTTATAACGCGAATCGGAACAGGGTTCTTCGATGTCTGATCCTGCAACGCTCGATCACAAGGTCGCACTGGTCACGGGCGCCGCCCGGCGCATTGGCGCGGTCATTGCGCGCACGCTGCACGCGCACGGCGCGGACGTGGCAATCCATTACCGCGGATCGGCCGACGAAGCGCAGGCGCTCGTCGCCGATCTCAATGCTCTGCGTGCCGATTCGGCTGCCGCATTTGCCGCCGATCTGACCGACGTCACGGCCATTGAGCCGCTGGTGGCAGAAGTCACCCGCTGGCGCGACCGACTCGACGTTCTGGTCAACAACGCGTCGAGCTTTTACCCGACACCGGCGGGTACGATCACGGAGGCGCAGTGGGACGACCTCGTCGGCACCAACCTCAGGGCGCCGCTGTTTCTTTCCCAGGCTGCCCTGCCCGCGCTTCGCGCGGCAGGCGGAGTCATCGTCAACATCGTCGACGTCCATTCAACGCACCCGCTGCGCGATCATCCGGTCTATGGTCCTGCCAAGGCCGGCCTCGCCATGCTCACGCGCTCGCTGGCCAAGGATCTTGCGCCGGACGTGCGTGTCAACGGCGTCTCGCCGGGGGCAATCCTGTGGCCGGAGAACGACATGCCCGCAGACACGAAAGCGGCAATCCTCAGGCAGGTGCCGCTCGCACGACCCGGCGATCCCGCGGATATCGCCGGTGCGGTGCTGTTTCTGGTGCGCGATGCGACTTACGTGACCGGGCAGATCATCGCCGTCGACGGCGGCCGCTCGATCGGCTGGTAATCAGTAAGCCCCGGCAAATTCGCGCCAGGCCGGTCCGCGGGAGTCTCTCGGACGGAACAATGCCTCATCCTCGTCGGACCGCAACTGCATCGCGGGCGCCGGCGGGCAGGCGCCGGTCGACAGATAGCCGAGTGCTGCTTGCATATTCGGGTCGTTGGCGTCCCCGACAGGCACCGTCAGGTCGTCAGGCACTGCGCAGTCGGCGGGCAATCCGCCGAAGTAGTCCCCGAAGCCATCGGCATTGACGACCTGGAAAGCAGTCAGGCGCAGCACTGAACCGCAGAACTCGAGGCCGACCTGGCCGACGGGCTTGCCGCGCGTCTGGGCTCCGACCACGGTGACCTCGACGTGCGGCTCCATGGCGTTGATGATGGTTTCGCTGGCCGAGGCGGTCGTCCCCGTGGCGATGACCACCAGCCGTGACAGGTTCAGGGAGCCGGCCAACAGTTCAAAGAACTCCTCGGTATCGAACTCTTCCGAGCGGTCGGCGTTGAACAGGGTCTGTGTAAACGTGAGATTCTCGGCCACAGCGCCACCCAGCAGGTCGCCGACAAGGTTGGCTGTCGTGACGAGGCCGCCCTCGTTGTAACGCAGGTCGATGATCAGGTCGGTGACGCCCGCCGCCTGGAAATCCGCAAATGCCGTCTGCAGCGGCTCGTCGGCGGTCAGGATAAACGTCGCGAGTTCGAGATAGCCGACGGGCGGTCCAGCCACGGTTTGAATCAGCTGTGTCTGTGGCAACGGGTCGATGGTCACGATGGCCTTCGTGACCGACACCGTGAACTCGGTGACACCATCAGTCTCGCGCATCGTGAACTCGACCGTGGCGGGGCTCAGCGCGGCGCTGAAGCCCTCGGCGGCCTGGATATCGGCGATCGAGCGGCCGTCGACCGCCACGATGCGCTGGCCGCGTGCGAAGCCCGCTGCTTCGGCCGGGCTACCGGCGAAGACGCGGGTCAGGCGGACATCGTCGTTTGCAAGGAACAGGCGGCTGAAGCCAAAACCCTCGTACTGTCCCGCGCCGAAGAATGCTGCATCAGCAAATGCCGACGTCAGGTAACTGAAAGTGTCGAGGGGCTGTACAGCGATCAGGTCAGCCAGCACTTCGACCGGCGAATCGTACCTGGAGACCTTCAACTTGTTCGGCAACAGATCGTTCCAGAGGTACCAGTACTGGGCCGCATCGCGCACGAAGCGTTTCTGGTCCCGCTCCGAACAGGTGTAACCATCGTCGTCGCTGCCGGTCGACCACTCGCAGGCCGAGAGCGTCACCATTAGCAGAATGCTGATCAGAATGCGCATGAGATCTCCCGTATTCAGACTGACAGGATACCCTCTACCAGCGTCAGTGGATGTCGCCCTGCGTCACATTCCTGCCAGTGCCGGGCCATCGTAAGGCCGGTAACCGGATGCACCAGGTCCGGCGCAATCTCCGCCAGCGGCCGGAGGACGAAACTGTACTCGAGCACGTCGGAGCGCGGCAGCTGCAGCGGCGGGCTGTCGACGACGAGGTCGCCATACAGCAGCAGATCGATATCCAGTGCGCGGGAGGCGAAACGGTCGTCGCCGCGCTCGCGTCCGGCCAGGTCGTGAATCCGCTCGATGCGGCGCGCGATCTCGACAGGCTCGTCATCAGACTCGAAGCCCGCGACCAGGTTGAGGAAGTCCGCGCCCTCGAAGCCGACCGCGGCATTGCGGTAAACATTCGACACCACGACGTCGCCATACAGGCTCCTGAGCTCGCTGACGCCGAGCCGCAGGTTTTCCTCGGGGTCGATATTGCTGCCGAGCCCGACGTAGACCGTCGTCATGCCGGTCACTCCGGCGCGGGGCGCGTACCCCGCTCGATGATCACGCCGACATCGCGTGCGCCGCGGATGGCGCCAGGCTTGTTGACCTTGACCCTGACCCAGGCCACGCCGAACTCGTCGACGACGATGCCGGCAATCTTCTCCGCCAGCGTCTCCACCAGCTGAAAGCTCGATTCGCCCACGAACTGCTGCAGCCGTTTGGCCACGAGCTTGTAATTCAGCGTGTCATCGACGCTGTCGGTCGCGGCGGCCTTGCGAATATCGGCGGCCATCTCAAGGTCGATCGCCACAGTCTGGCGGATCTTGCGTTCCCACTCCCAAAGACCGATTACGGTCTCGATCCGGAGGTCATGCAGGAAGATGATGTCCATACGGCTCCCGTCAGCCGGCCGCTGCCGGCCTGGCCAGTGTGTCCAGGGCCCAGCGGGCCGTGGCGCGAATCTCGTCGGCCTGCCGGGCGTCATTGAGGCGCAGCGCCCCGGCCACCGCGATCATCGCTCCATTGTCCGTGCAATAGGCCATGCGCGGATAGTAAACCTGGCCCGCGAAGCGCGCCTTCATATCTGCCCGCAGCAGCTTGTTCGCGCCAACGCCTCCAGCGATGACGATCCGGTCGAGTCCCTGGTGCTTCGCCGCCTGCAGGGTCCGGCCGACCAGCGTGTCAACGGCGGCGCGCTGGAAAGAGGCGGCGAGATCGGCTTTGCGTTCGTCGAGCCTGCCGGCTTCCTCGGCCTTGCGCACCTCGAGCATGACGGCCGTCTTGAGGCCGCTGAAACTGAAATCGAAACCCGGCCGGTTCAGCATCGGCCGCGGGAACGCGTAGGCCGTCTCGTCGCCCTCTTCGGCCAGCGCCGCCAGCGCCGGCCCGCCCGGGTACCCCAACCCCAGCAGCTTGGCGGATTTGTCGAATGCCTCGCCGACGGCATCGTCGAGCGTCGTACCGAGCAGCTCGTACTCTCCCAGCCCGGATACCGAAATCAGCATGGAATGGCCGCCCGACACCAGCAACGCCAGGAACGGAAACTCCGGCGGCTCGTCCTCGAGCATCGGCGCCAGCAGGTGCCCCTCCATGTGGTGCACCGGGATGACCGGACAGCCCCAGGCCAGCCCGAGGCCGTTGGCCAGCCCGCTGCCCACCATCAGCGCCCCGGCCAGTCCGGGACCCGCGGTATAGGCGATGGCGTCGGGTCTGTCGATGCCGGCGTCCGCCAACACCTGCTGCACCAGGGGCAACAGCCGGCGGATATGGTCACGGGAAGCGATTTCCGGCACCACGCCGCCGTACACGGCGTGCAGGTCTACCTGGCTGTGGAGTGCGTCCGCAACCAGGCCGGATTCGGTACTGTAGACGGCTACGCCGGTCTCGTCGCAGCTCGTTTCGATGCCCAGAATGTTCATGATTCGGGCATAATAACCGCCGTTTTGAGGGTTGGAAATGGCTCTGGCGTGCCGTTATAATAGGCGGCTGAGTCCCGGCCTCGTGCCGGGTTTATTTATGTTCGGGATCCATATCGTATGCCCAGTGTTCGCGTAAAAGAAAACGAGTACTTCGATGCAGCCCTGCGTCGCTTCAAGCGTGCCTGTGAAAAGGCCGGCATCCTGACGGAGTTGCGCCGTCGGGAGTATTACGAAAAGCCGACGCAGGAGCGCAAGCGCAAGAAGGCTGCTGCCGTAAAGCGGCACATGAAGCGCCTCTCTCGCGAAGAGTCCAAGCGCAAGCGTCTGTACTGAAGTTCCACCCCGCTCCGTAGCAACGGAGTCAGCCATGTCCCTCAAAGCTCGAATCAGCGATGACATGAAGTCCGCCATGAAGGCCGGTGACAAGGACCGGCTGAAAGTGGTGCGCCTGATCCTGGCCGCTATCAAGCAGGTGGAAGTGGATAAGCGCGTCGAACTCGACGATGCCGCCGTTCTCGGCGTGCTCGAGAAGATGGTCAAGCAGCGGCGCGACTCGGTCGAGCAGTTTCAAAAGGGCAACCGCGACGACCTTGCCCAGATTGAGCTCAGCGAAATTGAGGTGCTGGAGGAATACCTGCCCGAGCAGCTCAGCGACGCCGAACTCGACGCGATGATCGACGAGGTCATCAGCGCGACGGGCGCCGAGAGCATCCGCGACATGGGCAAGGTCATGGGCGCGATCAAGTCGCAGGCGGCGGGCCGCGCCGACATGGGCGCCGTCGGCGCCAAGGTCAAGGCAAAGCTCAACCAGTAAGCTTCCCGGCTGGCGCATCGCGCCGAATCGGCTATGCTAGCCGGAACAAGAAGAATATTCTGAACCCCCACGGCGAGAGATGCCGTTTAATACCGTATGGCTGGATTGATTCCGCAGGATTTCATCGACGACCTGATTGCCCGGGCCGACGTCGTCGAGGTTATCGGCAAGCGCATCCAGCTCAAGAAGGCCGGCCGGGAGTTCAAGGCCTGCTGCCCGTTCCACGATGAAAAGACGCCGTCGTTTACGGTGGTGCCCAACAAGGGCTTCTACCACTGTTTCGGCTGTGGCGCGCACGGTACGGCGATCGGATTCCTGATGGAATACGAACACATGAATTTTGTCGAGGCCGTCGAAGCGCTCGCCAGCATGCTCGGCGTCGAGGTGCCGCGCAGCGAAAGCGACCGCCCGGCCCGGCGCTACGACGAGTTGTTCTCGCTGATGTCCAGCGTCGAACAGCATTTCCAGAACTGCCTGCGAGATGCTCCTGCCGCCGTTGATTACCTCAAACAGCGCGGCATCGATGGCGCGACGGCCAAGCGCTTCGGTATCGGCTTCGCGCCCGAGGGCTGGAGCGTCGTGCTCGACAAGTTCGGCAAGTCGCAAGAAGCCACCGAGCGCCTGCTGGCGACCGGCCTGATCATCCGCAAGGACAACGGCCAGCACTATGACCGCTTCCGCGAACGCATCATGTTCCCGATCCGCGACGCGCGCGGCCGCACCATCGGTTTTGGCGGCCGGGCGCTCGGCGACGGCGAGCCCAAGTACCTGAACTCCCCGGAGACCGTGCTGTTCCACAAGGGCCGGGAACTCTACGGCCTGTACGAAGCACGACAGGCGCTGCGTCACATCGACCGGCTGGTCGTCGTCGAGGGCTACATGGACGTGGTCGCCCTCGCCCGCAACGGCATCGACTTTGCCATTGCCACGCTGGGCACCGCGACGACCGGTGATCACCTCAACGTGCTGTTCCGGCTCACGGACAACGTCAACTTCTGTTTCGACGGCGACCGGGCGGGCCGCAAGGCAGCCTGGCGCGCGCTGGAGAACGCACTGCCGCATATCCGCGAAGGCCGGCAAATTCGCTTCGTGTTCCTGCCCGAGGGCCACGATCCGGACTCCTACGTCAATGAGCACGGAGCCGATGCGTTCGTCGCCGCCGTTGACGATGGCGTGGCGCTGTCCGATTTCCTGATTAGTGAACTGGCGAGCCAGGTCGACATGGCGACCGTCGATGGCAAAGCCCGGCTGGCCGAGCTGGCGAAGCCGCTGGTGCGACGCATCCCGGCGGGCGTTTATCGGGAGCTGCTCGTGGAGAGCCTGGCGACGACCGTCGGGATGCCGGCGAGCAAGCTGGACAGGATCCTGGGCAGCGGCACCGACGCGCAAGGCCCGGGATCAATAACTGGTTCGCCGACGGCGCGGAGCCGCCGGACCATGACCGTAAGTGGCGGCAGGCCGTCGGTCGTGCGCCGCGCCATAACGCTGCTGCTCAACAATCCGCAGGCCGGCGACAAGCTGGACGTGGAAAAGCTCGCCGGCGTCAATCGCCCGGGCGTGGGGCTACTGCACAGGCTGATTGAAACCGTGCAGGAAGAACCCCATATAACGACAGCGGGTTTGCTGGAGCGTTACCGCGGCGACGAGCAGGGCCGGCACCTCGGCAAACTCGCCGCGGTCGAGCTGCCCGAGGAAGACGATTTCGACCCGGCTGCGGAGCTCAACGCCTGCCTGGACCAGCTGGCCCTGGCCGGACGCCGCGAGAGAATTGATTTTTTAATTGAAAAACAGAAACTTAGCTCGCTGACCGATGAAGAAAAGAGTGAACTCAGGCAGCTTCATTAGGGGGTCATTGCGAGGCGGCGAAGCCGCCGGAACAATCTCGCAATGACGGGGATTTTCTGGCTCAGTATCTGTCAAAAGTAGTATAATTGGTCGTTTGTATTCATCACTTGGAGGTCCTCTGGCCTTGAGCGAAAAACGTGCAGCCATTGGCGGCAGCAAACAGGCGCAGCAACTCAAAGACCTGATTGCCCGCGGCAAGGAACAGGGATTTCTGACCTACGCTGAGGTCAATGATCACCTGCCGAACGACATCGTCGATCCGGAGCAGATCGAAGATATCGTCAACATGATTAATGACATGGGCATCACGGTGTATGAGAAAGCACCGGAGGCCGAGGAAATCCTGTTGTCCGACGCGGCCGTCTCGAATGACGACGACGCCGCCGAGGAAGCCGAAGCCGCGCTCGCCAGCGTCGACGCCGAGTTTGGCAGGACGACCGATCCCGTGCGCATGTACATGCGCGAGATGGGCACCGTGGATCTCCTGACGCGCCAGGGCGAGATCGAGATCGCCAAGCGCATCGAGGATGGCCTCAACCAGGTCAAGTGGCACATGACGCACTTCCCGCCGACCGTTGAGAAATTTCTCGAAGTGGCCGACGCAGTTCAGGCTGAAGAGACTCGCTTGCAGGATTTCGTGGTGGGCTTCATTGACCCCAACGCGCCCGACGAGATCAAGCCGCCCGCGCCGAAGACTGATGACGACGACGATGAGGTTGTCGACACCGGGCCCGACCCCGAAGAGGTCAAGGCGCGGGTCAAGGTCATCCGCCGCCTGCACAAGCGCTCCCTGACCTACATCGAGAAGTACGGGCTCAAGGACAAGAAGACTGTCAAGCTGCAGGGGCAGATCGCCGACCAGCTCATGGAGCTAAAGCTCGCGCCCAAGCTGTTCGACCTTTTGGTGCGCAACCTGCGCGGCATCGTGTCGATCATTCGCAGCCAGGAACGGCTGATCATGCAGATCTGTGTTCGCGATGCGGGCATGCCGCGCAAGGACTTCCTCGCGAGCTTCCCGAAGAGCGAGACCGACCTCAACTGGATCGACAAGCACATCCGGGCCAAGCGCAAGCATTCGTCGATTCTCGCCAGGCTCAAGGACGACATTCTGCGGGCGCAGCGCAAGCTGATCGGCGTCGAGGAAGCAACGCGCCTCAAGATCTCCGAAATCAAGGAGATCAACCGGCAGATGTCCATCGGCGAAGCCAAGGCGCGCCGTGCGAAAAAAGAAATGGTCGAAGCCAACCTGCGCCTCGTCATTTCCATCGCCAAGAAATACACCAACCGTGGCCTGCAGTTCCTCGACCTGATCCAGGAAGGCAACATCGGCCTCATGAAGGCCGTGGACA
>JAAUYE010043904.1_pt1 | contig 26859 bp, 43 predicted proteins | sample 7278081 | NCBI WGS metagenome assembly JAAUYE01 (sample SAMN14350131, study PRJNA611818) | marine sediment metagenome | isolation source: surface marine sediment (0.6m) | place: French Polynesia: Moorea | collected 2018-08
AAATTTCTCACGGGCTTCTTTCAACCAATGGCGCCACATAGCCGCTGTATAGCGAGTATGCCCATTAGGCACTTCCAGGAATCCTCCGCGGCTATATTTGGTTTGGCCATAATCCATGACACGACAAACTTCAATTAGAGCTTCTCCTAGAAAAGAGAGTAAACTCGTATCAATTTTGCCATCATCGAGTTTGGCACCAGGTTCATGTTGATCCATTAGTAATCTCCGTTATCTACGTAAATGATTTTTTCGGTTTTTGGGTGCAACCGAACTTTAAGTTCTTCATCTTTGAGACCACAACGATCCAGTTCTTTTCGTATAATGCCAGAGGCAACTTTTTTACTTGCCGCTTGAACGATAATTGTAGATCCGATGAAATATCCTTTTCCTTCATGAATATAAATTCTCATGACATTGCCTTTTGAGCATCACGACATGCGTCGATTACCCAGTCGATATGGTCAGTCCCAACAGCTATACGTTCTTCAGGATCTGAACGACAGACCTTTTCGTAAAACTCTGCAGCTGCAGCACAGTTTTTTACAATCTTTTCAAGCCGTTTAATTTCTTCCAGGGCTTGATGACAATGCCTGGCGTTCATGCCATGTGCTTGTGCAAGTCGTACTTTTAAAGGTGCAGCCATTGGTTTCTCCAAATAAGGCGCCCGACCACAGTTTCACCCACGACTCCCATAGCAATTTGACGAGCTAAGCTCATAGCAATTTAACGGGTTTGTCGTACTGTGGTCAGGCTAATTTTTTAATACATGTGCTTTGATGGTGTAATACAAAGCAGTTAAAAACATCCAAACAGTAAGCTTCTGTTCAAATGCACTGCAACGATTATGTTTATTTCGTTCTTCTGGTTTTAAAATACGTTCAATGTTCTGGTATTTGTAATTATGCTTACAGTTTATAGGAGCATGACAGGTTTCAATTCCACCAAAATCGTAACTTTCCCATTCAAACCATCTACACTGAGAACAAAATACAGGACTTTCTGGCCGCGGTTTCGGCAACAAGTCCATTCGAGGATCCATTATTCAATTTCCGAAGCTAATAGTCGACGTTCTTGAAGTTTTTCAAAAAGACGCAAAGCGTCCAATTTACGGGGTTTTACTTTGGTGTGATCAAGTACTTCTTCACGTTGTTTAGGCAGTACACGCTCAACATCATCAAGTGTTTCTTGTCGTTCTACTTCGTTGTGATGAGTTCGTATTGAACTCCGAAATGGGTGGTTGGACATAAGTCTCCTCCTATCTCATAAAATGACATGGTTAAAATAAAGCAATGCTGGGGCAGCAACCTCCCAGTCATTTTTTCTCCCATAATAAATAGCAGAGTCAGCCTAACATTACTAAACTTCGCGAATGCTCACTGCTGGATAATCTTTTCTGATCTATCGTATATCCGGTTACTCATCCGGAGCCGAGCTACCAGCAGCGTATATTCCAAAAAACACATTATTGTGACCTGATTGCTTAATCAGGATTTATTCATACAAAGTCTTTAGATGATTAGATTGCAATTAAGTCACCCTACACCATTGGACTCACCTCCAGATAGGCCCACTCGGGCAGTTCGGCGTCATTAGGTTAATCCGGTTACTTTTCCGGAGTCGATGCTTAGCGACAGTCTTTAATCACTTACAGGAGCAGACCCTGAGCGACCCATCCCGACTTATTGCGCATGGGATTTAAGTCAATCGATTGTTTATCTCATGTTAGACCGATTAATTGTCGTATTACAGAGAGATTTTAACTTAAACATCTCATCTGAGCATTGCTTAATTGAGCGCAAATCTGGTGCGTCACCACGCCCAAGGTTGAAAATAGGAATCCCGAAGAATTCAGCTGCTCGCAGGGCCTGGCCTGTACCTCCCACAGCGCGACCAGAAGGCGTCCAGCAACATACGAAATCTACGGGATCGTTTAATTGCGGTCCTAGCAAAATCATCATGTTACGGCCATGAAGTTTGCAAACATGACTGTTGCAAGCTTTCCAATTCGGATGGAACCTGGATGCCATTTCGATAGCCGCATTAGTTGCGTGTTCCGCTAAATACAGTGTGTAATTATTTTGTGATCCATTCTGCCAAGCACTATCACAACCAGCTGCACCACCAGAGCGCAGTACATATCGAGCTCCAGCAAATAGCAATGCCAGTTTATCGATTTCAGCTAATACATCAGCCGAAACTTTTCTGGCACCGATGCCGGCGTAATACTTTACCGCGGTACCGTTTTGCATCAGAAGGATCTTAGTCGCGCGGTAAAATCGCTACGAAGAGTACCGTCAACACGACGTCCTGCAGTTGGTAAACATCTTTTACGGAATTTGCTACCCGCAGGGTTGGGACGAATATATGAAAATGCTTTTGATTTGGAGACATGTTTGCTCCGACGAAACATTACGTCCAACAGTCGTTTAAAAGAGGATTTTTTCATAGCTAAACTCCGTTAGTTTTACAAAGACCTGGCCCGAATGCGTAAATATCAAACGGTACAGGTTCTGATGGACGATAATAAGCAAAAACTTTACTACCACGCATCATTTCAAAAAAAGTTTGAGAGCCTAAATTTTGACACATACGCTCTCCAACTATTTCATAAAATTCATCATGGTTCATTTCAGGCGCATTGGGGTGAACCATATACTTATAGGTAATGGTTCGACCTTCCATAGAAATTTCAAAAGTAAATTGATATTTACTGATTTGTATAGGCAACCTTTTTTCAGCTTCAATAACCTGGCGCTTCATTTCATCCCAGTAAAGCTTTTCAGTTTGCTCTCGTTGGTCAGGTTGCGTAATCCAAAGAGTTCTCAATTCGCCTTCTCGAGTATCGATCGGCTCATTAGCCGAAACCGGTTGCAATAAAGCGATAAAGAAAATAGATGCGGCGATTAAACCGCAGATAAAAGCGACGTAATTAGTCAGGTGTTTCATTTTGATGCTCCTGTACAATTTCAGGTGGGACTTCGAGCAATTGCCCAATGCCGTAAGTCTTCATCAATGCAGGTATATCTTTAAATTTGATATCTGCTCGTGCTGCACTTATTACAGCCCAAAAATTGTTATCTGGCCAATTTTTTACATCATGACCAAATGTTTTAAAAACTCTATCTTTTGCAACCAACGTAAGAAAAATGCTGTAACCCATTGTTTTAAGGGTTGATTGGTTTTGTGATTCTGTAGAAGAGTCCATAACGAGAATTGTTGATGAAGTTTATGCAGCTTATCATACTTCCTTGAAATATGAACTTACTGCTTCCGGGACGTGTAACCTGCCATTCTCCCATGTAAGGACGACCAGTTTCAGGCCACAGTAGCCAAGCCACACGATTCATCTCATCTTTCAATCGCTTACGAGAACGATTAAGGTTACGCATGATCTGTGCACGTACATGTTTTGGTGCTTGGTTTTGATTTGCTTTGCCAAGCATACGGCGCCACATATCGTAACTACTGCGATAATGATTTAATCTGTGCTTCACAAGATTTCCTCCATGTAAAGTTTGCAGTTTTGGCGTCGTAATAAGCATGCCCAGCTCGAATAGCTTGAGCTTCTTTTGTTGACAATCCCAGGTAAATACCTGCAAATAGGCCAAAAAACAAAATGGCTATGTAGCCTATCGGATGACCAAAAAACTCATCCACAGAGATCACCAAATAGACAAAGAAATGCTGCTTTGGCAAAAGCTGCCATCAGCATTAACCAGACACCAATGAAAAGTATTCCTAAAATCAAAATGATTTTCGGCAATTTACTTGAATTAGTTTTTCGCATTAAGTCTACCTCTTTAGTCATGAAGTGATATCACAAATCTTCTAGTGGACACGGTTCAGCTCCATCCTTGGTAATTACCAGGACTTCGTTTTCGCCACGTTCTAGGCAATCAATATTGCATGATTTTCCTTTGAATGTGACACCAAGATTAGCGTGTACAGGCCGATAATTGCTGTGTCCTACCACTTGTGGCACATCTTCAATTGGCTCAAACTCCTGCCACCAGTCGCACCAGTAAAGGCCACCTATGGCGTCACGTCCACCTCGAGCTCTACCGATCTGGTTGTAATCACCAGCTTCGAGATACTGCTCGAGAGTGAGATTTTCAGCATCCAACAAACGTTGGGATATACCAGCATGGCTTACAAGGTAATCGCCAACCCACATGTAATCGAGTAACGGCTCCATATCGACGGTGTAATTAATTTTGTTCTGCAATTCATAGGAATACCCAGAGCAACGCATGCGAGGATCCACGTAGCTAAGTTCGTGATTTCCCTTCAGTCCAAACACACGCTCAGGCTCTTTACGGATTGCACCAAGCACCAAATTAATGGTGTGTAATTGTTCCGTTATTGATCTGGTAAAACTGTCCAGATAATCGCCGATGAACAGTACTTTGTACTCATCAGCATTGAGTACTTGCTCAACAATTTCATAGCGACCATGAAGGTCACCAACAACAACAAATTTATCCATGTGGATCTCCAATTAAATTAAGTTCGGCCGTCGGCAGTTGGGAAAGCGCCAAACCCGCGCCGACGGCCAGGTTTACTCGTTTCTGCGAAACAATACGCATACTCCTTTCGACCTTAAGAATAGAGAGGACGGCTCCATACAAATCATACTGGAGCGGTCCCGTAGCAGTTTTGGTACAGCTTACTCAGGCTGCTTTAACGGTACCCTTCAGTCGGATCGTAATCACGTAGTCACTGACATCGGACCTTGGGTCTGGCTCCGATATGGAGCTCTATCACCGATCTAAACATTTAATCTTTCGTTCTTGTTGTTCGATAAGATATCGCACTCTATCAGGTAATGACCGCCAAGATTCATTGGCATGGTCATTTTCTATTTCACCACGAATTTCTGCGCTAAGAATGGCAGCATGTAAAGCCAAGCGCTCATTCCAATCGAGTAACCTGCAAACATCGCAGGCTTCTTCGCTGAAATAAGATCCAGGTTGTCTGGGTTGGTGCTTGGCACAAAGATCAACAAACTCAGCTCGTAGCTTTCTTTGTCGTTTTTCTTCTTCTTCACGTTTCTCCTCAAGGACCTGATCAATTTCAGGTCCATGAGAAAAAACAAGCCGAAGCCGATTTAGCAATTTCATTTGAAATATTTCCGTATCAGTCTTTTACCACAGCAAACGAAGAACGTTTTAATCCTTCAGGATTCATTCCTTGGCCTTTGTAGTAAAGCTTTCCATTATGACATGTGTATACCGCATTGGAATTCATACCAATCATTCGGTATTGCTTACCGTTAACAAACGGTACAGATTTTGTATCTTTTTCTTTCATTTTCTTTCCTACGTGAAATGTTTTTGAACCAGCTGGGTCATCGCTTCACGAACACCGGCACGTTTTCCACTGCCCAGGATCCGCATACCACATGCTTCAAGTTCTGCGGTAAAGATGTCAGCTTCAGTTTCTGGCAACGAAAACTGGAAAAAGCAGCCACGAGGCTCATCAGCAGGATGACCGTGCGAAGATGGCAACGTTTTATATTTCATGATGAATTGTTTCACGCTGCATTTACGCTTTTGTTTCTCCAGGCCGCGAACGAAGCGAACCCAACCAATTGCACGAACGATGTCCTGGCATTCCTTGTCGCTATACCCGGAATTCTTGATCAAACGACCAGCGCGAATATAACGATAGGCAGTGGTAGGATACATTTTCAAAACATCTTCAATAAAAAACTTGAAGGATTTGAAATGACTCAAACGCCAATTGATCACGTCACGAGCCCAGTAGATATCCTGCGCGAATTCGATTCGGTTACTATCGAGATTCTGCAGACTGCGAGTCACCTGGTTCACAACCTGGTTCACCGCTTCTTTTGCAAGTTGGCTTTGATTACGAGCCATAGTTACCCCCTTGGGGTTTGTTGATAATCAAGAAAGCTCGCTTGACGTGGTGGATTCGAACCACATCCCCGATCAAGACTTCGCAAAGGTGAAGTTACTAAGGACACCAAACCAGTGCGTGGTAGTTACGCCAGTGCCTTTGACAGCCCAATTCACTACTACGTGCCAAGCTGAGCTTTTAAGAGCCGTCGAATATTCCCATTTCAGAGGAGTATTTACGATGGCATCGCTGTGGGTCACGACGGCTCATAAAAGCTCACTCCCATCGGCAGGGAGTAAGCCATGGGGTTACGCTGCTTTGATCTCGTCGAGAACCGTAATCATTTCGGGCTCAGACGCCGTATCCGCGAACGAATCGGCGTATTCAGCTTCGAACTGCTTTTCGGTCGTCATGCCCGAGAACTTGACCAGCATCTCCACGTACCAACGCTGATTGGTTACAGCCTCGTTGATATCGATCGTGGAATCATCGGCCACTTTCTCTTCGGCACGCTTCTCGATCAGAGCTTCGATATCTTTCTCCTTCATATCAGGAGTGATACCCAGCTCTTTGATCTTGAGCAACTTACCCCGGCATTTTCTGAAGGCCAATGCCAGAGCCTGCTGGTTCTTACCCATTTGAGTTATCTCCAACAGTTAAGCGCACGCATTCGATGTGCTGCGTACTTGCACAATTCTCATATTGAGAATCATGAAAGCGAGGAATCGAGCGCAAAAAACGTCGTATCATGGGGTGTAAAACACCTCCGCAAAAGCCGTAGCGATTTAATGGGTCACAAATGCCAGGTCCTCACCCATTAGATGAGCTTTTTAAACCTATACGGCACCGCTCCCCAATCGGTTACGGCATCAAAAAGTTAACGGACTTGCTCGCAGTGTTGCGTGCATCACCCGTGTAAAGAGACGGCACAAGAGGCTTATAAGGGCTGTGAGCCGATATCTCCTCAAGTGCCTCCTGGTAGACGTTACGATGATAAAGCACATCAAACGCCTCCTGAGCTGCTGCTACAACGATACTCCGTGCTCCTGGACGCACGATGAAATCGTCATGCTTCAGCAAATAGGGCTCATTAGCATCGTGCAATGCCTGAACAATCGTACGCAGTACGAATGCATCAATGCTATGCGTGATGTTGGCATACAAGCCCCTGGTCTTGATCTTCACCTTATACTTCTTCCCATCCATAACAGTCTCACGACTAAAGATAGGCACACCGTTGCGATCATGTTTCAACGGCATATTGGCTGTAATAACATACGTCGAATACAGCTCCTTGTGTCGAGCTGAAGGCACAGTAATGCGCACAGGGACATTGTCCATGCTTGCCTCACTGGATGCTCTCCAACCGTCAGGCATCGTCCAACGCAAGATATTCTGATTGTTGCCAACAATCATGGTACCCCAGTCAGCTATAGTGGTGATGTTCCGCACACAGTCACCGTAAGCCGCTTCGTTGGCTTCCTTGATTTGCCTGGTTGATATCTCGAGGTCCGTAGCTGCCTCGATTTCAGCTTTCAGCGCACGTTCCGTGCCTCCATGCAACAAAGCCGTGTGCATCTTTTTCACGACATCACGCTCCAACGGCAAGCCATAAGCCTTACCAAAGTCGGTGTGTGAGTCGTGCACCGTCTTGAGCGCACCCAAGTTAGCTGCCTTCATCATTTCCTTCGAATGGAAGCTAACCCCAGCCATCATTAAGCCCGAATTTGTAAAATCCAGGCCAAACAGGCTGTGATTGGGCTCTCCAGCCAGGTAATCACGGTAGGCTTCGCCTGCTTTACGCAGCAGCAACAGCTCATCGAACTCACCCAACTTCTCTGCAGACAGAGGATCAGCATTAATAGCTGTCTCCAAGTCTTTATCAGAGAATTTCTTGTTGGCGTTCTCAATGCTCGTGCGACCGTGCAAAGTGACATAAATGATATGCCTCAGCACCTCCGCGTCATCCTCATTAAGAATGAACGGCACAGCTGAATCAATCATCAACACCTCACCGAGAGAACCCTGCGGCCTAGCGCCTTCAAGCCGACTAGCGTCGTAATACCAACGCTTACGTCCGCAGTAAAAGCCAGACAAATAGAACTTCGGGAAACGCTTCATATGATTGTAGATTTTATCCACATACACACGCTTCCTCCGACGCTTGTTGATGGGATCCTCCCTCAACTTCCGCCCGTTCTTGTCCACTTTACGCCACCAGTCAGGCTGCAACTCCAGTCTCTTTTCCAAGAGTTCCGGAGTACAACCATCCCAGATTTTGTAGGCCACACTCGCATTCATCTTTGCGAATTCACGCTCAGACTCGCTCAGCGACCAACCATTGACATGGCTAGTGGAGACAATCCCAGGCTCGAGATGGACACCTTCGTAAAGGTCGGCTTCCCAACTGCCACCGAGTTTGATCCAAAGTTCTTTCTTGAACTTCTTCTCACCCTCGTACTCGACAGTCGTCACCCGCTCTTCCAGCTCATAGACACCAGCATCGATCAGGCAATTCGCCACAGTAGCCGCGGCAATAAGCCGTGCTTCCTGAGTCGAATAAAGATCCAGATCAACGCCAAGAGCCAAATACGGCAGCTTATAGCGCAACTTACCAATAAAACTGGCAAGCAGCAGCTCTTCGTGTTTGCCGGCAATCTTATTAACGCCATGCATTACACGCTTGAGCTTACCCGGAGTGGCAAGCAGAGTACCAAATACGTACTCAACGGTAACTCCCACCAGGAAGTCAACCTTGCTACCCTGAGCTTTATAAGCCTCGTACGCTGCAAGGGTTTTGGAATAGTCAAATTTCATGACATATTTCTCCTCTTAGTTACACACCAGTAGATCTCCTGGTGCGAGTGACCGAATAGTCACTGGAATAGGGCCTCAAACTTCGAAGCCCACATCCGGTGATTACTCACCAACGGTCCTTGTAACTAGGGTGGATCTAATGCAACGGTATGCTGAACACCGCAGCTGTAACTTCTGTTGGTGCAGTCAGAACCGTCACAAAGCCATATTTAATGGCTACCCATCCGATGATTGGTGAATGATCAGACTCTGAATAAGCAGGAGCCCAACCAGTCCCCAGGCCCAAGCACAGCTCACATTTCTTTTGAAACGCTGTGACATGAACCAATGGACCATCATCGCCGTAGCTATTTGTGTACCACATATAGCCAACAGTCATGTTGTCCCAGCTAACGCTGAGTCCAACACCGTTATGATCCTCGTTCGTGGCGTCAGAATCGCCATGATGCTCAGACCACGGTAGGTAGTTGAGGTGAATTTCAGCGTGATCAGCTCGACAATCGCCAGTCCAAATAGCAAATGCCATGACCACACAAAGAATGATCAAGATCTTTTGGCTGTATTTCATTACAACACCTCAAACGGTACTTGGTTATCAGGTAACCAGAGCAACAACCAACGACGAAAGTCACCACCAACAGGCACATGCAATGACCTTTTCTGATCAGCAGAACCTGCAATATCGCAATAACGCCAATGAGGATACAAGTGAAACTTGACCGTTATCGTGGGTTTCAAACACTCTTCAACCCACTGCCAATTCGGTTCTTTTTCTGCTGCTTCCTGAGCTGCAGATTCGACGTCGACATTGAACACAGTGTCCAGCTTAAACAGGTCTGGTCGACTGAGGACAAAGTCGAGAGGTATGTAGATGTCCGAACTCATGACAACACCTGCATCAATACAGAAGTAATGAAGAAGGCAGTTGCAAAGGATGCAAATACCATCGTTACCTTGACCAACAACTCATAGGTTTCTAATTTCATTGGATTTCTCCTCTATTTCAGTAGGCAGAATTGCACTACTAATATGCACACTCGTTGAATGTACATATGAGTAGTGAGCACATCCTTGTGCTCGGGTTGAACGGTGAGTGGTCTGCTAGTTAGCTTTGCTATCAGCAGCTTCCTCTTCCTTCATCAGCTCAGCAAGCAGCTTTCCTGAGCCCTCGGCTGCCTCTGCGATCGTGCGTGAGAGATCTTGCCTGGCGTACTTGTACGCTCGCTTCTCTGCCTCTTCTGCACTGAGGCCTTCGGCCTCCATCAGATAGCCCTTGGCTGCAGCAAACGGTGCCTGCACCAGTGCCTTGACCACAGCAGGAGTACTCTTTACTGCACTCTCCGCATACCCAACAGCATCAGCTGTCACCTCAATGGTAGTAGCTGCGGCACTCATCGGTACGCTAACAGAGCCACCTACGATAGTTTTAATGTCTTGCTTAGTACTCATGGATTTTCTCCTTTTCAAATGGGTCCCATATTCCCGAAGTGGGGGGGTACCACGGTTTTCATATAGGCGGATACCTATATACTGCCGGTGAATGAAATTTGAAAAATGCCAATGGAATTTGGTATACTCCGCTATACCAACACAACAGGAGCCCAAAGTGGACGAAATAGAACAGATGGTGCTACAAAGCATCAAACGTAATAACGGCAGAAGCCCTCAGTCAGACTATGTTCTTGTAAGCCGGGTCGATTTGAAAATTGGCCGGCACAGAGATCCCTGGAGGGCTGTCGATCGAGCAACTCAGAAGTTGCGGAAAAAAGGGATTATCAAATTCGAAAAAGGGAGATGGCATGTCGTTTAAACCACCACAGCAAGAAATGTATTATCAATTTGAACCAAAAGGGACGGATTTCGGATATCAAGCTCAATACCGAGCTAATTACCAAAACCTATTTTGGGCATTAGAAAACTTGCCAAACGGACCAGAAAAGTCCGTGGCAATGAGAAAACTTCTCGAATCAATGGATGCCACTCTGCGGTGCGTTCAAAAATAGGAAACCAAACAGGAACCGTTATGACCAAAAAACTTTTACAAGACATCGAAACGATATCTTCTCATGTGTGCAGAATGCCGCATAATTCGAAAGCTGCAAAGCAAATGGCTGAAGCCGCGGCCATTTTGACTGCGTGCTATGTGCAGTTAAAAGAAGTGGAATTGCATGAAAAATTTCATCTCCAGGAAAACACGCTGCCCGGTGAAAATGTCGACCTTACCGGTATGAATTGACGCTCGCTTCGCGCTCCGCCAGGGACGGCTTTCGCGCGTACAATGATAATGATATAGGGGAATTTGTAAGTGCTTGATTTTAAAGGAGTCGTTAGGTACAAAATGTTCCTTTTTTAGCCAGATCTGACAGATAGAGGGACAAATTTGACAATAAAAGGAACATTGCTGTACTATTCTGGTCAAATTTGACCATACTTATGGCACTCCGGAGTGAATAATGCCAAGAGCAGCAAAGCCTGATGAGTTACGAGTTATCAACATGACTACGAACGAGATCTACGATTTAGAGCCACCGTACGAAAACGGGGCAACCTGGTACAAAACGACTCGAGCTGAGTTGGTAAGAGCGATGAAATGTCTCGGTGATCCGAGATCCGCGGTACTGGGGGAGTTACTTCGAGTCATGACATACGGAAACGAGATTCACAGCACTGTAGCTGAAATAGCCGAAGAGTTGGAAATCTCACAAAAGACAGTCCACCGGGTACTGAAAAACCTGGAGACCCACAGCGTAATCAAACGAGTACGAAATGGGCGCCTCTTGATGAATCCCAAAGTCATGAGGAACGGGAAATCAGCATTTGCTGGTTTTGCAAAAGCAAATTGGGAGAAATACTGATGAGAACTGAAAAACTGATCAAATTGATCGAAGACATGGCTGAACTGATCGAGTTTCACGAGCTCGCCGCTATCGATTCGCACGCGGTGAAGGTTCTTCGTGATGCCCAGGACGTAAAACGCTCCAACGAAGCTTTGCGTGGTGTGGACGAAAATTACCTGGATCAGATCGCAGTCGAGAATGCCCACTCTATGGTTGGTTAGTTGCTTTATACTAGTAAAGTAAAGTAAACTCCGCCAAATGAGTCAACCTACAGCCATCGAGGAATACTTGAAGATTGCGGATTCCCGTAGCCTCGATGTGCTGTTTTGGCTTCTCCATAACCGTGACAAGGAAAATGTCATTGTTACCACCCTAGATACAGTAGCCGCCGAATGCAACGTTACCAAGGTAACGGTCAATAAAGTGTTCCAAAAACTGTATAACGCTGGGTTTCTTGAACGGATTCGAAACGGCCAATATCAACTGAAAAAGGTGTAGCTATGAATCTGACTTTCTCGCAAGCCCTCGAATTCATCAAAGCAGGCGAAAAGATGTGTCGCGCAGGCTGGAATGGAACAGGTATGTTCGTTTTCCTGGTCCCTGGATCTCATTTCCAGGTCAACCGCCCGCCACTCCTGGGGATCTATCCGGAAGGTACGGAAATCGATTACCAACCGCACATCGACATGAAAACTGCGGATGGAACGATCGTGCCCTGGCTGGCATCACAATCGGATCTTCTGGCTGAAGACTGGGAACTGGCATCATGAACCCAATAACCAAGTGGATTGTCGGCGCGGCCTCTGTGGTGAGCGCCGTTTCTGTTTTGGTGGGTACGGCTGTGTGGGCCGCGGATACGCGGTATGTCACGGTGGCCGCCCAAAACCAATACGAGCAACGTCAGCTCAAACGAGATATCAGACGCCTGGAGCTCAAAGAAGAAAACCAAAACATCAGCCCGGAGGATAAAGCCTTCCTGGAATTTCTAAGACAACAACTGGAGGAGATCCAGTAGGTGTTTTTCGAACGACGTGACGTAGGCAGAATCTACGTCATTCGAATGGAACTTCCAGATGGAATGATCGTTCACAAAATAGGAATTGTGAATACCGATCGCGCCCTGGACCGAATGATGGAAATCCTAAAATCCTGGTTTTCCAGGTTTCGTTTTGTTCCATACACCGAGCTCCGACTGGATATGTCGACCTCGTATCCGAAAGAGCTCGAGGCTCATGTTCACAAAATGCTTGCACATAAAAAGTTCACCCCACATATGAAGGTGAATGGCGGAACAGAGATGTTTGCCGGCATCGACGAATTCCGGGTGTTACATTACATTCGAACTTTTAACGAAGATCTGGCGCCTAAGCTGGATTTGAGCGAAGACGACTATAAAAACCTGGCCAATTGGATATCTCCGTGAAGGAACTGACTCTCACCACCGTCAAATCTCAGCTATCGAAGCAACAACAACTGCTGGTGGACGAATCCACTGTAGATGAGATTAATAAGCTGGCTGCAGATCCGGATTACGGCCCTGAATTTCTCGAGGCCTATCTGGATCACCTGCAGATCCTGGCCGATGCACCGAAAAATACGCATCAGCAGTATCTGAACGCAGTCAAGTTTTTTAGCCTGGTCGAGGCCGGCAATTCGTTGACTGACGCCTACGTCAAAGTTTTTCCGGAACGGTTCGAACAGCGAGCTCGCACCACTGGTGAGGAAAGTAAAGAAATTGTCCGCGGGGACGCCAGTAGATACAACGGCTCCAAAATGGTTAACGAAATCAGACGGGTAGCTACGATCCCGGTGCAACTGATTCACCGGCATCTGTTACATGAAGCCATCTTGGAAAATGCGAATCTCATGAAAAACGCTCGTAGTGAGATGGTACGTCAAAAAGCAGCCGATACGCTTATTCGCGAGCTTAAACCTACCGAAGATGCTACACTAAATATCAACGTAGATGATGGATCCACTTCTGTCATTGAAGAATTGAGGAAAGCGACGCAAGAGCTTGCTGCGAAACAGCACGAAGCGGCAATGGCAGGAGTGCCTGTGAAGCAGATTGCCGCGGCAAGGATTTTTAGCAATGACGAAGAAGACGTCATCGATGTTGTACCGGAAACCGTAGATGAGTGAATGGGTTCTATCACTGGAGCAGGCTGCAAAGGCCGGTGACGATGTAGATACTTCTCATCTGTGGCCGGAAGAAAAGCTCTTCATGCCTGGCGATGAAGAACTCATACTTCCTGAATCGGAAATCGTTGTAGATCAAAAAGAAGGATTCGATCTCGATACCCGTCTTAACAACTTCAGCTACGAAGAATTTTTTCGAGGTTACAAACCCACCCAATTTGCTATTGAATATATCAATTTCATTAAAATGGTTAATGGATCTTTGGGGGAAGAAAACGAATCACCCATAATTCATTACGACATGATCGATCAGCTCTCGCCAGCTGAAAGACGTAACTTTTATGAGCTCCTCTTCGTTGCATTTCGTGGATCCGCCAAAACGACGGCTCTCCATGAGTACATGATTTTGTACCTGGCCACTTATGGGTCGATTCCTGGATTCGGCCGAGTGGATGTTGGTATTTACGTTAGCGATACCATGGAAAATGGTGTTAAGTCTATGCGCAATAACCTGGAATTTCGCTGGGCAAACAGTGATTTCCTGCGCGAGTATGTACCCAAGGCAAAATTCACTGACATACGATGGGAGTTTGAAAATGCTGACGGAAAAAAACTCGCGTTTCGGGGGTTTGGTGCCACAACTGGTGTCCGAGGATTTAAGGAGTACGGTCAACGTCCTACCTGGTGTGGAATGGACGACCTCATGTCGGATAAAAACGCAGAGTCGCCCACCATCACCAAGGATATAAAGAAAATCGTATATCGCGCAGCTCGCCAGGCGCTCCATCCGAAAAAACGGATGATTCTGTGGACGGGAACACCGTTCAACAAATCCGATCCACTTTACGAAGCTTGCGCAAGTGGGGCATGGAATACCCGTGTTTACCCCATCTGTGACAAGTACCCGGTATCTCGAGAAGCGTTTCATGGTGGTTGGGAAGACCGTTTTTCATACGATTTCGTAGCTAATGAGCATCGATCACTGTCGCTTTCCGGGGAACTGCAGTCATTTAACCAGGAGCTCATGCTCAGAATCACAAGTGATGAAGAGCGCCTGGTTCTGGATTCAGATCTGATCTGGTACAACCGGGATAAGGTTATCCAGAACAAACAGCGTTTCAATTTCTACATAACTTCTGACTTGGCTACCAAAGACACTTCAACCTCTGACTTTAGCGTCATCTTGGTATGGGCCTACTCAAACAACGGCGATTGGCTTCTCGTAGATGGAATTTGCGAAAAACAGTTGATGGATAAAAATATCAACGATTTATTCAACTTCGCCGCGGTATACCGTCCTCTCGAGGTTGGTATTGAAATCAATGGTCAACAAGGCGGATTTATCCAATGGATCAAAGGTGAAATGATCACTCGGAACATTTTCTTTAATCTTGCTGGACAAGTTAACAAGACAAACCAAACAACCACCGAAGGTATTCGACGCACCGGCCGAAAAATCGATAATTTCAAAATGTGCGTACCGCTGTTTAAAGCGAAAAAGATATGGTTACCGATTGAGCTTCGAAATGACAAAATGATTGTAGAGCTCCTGGAAGAACTGCGATACGCTACTCAGGACGAGTTTAAATCCAAAAATGACGACGTCGGCGATGGAGTATCAATGCTGATGTGGATGAACCCTTACAAACCCAGCGCACAGGGAGAACCTGAATACATTCAAGACGAAACTGGAAGATTTGCGTATTTTAACGACGACGACCCAGACGTTTACAAAAATAGTACAGTGTTTTAAAGTCTCGTGATAGTATTCGGCAAAATCCCGGAGATCTCCTATGCTCGCAAGCGAAGCCATTGCCAATCTCAGACAAACTGAGCTTAAACAATTATCCGCTACCTCAATCGTTGACGCCACTGTCATTGGCTACTTGAACGAAGCTGTTCTCGAATTATACAAGCGCTTCAATTTGTGGCAGGATTCCTGCATTCTTACCCAAGCAGATGCAGTACAGAAATACACCCTGGACGGAATCGATGTAAATACAGATATCGATCTTAGCGATAAACAGTTGATTCTTATCAGCGAAGCCTACGATCCTGAAGGCGACGAACTTTCGCTAAACGACGAAGACGACCCTTATGGCGCCGTCACTCCAAAATACAATATTGTGGAATTTCCGCCTGATGGTGTAACCGCGGGTAACCAATTCAGTATTGTATTCCGGGCGGCTCCTCTCGATATGACTCAGACAACCGATACAATCGACCTGACACCGGTACTTTTCAGTGCCATGTATTTTTACGTTGGTTTTAGAGCTCATGTTTCTCAGAAAGGTAACGAACAGCTCGAAAATAACACTCATTACAAAAGATTCCTGGGGGAATGTAATCGAGTCGAAAGGCTTGGCCTAATCGTTGCAGAAAGCGTGGTACCCCACAAATTCGACGGCGGCAATTACCCCTGGCCGTAACCAATGGCTAAAAAGATCAGTAAGGTCTTAGCGTCGGAGCGTGATTATAAAATTCGCCCCTTCGCACTGGTAGATCATGAACATGAATTCTACCCCCCAACTGTGGCCGATATTACGGCTCGAGATGCTATTAAAGGAATCCAACGATACGAAGGATCCATTGTTTATGTCGAATCTGATCAAACCACTTATCAACTACGCGGAGGATCTTCTAATGCCGATTGGGTTACTCTTGTGTCGGCTACAGGAGTTTCAAGCCACACACAACTCGCAGACATCGGGACCAACACTCATGCCCAAATCGACACCCATATTGCGGATAGTACTCTGCATTTTACTATGGCTTCGATTAGCATCACCGAATCGCAAATTTCGGATCTTCAGTCGTATGCGCTGGCTTCGCATAACCATGCGGGGGTATACCTGGGGGTTAACGATACCGCCGTCGCAACTGACGCATTATCCACTACCGGGGCAAACGTTGATGTATCTGCAGCTGCTCCGCCTGTGGCCGGCCAAGTACTTACAGCCGCTTCTCCTACCACAGCGACCTGGCAAACCCCAGCTTCCGCAGGACTCGGAGATGTGTTGCAGGTTGGAACAATGGCCGACACTTACCTGGCGTATTTCACAGCCGACAAAAACCTTAGTGGCGATGCCAACCTCACCTTCGATGACGCCACCAGGCTCTTAACACTTGCAGGCGCCTCACCCGAAATAAGGATCCAGGACAACGATAATCCTGGAACCACCATGACAGCCTCACTGTCTTTCTGGGACAGTACAGGTGTGGCCGCCCAGATCCGAATGGATGGAACAGGGGATCTGCGATTTGAAAACGCAGATGGTGAAATCCGTTTTGACACAGGCACCTCCGACGTAGTTGTCAGCGGCAACGGGGATCTAAGCGTCGGAAATCATTTGAGTGTGGTCGGCTACTTGACCACGTATGGCGGAGCTCCGGCCGATGGATCCACGTTGCAGTGGAATACGACTAACGGTAGAGCTGAATTTGTACTGGGAGCAGTTACGGCAAGCGGTACCCCAGTAGATAATCAAATCGCAGTTTTTAACGCTGCCGCAGTAATTGAGGGTGACGCCACCTTCTTATGGGACGGAGCCGACTTTACCGCGGGAGATCTTTTTTGGGATGGATCCGCAGACAAGCTTACACTTGGTGGTGGGGATCTGGGTTCTCCTGGCATTGAGATAAACGGTTCCGCTACCGCTACCCCTTACCTTAATTTGTCACAATTCGGCACCGTTCGAACGATCTTACGTTTTAACGACGCCAGCGATCGTACGGAAATTTCCAGTTCTGCGGACAATATTACGCTCCGTCCAGGGAACGTGGACAGGCATACGTTTACGTCCACTTCAGTAACATTGGGCAATTACGTACTAGATACGGATCAAGTCCTTGGCGCCGGCTTAGATAACTATGTCCTCACGTATGATAATACCGGTGGAACGATTCAGCTCGAGGTTATCCCGTTCCCTGCCGAAGTAAATGATCTCAGTGCAGCTGTCACCTGGGTCAATGTTCCTGACGCCAACATCACGCAAAGCTCTGTTACCCAACACGAAGCTGCGTTGACACTAACAGAAGCCCAGGTCGAAGCAGCAATCTCAGCTGCTGCTGCTTTCACTGTTGGAAATTACGTATTCGACACTGACCAAGTAGTTGGCGCCGGTACCGATAATTACATTCTTACTTACGACAACGCCACTGGCCAAATCAGCCTTGAAGCAGTAGCGGCTGGTGGAGGTATCGGTGGGTCTATCGCTGATGACCAAATTGCCATAGGAGCTGCTACCGCGGATGAAATTGAAGGCAGTGGTGAACTGACTTTTAATAGCAGTATTTCGTATTTTTATGTTGGATCGACCACTGGTAACTCTAATGCTGGCGTAGTAATTCGTGGGCCAGCTAATGCCACCCCACATCTTACTTTTGCTGAATCAGGTGTTGGAACTACTTTCGATATTACATGCCAAGGCGCCTCAAATATAATTGAGTTTGACTCACTGTACGATTACCAATTTAGGATTGGTGGCACTGAGCGTATGCGTATCATAAGCACAGGTATTCTGCTTGACGGATCATCAGGTAAACGAATTTCATTTGATGCTATTAATGATGTTTTTATCGAAGGCACCACTACTCAGTTCGATATCAATGTAAATAATGCATTGCAGGTTAGAGTATTAGCCAATCAAGTTGATCTCGGTAACTTCTCGTTTGATATTGATCAAACAGTAGGAGCTGGTCAAGATAACTACGTTCTTACCTATGACAACGCTACGGGTCTGATAGGGTTAGAAGCTGCTGCTGCAGGTGGCGGTGGATCCCCTTGGTCAGTAGCTACTTATTCAACATTCACACCAAGTCTTTCAGTAGGAGATCTGGCTCTATTAACTTATTCAAGTGCTGGAAATATAACAGCAACTCTTCCGACTACTGGCTTAACCACTGATGACACTATCGTTGTAAAATTACAGGTAGCCGGTAAAACTGCGTTTATTGACGCTGGAGCTACAAAGACGATTGATGGTCAAAGGTACTTTGCATTGTCTGCTCAATATTCTGCTGTTACTCTTCAATACGATGGAACCAACTGGGTTGTAATCTAATGACATACTTAGCACCACAAGCCTTTGATACTGACGCGGGAACTTTGGCTTCTGTTACTGCTTTTGGGGGTCTTTGGTATGCGGGCACTGGAAGGCAACCTGTAAGAGGTTTTCGTGCGTACATACGCGATCTAAATATGGATTCAACAGCCGAAAGACCTACTCTAAGGTTACGAAACGATGCAGGCAGCCAAGTTAGTTCAAGTATTTATAACTACGAAGTTTATCGAAAAGACCATAATGCTACTTACAGCCAGGGCTCTATCACTCAAAACAACAGCCAAACCTGGTGGGATCCCCAAAGTTTTCTTCAGTCTGTAAATATCGTACACGGATTTTACGAAGGCCATTGTGTGGATTTTGCCAATAACAAATGGTGCATTTATGCTTTATTCCGAGATGATGCCAGTGCCCATAGGCAAATGGAGATGTTCGGTGATGTCACACTGACTACTGAATGCGGTGGTTTTTTAATTCAGTCAGGAAATGCATCTGCTTGGTCTGGTGGTACCTATAATTACCAGTACTGGCGTTAATTAGTAAAGGTAAGTATACTACGAGCCGTTACCAACCAATCGGAGTAATCCATGAAAGTCAAAGCACAAACTCTTGTCCAAGCTGTCCCTCTTCTACAAAAGCTGGATTTTATGGACATGAAACTTTCAACAGCGCACAAACTGCGTAAGATCCTCAAAGAAGCCCAAGAGGCTATTTCGGATTTCGAACAACGTCGCATTGCTTTGGCGCAAGAGCACGGCGAACTCAATGAGGAAAAAACTAAATACGAGTTCAAAACTGACGAAATGCAAGAACAGTTTCAAAATAAGCTTCAAGCTCTTCTGGATGAAGATCTCGAGCTTGATATCAAACCAATACCAATAGAATTGGTAGACGACCACATCAACGTTGCACCAGCTGGTGTCGAACTTCTGGAGTGGGCCGTTAGCGGTCTCGACTAATGAATGTTTACCTGTTTCGCCGGTATTATGAGACTGCTACCCTGGGGTGGTTGGTCATTGGTGATCAGGTCCTTCGAACCCTAGAACTCCCCTGGAAGGATAATCAAAGCAATATTTCTTGTATTCCTCCAGGGGAATATCAAACCGTTTACTTACCCCGCAGCGCATCTGGCAAATACCGAAAAGTATGGCATGTCCAGGAAACTGGTCATCGGATAGGTATTCTAATTCACAATGGTAATCTGACCGATCATACGCAAGGCTGTATACTTGTAGGCACAAAACATGGTACGCTGGGCGGTAAACCCGCAGTACTGGCCAGCAGGACAGGAATGCGTAACATGTTGAATCTGATTGGGGAACAAGGTTTCACCCTTAAAATTCGCGGAGAAACTCCATGATAGGCGATCTCGTAGATTTATTTGCTGGCGGTGGTTTGGTCAACGTATTCGGTGCTATTAGTGGCCTGGTGGGTGGCTGGTTAGCCAAACGGGAACAGCGCAAAATTCTGACAATCGAAAATGAGCATGAACGTTACATGGCTGATGTCGATCTGAAAAGAGACCAGCTAGAACACGCGCAAGCTCTTGCCGTCCTTGATAAAAATATCGAGCAAGCCAAAACTGAAGGCGAAATCGCCATGGATATCAAAGCTGGCGACGCCTTCATAGAAAGTCAAAAACCAAGCAAACTCACAAAGTTTGGTGAAATTATCAAATCTGCAATGCGCCCTGTCATCACAGTGGCTCTTCTCTGGGTTACCTGGAAAATCTACGACGAACTCCAAATACTGATGGGAGGTCTTAAAGGTTTAGATCCGGTACAGCTGCAGCAACTGTTTGTTTACGTCGTCCATGCTATTATCTTCTTAACGATTACTGCAGTATCCTGGTGGTTTGCCAGCCGCGGTGAACGTGCAGTTAAGGCCATTAAAGGTATGATGCATGGATGATAAATTTAGAAGCAGGAAGTTTATACTCTCATGTATCATACTAGCAACAGGAATAATCGGACTCTTCACAGAGTATCTGGCAGAACAAAGTTTCCTCGTCTTGGCCGGAGGGGTTTTGGGGCTTTACGGTTACCAAAACTTAAAGGAAAACAAATGAATAAAGCAGAGTTACATAACGTGGAACAAGTAGCGACAACTTTATCTTACGGTGCCTCCGGGACAGCCGTATTTTTGGGGCTATCCCAGGCTGAATGGAATATCGCTTTATCAATTGCCGGTATTATTGGTGTTATTGCCACATTCGCTTTCAACGCCTGGTTTAAAATGAAATATCAACGAAAGTAAGGTTAGCTTATGGCTACTGGCGCAGAAAATATGAGAGAGGGTGAAGACCGTCCTGGATTGGTTGACACGGAAGATCATTCAGGTCGTCCGAAAAAACCTTCTCGTACAAAAGTCCTTGCTGACCTGAAAGCAGATATGAAGGCTGCTGACAGTCTGCGTCTGGAAATGGTAGCAAAAGTTGAAACCTGGAGAAAAGAATATCATGGTCAACCCTACGGGAATGAACAAGACGGAAAGTCAAAAATCGTCTCTCGAGACATCAAGCGTCAAGACGAATGGCAACACGCCTCCGTTAAGGATCCTTTTGTATCGGATTCCGATATCGTCAAATGTCGACCCGTTACCGCAGAGGATCGCCAAGCTGCTGAACAGAACCAGCTAGTTCTGAATTACCAGTTCTGCCGCCAGTTCAATCGATACAAATTCATGACAGACGTTATCAAGCTGTATTACAGCGAGGGTACCGTCATTGTCAAAACACACTGGGATTACGAAGACGAAGTAGTCGAAGAAGAAATCCCGATCTACGGCGTGAACCTGGACGGAAGTCTTACCCAGGTAGATGTCAAAAAGGTCAAACGACGTAAAATCAAAGTTAACAAGCCTGGTGCCAAAGTCTGCCGGCTGGAAGACATTTTTATCGATCCCACCTGTGAAGGTGACATGGATAAAGCTCAGTTTGTGATTCACCGATATGAATCTGACATGAGCACTCTGCGTAAGTCAGGTAAGTACAACAAAAAAGCCCTGGCTAAGCTCGCTAGAAACATGGCCGGGCACGACAAATACGATTATAATGACGATTACGATCCTGAAGATGAAACTGAATTCCGCTTCAGCGATAATCCGCGGAAAAAGATCGTCGTCTACGAATACTGGGGTTACTATGATGTAGATGGCGATGGAGAAGTTGAACCGATCGTTTGCACCTGGGTCAACGACATTATCTTACGCCTGGAAGACAATCCTTACCCTGATCAGAAAATTCCTTTCCTGATCCTGATGGGCAACAGTATCCCGTTCAAGATCTACGGTGAAGCGGCCGCTGAACTCATAGGTGACAATCAGAAAATTAATACCGCTATCAAGCGTGGTATTATTGATAATATGGCCAACTCGAATAATGCTCAAAAAGGTATTCGAGTTGGCTCACTTGATCCAATCAACAAGAAAAGATTCCTCAACGGCAAAAACTTCGAGTACAACGGGTCTCAAGCAGACTTTTACGAAGGTAATTACAATCAGATTCCGAACTCTGTATTCGGGGTTATGGAGCAAAACAACAATGAAACCGAGTCAATGCTTGGAGTCAAATCGTTCAGTAACACAGGAATTGGTGGTGGGTCCCTTGGGTCAACAGCCAGGGCAGCCGGCGGAGTTCTTGATGCGGTTTCTGTCCGGCGACTGGATATTGTACGAAACATATCTGAAAACCTGATCAAACCGCTGATGCGGATGTGGATGACGTACAACTCTGAATTTCTACAGGAAGAAGAGATTATACGTGTTACCAACAAAGATCATGTGCCCGTAAAACGTGATGACCTCGATGGCGATGTAGATATCGAAATTGAAGTATCTACCGCGGAAGACAATGCTGCCAAAGCACAAGAACTCAGTTTTTTGCTGCAAACCCTTGGTCAGCATATGGATCAAGGCATGCGTAATCTGATCATGTCTCAGATCGCCAAATTGAACAAAATGCCTGATCTTGCCGATGCTCTCGAGAATTACCAGCCTCAACCGGATCCTTTTGTCGAAAAGATGAAAGAATTGGAGATTCTCAAAACTATGGCCGAAATCGAAGAACGTCAGTCACGCTCTCTCGAGAACGAAGTCGATCGCGAACTCAAAGGCGCCAATGCTGGTCTGGCCAGAGCCAAGACTCGGGAACTGGGGTCCAATGCAGATCTCAAAGATCAAGAGTTTGTGCGCAAGGCAGATGGTTCAGAATTCCGCGAAAAAATGGCCGAAAAGTCCTTCGATCACGATGCTACCATGTCCCAAAAGTTCATGGATGGCCAAATGAAACGTCAACTGGAGCGCGAAAAACCACGACCAGCAGGAAATTAGTATTTGACCGGGTGGTATATTTTCTTATATCATCCGGTCAATTCAGTTTTACTAACCACAAAACAGGAACTCTAAATGAGCAATCCCACTACCGAACAAGAGGCTATCGACCTCGAAACCAAGTCCCTTGAAGAAGCTATCGTTCTAGGCGAAGCCTGGAAACGACTTCAACGAAATGGCGATTTCAAGAAAATTATTATGGAAGGCTATCTTCGTGATAAAGTTCTTGCGTCAGTCTCTCTTCTGGCGGTTCCCCAAATACAACAACGAGGCGAACGCGCAGGTGTTATGGAAGATTTGGTGGCTGCTTCAAATCTACAATTTTTCTTCCGGTGGATCGAAAATCAGTATGAAGCTGCGCTAAATCCGATTCTCAGCGATGAAGAAGAAGAAGAAATTCTGCGAGAACAACAAGCTCAAGCAGCAGTTGCTGCTGGAGAGGCGGTAAGCTAATATGGCAGAACCGACAGCAGAAGATATCATGAACAACGACGTCGATCCGCTCGACGGCATTCGTGAAATTCGCCGTTCAGAAGGCGTTTCAGAAGACGAACTTCCTGAACGAGACCCAATGGAAATATCTGCTGCTTCGGACATGCATGACCGTAACGAACAGGAGAACGACGATGGCGATACTGCGCAATCTGGACAAACCGAAGGAACCGGAGAAGGAGATTCCGACGAAGCCTCAGCATCAACCGCCGCAACAAAAGCGGAGACGGAAACGCAAAAAGAAGTAGATGATTCTTCGCAAAACTCGGACCAGGATCGAGGAGCTTCCTCGGATTCACAGGACGAAGGAAATAGCGATCAGTCATCTTCTGACGAGGATGATTCGGAAAAAGAAGCCGGAACCAAAAAAGACAAGGGACCTGTAACTCGTACATTCAGAGCAGACGGTAAAGAATTTACCTTTACCCAGGACGAAATCATGGAGCAGTTCGAAACTGTTTTCGGACAGGCCATGAACTACACTCAGAAGATGCAGCGCATTGCTCCGTACCGGAAAATGATCTCTGCACTGGAATCTGAAGGAATCACCCACGACTCCCTAAACGTCGCCATTGATGCCTTGAAAGGTGACGCTGGAGCCATCCGTAGCTTAATGGAAAAGAACAACATCGACCCTTACGACCTTACCGGTGAGGGTGATGATTCGCAGCCATACCAGCCCACTAACTACGGTAAAGACCAAGCAGTACTGGACATTGAAGAAATTACCAGTACAATCCAAGGCGATAAGGAGTTTGCAATCACTACTAACGTCATTGACGAGCAGTGGGACGACGACTCCAGGCGAGCAATCGCCAGCAATCCCCAGATGATTGTGGGACTGCACAATGACATCAAATCCGGTCTCTACGATATTGTGGCGCCGGCTGCGATGAAAATGAAAGTGCTGGATGGAAATTCCAAATCGGACATTGAATACTACATGCTTGCAGGCCAGCAGTACGCTCAGCAGCAGCAGACCAACGAAGGTCAACAAAAAGCTGATGAGCTGAACAAGCAGGCACAAGATGCAGAATCCAAGTTTGAAAAAGAATCATCTGAAGCCGACAGAAAGCGCTCAGCGTCCTCCACAGGAGCAAGAGCTGACCGCAAAGGTGTCATCGACTATTTAGACGATGACGATGAAGCTTTTGAGGCGTGGTACAAAGAGTTGCACGCCTCGCAGTAAAACGAGGATAGCATCATGGCTGTTACTAACTTTTACGGTGTAACTGACCGAGCAACTGGTGATTCTTCCCACGGTCAAAATACCGTTATCCATTACTACGACAAAGCGGGTGTCAAAGCCGCTAACGCGATTGCCGTATACGCGCAATTCGCTGACCGTCGTTCCATGCCCCTTAAAATGGGTACCACCTACAAAGTCTCGAAGTGGCTGCATATCTACGACCGTGAAGACGGCGTCGATCCGGATTTCGCCACCAAAGGCTACTTGAGCTCTCGCTCACAGCTGGACGTTTCCAACGGTCTGGCTAATGATGCAGCACTCGCCGAAGGCGCCGGTGCGGTCAACAAGCAGAGCATCAAGAAAGTAACCATTCAGTGCAATTTCGCCCGTTACGGCGAAATGATCGACTACACGGACGAAGTTGAAATGTTCGCTGAAGACATGGTTCAGGTTCACTACCGCGAAGAACTCGGCCTTCTGGCTAACCGTCGCGCCGAAGACCTGATCCAGCTCGACATGCTGTCTACCACCAACCAAATGTTCGGCGGCGCTGCTACCGAGCTGAAGGAAGTTGGTAACCTGCCTGCCGACACCGAAGCCGATGACACCAACGACGATCGTTGCCGTGTCAACTACGACCTTATCCGTAAGGCCGTACGTCTCCTGGTTCGCAACCGTGCGATGAAGAACACTTCAATCGTTACTGGTTCAACCAAGATCGATACCCGCACGGTCAACAAGGCGTTTTACGCCATCATCGGCCCGGAAGTGAAGTACGACCTGGAAGACGTCGTTCGTGCAACCGGCGCAACTGCTGCTGATAGCACCGAGTACAGCTACGTTCCTGCCTACAAGTATGCTGACGCCAGTAACCTGGCCGAAGGCGAAGTCGGCGCCATGAACGATGTACGCTTCATCGAGTCCGAATCTGCTCTGGTCTATGCCGGCCAAGGTACCGCAGTTGCCCCCGCGGCGGCTGCAGATCCGACCTATACCGGTAACCTGTCAACCACCACCTTTGCCAACGAGGCTGCTGTCATCGCTGCTCGTGGTGCTACTGCACAGGTCTGGGATCGGACTGGTGACACCTGGGTTAACTCTGGTGCAACCACTCCGGCTCTGGAATACTTCGACGTATTCCCGATTCTGTTCCCGACCAAGGGTTCTTTCGCAACCGTCGGCCTGAAGGGGCACGGCAAAATCAAGTTCCACGCCCAGGCGCCGAGCAAGATCGAGCTGGCCAACCCCTACGGGACCCAAGGCTTCTTCAGCTACAACATGTGGTATGCAGGTATCATCCTGCGCGAAGAGCGCCTGCTCAAGATTCTGGTTAACGCATCAGCGTAATCCGGGCTCTGCAATAGGTGAGCCCCCTTCGGGGGGCCACCTTTTTTTGTTAAACAACCCTTAAGGGATTTAATATGTCAAATTACGATCGTTCTGCCATGATCGAGGAAGCCAACGAACTGGGCCTCGAATTCAAAGGCAATATTTCCAACGCCAAACTCTCTGAAATGATCGCAGAAGCTAAAGGGGAACCGCCCCCGATAGATGAAACTCCGCCTCCGAGCCCGGCCTCAAAACCTGATGTCGCAGAGGAAGACAACCTTCTAGCCAATGCTGCTGCGGTAGAAATGCGACGTGTCCGTGAGCGCCAAAAACGTTTGCGGGAAGGTGTGGCTGACATCAAAAAACGAGCAATGAAAACTCAGATCGTCACCATTACGAACAAAGATGTTCGGGAAGCTGACAAGGTCACCACTGCTTATCTGAGCGTACAAAACCAGTACTTCGCCGTTGCTCGAAATGTTCCTCTGGATATTCCGGTCGAACTCGAGCAATGCCTCATTAACGCTGCCGAAAGTTGTATGATGACCATGCACAAAGACGAAATCGTCAAAGGTCAACGTACCGGCAACAAAGTCAGCGTTCGTGTGAAAAAGTACGCCGTCAGCTACACAGGCCAAAAACCAGACTAATGCATGCCCTACGTAATCGACAACGAGATTACGGTATTCTGGACGCTTCCGCCCACTGATAGTCCGTTACTCGCCTCTGATTATGATATTCGTATTGTGCCCCCGACTCTTGAGGGTACATACACCGATGCCGGCATTATCAACTACGACCCCCC
>JAAUYE010007835.1_pt1 | contig 26717 bp, 24 predicted proteins | sample 7278081 | NCBI WGS metagenome assembly JAAUYE01 (sample SAMN14350131, study PRJNA611818) | marine sediment metagenome | isolation source: surface marine sediment (0.6m) | place: French Polynesia: Moorea | collected 2018-08
ACGGCAGCGGTGGCGGCTTGTACTGATCCCACCAGCCGGCCTGGATCGCGTCGGAGATTTTCTTGCCCTTGGGCGGAGAGCGATCCGCCTGGCCCCATACCGGACCTGCCGGCGGCGGATACGGCATTTCCGAGACGACGGCTTCGCGCACCGTGATGTCATCATCCGTGACGTTCCAGACGACGAGGTCACCGGCAATCGTCAGCGGCCCGTCGTAGGTCGAACGGATGGCTTCCGTGCTTTGCCTCAGCAACTCAGGGATCAGCAGCGAATGATAGGCGACCGCCATGCGCGGCTGCACGGCGCTCATCAGCTTGCCGAAGCCGGCCGGCGGCGTGTGGATGTAAGACGACACGTACGTGGCCGTGCGCATGTTGTTCCAGCCGAAGAACTCGTTCATGCCCTCGGGCGTATAAATGCTCTCGTGGACGACGAGTTCCGCGCCTTTCGCATACTCGATGAACCACTTGTTCGGCACCGAGTCACCGCCGAACACGAAGCTGCGTCCGTTCCAGTCGAGACGATAGCTGACCGACCCGTCGAGAATGTGAATCGCCGGGAATGACGTAATGCGAACACCGTTCTCTTCGTAGATGACTTCGTTTTCCTGCCTGAAGTCGAACTCGTGGGCAATCATGCGGCCACCCGCGTCGGGCCAGGCGCCCGCCCGGCCGGCCGTATCCCAGGCATAGGCCTTGGCCAGGTGCTCCACGGCGGCCGCCGTACCCAGCTCGGGCGTCGCACCGGAAGGACCGTAAACGTGCAGCGGCGTGTAGCGGCCGCTCCCCCAGCCGCCGACCCACAGCGCACCCAGGTCGCCGAAGTGATCGGTGTGAAGATGGCTGATGAATACCTTGTCGACCTTGGCAAAGCGGGGCTGGAGCGCGAACAGGTTCTCGACGGATCCCGTGCCCACGTCGAACAGGAAGATGTCGCCATTGCCAAGCTCAACCATGAAACAGGCCGACTTCTGGGCCTTGGTAAGCGGTGTGGGTAGTCCTGTCCCGCAGGATATGACGCGCATTTCCTTCGGTCCGAGTTTCTCGGTATTCGGGAAGTAGACGCCTTTCTGTATGACGTCTGCGCTGGCTTGAGCGCACAAAAGCACGAGCACGGCAGCAAAGATCGAGCGTACAGCCGCCCTGGTTGGACAAATATCCATGTTCCGGTGAATCACGTTAAGCCTCCCGTCTGTCATTACCCGCCAGCACCGCAGTGCTGCCAATGATCTGAATCTGGTTCGATTCCAGGTATCGCGAATCAGTCCTTCCCGAATCGGGCCGCCTGGCCTTGTCGCGCGAACGGCGTGCCGATGCTGCAGGCGATGACGCGCGCATGCTCGGGTCGGAAGTGTCTTTCACATCCCAACTTTAGTCTCCTCTGACGACTTCACTATCCGAAACAGGCCAGAACTGTTCGGTACGGGCCAACTCGGCCAGGAAATTGGTTACACTCTTGGGTCACGTGGATAGTGAGGGAAAGATGGCACTGGCGCCAAAGCAGCGGTTCACCGATCCCGACCAGCTCAGCGCACACTTGGGAGACGCGAGCAGGGGCGGGCGCATCGAGCCGCGGCAATGTACGCCGTTCAAGGCCCAGGTGTCACTGGCGCTCCTGCCACGGACGGCCCTGTTCATGGTCGAGTCGTCGAACTTACTGGGAGTACGGCCGGCGACGGGCGATCTCTGGAGCGCGACGGTACCCGTGCAGGGCGGCTTCAGCGCTGCCGTCGGCGGGGCACGGAGCCAGCGCGACTTCGCTCCTGGCGAATTCCACCTGTTACATCCCGACCGGGATTTCATCTACCGGTCCGGCGACAACAACCAGGCGCTCGCCGTGAATATCCTGTCGGACGACCTCCAGCAGAAGGCGGCGGCGCTCGTCGCTGCCCGGCCCGGACAGAGCGCGGAGGTAATCTCGGGTGCCGACCCGGCGGGCGCTGCACTGACGCGCTTCGTCCATCATCTCTGGGCGGAACTGCAGCATCCCGATGGACTGTGGGACTGCCCCATGGCACTGGCCGAGATGGAAGACTGCCTGGTGTCGCTGCTGGCCCTGGCCGCCCACCCGTCCGCCGCCGCGTCCACGGCGCGCCTCCCGACCGTGCGAAAGGCCGAGGAGTTCCTGATCCGGCATCTCACACAGCCGTTGACGCGATCCGACCTGGCCAACGCTATCGGTGCGAGTATCCGGACGATCTCCCGCGGCTTCCGGGAGCACCACGGCATGAGTCCGATGGCCTGGCTGAAAGCGCGTCGCCTCGAGGCCGCACAGAATGAGCTGCGCGACGCGGTACCCGGGGAGGTGACAGTGACGGAGGTGGCCCTGCGCTACGGCTTCGAAAGCCTCGGCCGCTTTGCGGCAGAGTATCGCGCCCGTTTCGGTGAGACACCGTCGCAGACGCTGCGGCGCTGAACACCGATGGTGGCGGTTGGCACACGGAGTAAGGGCATCTCGAGGGAGCAGTGGCTGCAGGAGGGGCTGCAGGTACTCAACGAGAGCGGCATCGATCACGTCAAGATCCACGAGCTTGCGTGTCGGCTCGGCGTGTCGCGCAGCGGCTTCTACTGGCATTTCAGGGATCGTGATGCATTGCTGAAAGCGATGCTGGATGAATGGATGTCGTACACGACGACTTCGGTGACCGAGAACGATGCCATCCGCCCGCTCGAACCATTCAGCCGCTTGATCCGCGTGGCCGAAAATGTCCACGACAACAGGCTTTCGCGCTTCGAGGTCGCCTTGAATCACTGGGCGCTGCATGACGAGCGGGCTGCTCGCACAGCCCGGGCTATTGCCAGGAAGCGCAACACCTTCGTCCGGCGGGCGTTCGCCGAACTCGGCTTTACCGGAGACGCGCTCGAAATACGGACGATGTTATTTGTCTGCCATACCACCTGGGAGGAGGTCTCTTCTCCTGACATCTCGAGGAAACGGCGCCGCGCGTTGATCAGGGAGTGGGTAGAGCTGCTGACCCGCCGGGACTGACTCTCGTCATTGCGAGGAGCGCAGCGACGAAGCAATCTGCCGCAGGCGTCCCGAGCGAATGCGAGGGAATCAGGATGCCGCGTCGCTGTCACTCGCCGGCGCATTCGGGTCGATGCACTGCAAATCTGACCAAATGACCCCGAAAGACGACAAGCTTCTGCTGTCAAGACTGTACAGTATGTCATTTCTGACATATACTCTTGGTGCAGCATGGGTTCAAAAGAAATGCAGAGGAGAAAAGGCTGGAAGGTCGGTACCGTTGCTGAGTTCCTGAGCCTTTCAGCTGAAGAGTCCGCGTATATCGAGATGAAGCTTGCCCTTAGCGAGAAACTCAAAGAACGCAGGCTTCACAAGAAACTGACTCAGGCTCAGCTCGCCAAGGTAATCGAATCCAGCCAATCACGAGTCGCGAAGATGGAGGCCGGTGACCCAACAGTGTCTATAGACTTGTTAGTGAAGTCCCTGTTGGCACTCGGAGTGACCAAGAAAGAGCTGGGAAGGACAATTTCTTGACAGCCTCGGCTTGGCCGGCATTGTCTGTAGACTGACGTCGCAGGCTGTCGGCAATGCCCTCGTTACTCAGGCGGCGTTCGCTTTGTTATCGAAATCGAGCTCAACATTCAATCGACCGCCCAGCGCTTGAACTGCGCTCTGCAGTGTCTGCAGCGTCACTGAGACATTCTCCGGATCCAAAAGACGATCCAGAGCGGAACGACTTGTCGCCATTCGCCGTGCCATTTCAGACTTGGAGAGGGAGTACTCCGACATCTTCTCAGCGAGCTGGAATGCAATGACACGCTTCACTGCTACGGCCGTCGCTTCCTCGAGGAGCCCTTCTTCCTCGAGAAACTCATCAAAGCCACTTCCTAGATTCTTCTTTGCCACAACTATGACCTCAGCTTCTTCAACCGGCGTCTGGCAAGTGCCAATTCATGCGCCGGTGTTCGTTGGGACTTCTTCACAAACCCGTGCAGCAAGACGATCTTGCTTCCGAAAAGCGTGAAGAATGTCCGCGCAATACCGTGACCCAAACTCGACCGTAATTCCCATAGATTGTCATCCATCTTTCGAGCCAACGGCATTCCAATGGGCCAGCCAAACTGCAACGTCTTTACATCCTCGCCGATCACCTTTCGGTCTTCAGACCGCATACTTTTCAACCATTCCCTCACCGGTTCTCGGCCAGAATCGAGGCGAAAGAACTGAACTGCGATAGGCCGATCCCTGGAAATTCAGGAAATGTACCAAAAATGGTACATTTGTCAAGCAGCGATAGCAGCTTTGTGACGGGTCGGGCGTTCGAGGACGAGTGTCCCCGATATCAAGTCCCCTACGGAGCCGTCGCAGCGGTAGCCGGCGCATTCGGGTCGATGCGCGTTTCCTCCAGCACTTCCATGCCCGTGATCTTCCACACGCCGTCGATCGACTCGACCGTCAGGATCGCGTCGTACAGGTTCTGGCGTATGTGCGTATGGCCCCAGTGCCCAACCGTGCCCATCGCCGTCCACTGCGCCCGGATATCGTAGCCAAGGTCGCCTTCGTCACGCCGCGTGGCGATCGCTTCGCGGATCTCCAGCTCCTTCACCTTCGCCTGTGCGCCGCCCGCCTGCTGCACGGCGAGCGACTGCCGGCTCTGCAGGTAGATATCGGCGAGCAGGTCGCCGGAAACGACAAGCGCCAGTTTGTCGTAGACATCGTCCTCCTCGCGGAAGTCGAAAGCGCGATAGACGTTCCTGAGCACGGTCTCGACGAGGGCGACCGATTGTTCGGTTTCCAGGGTGCCCGCGAGGGCGGTCGGCCTGTCGACGCTTACGCGGGCGAAGGGCCACGCGGCAGCCGATGCGGCGACAAGCACGCCGGCCGCGATCGCCGGCAGCCGCAGAGACGCCCCGTGCTTGCGACGACTCGCGATCACCACCAGCAGCAGTAACAGCAGCGCGCCGCCGCCGGCGCTCGCCACGGGAATTTCGAGCTGTCCGATCGAGCCCGCCACGGCCACGGTCTCGACCGTCGGCAACGTGTAGTTCTTCAGGTAGTTGGTCCAGGTATGGACGTTGTCATCCGCTGTCACGTAGGTCGGCAACGGCCCCGCCGGGTCGGTCGACGTGGCGGGTACGCGCTGAACCTGGTCCGTGAACAACTCCCAGTCGACAGTGACTTCCTGCGGGATGCCGTCGGTGATGTAGGTCAGGATCACGCCGACGATGGCGGTCGATATCTCGAGGCGCTCGGGAACCTCGAGGATCTGGATGCCCTTTATGCCGACCGTGACGTAGTTGGTCCGATCGAGGATCGGGTCGACCGCCTCGCCGTCGATCAGCACAGGGTTGCGCGACATCATGAATTCGCCGATGCGCTGCTTGAGGGGCTCGAGCTCGTCGATCTCGATGAACTCGTCGCCACGAAGGCCGAGGTCCATCCACTCCTCGAGGTCCTTCACGCGCGTCAGTATCTCGTGACGCACCTCGTACGGCTCGACGTACAGGAAGGTCATCAGCGCGGAGGCGTGGTGGCGCTTGAGATTGACGTTCTTGAATTTCGAATACCAGGGATCCGACCAGTCGAGGGTCAGATGGGCCGGAGCTCCGAGGTAACGAAAGTCGATGACGGGCACGGACTTGTGGTACGCGATGAAGCCGATTGTCGCCGACGCGATATTCCCGTCCTCGTCGAGCGGCGGAATGAATTCGAGACTCCCCGGCTTTCCTTCGAAGGGGTAGTCGAGCTCGACGTACAGCACGCGCTTGTCCGCCGGCGCATCCGGGACCCGCGCTCGCGTGATCGGGTTGATCATGCCCGCAAACGGCGACTGCCGATCGACTCTCAGTCGCGGCTCGATCGTAACGACTTCCGCAATCAGCTGCTCACCGGCATCGGTGACGAACTGCAGGCCCTCGCGGGAAAAGCGCTCGAGCCGCTCTTCGAGACTCTCGCGCCCACTGGCGTCGCGCAGCCAGTCGTCGGGAACCAGGTCCGCGAACTTGTCGAGGTCGCCGACGTAGACCTCGAGCTTGACGTGCACGCGATCGTCGAGCACGTAGATTTCGGCAATGTTGGGCGCCGTCTCCGAACCGGTCAGGTTGATCCAGTCGGCGCGTGCGGCGGGCACGGCGAGGACCGCCATCAGCAGAAAGACTACGTAGAGCTGTTTCGAAACCGGATTCATCAGCAATAAAGGCCACACGAGAATTGTCGGGCTGCGGAGTATAACCAATTCGGAGATTGCTTCGCTGCGCTCGCAATGACGGGGGTGCGCTCGCAAGGACGGGGGTGCGCTCGCAATGACGGGGAGCGCGCGCAATGACGGGAGTTCTGTCATCGCGACGAGCGGAGCGACGAAGCGATCTCCAGTACAGCCCAACTTTTTGACACCTGTAACGTATCAGGTTACACTAACAACAGTGATTCGAAGTTTCAGACACAAGGGACTTGAACGCTTCTTTTCACACGGCAGCAAGGCGGCAATTCAGGCGTCACACGCGTCCAGGCTACGACTCATCCTGTCACGTCTGCATGCTTCGGCAGAGCCCAGGGACATGGATTTGCCCGGTCTCTTTCTTCATGAACTCAAAGGGGCGAGTCGTGGGACCTGGTCTGTCCGGGTAAGCGCGAACTGGCGTATTACGTTCAGGTTCGATGGACGGGACGCTGTCGACGTGAACTAAGAGGACTATCACTAGCAACGAAAATGAAGATGCATAACCCACCCCATCCGGGCGAGGTCATTCGCGAGCTTTGCATCGAGCCGCTGGGTCTGAGTGTTACTGAGGCGGCCGAAGGACTCGGTGTAAGCCGAAAGACCTTGTCGGCGATTCTTAATGGCCGGGCTGGTATCAGCCCGGAAATGGCGCTACGGCTGTCAATTGCCTTCGACACAACACCGGAGAGCTGGCTCAATCAACAAACCCAGTACGATCTCTGGCTTGCCAGGAAAAAGAGCAAACACCTTCGCGTAAAGAAGCTCAGCGCTGCCTGAAAGCTCCGAGGTCATCGCGAGGAGCGGAGCGACGAAGCGATCGGCCCCAGGCGTCCCGAGCGAATGCCAGGGACCTGATTCCTCACCCCGCCTGCAGCACAACACTGTACAATCAAGTACAGTCTTCCGACGCGAGACGAAATGCAAGGTTCGAGGACATCATGATGAAACTGTCGAAAACGACCTCCGGTGCGTTGCTTATCGCGATGCTCACGGCAACGAACCTTTACGCGGATCAGATCACGGCCGACCAGAGCGATCCCGAACGCGAGGGTCGGCCCCCGTCGATCATCGTACCGTTCGCATTCTCGACGGAGGCTCTCGAGACAGGCCTTGGAGCCATCTTTTTCCGCAAGGCCGTGTTCCAGCCTCAGGATGGCCTCTTCCTGACCGGCTACGGCACATCGAACTCGTCTTTCGGCCTGTTCGGCGGTATGACGAACCTGCAGCTATCGAAGCGCCTGTTCTTCAGCCCGACGCTCGGCTTCATGGATAACGATCAGCAGCGCTTCTACGGCGACTTCGGCTACGAACTCGGCGGGACGCCGCCATCCGGGAGTAATGATTCGGACGAAGACGACTTCATCTTCGGCGGCGGTATCGATTCCTACCTGCACCTGACGTTTCGCTACGTATTGCCCCTCGGCGCCGGCAAGGGGTCGCAGCCGCATCGCTACACGACCAACGAGGGGCTGCTCGCGGAGGGGTCGACGCATCTCGGGCATTGGAACCCGGCAAAGAGCGGCCGCACGTTTGTCGTCCTGAGGCCCTTCTACCAGCGCCGGACTCTCGACGTCACCGACGAAAACGTCGGTCTTTTTCCGCCGATCTTTCCGGTTGAGGTAGGCGACGAGGCCGACTTTTCAACCAATGGCCTGACGTTGGGCATCGAGTACGACAACACGGACTTCGTGACCAACCCATCGCGCGGCAGCATGACGAAATTCAATGTGCACCGCGATTTCGGCGCATTCGATAGCCTCAACAGCTGGACCAGCCTCGACTTCAGCTTCGCGAAGTTCTGGAGCTTCGGCGACAGCAAGTCCTTCGCGCAACGGGTCCTCGCAGCCAACATCTGGGCCGCCTACACCCCGACCTGGGATGCGGAGCTCGTAGCACCCGATGTCGTCGCTATCAGCAACCGTCCGCCCAACAACCGCGGCGCGTATCTCGGTGGTGTCGAACGACAGCGCGGCTACCCGCGGGGGCGTTTCAATGACAAGGCGGCGATCAACTACACCGTCGAGCTGCGCCTGATCCCGCACTGGGACCCGTTCCAGAACTGGCCCATCATTCGCAACTGGCCATGGCGCTGGTGGCAGGTGGTCGGTTTCGCGGAATTCGGCCGCGTGGCACCATCGTGGAATTTCGGCGACCTGCATGAAGACATGAAGTGGACGGCGGGCGCGGGTATTCGCGCGATGATCGGCGGCGGCATCATCCGCTTCGACTTTGCCGCGTCGGACGAGGCATCGCAGATCTGGGTAATGGCCAGGCAGGCGTTCTGATTCCGGCGGGTCGCGCCGGCAGCTGTCACATCTTGTTGTCGCGAAGATCGCCGTACGGCGTGGTTCCGCTCAGCTCGTAGGTGTACGCGACCGGCTTGCCGTCCTCGATGCGAAGCAAGCCGGCGTCTTCGAGGATCCGGTAGGCCTCGACGGGGATGACCTGCTGGTTGCGCGCGATAAAGAGCAGCGCGCCCGGGATGTTACCCAGCATTTCCCCCGTATCGGCCGTCGCGAGATCATTGATCCACGCTGGCATGTCGTCGGGTACGAGCTTCAGCTGCGGCGCTTCGCCGAGGTCATTGTCGGCGTGGATGCGCTGTAGCGCCAGCTGCACGACGCCCAGCGACTGCGTGATGCAGGAACGTTCGAGTGTCTGGTAGGACAGCGACGCATCGCCCATGAGCTCGGACAGTGGGTCGTCAGGCAGCCCGGCACTCGACAGCAGCGTCTTCAGGCGCGCCTTCTCTTCGGCAGGAAGCGCATCCCACTCGGCGAGGAGTTTGTCGGAAGCGTCGAGGCCTTCGGCCGTGGCAATCGACTCGATCGTGCGGCGGGCGAGCGCATCGCCGACCTGTAGCCCGGTCAGGAGCAGCCGGCTTTCGGCATCGTCGGTCTCCGGCAGCGCCAGCGGGTAGCAGACCCACGGGTTGCCCTTCAGCGCGTCGCCCAGCCAGCGAAACGCGCCGCTGTAGGCCCGTGTCGTCAGCGCATAGGTGTCGGGATTCATCCCGGCGAGCGCATCGTAATACGTGCGCGGCGGCCGCCATGCCTCGAAACTGATGATGAGATCGTCGAAGTTCGACAGCAGCTCGAACGGCTCACCGTCTTCGCCGAGTACGATAGGCAGGCTGTCCTTGTCGAACAGGAAACGAAGCTGCGTGTGGGCGATGCGCTTTGCAACGGCGCTGCCCTCGCGGTTCGGCGCCACGCACCACTCGGCACCGGTTACGCCGTCGAGCGACAGGCGCACGGTCGCGAACAGCACGTGCCCCGCCGCCGGGTTGCCGCCGATACTCACGTTGCGCACGACCACGGTCCCGGGTGTGCCGGCGTCCCAGTCGACCAGAAACGGCGCCATCCCGAGCGCCAGCCCGTTCGGCAGCGTATCGTTGGGCACGTCGACCATGATAAGTGGCGACTTACGGCGGCCGTATGCGATCAGGTCCTGCAGGGTCCTGCGAGCAGGCGTTCCCTCCGGTGCGTCGGCAATGCGCGGCACTGCCGGCGCGGGCACGTCTATCTCGGGCGCTTCGCGGCTCCACAGGAACAGAGCGACTAGCCCGACGATACCGGCGAGAATCCATCGTTTCCGTACTTTCATCGTGAAGCCCGATCAGCAAATTGCAGGAACGGCCGGGCTTTGCGGCCCGGCCGTCCCGGTACTACGGTGAGTGCCTGAATCACTCAGTTTTTCTTCTGTCCTTTGCGGATCATTTGCATCATCCCTGGGCGCCAGTCGACATCCTGCAGGTTGTATTTCTCCATGTGCTTGTCCATGGCGTCGTTCTGCGCTTCATACGCAGGCAGCCAGTAGCCGGAGTTGGTGAAGTCGCTGAAGACCGGGCGGCGACCCGTTTCGGGCGGCGCCTGGCGAGATGGTCCCGGAACCGACCACGCTTCATGGGTGATAACGGCCATGCGTTCCTTGATGCCGTCCGGCGTCACGTTCCAGACCATGTTGTCGGTTGCCATAGACAATGGCCCGTCGTAGGTCTCGCGGATGGCCTCGTACAGGTTGTAGCGCGTCGCTTCCTCGTTGAGGAAGTGATAAGCCACGGCGTGCTCCGGCTTGATCTCGCTCATGATCTTGCCGAAGGCCTGGCCGGACGTGTGGAACGCACAGCAGGCACGCCATGCCAATTGTGGCGGCTGGTTGTACCAGACAACGAAATCGTTCGGCACCATGAAGGACTCGTGGATCACGAGATCCGCGTCCTTACCATACTTGATGAACCACTTGTTCGGCGCCGTATCGCCGCCAACAAGAACCTTCATGCCTTCATAGGTGATCACGTAGCTGACCGGGCCGTCGCCGGTGTGAATCGCAGGAATCGACCGAACCTCAATGCCATTGCTTTGGTAAACGACCTGGTTCTCGATCTTGTAATCGAACTCCGTGACCTTGATCTCGCCGGGTGCCGGGGTTATCTGGAAAGAGCGCGTTTCCTTGTCCCAGGCAACATGGGCAAGAAAGCCCTCCATCGCGGCTTTCGTACCGAGCTCGGGATGCAGGCCAGACGGACCCCAGACACTCAGGCCTACCGGACGGCCCGACGTCCAGCCGCCTGCCCAGATCGCGTCGAGGTCGCCCATGTGGTCGGTATGAAGGTGCGTCAGAAATATCTTGTCCAGGAATTCCATCGGAATCATGTAGGCGGCGATGTTTTCCATCGCGCCGGAGCCGATGTCGAAGATCAGCTTCTCGCCATTGCCGAACTCGAGCAGGAAGCAGGTTGCGGCCTGGCTGTGACGGGCGGCGGGCATGCCGGTGCCGCAGGCTGTCACCCGAATCTCTTTCTTGCTGAGAGGTTCCGTGCCCGGGTAGTAGACGTAGCGATCGGGTGCCACGCCGGTCGGGTCTTTAACCATGCCGCCGGCCGCGAATGCAACGATCGGCAGGAAAACGAAGGTCGCAAGCAGCGCGGAGCAGTGGCGGGAGAGGATGCTTATCGAGAGTTTCATCGTATTCCTCCTGTGTTTTTCGTATTTATTGTTACAACCCGCAATTGTGACAACCTCAGAAAACGAATCAAGTACGGGAACTCCCTATGACTACGGGCACACTGTCATCGCAAGGGCTGCTGAGTTCCATCAGCCAGCAGAACGCGGCTTGACCATTCACACTCCGGGAATTCAGTACTTTATTGTATGGTCACCATACTCTATAGTAGGGGTCTGAGCATCGCAAGGCTTGCAGTAGAAATGATGCAGGCAGAAAAACGACCGCGGCTCACCCGGGAAGTGTGGCTGGCAAAGGCGCTGGACATTCTCGCGGAGGACCCCGAACACCTGCGTATCGATGAGATCGCCGCTCGGCTCGGCGTGAGCAAAGGCAGCTTTTACTGGCACTTCAAGAATCGCTCGGACTTCGTCCACGCGCTGGCCGAATACTGGCGGGACGCGAATACCCAGGTCGTTGCCGATGCAGTCGGTGAGCTCGATGGAGCGCCCGAAGAGCGCCTGCATGCACTCATGAAGTTCCTACTCGAAAACAGGTCCGCGCGGTACGATCTGGCAGTGCGGGCCTGGGCGCGGCACGAGCCGGAGATCATGCCCGTGATTCGCGAGGTCGACAAAATCCGGCTCGCAACACTGCGTCGCATCTTCGCGGACATGGGCTTCGAGGAACCCGAACTCAGCATACGTGCACGAACTTTCGTGGTATCACAGTCGTTCGACCATGCGATGACTGTTCGGCTGAGTCGCAAAGAGGCGATAGAGCAACTGGCGGCGCAACACGCGTTTTTCACGCGTCGTTGACGCACCAAGTACAATACCTGACCGGCATTTGATTGCAGAGGAATGATTCGATGCGTAGAACGATTATCGCTGTAACATTGTGTTTGTTCGCGGCTGGTGCGCTCGCTCAAGCCGCCGCAACCTGGGAAATTCGCAAGAAGCCCAATGGGCAGTGCGAGGTTGTTCGCGTTCAGGGCGGCCCGTCCGCGGGCACACGCGTGGCGGGGCCTTTCAAGAACAGGAAACGTGCGGAAGAAGAGCTCTCACGCTTGCGTAACTCTCCGAAGTGCCGAAAGTAGCGCAATGATGCGCGCGATGGCCATTGGTGTGCTGCTTGTACAGGGCGCGATGGCCACGGCCGAAGAGCCACAGCATGAATTCGACATTCCCGAGCCGATGGTATTCGACCTGGTGCACGGGCTTGGCGTAGAGAAGGGCGCGTTCGAGGCCAACGTACTTGCCCTGTTCCCGCTCAACGACACGAGTATCCGGCCCGTGGACTGGGCGCCCGAGGTCGAATACGCGATTCGCGACGGTATCGCTCTCGAGTTCGAAGTGCCCTTCGAGGATTCTGAGCTCGAGGCCTACAAGTTCGCGGCACAGTTCACGCACGCGCAGTCACTCGAGCATCGTCGCATCCACGGCAGCCAGTTCATCGTCGAAAAATTCGACAACAAGGACATCTGGGAGTTGACAGGCCTGTACCTCCTCGGCAACGAGTTCAACGCACAATGGAGTGCAATGACCATGCTGGGGCTACGTGCGACGACGGGAAGCGACGTTAGTGACCACGAAGAATTACTCGCAAACTTCACGCTATTCCGCAAGCTGAGTCACCACTGGGTACTCGGTATCGAGAACGACCTCGCTGTTGACCTCGACGACGACTGGGGGCTGCTCGTATTCCCGCAACGTCACTACGAGATCGGCGAGTTTCTGGAGATCCAGTTCGGGGCGGGCGCCGAGATCGATGACGACGACACGGACTTCTCCGCGGGATTCCGGTTCATCTACGCGACCGAAGGCGGCGCGCGATGAAACTCTCCGGCTTCGAGCAAATCGATCCCGGTGTACGTGCGTTCATCCTGATTACGGTCGCGATCGCCTATCCCGCGTGGGACTTCGGTTTCGAGATCGGCGCATTCGGCAGGCTTTTCTACGAGAAGGTGTTTGTCGCCTGGAGCATCTCCACCGCCTTGTTCTTCGTGCTGCTGCTCGTACCGAGGGAGAAGCTTGAGGTACCGAAGCTTGCCTGGTTCGCGACCTTAATCCCGTCGCTCTGGCTCGTGCTCGCACTGACGATTCGCGTGGCGCCGGACGTAAAGCTCCTCGGGCAGGCCCTGACGGTGACGGGGTTCGTCGCTTACCTCGCTTGTTTCCCCTACGTGATCTACATGGCAGTTTCGGTCGCTTACCCCGACCTTCTCCGGATCACCAGGCGCGCACCGCGGATTGCGATGACCGCAATAATCCTCGGACTGGTGCTTGCGGGGTTTGTCGCGGGAAGAAATCATTCCCATTTCCTGACCTGCGAAGACTTCGAGATCAGCGGGAACTTCGTGCCGGAAAACTGTACCCAACAGAAGATTCGCGACTAAGTCGAGCGGACTTTCCTGATGCGGCGTCGTATAAAAATATTCCTGTCGACTATCGGTGGTATCGCGGTATTCGTCGTGCTGTTCAGCATGGCAGTGCACTTCGCGCTGTCGCGCGCGGACTATCAGCTGGTCCGACAGGAAATAACGGCTCGAACCAGTGAGTTGACCGGGTTTGACATAGAGATCGTGGGACCGCTCGACCTCCCTTACGCGCTGAGGCCAACCGGCGTGTTTCGCAACATTCGGCTCAGCAATCCGGCTGTCGCCGAGGATCCCCTGCTCGTGGCTTCCGAGCTGCGCGTGACAATCGCATTGCTGCCGCTCCTGGCGGGCAAAGTCAGGGTTTACGAAGTCTCCCTTTCGGGCGTTGAGATCGATCTCGAAGTCGACGAGACTGGAAATGCCAACTGGATAACCGGCATCAGTAAAGACAGCCAGTCGACGCCCGGCAAACCTGCGCTGCAGTCGATCAGGCTCAAAGATATCAATGCTCGTTACATTGACAAACGTACGGGTCTGCACCTGGGCGGTCGCATCGCCCAACTTGAGCTTCTGTCGCCAATCGTCAGCAAGCACGTCGGTTTCGAGCTGATCGCAGAGATCTCAAGCATTCCGATCGACCTCGAAGGCAGGTTTGGCCCGAAATCCGGCATCCTGGCGGGCAAAGAATTCTCGACCGAATTCGCGGGCGAGATTGGTGACGTCGAGCTGGAGGCAAGCGTCGTGTTGGGGCCGACACCGCATGACGGAATCGGGCTGTTTGCCGTTAGCGCGGAGTTTCGAGCCAAAGGCAGGAACCTGGGCAAGATCGGTGCGGCGCTCGGCTGGCCCTTGCCCGATACGGATAATTTCACACTCGAGGCGACCCTGTCGGGTGACCGCACGCGCCTCGGCCTGTCAGAGATCGACGGCAGCGCCGACTGGCGTGGACACACCCTGAAGGTCCGGGGGCAAATCGGCAATCTGCTCGACTGGTCCGGCCTGGCGCTCGATGCTCAGCTTGACGGTCAGGATCTGGCAGGGCTTTCGCATCTTTACGGTCTCGTCTGGTTGCCCGAAACGGATGCATACGACGTTGCCGGATTAGTGGCAGGCAACTGGCCGGCTCTGGGTATTCGCAAGGGCACGCTCGAGCTGCTGCACGACGATGTCTCGCTGACAGCGTCGGGCGAAATCGCCGATCTGGATTCCATGCAAGGTTTCGATCTCGACGCTGAAATCGAGGGCGAAAGTCTGCGTGAGCTCGCGCTGCTTCCCGAACCCGAGTTGCTGCCCGAAACGGAAGCCTATGCGCTAACGGGAACCGTTCGCGGCGACTGGCCGGCTCTTAGCGTCCTTGACGCCCAATCCAGCTTCGAGCGCGGGGGCACCACGGCCAGGGGCTCCGGCACCATTGCCGATATCGGAGCGTGGCAGGGCATCGAAATCACTGCCGACATCGATGGCGATGACCTGGCGCAGCTAACACCGATTATCGGCCTGCCTCCGATTCGATCTAACTCGTTCAGGCTGGAGGGTGACCTTTTCGGCGACTGGCCGGCATTGGGCGTACGCGGTGCGAACGCTAGCCTCGCTCGCGAAGGCATAACGATTCAGGCAACGGGCAGCGTCGACAACCTCATCGATCCAGCGATGATCGATATCGACGTCGCCACGAATGGTACGAATCTCAACGCGATTCCCGAGCTCGCAAGACTCAATCTGCCGGCCACGGACAAGTTCGAGTTTGAAGGACACTTGCTGGGCTCCCCGGACGAATTGTCACTCAGCGGGATGACAGCCCTGGTCGAGCTGCGCGGCCACCGCATCGGTGTGACCGGCGATGTCGCCGAGCTGCCTGCGTTCGAGGGCATCGATCTTAGGGTCGAAGCCGCGGGCGCGAACTTAGCCGAATTGAACGACCTGTTCACGTTGAAGCTCCTGGAGACGCAGGGATACGAGATGTCGTTCCTGCTTGAGGGCGATCTCGACAATCTGCGCGCTCGCGAGATCGTCATCGACGGATCCGTACCAGGAATCCAGGCGTCGTTGCGAGGCACGATCGGCAAGGTCGTCGATTTCGAGGGCGTAGATCTCGAGACGACAGCCGTCATCGACAGCCTCGCGGCAGTCGATTTTTACGGTGGCCCGGATTTGCCTGGCGACGTGCGGATTCTGCTCGGCGGCCGGCTGACCGGGTCCCTGCCAAACATCGACTTCAACGATATGACGTTCAGGATGGGCGATAGCTTTGTCGAAGGCCGCGCCAGTATTATCGTGGGTAAGCGGATGTCGGTCGACGCCTCGGTATCCTCGGGCATCCTCGACATCCGGCCTTTTCTTGTCGCCGCGCACGAGGAAGCGGCTGCCGGGACAGAGCCAACCCGCGATCGCTACTTTACTGACGAGCCGTTCGATTTCTCTTATCTCGACGGCTTCGACGCGCGAGCGATACTGGACGAGCTCCAACTGGTCTGGTCGGCGGGGACCGCGAGCGTAGAGCATGCAACGGTGGAGCTGAATCAAGGGTCACTTGCGCTCGATCCGATGCTCATAGCGAGGGAAGGCGCGAAGTTGGATGGCCATTTTCGTTTGGAGCGTGACGCAGGCAATCGTTTCGATGCTGATCTGAGCGTCGAAGGCGTTAATCTCGCGAAAATGATGGCCGACCTCGGTTTCGAAGAGCCTTACGAGGGCACGCTCGACCTGGACGTCGACCTCGAAGGTGCCGGCGATTCTGTCGCCGAAGTGATGGCGGGGCTCAGCGGCAGGCTCTCGGTCTTCGTGAGCGAAGCGCGTATTCCGAACGTGAACCTGATGCTTCGAATGACGGACCTACTCTTCGGGCAACTGCCGTGGGCGGATAAGACCGAGGAACTGGTCGTCGAATGCGCGATCAGTCACCTGGAGGCTAAGGACGGGAAGGTGGAAGTACAAACGCTGTACCTCGACGGGACGCAGATGCGCCTGCTCGGAGGCGGTACGGTCGACCTGGCAACGGAAGAGCTGGATCTGCGGCTGGCGCCGCGGCCCGTGGGCGCTCAAATACTGGCTCATAACGTCGATTTGCTGGTCCGGGGCTCGCTCCTCGAGCCAGACGTTTCGACGACTGGAGCAAGCAAGGCCGTCGCCCGGACCTACGGCAGGTACCTGGTTCTCGGACCCGCCGGGTTGCTCGTGCCGACGGGCGGTTCGAAAAAGCACCCCTGTGTCGGCAGCCTGCAGGAATACCGGGAACAGCAGGCGGACTAGGTATTTTTCCGCCTTGCGACCGTCGTGATGTATGGTGTACGAAATCAAAATCTGGCAAAAAGTAAAACGATACAGTCATCTGGAGAGTCAAAATGATCAAGACGCGCACCAAACTACTGGCTATTCTCGCGGGCGCCGGTCTGGCAGGGGCAGCCTCGGCGCAGGAACTGATGGTGTTCCCCAATGAAGGCCAGGACAAAGAACAACAGGCGCAGGATGAATACACCTGTTACAACTGGGCAAAAGGCGAAACGGGATTCGACCCGATGGCCGTTCCCACTGCGACGGAACCACCGCCGCAGGAGTCTGCTACCAAGAAAGGCGGCTTGGGCCGCGGTGCGGTACGCGGTGCAGCCGTCGGCCAGATAGCCGGGGGTGATTCCAAGAGCACGAGGCGTGGCGCCGCAGCAGGCGCGGCCGTAGGCGGCATGCGAAGGCAGGACCAGGTGCGCAAGGAAGAAGCAGAACGCCAGCGCTGGGAGCAGGAGCAGCAGCAGATCTATGCCGAGAACCGCAGTCGCTACAATCGCGCCTACGCGGCCTGCATGGAAGGCAAGAATTACACGGTTCGCTAGCAATACCGGAGAGGAATAACAATGAAGACGATCATGACAAAGGTACTGCTGGCAACGGCAGGTGTTCTCGGTACGACGGCTGTCCTCGCCGACTTCGACGGCTCAAAGCCGCTAATGTGTTCGCTGGGCGAACTCGTCGAATGTGACTACGGTGCGGAGTGCCGTTCCGTAACCAACGAGGAAGTTGCCGCGCCGGATTTCATCCGGATCGATTTCCGCAAGAAGGAGTTCGTTGCGATTACGGCCGGCATTAGCAGTGAGGCCGATGCCGTCGATAATGTGCTGACCCTCGACAATCATCTCATCGTACAGGCAACCCAGGGAACTTCGTCTGTTGATCCCCTCGGCTGGTCGATGTCCGTCAACCAGTCGACGGGCCGTGCGACATTTACGGCGTCGGGTGACGATGCCGGGTTCGTGGGATTCGGGGCGTGCACGACGCTCTAGGAGAAACCGTAATGGAAATAAAGAAATCACTGTACGCCGCGGCTGTGCTGGGCAGCATTGCATTCGCGTCGTCGCTCGCCGCCGAGGAAATGATCTACTCGGGGTTCATGAGTGACTATTCGCAACTGGAAAAGATAACCGACGGGTCGGCTGACTATCGTTACCTCGCGCCCGACGCGACGAACCGCATGGACAAGTACAACGCGATAATGATCGACCAGCCGGAGATCTTCATCGCTAATGACTCGCCTTACCGTGGTGTCAAGCCGAAGCATCTCGATGCGCTGGCAGAATCAGTTCGGGCCGGGTTGAGCGCCGGGTTTCAGGACCACGTCTACGTTGTCAATAGCCCCGGCGAGAACGTTCTGTATCTCACGGTTGCGGTAACGAACCTCAAGCTGAACAAGAGGAAGAAGAGCCCCCTTAGCTACGTTCCCGTCGCCCTCGTCGTCGGTGGCGTTGCGGGTGCGGCCAGTTCCGATATCGCCAAGAAGGCGAACTTCGACTCTATGGTATTCGAACTGGAAGCCTTCGACAGCGTGACGGGCGAACGGATCGCTGCCGTTATTGACCACCTGGATCATGCTGAAAACACTGAGCTGACTTCCTGGGAGGAGGTTGACCAGTTCATGGCGAGCTATGGCAGATTGATTTCGTGTCGATTCCGGAACGCCCGCCTGCCCGACGACGAGCGGGCGGACTGTTTCGCCGAGATGTAGAGGCGCGTCACCAGCGGCGCACGCGGCCCGTGTCGATGTGCACGAAATCGGACTTCTTGTAGAAGCCGACGCCGCCGCGTTTCATCCTGAGTGCGGTGTCCCGGAGATCTTCGACCGGGACGCCGCGCAGCCTGACATCGATCGCATTGCCGAGCAGGTGCTGGCTTTTCCTGGCCACGCCACCGCTTTTCGATCGCAGCATCTCATTCGTCTTCTCTGAGCGGTAGGCGGAAATCACTTCGTACGTCGCATCGCTATCGAGCTCGTTTCTCAGATCGTAGAGAATATCGAGCAGCTTCGGGTCCATCTCGGCGATATCGCCAGTGCGAAAATCCGCCAGGAAACGGTTGATCTCAATGAGCGCGGAGTCCACGTACTCGCCGTTCTGATAATAGACAACGTCGAGGCTCTTCTGTGTGTGCGTGTGGTAGAAGGAGAGCTGCCGGGCGTCGGCCGCGCGCACGTCGAGCGGCGGGGCGAAGCTCATCGCCAGCACGAAACCGGTCGCTGCAAGCCCCATCAATGCCCGTCTGTCGAATCGTCTAAACGTCATCATCCATCTCCAGTATCGCGGATATTAGCATCGGCGAAATTCCGCGCTGCGAACCAGTACCGCTAAATCGGCTATCATCGGGGCGCATCGACGCATCTCAACCCGAGGATTGAACAATATGTCCGTAACCACACGGTGTCTGGTCATTTCGCTGGCTTTCTTATTCAATTCGGCTCACGGGGATGAGATCGCGGATCGCGAGGCGATCGGGGCCGAAATAGAGCAGTTGCGTGAGACCGGCCGGCTGAGCGTAGGGCAGGTGGATATCGCGTCCGGGGAGCTGCTTGCCGAGGTCTACGAGCGGCGCGGTTTCAAGCCGGCGTGGCCGGGTATCGAGCGCCTCGAGCCCCTGATCGAACTCGTCAGGGCGACGGCCGCCGACGGACTCGACCCGGAGGACTACCATCTTTCGGACCTCGAACGCGTGCAGGAAATGCTCGCCAACGGCCGTGAACTGAACGCGGTGGAACGCGCCGCTCTCGATATCGCGATGACCGACAGCCTGATCCGTCTCGGCTATCACCAGCGCTTCGGCAAGGTCAATCCCTACGAGCTGGACCCGACCTGGAACTTCTCCCGGGAGCTCCAGGGGCGCGATCCGGCGGCGGTTATCCAGGAGGGCATCGACGCGGCGTCGCTGACGGAATTCCGGGACAGGGTATTTCCGCGCGTCGAACTGTACCGGCAATTGCAGTCGTTCCTCGCCGAGTATCGAGGTATTGCGGAAGCGGGCGGCTGGCCGATGGTGCCGGCAGGCCCGACGCTGCGGCCGGGCGATCGCGATGATCGCCTGGCCGTGCTGGCGCAGCGCCTTGCCGTGACCGGGGACCTGCCCCCGGGCGCCGACGTCGACGAGATGACCTACGGCGGCGCCCTGGAAACCGCGGTCAGGAATTTCCAGGAGCGGCACGGGCTCGATGCCGATGGCATCGTCGGTCCCGCCACCATCAGCGCAATGAACGTTCCGGTCGGGCAGCGCATCGACCAGCTACGCATCAACCTCGAGCGGGCACGCTGGGTTCTCGACAACCTCGGCGACGATTTCGTCATCGTCAACATCGCGGGCTTCCGCGCCTACCTGTATCGCGACCGCAAGGAACAATGGTCCACGCGCGTCGTCGTCGGTAAGACCTACCACAAGACGCCGGTATTTCGGTCCGAGATGAAGTACGTCGTGTTCAACCCGACCTGGACCGTGCCTTACAGCATCGCCACGAAGGAGATGCTGCCGCGGGTCAAGCAGGACCCGAACTACCTGCCGTCGCGGAACTTCGAGGTGCGCGACCGCGATGGCAACGTGATTGACCCGGCGAGTGTCGACTGGTCCCGCCTGTCGAGAGGGAATTTCCCGTATACGTTCGTGCAGCGGCCGGGCACGAATAATGCGCTCGGCGAGATCAAGTTCATGTTCCCGAACAAGTACTCGGTCTACCTGCACGATACGCCGAGCAAGTCGCTATTCGGCCGAAGCGGCCGCACGTTCAGCCACGGCTGCGTCCGCGTCGAGCATCCGTTCGATTTTGCCGAGGTGCTGTTGGGGCCCGATGGCTGGGATGCCGAACGGGTGCAGGCGGAGCGCATGCGCCGGGAGACGCGATCAATATTCCTTTCGCAGCCGATGCCCGTGCTGCTGCTGTACTGGACGGCCGAGGTAGGCGCAGACGGCCGGATCCGTTTCTACGAGGACGTCTACGAGCGCGACCAGGCGATCCTCGATGCATTGAACGCGGAGTTCAAGATCGATCTGCCGACGGCCTAGCCTACTTGCGGCGACTCTCGATCCGCATCAACCGGCCCTGGAAGTTGAAGGTCAGGACCCGGATCATGTTGCCCTGCTCGTAAATCCAGGTGTCGCCGTTCTTGGCCACGGGTTCGCCGCATTTCTTGAGGACCTCGTACATGCCGGTGCTGTCGCTGCCGCCGCCGGCGTGAATGAGATAGTTGCCGCAGCGGATCGAGCGGTCGGAGGCGTGAGCGGAAGCCGTCACAAAAAAAAGAAGCACCGCAGATATTACGGCCAACGCGTCATTGCGAGCGTAGCGAAGCAATCTCACGGCAACGACACCTTAAGTTCCGGCATCTGCAGAATCCCCGCGGCGGCATGAATCGTCACGCCGCCCGACAGGTCCGAAGCCAGTGCGTGCACCGGCGATCGTGCCGTCATCTTCCCTTTGCCCTTGATTCCCTCGAATCGACCGGCTCCTCCCGTGAACCGGAACTCGCCGCGACAAAACCCGGCCACCCCCTCGCAAGCGATGTCGGCATACGCCGTGTCCTCGGGTGACGTGACGATTACACACTTGCCCGTCGCCGATGACGTACCCTCGACGAGATCTATGGCCTGCACGATCGGGCAGCGCACGAAAGCCTCGTCCATGGCACCCGCAGCGGTTTCGACATACATGATGCCCTCCAGCGAACCCAGGAACTGCGCCGTGCCCACGCCGGTCTGAAACACCCTCCCCTGGGCCTGCCAGGGAATGACCGCAGAGATCGTGGTTGTCTCGGCGACAGCGGCACCTGTAGAGGCGCCGAGGATGAGAGTTGCCAGTACTTGCAGCAAGATCCGTGGGGTAGTCGTCATGTCGTTGTCGCTTGCGTGGTTGATGTGTTGCCATCTTAGCAAGTTAGAGCTGGCGTGTTGAGATCGCTTCGTCGGCCTGCGCCTTCCTCGCGATGACACGGCGTCATTGCGAGCGTAGCGAAGCAATCGGCCGCAAGCACTTCAGAAGTTGGCCAGCGGTTTTCCCTCAGAGGCTTGCGGCTACCCCAATTGAACAGTTAGCATCTGGCGTTTCGCGCTCACGAGGGTCAAGATCATGAGAACACGCCTGCTGGCATTTCTGTCGCTGCTGATTGTGATGAGCATCGGCAACACTGCTTTCGCCGATCACCGTTTCGGCGTTGGCTGGTCGCAATGGGGCCTGGCAGACGAATTCGACATATCGACGGTACGGGCGGCGTACGAGTTCGGCGAGATCGAGAAGATCTGGGACATTCGCCTCGTGCTTGGCGTGTTTTACAACTGGGACAATGATGCATACTTCGCATCAGCGGGTTGGCTCAAGGAGTGGAATATCAGCGCCAACTGGTCGTGGGGTATCGGCGGTGAGGCCGGTTATTTCAGTGGAGACGCGCTCGGCAACGAGCTCGAGTTCTACACGCGCGGCGTACTCAACTGGCACCTGAGCGACTCCGGCTTTTTCCGCCTCGAGCTGGGCCACATCTCGAACGCGGGCTTCGGCGACACGAACCCCGGCTCGGAAAACCTGGCGCTTAGTTATAACTGGTCTTTCTAGGGATCGCTTCGTCGGGCTTCGCCGGTCACCGAATCTCCCTCAGAAGAAATCCATCCGGAATACGAACAGCAGGCGATGGGCATCGCCGGACGCACCGTCGTTGTCCTCGCGCGAACCGTAGAGCCATTCGCCGCCGAAGGACATCTTCTCACCGAACTGCCACACGAGATTCGCGGCTGCGTACTCGACGGCATGGAGCGAGCCGCCGGCCTGCCCCGCGGTATTGTCCTGCTCGCCGTAGTTGTAAATCAGGTGCGAATAGAGATCGTCGCGCCAGAAGTGCTGGTAGGAGACCATCGCGGCGAAGGAGTCGACCGCCTCGAGTTGCCCGTTCTCGTCGGGCGCGGCGACGATCCCGCCGCGGAAACTCGATACGCCCGGGCCCACTGATGCCTGGGCGCGAAACACGTCGCGACCGAATGTCGTCAACCGGCCAGACAGGCTGAGCCCCCAGATGGTCGTATCTTCCTCCTCCCCGTTATCGGCACGGAAGCGGTTCTGGCTGATAAATCCAGAAAGCTGAACATGTCTCGAGCCATCGTCCCAGCGGAAACGGCCGACGAGGTTCGGTACGGGATCTTCGGTGCTGCCCGAGACGCCGGGCGGCGCCTCTACGCTGCTGCCAGGGTCCTCGACGGCCACGGCCCATTCCGTGTGCTCGCCACCGTGCCACGTCCACCGGATCATCGTGTCGCGGCTGAAGACGAAGGCGCGAGGCTCCTCCAGATCCAGCGTCGGCGGAATGATGCTCTCATCCATGAAGGTGCTCCAGGTCTGTCCGACCAGGAGCGATCCGACCTGCGCATAGGCATGGCGCAGGCGCAGAGCGTTGCTGTCGTCGAAGAAGTCCGTTTCTACGAAAACGCGCAGCGGGCCGCGTTCGGTGGGCCGCCTGAACTCGGCATTCAGCCGCGTCCATTTCGCATGCACGCGGGTGTTGGTGCCGTCGCCGCCGTCGGTGGGGATCGTGGTCGGGTTGAAGTTATCCTCGGACCCGATCGCATCGAAGTCGTAGATGACATCGGCCTGCAGGAACCCACCAATCCTGAGGCTCGACTCGCTGCCCGGAACGTCGAAAGTACCGTCGAAACGATTTGCCGAACTCTCGTCGGCGCTGTCGGCAAGCACCACAACAGGGCCCAGCATCGCCACCAGGGCGGCGACGACACGGCTCGACCTGGCCATTGCGCTTACTCCGATTCGGCGACCCGGTCCACGACGAGCGCGCGTTCGCCGAGCGGCTGTACGGGCCGGTTGTTGTTATTGATGATCGCCGTGAACGCGCCGATCTGATCCGCAGAGAGTTGAATCGATTCCACGCCGACGAACCAGTTGACGCCCTCGCTGCACGGTGGCGTGGTCAGCGAACCCATATAACGATAGGTCCGGTGGTCCTCGGGCAACAGGTCGTCGACGTTGATGTTGACGCTCTCGAGATGCAGCTCCTCACCGGGCTCGTCCGGGAGTTCCGCCCAGATCGGGTCGAACGCGGCATTGTGCTCGCCTTCCTCGATCAGCACGCCGACCACTGCGAGTTCGCCGGATGCGCTCTGGTGCACTAGGTGCATTTCCATCGGCGAGTGGCGTCCGGCGACCGTGTGCTCGCTGGGCGCGTGAAAGTGATACTGGGCGAGCTCAAAAGTCTTGTCGCCAATCCTGAGCACACTGCCGTCGCCGTAGTTCACCTGGATCGTATGGCCGTTATCAATGACATCGGCGACATGCTCGTGCCTGATGATGCGCACCGACGCAGACTGGTATTCCCTGGCCAGCGGTTTCAGCTCGGCCGCCACGGCGCCGCTCAGGTCGATCGGCGACTGCTCGGTACCGCTGCCGCAACGCGCATAGTCCGGGTTCAGTCCAGCCCACTCCGAGGGGCCGGTGCCGGGCTCATAGCTCCAGTGGGCCGTATGCCCTGCGGGTGCCTCGGCATCCCCGGCGGCCTCGTGGGCCGGCTCTTCGGCGTCGGGTGCAGGCTTGTCGCACGCGGCTGCAGCGACCGCCAGCGTGGCAATCAAAAGTTGCTTCTTATACATGTCTCGTGCCTCCATCTTTTGCTTCGACCATCGTTCGAGCGAACGTCAGCGGCCGAAGCGGCGCAGGTAGGTCGCGCCAACGAAAAGTATCGAATTGTCCTTGAAGTCACCGGCGTAACGCACGCCCTGGGCCGTCGTATCGACGCGGCCTTCGCCCATCCACAGCCAGGTAGCACCCACGGCCCAGCCACTCCTGCCACGATCGCGGCCATACGCGAACGACAGCCGGAACTGCTCGTCCGTAGGCAGGTCGACCGTGCGGAACTCGGTTTCAACAGGCGATGAATCATAGGATGCGCCGAAAGCGATATGGGAACCATCTTCTGAGTCACGGATGAAGCCTAGACCGATCTTGTAGGTATCGTCCCAGTTGCGCTCGAGCGTCTGGACCAGCGGTCCGTTAGGAATATCGTTGATCGTGAGCACGTTATCAGCAAACGCTGACCAGTCCTCCCAGTTGGCATTCGCGGTAAGCGTCCAGTAATCGTTGAGCTGGTGCCGGATACCGATCTCGAGCAGCTGCGCGTTGTCCCATGAGAGATTGAAAGAGCTCTGCGGCTCCAGCGGCAGCGCGAGATCGCGAACGACGAGGTCGCCTTCGAGGTCCACCTCCATCTCGGCGCGGTAGACAAGGCCGAACGTGCCGCGGTCGGAATACTGCCATTGCAGCCCGACGAACGGCTGCACGCCGATATCGGTTGCCTCGTTCAGTTCGACCTTGCCGTCCGGCGCACCGACGGCCGCCTGGTTGATCGCCAACTCCATTTCCATCAGCGTATACGTGATTGACGCGCCGAAGCCGATCGAAAACGTGTCGTTTACCTTGTAGCCGAGCGACGGCGACAGGGCGACGCCCTGGAGCACGATTTCCTGGACCGTGTAGCGGCCGACGAAATCATCACCGAAGTCGAAGCCGCCGCCGAACGGTGCGACCAGCGAAAAGCCGAAACGCCACTTGTCATTGAGCGGTCTCGCATAGAAGAAACTCGGGATCGCGGCTATCTCGCCGGCATTGCCGCCGTCGCTTCCGCCAGCTTCGGCGATCTCGGATTCGAACTCCACCGAAGGAAAGAGCACCTGCAGCCCGATGAGCATGGAGGCCTCGTCGAGGCCGGTCATGCCCGCCGGGTTGGTCCACGATGCGTCAGGGAGTTCCCGGTTGGTCACGTTTCCCGACGACGCGGTGCCGAGGCTGTTCGGGCTGCCGATCTCGCTTAAGTAGATGCCGCCGGCTCGAGCCGACGGGGAGGCGAGCAAGCATGCAAGAGCGACGACGAACCACTGATACGCGTTGCGCATAAGATTCTCCATTCCCAAAACGTTGACTGACCCGCTCTCATCTAGCGCGGCCCCGAACCAAGGTTCATACCGATCTGCAACCAGATCGTCCCACGGTCCGTAAAGCGGCCGGTTACAGACCCGACCAATGGAATATCCGGCGACGTGACTGGGGCGTCGTCGATCTGGAGGTAGTTCAATGAGCCAGTGATGACGCGGTTGTCTCTCCACAGCCACTCGAAGCCGATGCCTGCGGACCAGAGCGAATCCAGGCGCAGCGTGATCGTGCGATTCTCATCCTCGATCATGTCGTCGACGTACATTGCGCCGAAGCCAATGCGCCAGCGATCGCCGATCGGACGGTTATAGCCCATCGAGAACCCATAGATATCATCATAGATGGCGTCGTTCTCGATGATCTGGTTGCCGTTGACGTAGATCTCGGAGAGTTTGAACTCGCTAAAGTCGGCCCAGACGACGTCGAACACGAATGCACCGGCATCCTCGAACTCGTGGTACATGCCGAGGTTGATCGCTTGCGGTGAGCGGCTCGTTACGTCGATATTTGCGTTCAATAGCCCGGCCGCATCGAGAATTGCTTCGGTAGTCGGCGTGAGTCCCGAGAAATTGGCATTACCGTCGAGTTCCGGGTCGAGTTCCGAACGATACACGAATCCGAACCGGGTGCGATCGCTCGTCTCGTAGAGTGCGGACACCGAGAATCCCACCGTGAAGCCATCCGTGTCGATGTTGAGCTTGCCGTCCTGTAGTGGATCGTCGACGTTGGGTACGGCTTTATCCTGCTCGTAGCTGGTGTAGGTGATGGCAAGGCTGCCGGCGACAGACAGCTTGTCGGTCAGTTTCGTGGCGATACTCGGGAACGCGCTGATATACAGGAGCGCGTATTCCTGGATGAAATAACGACCGATCCAGTTGTCCCCGTATTCGTCAGAGAAGCCGGCACCAAGGACCGTAAACCCGAACCACCAGTTGTCACGAAACGGCATCACGACGTTGGCGGAGGGAACGATTGTCGTCGTATCGTCCGTG